>JACDJC010000049.1_pt1 | contig 147252 bp, 134 predicted proteins | sample 7454191 | NCBI WGS metagenome assembly JACDJC01 (sample SAMN14253291, study PRJNA609438) | sludge metagenome | isolation source: sludge after 25d culture with pyrite and EDTA | collected 2018-12-20 | reverse complement strand
GCCTGGCGTGCCTTTTCCGGCGAATCGATGAACGGCAGGCGGACCTGACGCAGCTTCATCGGCTCGAACTGGGTCAGCAGCGAGTGTCCGAAGGTCTCTGCGGTGATGCCGGTTCCGTCCGAGACGAAGAAGATCGTGCGTTCGTACGGCGTGTCGGAACGGGGCGTCGTCGAGCTCGCGGTGACCTTCGGCCCGGCGCTCTTTCCGGCGGATTCGGTGGATGCGTCGTTCATCTGCGGAGGTCCTCTGCGCTACCTGTGTCACGGCATGGTTTGCCGGGGGAAGTAAAATCGCCGGCAACCATCGGTGCGCGGCGGATTGTCGCGCACCATGCGCTGCACGCCGGCCGACCGGGCGACGCCGACGTGCGCGCCGCACGAATTGCCAACCAAGTCGGGATTTTTCCATGAAACCATACGAGCAACGAAGCGACCAGGGACGGGACGGGCCCGGAGGCAGTCCTCTGGACGAAGCCGGGATACGGCCGGGCAATCAGCCGTACGTCGTCGATCTGGGTGCCCTGCGCATGACCGACGTCGAGTCGGTCGGCGGCAAGAATGCCTCGCTCGGCGAGATGATCGGCGAATTGACGGCCTCGGGTGTGCGTGTGCCCGGTGGCTTCGCCACCACCGCCCATGCCTTCCGTGACTTTCTCGATGCGAACGGACTGACGGCGCGCATTGCCGCCCGCCTGGAAGAACTCAATACCGAGGACGTCAAGGCGCTGGCCGAGTGCGGCGCCGAAATCCGCGGCTGGATCGTGGCGGCGCCCCTGCCGGCGCCGCTCGAGCAGGCGATTCGCGAGCACTACAGCCGGATGGGCGCAGACTCCGACGGCGAACCGCCGGCGGTCGCCGTGCGTTCGTCGGCCACCGCCGAGGATCTGCCCGACGCATCGTTCGCCGGGCAGCAGGAAAGCTATCTGAACGTCACCGGCATCGACGCGGTGCTCGATCGCATCCGTCACGTCTTCGCCTCGCTGTACAACGACCGCGCGATCTCCTATCGCGTGCACAAGGGCTTCGAGCACGCCGACGTCGCGCTGTCGGCCGGCGTGCAGCGCATGGTGCGCAGCGATCTGGCCAGCTCCGGTGTCATGTTCACGATCGATACCGAATCGGGCTTTCCGGACGTCGTCTTCATCACCAGTTCCTGGGGCCTGGGCGAGACGGTCGTGCAGGGGGCGGTCAATCCGGACGAGTTCTACGTGCACAAGCCGATGCTCGAAGCCGGAAAGTTTCCGGTGATCCGGCGCGAGATGGGCTCGAAGCTGATCCGCATGGTGTTCGCGCCGGCCGACGCAGCCGGGGACCCGGGCGCACGCGTGCGCACGGTCGACACCTCGCCCGAGGCGCGCAACCGCTTCTCGCTCACCGACGAGGATGTCATCGAACTGGCACGCTACGCCGTGATCATCGAGCGCCATTACGGCCGGCCGATGGATATCGAATGGGGCAAGGATGGCGCCGACGGCAAGCTCTACATCCTGCAGGCGCGCCCGGAGACGGTGCAATCGCGCGCCGGCGCACGCCAGCAGCGCTACAAGCTCAAGACCAGCTCCGAGGTGCTCGTCTCGGGACGGGCGATCGGGCAGAAGGTCGGCGCCGGCCGGGTGCGCATCGTCAGCGATGCGTCGGCCATGGACCGCGTGCAGGCCGGCGACGTTCTCGTCACCGACATGACCGACCCGAACTGGGAGCCGGTCATGAAGCGTGCGGCGGCAATCGTCACCAATCGCGGCGGGCGTACCTGCCACGCGGCGATCATTGCGCGCGAGCTGGGCATTCCGGCGGTTGTCGGCTGCGGCGATGCCACCGAACGGCTCAAGGACGGCGCGCTCGTCACCGTCTCGTGCGCCGAGGGCGATACCGGCAACATTTATGACGGCCTGCTCGAGACCGAAGTCACCGAAGTCGACACCGGCGTGCTCGAACCGCTGCCGGTCAAGCTGATGGTCAACGTCGGCAACCCGCAGCTGGCCTTCGAGTTCGCCATGCTGCCGGGCGACGGCGTCGGTCTGGCGCGGCTCGAATTCATCATCAACAATAATATCGGCATCCACCCGAAGGCGATCCTCGACTACCCGAACGTCGAGCCCGATCTGAAGAAGGCGGTCGAAAGCGTCGCCCGCGGCCATGCGACGCCGCGCGCCTTCTACGTCGAGCGCCTTGCCGAAGGCATCGCCACCATCGCGGCGGCGTTCTGGCCGCGCACGGTGATCGTGCGCCTGTCGGACTTCAAGTCGAACGAATACCGCAAGCTGATCGGCGGCTCGCGCTACGAACCCGAGGAAGAGAACCCGATGCTCGGCTTTCGCGGCGCCTCGCGCTACATCGCCGAGAGTTTCCGCGACTGCTTCGAACTCGAATGCGAGGCGATGCGCCGGGTGCGCGGCGAGATGGGCCTGACCAACGTCGAACTGATGGTGCCGTTCGTGCGCACCACGCGCGAGGCGGCGGCCGTCGTCGAACTGCTGTCACGCTACGGCCTGCGCCGCGGCGAAAACGGTCTGCGCCTGATCATGATGTGCGAGCTGCCGTCGAACGCCCTGCTGGCCGAGCAGTTTCTCGAGCATTTCGACGGCTTCTCGATCGGTTCCAATGACCTGACGCAATTGACGCTCGGGCTGGACCGGGATTCGGGTCTGGTCGCCGACAGCTTCGACGAGCGCGACGACGCGGTGCGCATGCTGCTCGAGCGCGCGATCGGCGCCTGCCGGCAGGCCGGGAAATACGTCGGCATCTGCGGCCAGGGGCCATCGGATCACCCCGATCTGGCGCGCTGGCTGATGGAGCAGGGGATCGAATCGATTTCGCTCAACCCCGATACGCTGGTGTCCACCTGGCAACGGCTGGCGGCGCAGGAAAAGGCGGGCGGCTGAAGCCCGCGGGCCCGGAGAGGAGGCGGGGCGGGCCGGCGGGGAGCTTGCGGGGAAGCTGCGCTTCGCCGGCCACCCCCGCCGTTTACCCGCCGGCCTTCACCTTGCCCTTGATCAGCCGCTGGTGCTCGCGCTGCCATTCGCGTTCGCGCTCGGTCGCGCGCTTGTCGAACTGGCGCTTGCCCTTGGCCAGACCGATCGTCACCTTGATCCGTCCGCGCGAGTAGTGCAGATCGAGCGGGATGAGCGTGTAGCCGGCGCGCTCGACCTTGCCGATCAGCTTGGCGATCTCGTTGCGATGCATCAGCAGCTTGCGCGAGCGCATCGGGTCGGGTTTGACGTGCGTCGATGCCTCGGGCAGCGGCGTGATGTGGGCACCGATCAGAAACAGTTCCGCATTGCGTACGATCACGTAGCCTTCATTCAGTTGCACCCGGCCGGCACGAATCGCCTTGACTTCCCATCCTTCGAGCGCCAGTCCGGCTTCGAAACGCTCTTCGATGAAATAGTCGTGCGTGGCTTTCCGGTTCTGCACGATACTCATTTGTGGAATCCTGTCCTGTGCATGTTGTCCGCAAGTCCGTCCTGCTGCCCTACAGTGACCGGCAAATGTACGCGCTGGTCGAGCGCGTCGAGGACTATCCGCTGTTTCTGCCCTGGTGCGGGGGCTCCGAGGTCGTTCGTGAAAGCGACGAACGCGTCGTCGCGACGGTCCATATCGACTATCGCGGTCTGAAGCAGCGTTTTACCACCATCAACGAGCAGCGTGCGCCGGAACGGATCTCGATGCGCCTGCGCGACGGCCCGTTCAGGCGGCTGGAGGGCGAGTGGCGCTTTCATGCCCTGCGCGCCGACGCCTGCAAGGTCGAATTCTCGCTCGAATATACTTTTGCCGGCGGTCTGCTCGGACGCGCGCTGGCGCCGGTCTTCGATCACATTGCGCGCTCGTTCATCGATGCCTTCGTGCAGCGCGCCGAACAGGTCTACGGTCATGCCGGCTGAAACGATCCGGGTGCGCGTCGTCTGGGTGGGCGACGCAGTCGCAACCGGGGACAGACCGGTCGACAAAGCGGCCATGCCGCAGGTCGGCGCTGATGATGGCGGCATGATGGACGGAAAAGGCGACGACGGCGCGCACGGGCCGATCGTGCATCAGCACGTCGTCGAAATGCCCGCGGGGGCGACGATCGCGCAGGCGCTGGCCGCACTGGTGACGCCGGCGCCTGCGGATGCAGCCGGCTTGCGCGCGCGCGTGGCTGACGGGCGCCTGGCCATTGCGCTTTTCGGCCGACCGGCCACGGGCGCGACGGTTCTGCGCGAGGACGACCGGATCGAACTCGTCGGCCCGCTGCGGGCCGATCCGAAGCAGGCGCGCCAGCACCGCGTGCAGCGCCAGCGCGAGGCCGGCGGCGATGCCCGCTGGCGCCGGCGCGCAGACCCGGGCAGCACCGGCTGACATGGCCTGTGTGGCGAATCGATATAATCCACTTTTGTGCGCGAGGGCCCCATGAGACTGGCCAAAAAGGCGCTGACGTTCGATGACGTCCTGCTCGTTCCCGCCTATTCCGACATCCTTCCCCGCCACGCTTCGCTGCAGACCCGCCTGACGCGCCGCATCGGGCTGAACATTCCGCTCGTATCGGCGGCCATGGACACGGTGACCGAAGGACGCCTGGCCATCGCCATCGCCCAGGAAGGCGGACTCGGCATCGTCCACAAGAATCTCTCGCCGGCCCGGCAGGCGGCCGAGGTGGCACGCGTCAAGCGACACGAGGCGGGCGTCGTCGTCGACCCGATCACGGTCGAACCCGACATGAAGATCTACGACGTGATCCAGCTCACGCAGCAGCACCGCATTTCCGGTCTGCCGGTCGTGCAGGGGCGCACCGTCGTCGGCATCGTCACCAACCGTGATCTGCGCTTCGAGACCCGGCTGGACGAACCGGTGAGCAGCATCATGACGCCGCGCGAGCGGCTCGTCACGGTGCGCGAAGGGGCCACGCTCGAGGAGGCCAAGGCGCTGATGCACCATCACCGCGTCGAGCGCGTGCTGGTCATCGGCGGCGAATTCGAACTGCGCGGCCTGATCACCGTCAAGGACATCCTGAAGGCCACAGCGCACCCCGACGCGTGCAAGGACGAGCACGGCAAGCTGCGCGTTGGCGCGGCCGTCGGCACGGTCCACGACGGCGAGGCCGAAGAGCGCATCGAGCGGCTCGTGCAGGCCGGCGTCGACGTGCTCGTCGTCGATACCGCGCATGGTCATTCGCACGGGGTGATCAGCCGCGTGCGCGCGATCCGCAAATCCTGTCCGGACATCGACATCATTGCCGGCAACATCGCGACTGCGCAGGCCGCGCGCGCGCTGGTCGAGGCTGGTGCCGACGCCGTCAAGGTGGGCATCGGGCCGGGCTCGATCTGCACGACGCGCGTCGTTGCCGGCGTCGGCGTGCCGCAGATCACCGCCATCGCCGACGTTGCCTCGGCCCTGGCCGGCACCGACGTGCCGCTGATCGCTGACGGCGGCATCCGCTATTCGGGCGACGTCGCCAAGGCGATCGCCGCCGGCGCCAACGCGGTCATGCTCGGCTCGATGTTCGCCGGCACCGAGGAAGCGCCGGGCGAGGTGATTCTCTACCAGGGCCGCTCGTACAAGACCTACCGCGGCATGGGCTCGCTTGGCGCCATGCAGCAGGGCGCGGCCGACCGCTATTTCCAGGATCCGACCGGCAGCGTCGACAAACTCGTGCCCGAAGGCATCGAAGGGCGCGTACCGTACAAGGGCTCGGTGGTGACGATCATCTACCAGTTGTGCGGCGGCCTGCGCGCGAGCATGGGCTATTGCGGATGCCCGACGATCGAGGAAATGCGCACGAAGCCGGAGTTCATCGAGATCACCGCCGCCGGCATGCGCGAATCACATGTGCATGATGTACAGATGACCAAGGAAGCGCCGAACTACCGGACCGACTGAACATTCGCGGCCTCGTGCCGGTGGCCGGATCTTCCGCACCCGCCGGCCGGTACATTCCGGCCAGTCGACTCCCGGGCAGGCCTGTCGGACAGGTCTGATGTCCAGTCTTGCCGGACAGGCCTGCCGGACGATCCCAACCGGGCAACCGACCCCATTTTTCATGAAAGCCTACCCGATGCACGACCGCATCCTGATACTCGATTTCGGCTCGCAGCTCACGCAACTGATCGCGCGGCGCATCCGCGAGGCGAACGTCTACTGCGAAATCCATCCCTGCGACGTCGGCGACGATTTCATCCGTCAGTTCGCACCGAAGGGCATCGTGCTCTCGGGCAGCCATCGCTCGGCACATGAGGAGCAGAACGATCGCGCGCCGCAGGCCGTCTTCGACCTCGGCGTACCGGTGCTCGGCATCTGCTATGGCATGCAGACGATGGCGCAGCAACTGGGCGGGCGCGTCGAAAGCGCGGCACCGCGGGAATACGGGCAAGCCCGGGTACGCGCGCACGGCCACACGAAACTGCTCGACGGCATCGAGGACGAACGCAATGCCGACGGGCATGGCCTGCTCGACGTCTGGATGAGCCACGGCGACAAGGTCGTCGAAATGCCCGCCGGCTTCATCCGGATGGGCTCGACGGCCGCGTGCCCGATTGCCGCGATGGCCGACGAAAGCCGCCGCTTCTACGGCGTGCAGTTCCACCCCGAAGTGACACACACGAAGCAGGGCACGCGCATGCTGCGGCGCTTCGTGCGCGAGATCTGCGGCTGCCGTGGCGACTGGGTCATGGCATCACACGTCGACGAAGCCGTCGAAGCCATCCGGCGCACCGTCGGCGACGAGGAAGTCGTGCTCGGCCTGTCCGGCGGCGTCGATTCGAGCGTGGCCGCGGCACTGATCCATCGCGCCATCGGCGAACGCCTGCACTGCGTCTTCGTCGACACCGGACTGCTGCGCCTGGGAGAAGCACAGCAGGTCGTCGAGACCTTCGGCCGGCACATGGGCATGCATCTCGTGCACGTCGAAGCCTCGGGACGATTCCTGGAACAACTGGCCGGCATCGACGAACCCGAAGCCAAGCGCAAGATCATCGGCCGCGAATTCGTCGAACTCTTCCAGAAACACGCCTCATCGATCCCGAACGCGAAATGGCTCGCGCAGGGCACGATCTACCCGGACGTCATCGAATCGGCCGGCGCCCGCTCCGGCAAGGCCTCGGTCATCAAATCGCACCACAACGTCGGCGGTCTGCCCGAAACACTGCACCTCAAACTGCTCGAACCGCTGCGCGACCTCTTCAAGGACGAAGTCCGCCAACTCGGACTGGCCCTCGAACTGCCGCGCGAAATGGTCTATCGGCACCCGTTCCCGGGGCCCGGCCTGGGCGTGCGCGTACTCGGCGAAGTGCGCCCGGAATTCCTCGACCTGCTGCGCCAGGCCGACGCCATCTTCATCGAGGAACTGCGCAACACCCACGACACCGACGGCCTGAGCTGGTATGACAAGACCTCGCAGGCCTTTGCCGTCTTCCTGCCGGTCAAATCAGTGGGCGTGATGGGCGACGCGCGTACCTACGAGTACGTCGTCGCGCTGCGCGCAGTGCAGACGCAGGACTTCATGACGGCGCACTGGGCGCCGCTCCCGCACGATCTGCTGGCGCGGGTGTCCAATCGCATCATCAACGAAGTGCGGGGGATCAATCGGGTGGTGTACGACGTGTCGGGGAAACCGCCGGCGACGATTGAGTGGGAGTGATCCCGCGTCTGGCAAGGGTTGGCAAGATGAGGCATCAAGACCAACCTAAATCATTGTCAGATATGGATTTTATTCCTTGGAATCTGGCAAGTTCTGGCAACTGATGGCATCGCGAAGCACCGTTTTTTTATGGCATGGTGGATGGTACGATGAGCCACTGATGCCATGTTGAGCGCACGATACCATGTAGCCATCGGAAGATTGTTCATGGTATTGAAATCATCTAACTTATTGATTTAGATCGATTTTCACGCCAAAAAAAGGGTGTTCCCAGCATGGTATAGGACAAAGGAGCCTTGCCAAGACTATGCTGACCGATACCAAGCTGCGCAACCTCAAACCGAGGGACAAGCTCTACAAGGAAAACGACCGTGACGGCCTCTATGTGGCCGTTACGCCTGCTGGTTCGATCTCGTTCCGCTACAACTACTCGATCCACGGCCGACAGGAGACCATCACTTTCGGTCGCTACGGTGTTGGTGGCATCACCTTGGCGGAAGCCCGTGAGCGGCTGGGCGAGGCCAAGAAAATGCTCGCGACCGGGAAGTCTCCAGCCAAGGAGAAGGCGCGGGACAAGGCGCGCATCAAGGATGCCGAGGCGTTTGATGCCTGGGCGGAAAAGTGGCTGCGCGGCTACCAGATGGCCGACTCCACCCGTGACATGCGCCGCTCGGTCTACGAGCGCGAGCTGAAGCCGAAATTCGGCAATCAGAAGCTGGCGGAGATCACCCATGAGGACTTGCGTGCGCTGACCGATGCCATCGTCGAGCGTGGCGCACCGGCCACCGCAGTGCATGCCCGCGAAGTGGTGTTACAGGTTTTTCGCTGGGCCATCGAGCGCGGCCAGAAGGTCGAGAACCCGGCAGAGTTGGTGCGCCCAACGACCATTGCCAAGTTCGAGCCGCGCGACCGTGCACTAACACCCGACGAGATCGGCCTGATGTACCAGTACATGGAGCGCATCGGCACGACGCCATCCATCCGGGCAGCGGCCAAGCTGTTGCTGCTGACGATGGTGCGTAAGAGCGAGCTGACCAACGCGACCTGGAGCGAAATCAATTTCAGCGAGGCGCTTTGGACAATCCCGAAGGAGCGGATGAAGCGCCGCAATCCGCACCTGGTTTTTCTGTCCCGGCAGGCACTAGACATCTTCATCGCTCTCAAGACCTTCGCGGGCGGCTCTGACTTCGTGCTGCCTTCACGCTACGACTCGGACGCACCCATGAGCAGCGCGACGTTGAACCAGGTGCTGACGCTGACGTACCGCCTGGCGCAGAAGGAGGGAAAGGCGCTCACCAAGTTCGGGCCGCATGACCTGCGGCGCACGGCGAGCACGCTGCTGCACGAGGCAGGCTACAACACGGATTGGATCGAGAAGTGCTTGGCGCACGAGCAGAAGGGCGTCAGGGCCGTCTACAACAAAGCCGAGTACCGCGAGCAGCGGACGGCGATGTTGCAGGATTGGGCGAACATGATCGATGAGTGGACTGGTCGGAGTCATTGGCGGTCCGAGGCCTGAACGGCGGCGACCACACAAACCGGCCTTTGGCTGAAAGCGACCTCAACAAGCGGACTTACTAACTTTCTCGAAAGTAAAGCCATATTCCCTCTATAATTTCCGGCATGCAATGCAAACGGGACTCGGACGGTCGCGCGCTTGATCACCACACCCTGCAGGTGATGCGCCAACAGGCCGTCAAGGCCGTGCGCGAGGGCCAGAGCGTGGCCAGTGTCGCGGCCGCCTACGGGCTCAACGAACGCACGGTCTTTCGCTAGCTGGCAGCCTTTGCCGGGGGCGGGCAGAAGGCACTGCTGGCCAAACCGATACCGGGGCGCCCGGCCAGGCTCGATGCCACGCAGATGGCCTGGATTGCTCGCACCGTTCGCGAGAACACGCCGCAGCAGCTCAAGTTCGAGTTCGGGCTGTGGACCCTGAAGTTGATTCGCGAGCTGATCCGGCGCAAGTATGGCGTGGAGCTGTCCACGGCCACCGCCCACCGGGTAATGAAGATGCTGGGCTTCAGTGCCCAGCGCCCGCTGTATCAGGCCTGGCAGCAGGACGCGGCACTGGTGCGTACGTGGGAGAGCGAGACCTTTCCCGAGATCGCCCGCGAAGCCCGGCAGGCGGGTGCAACGATCTGGTTTGCCGATGAGTCGGGGATCCGCTCGGACTACCACACCGGCACGACCTGGGCGCCACGCGGACGCACGCCGGTGGTTGGTGCAACGGGCCGGCGTTTTTCTCTGAACATGCTCTCGGCGATCAGCCCCAGAGGGGAGCTGCGCTTCATGCTGCACGAGGGCACGGTGACGGCACCGGTCTTTGTCGAGTTTCTGCGCCGGCTGATGATCGGGGCAACAGGACCCGTGTTTCTGATCGTCGACGGCCATCCGGTGCACCGCTCGCGTGCGGTGCGCGCGTACGTGGACAGCCTGGGCGGACAGTTGCGGCTGTTCTTTCTGCCGCCGTACGCGCCGCAGCTCAATCCGGATGAAGTCGTCTGGGCGCACGTCAAGCGCACGGTCTCGGGACGCCTGGTGCAAAACGCCGCAGACATGAAGCGCTTCGCGCTGGGGGCGATGCGCCGCATCCAGAAGCTGCCTGCACTGATTCGATCCTTCTTTGGTCAGCCTGAATGCCACTATATTCGGCAGCACCTGTTCAGCTGACATTACTTTCCGAAAATTTAGTAGCAGATCGGTGGCGTGGAATACTCAGACAGCCGTGGCTAGAAATGAAATTTCGGATCCTCATGTGATCCGTACCCTGATGGCGGAACCAAACTACCCAATCTCACGTGTTCCAACAACCGTGGCACGAACGTGACTTTCAACCTCAACGAACAACAATGAAAGAGCTGGACGCAGAGAAGCTAAAAGAGAACGCGCTGACATCGATTCGCCTTGGCATTGAGGATTTCCAGCGCACCAAGCAGAGGCAAGAACAGGGAGGCGATCCGGCCCGTGCCCTCTCTGCCGTGCGGAACCTGTTCGCAGGCATCCTACTTCTGTTTAAGTACAAGATCGCGGTCTCGGTCGACGATCCTGATGATGCGCCATCCCTGATCTTCAACCCCCCCGAAGTCATGCCGCAAGCTGACGGCAATGGTGGCGTCGAGTGGAAACCCGTTGGTAAGTTCAGAAAGACCACCATCGATGTCGCGACCATCAAGAAGCGCTTCGAGGGGTTCGATATTGATGTCGACTGGCAGGCCATCGAAAAGATGCAGGAGTGTCGCAATCACCTGGAGCACTTGCACCCGGCCAATACGCTGGGCGAGGTGGCGGGCTTCGTTGCCGACCTGTTTCCTGTGCTGCGTGAGTTCATTCAGACGCAATTGAATGAGCAGCCGGCCGACTTACTGGCCACTGCATGGCCCGTCATGCTCGCGCACCACGAATTCTTCACCAACACCATGGCGACATGCACGGCTGCGTGGAGCGGCGCTGGTGTCCCTGAGCTGATGCAGCCGTGGCTAGATCAGTGCCAGTGTGGAGAATGTGGTTCCTCCCTGCTCCGTCCCAGCCAAGATGACATTGAGGATGGAGCCAGCGTTGAGAGTCAGGATAAGTCGTTCAAATACGTCTGTGTCGCCTGCGGCCACTCGGACCTGATTGCTCCGCTGATGATCAAGGCACTCAACGACGCCTACGACTATGACCCCCGCGATGGAGGCGAGCCCGGTGTCGAGGGCTGCAATGACTGCGACCGATCTACCTTCCTCATCCATGAGCAGCATTGCCTATGGTGCGGCGCTGAACTCGACTACAAGGAATGCTCACTTTGTGAAGAAGCGCTTGGGCAAGGTGACCAGTACAACGGTGGCCTTTGCGGCTACCATGCATACGCTTTCGACAAGGCGATGCGAGACGACTAGATTCGCTCAAAAAGTCGAACTGACACACCTGCCATTGACCTGCTCTGGGTTATCGAGACGCAATTTTGGAAGATGGCGGGTTGTAGATCTTGGCGAGGACGTTGCTCGAGTTCCACCGAGGTCGATGACCGCTTGGTGCCAGGCGTGAGTACGCTCGCCAGCGGTCTTCAACAGCAACCGTTGCAAAGCACGCGATCGTTGACGATGCTCGAATGGCGGGAATGGGTCGTTTTCTGTCTGACAAGGACCTGGGCTAGATCTTAGTCAGTGAGTTTTAGCCGCTAAAAATTTCCTTGGCGTTCTACTCCTTCAGTAGAAGCATTTGGGGCGTCGAGGTCAAGGACTTCAGCGCTTTCGATACTGCCTGGCGTTCGATGCCCAATTTTCGCGCGATCTCCGACTGATTGAGCCCGCTCCACTGAAGTATCAGTATTTGCTTTTTGCGGTCTGATAGCTTCGAGTCCACCATCAAGCGCGCTTGGTTGCGCAACTCTCCTTTATCGGCTGACTGTACGGTCTGGCTCAACATGAGGTGGTAGAAGTAGCGATCCACCAGCAGGTCGCCAGAGGCGGCTTGCGGCGAGGCACGCTTCGCGCATTGACGGTTGAGCCGGTCAAGTTCGAGGTTGAATTGCGCGAGGGACCGTTTTGCTTGCCTATAAGCGGGGTTCCGGCTGCCATTCGCCAAGATGGGTCTATGCCTGGCGCAGTACTGGTGACTGAGTTCGAGCTTCTTGCGGTCTTGCAGCTCTACGTCATTGACTTGGTTGTCGGCGACCATTGCCATGAAGTCGGCGAACTCGGTCAGATCTCCGCATAGCTCGCAAAAGCCGTGTTTGCGTTGCGCGTTTAGATTGACGCCAGTTGTGGTGGTCGATTTTTTAGGACGCTTGCACGCGCAATCCCAAACCAAGCCCGTCAGCGATTCGATGGTTGCAACAAAGCGCTGATCCCTTGAATCCTGCCTGTCCTCTGTCTTGATGAAATGGTGCAGCAACTGCCGCTGCAGACGAACCATCGTATCAAATCCGACCAATCGAATAGTCTCGCTGAAGTCCATTCCCGCCCCGACACCGGAGACGAAGCCCGAATAGCGTGCCGGGAGGGTTTTCATGTAGGTGGCTACGGCGGGATCAATGACTTCCTGTATCAATCGCACGATGGGGTAGCGCCGCGAAGCGATGGAGTAAGGATGCCAGCGATCCTGAAAACATTCGATGGCTTCCGATATGTCAGGATCACATCCTTCCCAAATGGTTATGGTCTGTTCTTTTTTCATGACGTCAACCTTTTCGGGTAATTATAGCGCTGTCGGAAAATGAATTGCTAGGCACCATAAGGCACTCGTTAGCAATTGGAGGCCGGGCCATGCAGGCTGTAACCAGCAAAATACTCATCAACAGAAAAAGACTCCTGGAGATCATTCCGCTCTCGACGCGGACCATCTACAACATGGAGCAGCGAGGCGCTTTTCCTCGTCGTATCGCCCTCACATGCAGGAATGTGGCGTGGGATTTATCGGAAGTCGAAGAGTGGATCGAAGTGCGTAAGTCGTCGGGTATTCAGGCTGATCGACCCGGCGACGTGAGGGGTTGATATGGCCTTCGATCTGATGGCGGCCTTCGCCGAACCGCCGCCACCGATTGATTACGTTTTACCAAATATGGTTGCCGGAACGGTTGGCGCACTGGTGTCACCTGGCGGTGCAGGCAAGTCCATGCTGATCCTGCAATTGGCTGCGCAGATTGCCGGCGGCCCTGATCTGCTGGAAGTGGGCGAGCTGCCCACCGGCGCGGTGGTGTACCTGCCAGCCGAAGACCCACCAGTTGCGATCCATCACCGCTTGCACGCCCTTGGCGCACACCTTACCGCTGCGCAGCGGCAAGCCGTGGCGGATGGCTTGCTGATTGAGCCACTGATTGGCAAATGCCCCAACATCATGGCCCGGGATTGGTTTGATGGCCTCAAGCGGGCTGCCGAGGGCCATCGGCTGATGGTTCTGGATACCCTACGCCGCTTTCATATCGAGGAAGAGAACGCCAGTGGACCTATGGCGCAGGTCATTGGCCGCATGGAGGCCATAGCCGCCGATACCGGCTGCTCCATCGTGTTTCTGCACCACGCCAACAAGGGCGCGGCGATGGGAGGCGCTGGCGATCAACAGCAGGCCAGCCGTGGATCATCGGTGCTGGTCGATAACATCCGCTGGCAGTCGTATCTGTCCGGCATGACGCAGGCCGAGGCCGAGGAATGGGGTGTTGATGAGGGGCGGCGGGGGTTCTTCGTCCGCTATGGCGTCAGCAAAGCAAACTACGGTGCTCCCTTTCAGGAGTGTTGGTTCCGGCGGCACGAGGGTGGCGTGCTCAAGCCGGCTGTACTTGAACGGCAGAAACGCCAGTCCCCCGCGAAGCTGAAATCCGTAGCGAGGGGCGGCAATGACAACTGGTAATCAGGTCGCCCCGACCAGCACGGCATTGCAGGCCCGCGTGATGATCTATCAGCCCAGCCAGCGCCCACGGGAACGTGCGGGGCAGTGGATAGACACCGGTTTCGGTCGATGCCGCGTAACCGGCAGGCTGGGGCAGCGTCATGCTGATATTGTGGAATCCATGTTGTACGTGGCAGAACGCCGCCGCGAAATATCGGACGGCGGCATCGAGCTGCTGATCGATCCGGCGAGGCTGCGCCGGGTGCTATCCGATCATCAGTACAGCCACGACCGCATCAAGAAGCTGCTGACCGACTTGCGGGCTGCCACGGTGGAAATCGTGACGCCCGAAATGGAGCGCAGTGGTGACAGCATCATCGGCGGCCTGATTGACCACGTTGTCCCGTCACCCATGACCCGCCACGATCCGCTAAGCGGCGGTGAGCGTCATTTGTGGCGCGTCCGGCTGGGTGTCGCCTTGGTGATGTTGCTGGAAAGGGATCTGTCCTTGTACTACCCGCCGGCCCCCATTGCCCGGCTGCAACACGGAATCAGTCAGGCCCTTGCGCGGCATGTGCTCACCCACAGGCACGACCCGGCTGGAGGCTGGCACCTGGACACCTTGATTCGTGCCGTAGGAGGTGAGGCAGTCAACGGCATGACGCTGCGAAATTACCGGCGCCGACTGAAGGATGATGCCGCCGGGTTGATCGAGATTGGCGTCGAAATAGATGCCACAGACAGGGTAAAGCGTGTCACAGCGGCTCGATAGCGTGCCACAGCGGCCCGAGGGCGTGTCACAGCGGCCCGGAAGCGTGCCACAGCGGCCCGATTTTTTGCGGTTTTGGCAGGATATTCAGGATATTTCAGGATATCCAGGCGGTGCCACCGCCCGCTTGAGGCGGGCGCTTGCACCTTGTCGATCAAGTCCTGGCGGATTTGCTCAATCGGCCAGAGGCCGATGGTTGAACGCCAGGAGGGGAAGGGAGGCGGCTACAGGTCGCCGAGTTTCACTGGCTATGCCAAAGCCGCCCCTCAAGTGTCAACATCAACAGAGTGAGGCGGTTGCAGGATCGCCGGCCCGCGTTACCAGGACCGAGCAAATCTCTGCTGATGGGTGTGCTGGCAGTCTTGCTGCATCGCATGTCATCGAAACCGATAGCGGTTTATTGACACTTGAGGGGCGCCGGCCGGATTTTTCCCTTGGCGTTCAACTTGGTTTTTTTCCAGTGCGAGGAAAGCGCGAGGAAAGTATTGGTTTGATGCGGTGGAGAGCGAAGGGAATCCGGCTGGAAAGGTCGATTTTGTTCCGATTCCATCCCGACTTTGCGCGATTGCGGCGCGATTCTGCCGATTCTGTGGCGATTGCAGAGCAATCGCATATTAATAGTAGAGAAATAGCCACAGATTCCAACCTGCGTACGTGCAGAAAGCGCGGTTGTAACGCGGGCAGGATGTGTGAAGTAGGCCCACCCGCAAGCGGGTTGTCCTTCTTCACTTGCCCTTATTCGCACCTGGCGGTGCTCAACGGGAATCCTGCTCTGCGAGGCTGTTCTCAGCCGTAGGCCGGAGGGTGAATGGACGACGAAAAGAAGGTTACGCGCAAGAGCAGCCCGCCCATCAAGGTGTACTGCCTGCCCGAAGAGCGAGCCGAGATCGAGGCGAACGCCAGGAGGGCGGGGATCAGTGTTGCGCGCTACCTGCGCGACGTGGGCCAGGGCTATCAGGTCAAGGGCGTTATGGATTACGAATACGTGTGCGAGTTGGTGCGCGTGAATGGCGACCTTGGCCGGCTGGGCGGCTTGCTCAAGCTATGGCTGACCGACGACCCGCGCACGGCCCGCTTCGGTGACGCCACGATCCTTGCCCTGCTCGGGCGGATCGAGGCCACCCAAGACGAAATGAGCCGGCTTATGAAGTCCGTGGTGCAGCCGAGGGCCGAGCCTTGAGCGTTTTAGCGGCTAAAAAGCCGGAGGCCGGCCGATGATCGCCAAGCACGTGCCCATGCGTTCGCTGGGCAAGTCCGACTTCGCCGGCTTGGTGTACTACGTCACCGATGCACAGAGCAAGGATCACCGGCTGGGCCAGGTGCAAATCACGAACTGCGATGCCGTGTCGGTACAGGACGCCATCACGGAGGTTCTGGCGACCCAGCACACGAACACGCGGGCCAAGGGCGACAAGACCTATCACCTGATCGTCAGCTTCCGGGCCGGCGAGCAGCCCAGCGCCGACACCCTGCGGGCGATTGAGGAACGTATCTGCGCCGGGCTGGGCTACGGCGAACACCAGCGCGTCAGTGCCGTTCACAACGACACCGACAACCTGCACATCCACATCGCCATCAACAAGATTCACCCGACGCGGCACACAATGCACGAGCCGTACTACTCGCATCGGGCGCTGGCCGAGCTTTGCACGGCCCTGGAGCACGACTACGGCCTGGAGCGCGACAACCACGAGCCACGCCAGCGCGGGGCAGAGGGCAGGGCGGCCGACATGGAGCGACACGCGGGCGTGGAAAGCCTGGTCGGCTGGAGCAAGCGCGAATGCCTGGACGAGATCAAGCGCGCGCAGTCCTGGCAGGAGCTGCACCAGGTCATGCGCGACAACGGCCTGGAGCTGTGCGAGCGTGCGAACGGCCTTGTGATCGAGGCCGGCGACGGAACGGTGGTCAAGGCGAGCACCTTAGCCCGCGACCTTTCCAAGCCGAAGCTGGAGGCGCGGCTTGGCCCTTTCGAGGTTTCGCCCGAACGGCAGACACGAACTAAAGCGAAGCGGCAGTACCAGAAAAACCCGATCCGCTTGCGCGTGAACACTGTCGAGCTGTACGCCCGGTACAAGGACGCACAGCAGACCGTCACGGCTGCCAGGGCCGACGTGCTGGCCGAGGCCAAGCGCCGAAAGGATCGGGCCATCGAGAACGCCAAGAAGGGCGCGGCCGCCAGGCGGGCGGCGATCAAGCACCTGACCGATGGCCGGCTGGTCAAGAAGTTGCTGTATGCCCAGGCCAGCGCCGCGCTGCGGGCCGACCTGGATGCAATTCACAAGCGCCACGCCCAGGAGCGGGCGGCGATCCACCAGGAGCACCGCCGGCGGCCGTGGGCCGACTGGCTCAAGCAGCAGGCAACGGCCGGCGACGGCCAGGCCCTCAATGCGCTGCGTGCCCGCGAGGCTGCTCAGGGCCTCAAGGGCGACACCATCCAGGGTGACGGCCAGGTCAAGCCCGGCTATGCCCCGGTGATCGACAACATCACGAAGAAAGGCACGATCATCTACCGCGCCGGCAGCTCGGCCGTGCGCGATGACGGAGAGCGTCTGGCCGTGTCCAGCCGATCTGACCGTGCCGGTGTGGCGGCGGCATTGCGCTTGGCGATGGAACGCTACGGCGAGCGCATCACTGTCAACGGAAGCGTGGAGTTCAAGGCTGCCGTGATCCGGGCCGCCGTCGATGCCCGGCTACCGATCACCTTCGCCGACTCGGCACTGGAAAGCCGACGGCAGGCTGAAGCTACCAAGGCCCAGGCCAAGCGCCGGCCAGTCGTGCCCCCTGTCGGCCAGAAACCGCCACCAGGTCGCCGGCATGGCCTGCACACGCTCGGCCAACTCGACGGTCTGCACATCGAGGGCGAGGCCCAGCAACCTGCCCAAGTGCCGACCCAGGCCACGCTGGCACCGCCGGCGGCCAAGGTGCAGCAGCCGACCCGGCCCGCGCCGTCTGAGCTGGAGCAGCGCGAGGCGCGGCTACGGACGCAGATGGAAGCCAAGAAGGTGAAACACCAGGGGAAGGGCAGGCGTCTTGGCTGATAATTGCGCTTTTGCTTGCAATTTCATAAAATGCAAGAGTATAAAGCATAGTGAGGTGTTGAAAGATGCCATCCGTGACTATCCGAAATGTTCCTGATGAAGTGCATCGCGCCATCCGTGTGCGGGCCGCTCAACACGGCCGCAGCATCGAAGCCGAGATGCGCGACATTCTGGAATCTGCCGTGAAGCCGCAGGGCCGGGTCAAGCTCGGCTCGATGCTGGCCGAGATCGGCCGCAAGGTGAAGCTGACCGAAGAGGAGTTCGCCATCTTCGAGGGCGTGCGCGACAAAACCCCAGTCCGTGCTGCGAGCTTTGAATGATCCTGCTTGACACCAACGTGGTTTCGGAGCCGCTGCGACCAGCGCCCGAGATCCGCGTCATCGAGTGGATCGACGCACAGCCGCTGGAGACGCTTTTCCTGTCTGCAATGACCGTGGCCGAGTTGCGCGCCGGCGTGGCGATGCTGCCGACTGGCAAGCGCCGGAACAGCCTGCATGAGTACCTGGAAAAGCGTGTACTGCCCTCGTTCGTCGGCCGTGTGCTGCCGTTCGATTTGGCGTGCACGAGTGCCTATGCCCAGGTGCTGGCGGCGGCTCGTAAGGCCGGTAGCGGCATTGAAACAGCCGATGCCTGCATTGCTGCCGTTGCCTTCGCCAACGGATTTACCGTCGCAACGCGAGACACAAGTCCTTTCCAGGCCGCCGGCCTGACCGTTATCAACCCATGGGAGGACGCATAGGGCCGGGGATACCCCATAAAGGCTGAAGAGCAGAAACCGAAGTCCGGGCCTCAGTGCCCAGGGCGATACCGATCAGCTGGTGGCGCAGCTCTTCGATGAAACCTTGCCGTGGACAAGCGTGAGCTTGGTCAAGGCATTGCCTTTCTTTCATCGAATGGAGATTGCGACCATGAAGCACGTCCGTTTTTTAGCGGCTAAAACCGCGCTCGCCGCCGCTCTGACCGGCAGCATCATCATCGCCCCGGTGCAGGCCGGCATTCCCGTCATCGATGGCGGGAACCTGGTGCAGAACGTCATGACGGCCATCGAGTCGGTGGCGCAGACGCTCAAGCAGATCGAGCAGTACCAGACCCAATTGCAGCAGTATGAAAACATGCTGCAAAACACGATAGCCCCGACGGCCTATATCTGGGATCAGGCACAGTCCACCATCAACGGGCTGATGAATGCAGTCAACACGCTGGACTACTACAGGAACCAGCTCGGCAGTCTCGACGCCTACCTGGGCAAGTTCCAGGACGTGAGCTACTACCGTGGCTCACCGTGCTTCTCGGCCGCTGGGTGCTCGGATGCCGAGCGCGACGCGATGGAGCAAAACCGCCGCCTGGCGAGCGAGAGCCAGAAGAAAGCGAATGACGCGCTTTTCAAGGGCCTCGAACAACAGCAGCGCAACCTGACCGGCGACGCTCGCCAGCTCGAACGGCTCCAGTCAGCCGCGCAGGGCGCGACAGGTCAGATGCAGGCCATCGGTTTCGCCAACCAGCTCGCAGCCAACCAGGCAAACCAGCTTCTGCAAATTCGTGGCCTGCTGATCGCGCAGCAGAACGCCGCGACGGCCAGGATGCAGGCCCAGGCCGACCTTGAGGCGCAACAGCAGGCCGCCGGCGCGACTTCCAGGGAATCACGGATTGGGCGCACGGCCAGCCCGAAAAACTGGCTCGAACTGACCCGCTGACGGAGGCCCTGCACCATGAAGAAAACAATGCTGCTTGCCAGCCTCGTGGCGGTGCTGACGGCTGGCTGCGACAACAAGCCGGCCATACCGCCCATGCCCGAGGTCAATGACACCAATTGCCAGATCGAGACGATCAAGAAGATCGAGGACAGGGCCACGCGCGAGAAATTCGCCGGGCTGTGCTCGCGCCGGTCGCCGGCCGCCGGAGGCATCGCGCCGACTGAGAAGCCCATGAACTGGCTCGAACTGGCCGACCCGAAAGACCAGAAGGAGGCGAAGCCATGAAAGCACTGCACAAGGCGGCGCTGATCGGCGTCACCCTCGCGATCTACTCCACCGCCGCATCGGCCCAGCTCACCAACCAGGGGATGCTTGACCAGGTGGTGACGGAGTTCGCCACGCGGGCCACGTCCTGGCAGACGGTGGTGATGAATGCCGCCATATTTTTGTTCTGGACGCTGGGCACGATCTCGCTGGTTTTCACCTTCGGCTTCATGGCGCTGCGTAAGGCCGACATTGGCGAGTTCTTCGCGGAGTTCATCCGCTTCATCCTGTTCTTTGGCTTCTTCCTCTGGCTGCTGCGCAACGCCCCGAACTTTGCCAACACGATCATCCAGTCACTGACCCGGATCGGTGAGCAGGCGTCCGGGGTGGCGTCGGTGACACCCTCGGGCATCGTGGATATCGGCTTCATGATCTTGAAGCAGGCATTCAGCAACTCGTCGATCTGGTCGCCCGTCGATAGCTTCATCGGTGTGGCCTTGAGCGTCGGCATCCTGATCCTGCTGGCTGTTGTCGCCGTGAACATGCTGCTGTTGCTCGTCTCAGGTTGGCTGCTGATGTACGCCGGCATCTTCTTCCTCGGCTTCGGTGGCTCGCGTTGGACTTCCGACATGGCGATCAACTACTACAAGACCGTGCTGGGCGTGGCCGTGCAGATCATGACGATGGTGCTCCTGGTCGGCATCGGTAACGACCTGCTTTCCAGTTTCTACTCCAAGATGAACACCGGCACGCTGAACTTTGAAGAGCTGGGCGTGATGTTGGTTTTCTGCGTGGCTCTGCTCATGCTGGTTAATCGTGTTCCTCCCCTCGTGGCTGGCGTTATTTCAGGCTCGGGCATCGGTGGCGCTGGCGGTATTGGCAACTTCGGGGCAGGCGCTGCTGTCGGTGCGGCGATGGGCGCTGCGGGTATGGCTGCCGGTGCGGCGAGCGTGGCCGGTGCAGCCGTGATGGGCGGTGCAGCGTCGGCCGCTGGCGGCATATCGGCGGTCAAGGCAGCGTTTGAGAAAGCAGGGGCGAGCGCCAGCGGTGAATCGGGCGGAATGTCCATGCTTGGCGGTGGCGCTGGCTCCGGCAGTGATGCCAGCTCGTTTGCGCAAGCGGCGGGCTTTGGTGGCGGTTCAGGCTCAGGGGGGGGAACCACTACACCACTTGCACAGGCCGCCGGTTTCGGCAGCAGCTCGGGCAGCGGTGCCAGTGGATCGGGCGGTCGTAATGGGCAGCAGTCCAGTAAATCGGATGGAGGTTCCAACTCGAAGGAAGGCAGCAGCGACACCGGCGCGAAAACCGCGCAAGGCAGCCAGCAGGCCGCACCAGGTAGCACCGGCCCCAGCCTGCTCGCATCGGCCGCTGCGGCGCTCGGTACGGCCGGCCGGGTCACGGCCGACGCAGGCGCGAACCTGGTGCAAGGCGTTGGCGAGGTTACCAAGGCCAAGGCTGCCAGCATCCGAGACTCAGCGATGGAACGCATCGCCGACACCACCGGCGGGAAGATCGCGGCGGCTATCCGGGCGAGCGCAGAGAGCGATCAGGCCGCCGCTGTCGATGCTGCTGAGGCGGTGCCGACATTCGGCGGCGACAACCTGGCAGGGGCCGATTCGGCCGCTGCTGATCCTGATGATGAAGTGGCCGCATTCGCCAACCGCGAGCACGGTAAATCGGAGGCGTGACCATGAAACGTAGTGGCTTTTTCGACTGCTTGGCGCTCGACCAGGTGCAGCGGCCGGCGGTGGAGTTTGAACCGCCTGGCGATCAATCAACCGAGCTTGATGCAGCGGCGGAAGTGGCGGCCTTCGTTGATCGTCCTGCCCCGTCTGCCATCGAGGCCACTAGGCCGGCGGCCAGGCCATCGAGCAGCAGCTACAGCGGCAGCAACAGGAACACGCCGCTGGCCGAGGCGGCCGGCATCTACAGCAGCGGCCAACGATGAAGCGCGCCGGCCGGCGTGGGGCCGGCCGACACTTCCACAACCCACCTATCACAGAGGTGAATCATGGCAACTTTGAATCCTACCAATGCAACCCAGGCAGTTCATCATGCGGCCGTGCAGCTTGCGGCCCTTGACTAGATCGACCAGGACGCGGCGCGGCAGCTCTCATCGATGGTCGAGGCCGTCGCCAATATGTTCACGGTGCTGTACTACCAGGCCGAGACGGGCCGAGCGACGCGGGATGATTTCCGCGAGGCATTAGACGTGGTGCGGCAGTGTCTCGCCGCATAGCGCGCGCCAGGAACAGCAAGGGCGGCCACTGGCCGCCCTTGTCGTTTCCGGGCCTGCATCGCTTGGATCGTCGTTCCGTTCGGAATCAACGGAGCTTCCGCAGAATCGTTCCTGTTCATGTTCATTCCTTGGCGTTCATCAAACGGTGGTTTTCTGGACAGGTCAAAAAATTGCGCCTGAGACTATCTGAACCTCAATTGTCGAGTTAATATTTCCGTCAAGTTTTCAATGTCCCGGTTGTGTCAATGAAACAGCGAATCGGCTACGCACGAGTCTCCACGGAGGACCAGCATCTGGACTTGCAGCGCGACGCGCTTCAGCGGGCCGGGTGCCATGTCATCTATGAAGAAACGGCGAGCGGAAAGAACGCCTCGCGCCCAGAGTTGGAGCAGTGCCGTAAGGCCCTGCGCGACGGCGATACGCTGGTGGTATGGAGGTTGGACCGCCTGGGGCGCAGCCTGCCGGATCTCGTGCAGATCGTGGCCGAGTTGGAGCGCTCGGGAATTGGCTTCGAGAGCCTTACCGAGAAGATCGAAACGAACAGCGCAGCGGGCAAACTGGTCTTCCATGTGTTTGCAGCTCTCGCGGAGTTCGAGCGTAGTCTGATCCGTGAGCGCACCCATGTTGGGCTCGCCGCAGCACGTGCCAGAGGCCGCTCTGGCGGCCGCAAACCGAAGCTTGGGGAGAAGCAGGTCCGCGAGATCAAAATGCTACTTCGTGACCCTGAAATACGGGTTGCCGATGTAGCCCGGCGCTACGGCGTGTCCCGAACTACCCTGTACAAACATGTCGGTGTCGTGGCCCCAGAGCACCCATGACGTTCATTGCGCATAGTCGAAAAGAATGTTGACCTATCATGCTTGAGGAGGGGGTTTGGCCAGAAATGACTTCACAGCAATTGTAGGAAAAACTGTGTCGGTGAATGGCGAATTGGCTCTCGCTGGCGCGATGACTGCGCTTCTGAACAACCACGCGGGCCTCGGCATCCGTTTGAAAGAGGTCCCGTTCGACTGGACATCTGGCATGCACCGGCTCGCCGGTAGCTTCCATTACATCACCTTCGCTGATGGCGTTCCGACGGTTCAGGAGTTCGTCGAGTACCTTTACGACTGCCTGATCCCGTACTGCCTGCCAAGGAGCAAGATCCTGGATGCGCTGCAAGACATCGACCCCACTGTCGATTATCACCGCATCGTTAGACTTGGCGACGATGCGAAGAGCTTATTTATCAAAGCGAAGAATCAACTCGAGTCCGGCGGAGAGCCGGGAGAACTAATCCTCTATGTTTTGCTGGAGTGGGTACTGAAGGCACCATGCTTGGTCTCGAAGATGTACCTGAAGACCAATAACAACATGCCCGTGCACGGTACGGATGGTATTCATCTTGGCTACGATGAAGCCAAGGACCTTCTGACCATCTATTTCGGGGAGTCTAAGATATATCAGAATTTCTCGTCGGCGGCTGATGCAGCGTTCACCTCTATGGCAGAACTCCTGGCTAATTCCGGTCAGATCTCTCGTGAGATTGAGATCCTGAACAACCTGTCCGACCTCAACAGCTTGAACCCGGCGTTTCGGGCGAAGATCGCGGAGTATATCAACCCGTACTCAACGTCGCAGCTAACGCTGCAAAAGCGTATCGTTCACGCTTGCCTGCTTGGCTTTGAATATGCCGCTTACAACCGCATACTTCCGCTTGAACCCGACAAAGTCGCCCCGGCATTCGAGGAGCAGTACAAGAAGAGGATCGGCAGCGCCTGTCGCGTGATCGAGCGCCACTACAGTAAGCGCCTGCCGGTCACAACCAATTTGCATCTCTTCCTTCTGCCGTTTCCGTCTCTAAAGGTCTTCAGGTCGGCCTTCTATGGGAAGCTCGGAGTAGCGGCATGAGCTTCGTGGACGGGCTTTGCGAGAAGATCAGCGGCGACCCCCGCTTTGTGGCCGACTATGAGGCCATACTGCGTCAGTCGATTTTGAGCGGCGTGGGCTTCGCTGACGGCTCCGCGCTTGAAGAAGAAGTCCTGCGGCGGCTCCTTCAAAGCGCCACGATATTCGCCCAATCTGAAGAAGCGGAATGGCGTCAGCTGGCGTATCGCATTAGTGTTGGATCGCTAGCTTATAGCACAACTCTCGCCGGGATTAGGGGTGCGTCCAGACTTATCTTGGCGCGACTTGGAAATTTTCCCGCAATCAAATTCATGTTCAAGGGCGAGGCGGAGCCACGAACGCTTACAGAAGCGATTTTTTACGAGATCCTCGGCCGTCAACTGGACAATACCGTGCGCATTGGCGAGCGCAGCGCTGTCCTCACAGATATGCAGCGGACTGTCTGGGAGGCCCTAGTGGCTGGCTCATCGCTGGCGCTTTCCGCACCCACCTCGGCGGGCAAGTCGTTCGTCTTCCTGGCGTATATCGAACAGCTCAAGCGAACGCGTCCGAACGCCAACCTAGTCTATCTGGTGCCGAGCCGCGCCCTCATCAGCCAAGTTGCCGCTGATTTGCGCACAGTCAGCCTCGACAAGGGGTTCGGGGTGACGACGGTGCCGATACCGGCTCCGTCGACTGTATTAGGTTCACCGATCTATGTGCTCACGCCGGAACGGCTCCAAGTGCTGTTTCATACAGCTCCTGAACTTAGATTCGACGTGGCGATTGTCGATGAGGCGCATCTTATCGGCGAGGGGTCCCGGGGGGTGATCCTGCATTCAGTTTTGCAGGACCTGCAAAGGCGTCACCCCGACATGCAGTTCCTGTTCTCATCCCCGCAAGTTCGAGAACCGGCCGTCTTCGGCTCGGTGGTCGGCCGCAGCAGCGTCAAAGTGGTCAAGACCAAAGATTCTCCCGTCGCCCAGAACATCATCCTGCTGAACCGCAGAGCGAACGACAATAAGAAATTTGATATGCTGCTGTGGCGGGACGGCGAGAAGATCCCGCTCGCGGAGATCGATGCTGCGATACCGATCTATAATTCCAATGACGGGCTCGTATATCTGAGTTGGGTTCTTGGCAAAGCCTCTCAAAGCCTCGTCTACGCCGCCGGTCCTGCGGCATGTGAGGACATCGCGTTCAAGATCAAAGAGCTGTCGCAAGATCCAGCGGTTGCTGAAGTGGCGGCCTCCTCCGGACCAAGTGAGCTATCCGTAAAGGTTCGCAAGGACCTGGCTGCCTTTGCGAAAGAGGCTGTCCATCCAAGCTACGTGCTTGCTGAAACCGTAGAGGGAGGAGTCGGCTTCCATTACGGGCGCATTCCTGCTCTGCTGAGGAACGCTGTTGAAAGCGCATTTGCTGACGGGCATCTCGATTACATTGTCTGCACAAGCACGCTGCTGCAAGGCGTTAATCTGCCCGCGCGCAACGTGTTCATGCAGAACCCCCATAAGGGAGAAGAGAATCCGATCGAACCCGTTGATTTCTGGAACCTTGCGGGACGTGCCGGTCGCCTCGGCAAGGACTTTCAGGGAAACGTTTTTCTCGTCGATTACGATGAATGGGAATCAAGTCCGCTCTCGGGGCCAAAGGATGAGTCTATCAGGTCGTCGCTTGAGGTTGCCCTGACCGACACATCGGCCGAACTGATTGAGTATATAGCGGAGACCAGCCGTCCATCGGGCGAGAACCCGAATCTGGAAGCCGCCTTCTCAAAGCTATTGCGAGACTATCGGCAAGGTCAACTTAACGACACTTTTAACCGCTTAAGCGGGTTGTCGACGCAGACACGAGCTAGCATAACCTCCGCCTTGGCGATCGCTGACAATCAGATCAGTTTGAATGTGGAAACACTGGCTGCCAGCCCACAAATTTCAGGGTACCGGCAGCAAGAACTGTACGACTATATGATTGAGAAGATCAAGGGAAAGGGCCCAGACTATCTGATCCCGCTGCATCCGAGCGCGGAGTGGAAGGAAGCGCTTGACAAGTTGCGACCTGTTTTTGCCCGGGTACACAAATATCTTGAGTTGAAGAGTGGCCAACATCATCGGTACTGGGCTCCTCTCGCTCTTCGCTGGATGCGTGGTGAGCCGCTGCCGATGATCATCGACGATGCGATCAATTACCATAAGCGCCAGGGAAGGAACCGGTCCAACCGGACGGTCATTCGAGAGGTGCTGACGGATGTGGAAAGCAGCCTCCGGTTCAAATACGTGAATATGCTGGGCTGTTACGGAGCTGTGCTCAAAGAAGCCCTGACGGCAACCGGACACGCTTCCTACGTCGCGAAGATACCGGCACTGACTTTATATCTGGAGCTTGGGGCGGCATCGCAAACGATGATTCAGCTTATCAGCCTCGGCCTCTCTCGCCACACGGCGCACGTCCTGTCCAGCCTGACAATCAATAGGGACATGGATCTAGAGTCAGCACGACGCTTCCTCTCCCGACTGACACCCGAGACAGCAGGGCTATCACCATACGTGGCTGACGAGCTTAGGCGAGTGCTTCAAAGCGTCTGAGCGTGCACGCGGACGAAGCTTTGTTTTCATTCCATGAAAAACTATCTAACGGTCCGTAGTTCGGAGCATGGTATTAATCATGGTATGGGTCAGCAGTGTTAGCATAAGATATTGATAAATTTAAATATAGTACGCCTATCAACAATAGAGTGGAGTGAATTGACGTCCTTCGGGGACTATCGCCAGCTATCGAAAAACTGACGTAACGTGTTGATTTAAAAGAAAATGCGTTACGACAGCTATCGATGGCTATCGTCGGCCAGCAAAACGGGTTGACGGTAGAGCTGACGGTAAGAACCGGAGGTCTGATTAAGACCCTCCCGTTTACTATTGAGACCAAACCGGTCTTTGACGGTAAAACACTCCCCTGGAAAGCTTGTTTCATGCGGCTTTCCGGGCATCGACGGGTCTCCTGACCCCTGACGGTAAAAGCCGTCACGAAACAGGAGGAAAACCTCGATGCTTACCGACACAGCACTGCGCAACCTGAAGCCTAAGTCCTTGACTTATGAGGCTTCTGACCGGGATGGGATGTACGTGACGGTATCGCCCGCCGGTACCGTCACCTTCCGCTACGATTACCGTCTCAACGAGCGTCGCGAGACCCTGACCATCGGTTGCTATGGCGCCGGCGGCATCTCCCTGGCTATGGCCCGCGAAAAGCTGCTCGACGCCAAGAAGGCCGTCGCTGCTGGCCGTTCCCCCGCACTGGTGTCACCGCCGAAGTAAAACTGACCCACCTGGGTAAGGATGGCGGCCTTTGCCGCCGAGATGTTGACCCAGGAGCAAGCAGTGGAGATCAGAGTCTTGGCCCGCCAGGGCCTTCACATCCGAGAGATCGCGCGGCGCATGAACTGCTCGCGCAACACGGTGCGCCGGTACCTGCGCGAGCCCGAGGCCGCGACCTATTCGGCGCGTGCGGCGCGCCCGACCAAGCTCGGGCCCTTCGAGCCCTATTTGCTGGAGCGCATCGCTGCGGCCCGCCCGGACTGGATTCCGGCGACCGTTCTGCTGCGCGAGTTGCGTGTGCGCGGCTACACCGGCGGCTATAGCTAGCTCAAGGCGTTCGTGGCCCGGCACCGCCCGCAGCCACCAGAAGACCCGGTCGTGCGCTTCGAGACCGAGCCGGGCCACCAGATGCAGGCTGACTTCACCATCATCCGCCGCGGGCGCGCTCCGCTGCTGGCGTTCGTGGCAACGCTCGGCTACAGCCGGGCCAGTTTTGTGCGCTTTTCGACGCGCGAGGATTCGCCAGCATGGTGCAGCGGCCTGGAGCATGCGTTCGAGTACTTCGGCGGCGTGCCGCGCACGGTGCTGTTTGACAACGCCAAGACCGTCATCATCGAGCGCGACGTATTCGGCCCCGGGCTGCATCGTTGGCACCCCGAGTTGTTGCGCCTGGCCGATCGCTATGGCTTCTCGCCGCGCGTGTGCCGGCCGTATCGGGCGCGCACCAAGGGCAAGGTCGAGCGCTTCAACGGCTACGACGCTGCTCAACGAAGTGGACTTCAACGGCGACTGGATCGAAAAGTGCCTCGCGCACGAGGAAGGGCGCTCCTCGCGCTCGGTTTACAACAAGGCCGAATACGCAGAGCAGCGACGCCACATGTTGCAGGAGTGGGCGGACATGGTCGATGCCTGGATAGACGGGTGAACCCATGTGCCGAAGCTGCTGCCGGAGAACATCGCGGTTCCCGTGCTCAGTGCGGCGTTGTGAAGCGAGGGCCAGGATGATGACCCCATCAAGATTCTCTGTTGGCGGCCAGTGCAAGGTTTGCAATCAGGAAAAAAGATTACTCTGAGTGATCTTTTTCAGCTCTTATCAAACTTCTCGGCCTTGGCGAAGGTTTGCAGATCTGATATTTTGCGCACTATGGATGCTCAAAATTCAGGGAAACTGAACCGTTTGCTGGCCGAACTGGGCGATACGCGCCTGGTTTCCAGCCGCTGGCTACGGGTGCACGGCTACTCCAACAGCCTTGTGGCGTGCTACGTGGGCAGCGGCTGGCTGGTGTCACCAGCGCGTGGCGTCTACATGCGCAGGGGCGGGCGGCTGCAATGGGATGGAGTGGTCCGCAGCCTGCAGGTCGGCGAGGGCATACCGCTGCACGTCGGAGGGCGCTTCGCACTCGGCCTGCAGGGCCACGAGCACTACCTGCGCCTGGGCGATGCGGGGACGATCACGCTGTATGGGCCACAGCAGCCGCCCGGCTGGGTGGGCAAGCTTTCACTGGAGCAGCGATTCGAGTACCAGGGCAAGGGTCCGCTCGATCTCCTGACCATGCCCGTCACCGCGGAAGTCTCAGAGAAGGCGTTGTCGGAAGCGGGCCTTGCCTGGCATTCAGCGGCGCCAGGGACCGATGCCCTGGTCTGCTCGACGCCCGAGCGGGCCATGCTGGAACTGTGCGACAGCGTATCGGATGCGGCAGGGGTCTACGAGGCCGATGCGCTGATGCAGGCCATGACCACGCTGCGGCCGCAGCGTGTCAGTCTGTTGCTGCGCCACTGTCGCAGCATCAAGGCGAAACGGCTGTTCCTGGCCCTGGCCGAGCGCCATCGGCATGCGTGGCTGTCGCACGTGCCCCTGGAGGGCGTCGATCTGGGTCGTGGCAAGCGCGCGTTGGTGCCCGGCGGACGCCTGCATCCGACCTACCAGATCACCTTGCCGGGAGACCTCGATGAGCACCTGGCTTGAGCACTGGGACCGGCGCTACACGGACCGCGTGCGGCTGCTGGTCGAGATCCCGCCTGTATTGGCCTCGGAGCCGGGCTTTGCGCTCAAGGGCGGCACGGCCATCAACCTGTTCGAGCACGATCTGCCACGCCTGTCGGTGGACATCGATCTGGCCTGGTTGCCGGTGCACGACTATGCTGAAGATGCGAAGCTGATCGCCGAAGCACTCGGGCGGTTGGCCGATGCGTTGCGTGCCCGGCCTCTGAAGTTGCAGGTGCAGACCTCGGCGGGTGAGGGCGGGGCGGTCAATCGCCTGGTGGCCAGCCGCGGCCGTGCGCGTGTGCAGATCGAGACGACGCCGGTCATGCGAGGCACGGTGCATCCGGTGCGAACCATGGTCGTGCGGCCACGGGTGGAAGAGACCTTCGGCTTTGCCGAAGTGCAGGTGCTGGCGTTCGCCGATCTCTATGCCGGGAAGCTGGCGGCTGCGCTGTCGCGGCAACACCCGCGTGATCTCTTCGACGTCGGCCTGCTGCTGGAGGATGAACGCGCGGATGCGGGTCTCTGGCGAACCTTTCTCGTGTACCTGACGTGCAGTCCGAAGCCGGCCTGGGAAATGCTGGCACCGCGCGTGCCGGCGGATTTCGAGGTCACCTTCGAGGCCCACTTCAAGGGGATGACATCCGAGCCTATCAGCGTGGCTGCCTTGCTGGAAAACCGCGAACGCCTGTTGGCGCGCGTAGCGTATTGGCTGGATGGGCCGTCGCGAGCATTTCTGCAATCCGTCGAGGATGAGAAGCCGGATTTCAGTTTGATCGGATTGGCCCATGCGGCCGAGTTGCCGGGCGTGCGGCGCAAGTTGCACAACCTGGCTCAGCGCACGGCGGCCAAGCGTGCGGCAGATCGTCAGCAGCTTGACGACACGCTGGCGCGGATCGCCGGTGCTGGATGACGAAGGAGGCTGACGCGATGGTTCACGATTTCACACTGGTCTATGCATTGGACTCGGGCATGGAGTCGCAGGACGATGTCCTTCGCCAGTTGGCGGATAGCGACTGCGCCGATGCCACGGTCGGCTGGGGGCGGTCGGGTCATGTCGGCCTGGCTTTCAGCAGGGGGGCGAGCGACCGCGATGCTGCGGTCAAGCTTGCCACGGCGCAGATGGCACAGGCGCTGCCCGGGGCGGTACTGGTCCGGGTGGATGCCGCGTAGCCGCTGCAGATATTCTATGGTGACGTCATCCTCGAACAGGGCGATGCCGGCGCAGCCTCACGTCCGGTCCGCTGGATGAGTTGGCCTTCGCTGATCGAAAGGCTTGCTTGCGGCCGTCGATCCAGGCTTCGACTTCTTCCAGGCCCCAGACGACGCAACGGGCGGTGAGACGGAAGCGGCGCGGGAATTCGCCGCGCTGTTCCAGCTCGTAGATCGTCGTCTCGACCAGGGGCACGATCTGGTGCAGTTCGTGGCGGCGGATGGTGCGACGGAAAGGCGAGGGCGCCTTCGCAGCGAACTGGGGAATATTGTCGTAGGCGGACATGCCCGGATAGGGCAGGGGTGAAGGCCCGGTTGGACTGGAGAGCGATGAAGGCGGCATGGCAGTGACCGTGATCAGATTCATTGCCGTCCATGGTGGCTATCGCGGGTGAACCGCAGGGCAGCGGGAGAACGTCATTGACGCACCGTGCGTATTGCTGGCCACTGTGACGCCGAGTCTGTCGCCAACCAAAGTGAGCGGTCATCATGGCCACTAGACGGCGTTCGTCATTCGTACTAACATTGCGTCGATTGATCTAACGAACAGGTGTTGCCATGACTGCCGCTGCATCGTCGCCTTCCGCTCGGTCTGCCCGCCTCGGGCTGCGCGCCACCCCCGAACAGGAGGTGGTGCTGCGTCGTGCCGCAGCGGTCGCCCACAAGTCGCTGACCGATTTCATTCTCGACAGCGCCTGCCTGGCCGCCGAGCAAACCCTGCTGGACCAACGCCTGTTCATGGTCTCGGGCAACCAGTATCAGGCCCTGATGGATCTGCTGGAGCGTCCCGAGCAGGCCAACGACGGCTTGCGTGATCTGTTCGACCGCAAGGCGCCCTGGGACGCGAAGTGATCTTGCGGGCACCGGAGCCACTGGCCCCGCAGCATCTGCTGGAAGGTTTCGACTGCGGCAATCCTGCACTGAACGACTGGCTCCTGCGTCACGCCCGCCAGGCCCAGGGCAGCGGCTCAGCCAGGACATTCGTCGTCGCATGCGTCAACGAGCGTGCGGCGGGCTACTTCAGCCTGACCGTCGGCCAGGTCAATACCCTGGAAGCACCTGAGCGCATCCGCAAGGGAATGGGGCAATACCCGGTACCGGTGGTGATTCTCGCCAGGCTCGCCGTGTCACAGCAGGACCAGAGGCGCGGTGTTGGCTTCGGTCTGCTGCAGGATGCCATCCGGCGCACGATGCTCATTGCCGAGCAGGCCGGCATCCGTGCGATGCTGACCCACCCCATCGATGAGGATGCGGCGAAGTTCTACACCCGCTTCGGGTTCATCGCCTCGCCGCTACGTGAGCAGCAGTTGCTGCTACTGCTGAAGGATGCCCGTCGCTGGGTGCGCTGAACCATGACCATCCAATCACTGCCCGCTTTCACCAAACCCGCCCGCCAGCGTTGGGAGTCGATTCCCGCCGACATCCGCCAGCGCCTGCTGGCCAACGTCTGGTGCGGGCAGTGCCGTCACGAAGCGACGATCACCAACTTCACCGGTACCATCAAAGACGGCGACTTGCTGCTCGTGGGCAAGTGCGCCGAATGCCAGGGTGACGTGGCCAGGGTCATCGAGGGCTCGTAACCCGATCACGCATCAAACGCCGCCGCCACCTGCCGCTGCGCCATCCAGTCAGTCGGCAGCGGGTTCTGCTGAAACCACAGCAGGCTCCTGCACCGGAACTGCTGCCCGGCCAGAATACTCTGGATGAGGGCTGGCTCCAGCATCGTCAGACGCCGCAGTTCGTCGACTGTTCAGTGGTGCAGGCCTTCGCGCTGGGCGGATCGAAAAGGCAATGTCGTCGGACCAGCAGGGGGTCGTATAGATTTCCCAGCGATAGGCCCGAATCGGTCACGTTCGGCCGGATCAACCGGTCACGTTGCGCCGGAATACGCAGCAACGGCCCCGCCAAGCCCGGCCATGCCCCGGTGATCGACAACATCACGAAGAAGGGCACGGCCATCCATCGCGCCGGCAGCTCTGATCTGCATTGGCGAAACTGGACAGTTTGAAGAGTGAGTTTTTCGGCAAACCGAGCCCTGTACGGGGGCAGGGTCATAGATGTCATGATTGATGCCGATACCATGAACCGCCGGGTACAACACAAGGAATCTGCTCGCAATTGCAGCTGATTTTTTAACGGCTGGTTAGCTGACGGATCAGTTCAGCAGCGCTCGAGGCTTTCATCTTCCGCAGAATATTCGCACGATGAACGTCGACCGTTTTCGGACTGATTCTGAGGGTGCGCGCGATCTCTTTGCTGGTATGGCCGCAACGAAGGCCTTCGAGCACATCGGATTCGCGCGATGACAGGCTGCACAGCTTCCGCTCTAATTCACGTCGGTGCTCGCGCGCAGCGTGCCGTTCGCGTGCAAGATGGATGATCCGGTTCACGCTGGTGAGGAACACGTGCGGGTTCAGCGGCTTCTGAAGAAAGTCGATCGCACCGGCCTGCATCGCGTTCACGGCAGCCGGTACATCGCCGTGTGCACTCAGGAACATGATCGGAAGATCATGTCCGGCTTCGAGCAGCCGTTGCTGAATCTCCAGCCCGCTCATCTCTGGCATGCGCAAGTCAAGCACCGCGCACACAGGGCCGTCGATCTTGTCGAGTGCCTGCAGGAAGTCCCGCGCCGAGGCGAAGGCGCGGGACGGGATTCGCACCGATTCAAGCAGCCATGCGAGCGCATCCGTCACGCCCGGTTCGTCGTCGACGAGCAGCACGAGGACAGTGTCTGTCATGTGGGCCGGCGTGCCACAGGCAGCGTGAAGCGGAAGCAGGCGCCGTAACCGGGTAAAGCGAACAGCCGCAGCGAACCACCGTGCGATTCGACGATCGTGCGGCTGATCATCAGTCCCATGCCAAGCCCCGACTCCTTTGTCGTGAAATAAGGATCGTAGACGCTCGGTGCGATCGATTCGGGGACACCGGGCCCATGGTCGCAGATCTCGATCACAACAGCGGACGGCGATTCGTTCGTCAGTTGGATCTCGATGTGTCGTTCCGCAGGAGGCACCCCCTGCATCGCTTCGATCGCGTTGATCAGGAGGTTCACGAAAACCTGTTGTATCTCTACAGGGCGACCGCGCACTGGCGGGAGTGAAAGACTTTCCCCGGACGGAGGCTTGACGACGACGTGAACCTGCCCCGCGCGCAACGACAGTTCGAGCAGGGCGAGCGTCTGCGTGATCAATGCTGGCAGGTCTACCCACTCGAATGAAGTGCCCTGCCGGCCGACGAACCCGCGTACGTGTCGGATGATGTCGCCCGCCTGATCGAGGTGTGCTGACGCTTTTTCCAGCGCGGCGGCGAAAGCTCCGGTGTCGGGAGCTTCCGAATGCAGGCGATGCCGCATGCCGGCAAGGTAGCTCTGGCACGCGTTCAGCGGTTGCCCCAGCTCGTGCGCGAGGGCTGATGCCATCTGCCCCATCAGCGTGAGTCGTGACGCATGCGCGAGTGCCGACTGTTGCGCATGCTCGCGCTCGCGAGCAGCACGTTGCTCGGTCACGTCGGCGAACGCGAAAACGGTCCCTCCAGAATGGCCTGACAGCGGTGCAGCCACGACGAGGATCTCGCGACGCTTTCCGCTGGGCGCAAGCCAGCCGATCTCGAAACGGTTTACACGTCGTACCGTAGCTTTCGCCTGCTCTCGAACCAGCGTCGCCAACGACACGATGGTTCCACCGGGAGTGATGACGCGCGATGTGTCGTCGAGGATCGCGTCTAGCCGGGTACGGGTCCCGAAGCCGAGATAGGTGAGTAACGCGCGATTGATCTCGGCGATGCAGCCATCGGACTCCGCGACGAGCACACCCACCGGCATGTGTCGGAACAACGCCCGGTATTTCTCGCGGCTTTGTGCTGAAGCAAGTTGTGCCGCGCGCCTGCGCTCGACTTCGGCGGCAAGGGCTTCGTTGGTTCGCCGCAGATTGCGTGTTCTGCGCTCGACAGTCTGCTCGAGACGCTGGTTGTTGCGACGCAGTTGGTCTTCGGCGTGCTTGCGATCAGTGATGTCCTGAACGACCCACACCGACGCGGATGACGCGTCCGAGGGGTCGATCATCCGGCCCGAAATCAGGCACCAGATCGATTCGCCGTTTTTGCGTGTCATCGCATGCTCGTGCGTGACGCCGTTGAAACGCGCGAAGTCAGCGTACATGCGGCCGACCTCGTCGTAGTCCTCCTGCGAGCTGTACACCTTGCGCACCGGCTGACCGTCGAGTTCGCCGGGTTCATAACCGAAAATCTGGGCCATTCGTGCGTTGGCCCATATGAACCGACGCTGCGACATATACGAGATGCCAACGACCGTATTTTCGAGGACAAGCTCGAACGGGAATGGGGCGATTTCCGGCGCAAATGCGCGAGTACGTTCGCCCTGAAGCGGTACGACTGTTTTAGCCACGTACATCATCAATATCTGGGCTGTGATCTTACCCCTGGTTTCACGCCGGCCAGCATGAGGGTCTGTCAGGGCCTCGGTGTTGCAGTGCACTACGTGTTCGCCCGTAGTTTGTAGGGAATCAATCCCAATGTGCCCACCGAGTCGTTACCCCTACAGTAGCGCTACAACTTCCGCAAGGAGATCGCACATGCTCACGGTGGATATTGACACCGGCGGCACCATGACCGACGCGCTTGTGTCGGACGGCGAGAGCCGCCACGCGTTCAAGGTAGACACGACCCCTCACGACTACACGGTTTCGTTTCTTGCTTGTCTTCGGGAGGCGGCTCGACATTTCGGCGACGACAGCATCGCTACATTCCTGACTCGTGTCGGGCTTATTCGCTGGTCATCGACGATCACGACGAATGTCCTTGGCGAGCGACGAGGCGCAAAGGTCGGGCTGTTCGTTACGGTCGGAAACGAACGAACGCTGTACGGGAATGCGCGTTCTCCGGTGCTCGGTGAACTCGTCGACGAATCCAATGTCATAGGGTTGTCAGAGGAGCCGTCCGACGTTGAGGTGCTCGCCGGTGTGAAGCGGCTGCTCGAAGGTGGCGTACGCCGTATCTGCGTCTGCCTGGCTGACTCGTTTCCCGACAATCGCCTTGAACGTGCGATCAAGGAAACGATTGAGGATCAATATCCTGATCACATCATTGGGGCGGTGCCGGTTCTCCTCGGCAGCGAGATGGCACCGCTGCGGCACGACCAGACGCGTGTGCACTACTCGCTGATGAACGCCTACACGCACACGAAGCTGGCGACATCGTTGTTCAAGGCCGAAGATCTGCTGCGCGACGACCATGACTGGCGCGGCCCCCTGTTGATCGGCCATACGAGCGGCGGCGTAGCCCGGATCGGAAAGACGAAAGCGGTCGACACGATGGAGTCGGGGCCGGTGTTCGGCACATGGGGCGGTGCCTGGATGGCGAGCCGATACGGTCTGGAGAACGCCATTTGTTTCGATGTCGGTGGCACGACGACGAAAGCATCGGTGGTGCGTGGCGGTGCGCCGGTGATGCAGCGTGGCGGTGAACTGCTGGACGTTCCCGTACAGGCGCCGCTCGCGTTATTGCGCTCCGCCGTCGTCGGCGGCGGTTCGATTGCACGGGTGAAAGATGGAGCGGTCATGCTTGGCCCCGAAAGCATGGGCGCCGCACCCGGTCCGGCGTGCTACGGACTCGGCGGCGATCGGGCGACACTGACCGACGCACTGCTCGTACTCGGATATCTCGATCCCGAGAACTTCCTGGGCGGCCGTCGATCGTTGAAGCTCGAAGCCGCGCGCGAGGCGATCGAGAAAAATATTGCCGTGCCGCTCGGCCAGCCCGTAGAAACCGCAGCATTGGCGATCCGCGACGAGGCGGTTGCGATGATGAGCGACCTGCTTGCTGGCACGTTGGTGGAGGCGGGGCTGCCGTGCGCAGATACGCCACTGTTCGCCTTCGGCGGTAACGGTCCGATGTTCGCATGCTTCGTGGCCGATCGGCTGGGGCTGCCCGCGGCGTACGCCTTCGATCTCGGCCCGGTGTTCGGCGCTTTCGGTTCCGCCGTCTCCGATGTCGTTCACAGCTATGAGCACGGACTGTCACTTTGCTGGGCGGCCGGTGCATCTGATGCTTTCGCGCCGCATCTGGATGCCCTGATGGAGCAGGCTGTTCGTGACCTTCGAGGCGAAGGCTTCGACCCGGTGAAGGCGTCTTACACCTGGGAGCTCGATTTCAAAGGCGTAACCGGCGAGTCGACGGTTCACGCAACCGGTACGTCCGGCCTGGGTAGTGAAGCTTTCGACGTGATCAGCCAGGCGGTTGCAGCGGCGGGCGTCTCGGGCCGACCGCTGCTCTCGCTGCGCCTGCTTACGCGCTACGCGGTCGGCTCGCACGGAATCGCATATCGCAACGATCGTGGCGCGGCGCCTCCGGAAGCACGGAGGGAGCTGAAATTCACCAAGGGGTCTGCAGTGCAGGCGCCAGTCTATCGATGGGAGTCGAGGAAGGCAGGTCAGGTTATCGAGGGGCCCTCCGTCGTCAACGGCAGCACGTTGACCTGCCCGGTGCCGCCTGGCTGGAAAGGGACCATCGACGATTACGGCAATCTGGTGCTGAACCGGGCCGGCTGACAGTGGAAAGGGAGACGAACATGCACGAACGAATCCGGTTCACCGAGTACCTCGACCTCGATCCGAACGATGAGTATTGGTATTGCCACGATTGCGGCCAGCAGTTGATCTCGGCACGAGAGAGCTACAAGAAGGGATGTCTCGTCGCCGAGCGCATGCCCGAGGAGATCCATGACCCGGTGATCGACGGCGAGTATACCTTCGCGCCCGACAGGGACTGGGTGCGCATCCTCGAGTTCTATTGCCCCAACTGCGCCCGGCAGATCGAAACCGAATATCTGCCGCCTGGGCATCCGATTACACACGACATCGAGGTCGACATCGACAGCCTGAAGAGCCGGCTCGCCCGCGGCGAACTGGTAATCCGCGATGGAAAGCTGTGCAAGCCCGCCCGAGAGGAGGCCATACGATGAGCACTCTTACCCGTCAGGATGCGATCAACTCGATCGACATCGACGTGGGCGGTACGTTCACCGACCTCGTGCTCACAATCGACGGTGAGCGGGTGATCGCGAAATGCCCAACGACGCCGCATGATCTTTCGATCGGCTTTGTCGACGCGATCGAGGCCGGCGGCGATAAGGTCGGCCTTTCGGTCGAGGAACTGTTGCCGCGCATCGACATCATCCGTTACTCGACGACCGTGGCACTGAACCGACTGCTGCAGCGTCAGGGTCCCCGTATCGGACTGCTGACGACTGAGGGACACGAAGATGCCGTGCTGATCGGGCGCGGCGCCCAGTGGACCGACGGGCAACGCGTGGCCGAACGCCGCAACCTTGCGGTGCAGAACAAGCCGCATCCGCTGGTGGAGCGTCAGCTCATCCTCGGTGTACGCGAACGTATCGACTCGGCGGGCGCGATCGTGCGCCCGCTTGACGAGGAAGACCTGCGCGAGAAGCTGCGACTGCTGATGGAGCGCGGGGCGCGGGCGATCGTCGTCTCGCTGTTGTGGAGCTTCATGAACCCAGTGCACGAGCGGCGCGTGCGCGAGATCATTCGTGAAGAATACAAGGAATACCACATCGGCTACGTGCCAGTCGTACTGTCGTCAAGCGTCGTCTCGAAGATCGGCGAATACGAGCGCACGATGACGGCGGTGCTCGACGCGTACCTGCAACAGTCAATGCAAAATGATATTGGCTCTACCTGGGACAAGCTGCGCGACAAAGGCTATCGCGGTGCATTCCTGATGATCCACAACTCCGGTGGTTCGGCTGATATCTTCAAGACGCCGGCATCGCGCACCTTCAACGGCGGCCCGGTAGCCGGGCTGATGGGCTCGGCGTACTTCGCCGAGAAGCTCGGCTACCGCAATGTAATTGCGGGGGACATCGGCGGCACGAGCTTCGACGTGGCCCTTGTCGTCGAGTCGAGCGTGCGCAACTACACGTTTCGGCCTGTCATCGACAAGTGGATGGTCAATGTCACGATGATGCAGACCGTCTCAATCGGCGCCGGTGGTGGCTCGATCGCCAGCGTCGATGCGACAGGCCACCGGCTCGAGGTCGGACCGCGCAGCGCCGGCTCGATGCCGGGCCCCGTCTGCTATGACCTCGGCGGCACCGAGCCCACGGTGACCGACGCCGATGTCGTGCTCGGATACATCAACCCCGACACTTACTACGGTGGCCGGATGCCGCTGAGCAAGACGAAAGCAGAGAAGGCGATCCATGATCATATTGCCGTACCGCTGGGTATCAAGACGATCGAGGCTGCAGCCCTGATCCGGCGTGTGATTGATGAAAATATGGCGAGCGCGATCAAACGCGAAGTCCACATGCGTGGCTATCACCCGGAAGACTTCGTGCTGTTCGCCTTCGGTGGAGCAGGTCCGACACATATGTCAGGGCTGCGCGGTGACGTACCGAAGGCGGTCGTCTTTCCGGCAGGTCCGGTGTTCTGCGCGATGGGCTCGTCGATCATGGATATCGTCCACATGTACGAGCAGAGCCGACGTATGGTCTTCATGGAGCCGATGAGCGAGCGTCTTGTCATCGACCGCGGGCAGTTCAACGCAACAGTCGATGCGATGATCCATCGGGCGAAGCAGGAGCTCGCCAGCGAGGGGCTCGACGTTGAAGATGCCAAGTACTCGCTTGAGCTCGACATGCTCTACGGCGGGCAGGTGAACCTGAAACGCGCCTCATCACCGCTGCTGCATATCCATACAGATGATGATGCGCGCGTTGTTTACGACGCATTCGAGAAAGAGTTTGCTGACGCGTTCTCGCCGCTTGTTGTCAACAAGCCGGGTGGCGTCTTTCTCGACAATTTCGTGTTGCGCGTCACGGTACCCACGTGGAAACCGATGCTGCCCGAGCATCCGCTGCAAGAGCCCGATGCTTCGGGCGCGATGATCGGAGAGCGTCAGGCGTACTGGCCCGAGACTGGTACATGGACGCAGACCCCGGTCTATCAGTTCGAGCAACTGCAGCCAGGTAATGCGCTCGTCGGGCCAGCAATCGCCGAGGCCGAACTCACAACAATCGTAATCCCGCCCGGACAGAAGCTCACGATCGAGCGGCACGGGCTGGGCATTCTTGAAGCGGTAGTCGCGGCACCGCCGCGTAAGCGGATTGGCGAGCAGCGCACGGTCGCGGTCTAAAACGGTTCCGGACGAGGAAACACCAATGAGCATCCCCACCCTCGAGCAGAAACTCACCTGGCTGAAACCGGCTCCGGCAAGCGAGCGCGAACTCGAGCTCGCCGCGCAGATCGACCCGGCGACCTTCGAGATCGGCTTTCAGAGAACGAACGACATCCTCGACGAGGGTATGGACGTGTTCGTACGTTCATGTCGTTGCGCGATGGGCGTTGCCGGCGATTCGTTGGTCGCGATCATGACCGCCGACGGTGATCTGGTGAACGGTTCGTGCGGCACTTATCTGCATGCGGTCATTCCGCCGCTGATCATCAAGTACATCCTCGAGAACTTCGGCGATGGGATCCGTGACGGCGATCTGTGGTTCGCCAACGATGCCGTCTACGGTGGCGTGCACAATCCCGACCAGATGGTGTGCATGCCGGTGTACTACGAAGGGAAGCTGGTTGCGTGGACAGCGGCGCTCGTACACACCACCGAGACCGGCGCGATCGAGCCAGGCGGAATGCCGGTGTCGGCGACGTCACGCTTCGACGAAGGCATGAACCTGCCGCCGATGCGCATTGGCGAAAACTTCAAGCTGCGCGAAGACATCGTGTCGATGTTCGTCGCCTTCGGCATCCGCGCACCGTCAATGATTGCGGTTGACCTGAAGGCACGTTGCACGACAGCGGATCGGGTTCGTACCAGGATCCTCGAGTTGTGCGAGCGTGAGGGCGCCGACTATGTGACGGGGCTGTTTCGCAAGATGCTTCAGGTTGCCGACGCAGGCGCGAAAGAGCTGATCGAGCAGTGGCCCGATGGCAAGTACCGCTGTGTCACGTTCAGCGATGCTGTGGGTTTGAAACAGGGACTGGTGCGTTCGTGCTTCATGACGATCGAGAAGAAGGGCGACCGCTTGCTGGTCGACCTCTCCGAGACCGGGCCGGAGACGCCGTCTCCGTACAACGCGCATCCACAGGCGGCGATCGCACATTTCTCGAACTACATCTACGAATATCTGTTCCATTCGCTGCCAATCAGCAACGGTACCTTCGCCAGCATCGATTTCAGGTTCGGCGAGAGAACATGTCTGAGCCCGGACCCGCGCGCAGCGACATCGTGCTCCGTAATGATCTCTACCGGCGTGATGAGTGCTGTGCACAACGCCTGCGCGAAGGCAATGTTCTCCACGGGTCTATGGAAGCAGTCGGGCGCATCGATGGGCAACGGGGGCAACGCGCTCGTGCTCGCCGGCCTTAATCAGTGGGGTGCGCCGTTCGCCGACATGCTGGCATACTCGATCAATACCGAGGGTCAGGGTGCCCGACCAACCGAAGACGGAATGGATGCCTTCGGCTTTCCCTGGTGCGTATTCGGTCGCGCGCCGAATACCGAACAGGTTGAGAACGAATTCCCGTTGTTGGTGCCGCTATCGAACCACTGGAAGGATTCGTGTGGACACGGGAAGTATCGTGGCGGTGTAGGAACGGTGCAGATGTGGGTTGCCCACCATGTCCCCGCCGTGTACATGATGGCGATCGCCGACAACAGCAAGCTGCAGACACCGCAGCCGCTTTTCGGAGGCTACGCACCGTGTACGGTGCCGGGGATCGGCATTCGCGGCGCTGACGTGAAGGGATTGCTTGCTGAGGGCAGCAATAAGCTTGACCTCGACGTGCACACACTGCTGAAGGAGCGACCGATCGACGGCAGCTACGAGGTCGAGTTTCAGGGCCGGTCGGTGCGTCCGTACAACAACGGCGACGTCGCGACTTTCGCCTTTTCCTGTGGGGGGACCGGATACGGCGATCCACTCGATCGCGACCCTGCGTCGGTCGAAGCCGATATCATCAAAGGCATACTTTCACCCGCCTCTGCGCAGAAAGTCTACAAGGTTGCCTGGGACGAAGGGTCTCGTCGCATCGATCTTGATCGCAGCGCGAAATTGCGTGCGGCAGAACTTGATGCACGACGTAGACGCGGTTGTTCGTACGCAGAGTTCGAAGCCGAATGGAGCACGAAGAAGCCCGACGACTCGATCCTCACGTACTACGGATCGTGGCCCGATGCGAAGGAGATCGCGCCGTTGCTGCGAGCGTGATCGACCGGTGCACGAAGCATGACCGACTCCGCAACCGGCGCCGTCTGGCGCAAGCGCATGCAGGATCTCGCTCGCAACGTGGGCCGACCACATACGCCCTTGTTCGCGCCGCTTGCTTTCGCCATAGCCGCGCAAATCGAGGCGATCGAACCCGGTCAGATGGTGCTCGATGGCACACGGCTGCGCAAGAATACACTCGAATTGCGGCGCATCCTCCGTACGGATGCCGTCTACTGTACGGCGCCGAGCGCAGTGGAGATCGAGGCGCTCGGCGTGCGTGTCGAACACGAGAGCTGGCCGCCGCGCCCGATAGGGTCAATTCCATCGCCGCATGAGACAGTCATTGATCCGGGTTCTCTCTCTGGCGGCTCGCGTGTCGCGGCGTCGCTCGATGCCGTGCGTCAACTTGGTGCTGAGGCAAGCGAACCCGTGATTATTGCGGCCTTCACCGGGCCCGCGACGCTCGTCGGTGAGTTGCGCGCTGCGGGTAGCGCGCTTGATGACGATGCAATTTGGGATTTCGCCGCGCGTCTGCTTGCAGCCTTTGCGAGGCTACATGCCGAGGCCGGAGTGCACGTGCTTCAGTGGCACGAGCGATCGCTGCCTGATCCGGCCTCGGAGGATCTCTGGAAGGCGGCGCTCGGAACTCTCGGCAATGTGGCGCGCTTTCACCGTGTGCCACCGTTGCTCGTCGTGGATACAGAATCTGCGCTCGTCTGGCCGGTACAAGTAATAGCTGCGCCGAGCTGGCAGCAACATCCCGCACCGGTGACGCGCGCGCATGCGCGCGCCTGGCCCCCCGAGCCGGGGGCATGGACGATGCCTGTGAGAGAAGACACCGGTGAGCGCTTGATCACGACGAGTTCGGAGATTGCTTCTTCGGTCGAAATTGCTGACTTGAAGCGACAGGTCGAGAGGGTACGTGGTGGTTGAAGGGAAGCAGCACGCGATGGGTGAAGAAGTCGCAGAACGACGGCAGGGCGCGGCACCCGTCGCCCGTGAGTACTGGAACGAGGCGTTCGAGACTCGACCATGGGCCGACGTACAGGCGTGGCAGGTGCAGCAGATCGCGCGTGCGCTCCCGGCGATACAGGCGCGGTCGACGCTCTATGCCGAGTTGCATCGGGCGATTCCTGATACTCCTGTGCGTGCTTTCAGTGACCTGGCTCACTTGCCGTTCACGACCAAGGATCTGATCCGGGCAGCGCAGCAAAAGACAAGCCCCGAGCGTCCGTTCGGCGAGAACCAGGCCGCACCGCTCGAGGAGATCGTTCAGGTGCTCAGTTCCTCGGGGACGACCGGACAGCCGCTCAACTACGCGCTGACAGCTCGCGATGTAGACATCTTCGCCGATGCGATCGCGAACACCTGGTTCACGGCAGGCGTGCGGCGCAACGACATCGTTGCGCACCTCGTCGGCCTGCCGATGGTTGCCGGCGGGCTGCCGTACGCGGACGGTTTTCGGCGTATCGGTGCAACGTTGTGTTGGCTCGGCGGTTTTCCTACCGAACGCATCCTGAGCGAGATGCGGCGGCTACGGACGACGGCGTTGCTGGCGACGACTTCATTCGGGCTGTATCTCGCTGAGCACTGGGAGGATATCGGGCGCAAAACCGGCATCGAGTCAGTGCTGACGAAAGTGCTGTGCGGTGGCGAACCTGGGCTGAACCAGCCCGAGATTCGTAACCGGATCATATCTGGACTGGCGATTCCGGAACTGCGCGAAGTGATGGGCTTGGGTGACGTGATCTCCGCCATGTGGGGCGAGTGCGAAGTATGCGACGGTATGCATTTCAATGCACAGCGCTACGTCGCGATTGAACTGATCGATCCCGAATCTTGCGAGAGTCTGCCCTGGCAGGAAGGCATGACGGGCGAAGTCGTTTACACCACATTCGCCCGTGATGCGACGCCAGTGGTCCGCTACCGCTCGCGCGATCACGTCCGGGTGATCGGCACCGATTGCGCATGCGGACGGACGAGTCCTCGGATCCGCTGTATCGGCCGCACCGATGACATGCTGATCTACAAGGGGATGAACGTCTTTCCGACTGCGATCCGCGACCTCATCGTCGAGCGTTTCGCCGGGTGCGCCGCTCCGTTGGTGCGGATCTGGAAGGAACGCGCCGGGCAGGTGCGCTTCGACGATCCGATTGCAATCGATGCCGAGGCAGTGGCTGGGCTGGATCCGGCTCAATCAGCGGCGCTTGCCAAAGAAATCGAGGGCGAGATTCGATCACAATTGCAGGTGCGTGTCACCGTGCGTGTGCTCGCCGCGGGAAGTCTGCCGCGCAGCGCCTACAAGAACTCGCTGCTGGCTGTTCGCGAGGTCTGAGAGGGGAGAAGGAGCATGGCTGTGCGACTCACGACACCGGTGACCATCGTGACCGGGTTTCTCGGCAGTGGCAAGACGACGCTGATCAATCGTATCCTGCGAGAAACGCACGGCCAACGAATTGCCGTGATTGAGAACGAATACGGCGCCATCGGGGTCGACGCTGAATTTCTCGTTGAGAGCGGCGCCGAGACGATAATTCAACTCGCTAACGGCTGCATCTGCTGCACGGTACGCGGTGATCTCGCGCGCGCGCTGCAGCAGTTGGTCACAGCGAGCACAACCGGCGGATTCGAATTTGACCGCGTTCTTATCGAGACGACCGGCATGGCCGATCCGGGGCCGGTGATTCAGACCTTTGTCGCAGAAACCAGGTTACAGGCCCATTTTCATCTCGACGGCGTCGTCGCGTTGGTCGATGCGCTACATCTGCACGCGCATCTGGCAAGACTTGAGAACAGGGCGCAGATCGCGTACGCTGATCGGCTCCTGCTCACAAAGGCAGATTGGTGTGCCGGGACACGGGTGGCTGATGCTGAGGCTGCACTCGCGTCTCTCAATCCTCGGGCGCCGATCATTGCCTGCAATCTCCACGACACATCGGTCGCTGAGTTGCTCGAGCACCTTTTTGATGCTCGAGGTTATGCGCTCGATTATGTCCCGAGGGATGAGATCGAGCGTGTAGCGCGCAGCGACGGCGAGCACCTGCATCCAGTGTTCGCTCAGCATGATGATGACGTTGCCTCCTGTTTGTTTCGCAGTGCAGCACCAATCGATCTCGGTCGGCTGAACCACTTTCTCGACGACGCCGTGGCGCGCTATGGTGATGCGTTGTGGCGGTGCAAGGGGCTTGTTCACGCGGCAGATCGACCGCAGCGCCTTATTCTCCAGGGGGTCCAGAAATCGATCCAGATCGGGGGCGGCCCCTTGTGGAGACCGTTTGAACCACGGCACACCACGCTGGTCTTTATCGGACAGGCTCTGGAGTCCAACTGGATCATCGAACGACTCACTGCCTGTGAGTCACGCGAGGCCGGGGTACCAACATAGCGGGTGGAACGACTGGCGGTCTCGAACACCGTGCAGGGCAGGGGCCATGACGAACTGCTGCCGGGCCATGCGGCAATCTGGCCGTATCCGTTCAACAGACGATGGGTGTGCTGCTCGTGGACACCAGGAATGTGCACGCGGCGGCGTTCTGCGAAAGGTTCGGCTTTCGTGGTACGGTCAGTACAGCACAGATGCTGCATTTACCGATTTCGGCAGCGCGACGTGGAATGCTTCGCTGTTGCCTGCCGCACTATCCCCCTGGGTGTAGGTCGACTCACAAGTTTGATGCGTCGCGCGGCCAGCAGACCAGGTACGACTCATGAGACCAGAAATCTTGCCAAAGACAGTCACCATCACCTCACTCGTTGCCGCGCTCTTCCTGATCTCCGCGTGTGACAGCGGGAACAACGACACCGCGCAACAGGACGCTCCCGCAGTCGCGCAGAGCAGCAGCGAAGCAGGCATCAGCCCGAGTCAGGCCGACACGGCGCCCGCGCCGGATCAGGCCGCTTCGAGCACTCCTTCGGATTCCTCCGCGGAGACGACACCCGATACGGAATCCGGCACGACAACCGCCACGGCAACGGACAGCACAACCAGTTCGAGCGATGCCACGCAGGTTGCCGCAGCGGGTGACCCGAAGGTGTTGATCAAGCGTTACAACTGCGTTTCCTGCCACGCGACCGACAAGAAGCTCCTGGGCCCGGCGTACAAGGAGGTGGCGGCCAAATACAAGGATGAGGCCGGTGCTGCCGATACGCTCGTCGCCAAGGTGAAGGAAGGCGGCTCGGGCGTTTGGGGGGCCATCCCGATGCCTCCGAATCCGGGGGTGCCGGACGGCGATGTTCGCTTGATCGTCGACTGGATCCTCGCTGGCGCCAGTTGACGAGGGGGCAACGCCCGCCCGGCCATCCATCAATCCTGAAAAGGGACTACAGACGCAAGGATGGGTGTGATCCAGTGAAAGTGGCGGTGACAAGGGACCGACCCGCTCACCCCTCCGCCTCCCGCCGCAGCAATTCACGCTTGCGGCTCACGCCCCAGCGATAACCGGCCAGACTGCCATCGCGGCGCACGACGCGGTGGCAGGGGATGGCCACGGCGATATGGTTCGTCGCACAGGCCCGGGCCACGGCACGCACGGCGCGAGGCGATCCGATGCGGCTGGCGATTTCGGTATAGGTCGCGGTCGTACCCGGCGGAATCTCGCGCAGCGCGCGCCAGACACGTTCCTGGAAGGCCGTGCCCTGTATGTCCAGTGGCAGATGCAGGCCCACCGAAGGCGCTTCGATGAAGCCCACGACCCGGGCGATCAGCTGCTCGAATTCGCGGTCGCAGCCGATGAGTTCCGCTCTGGGGAACTGGTCCTGAAGATCACGCACCAGGCGATCGGGGTCGTCACCCAGCAGGATGGCGCAGATGCCGCGCTGGCTTTGCGCCACCAGGATGGCGCCGAGCGAGCACTGGCCGACGGCGAAGCGGATGACGGCGCCTGAGCCGCCGGCGCGGTAGTCGCGCGCCGGCATGCCCAGCAGGTGATCGGCGTCTTCGTAGAACCGGCTGCTCGAGTTGAACCCGCTGCCGTAGATGGCGTCGGTGATCGATGCATCCGGACGGTCCAGTTCCCTGCGCAGCCGACGGGCACGCCAGCCCGATCCGTACGCCTTGGGCGTCAGGCCGGTTTCGGCCTTGAAAAGGCGATGGAAATGAAACGGGCTCATGCCCGCGGCGGCTGCCAGCTCGGCGAGCGGGGGTGGCGTTTCTGACGTTTCGATCATGCGACAGGCGCGCACGACCACGGCGGCGCGTCGGGCTGCCGTGCCGGCCTCATCATCATGAGCGCGGCAGGTGCGCCCGTGCACGGCCATCCAGCGCTCGTCTTCGGTTTCGCCGGGAAGAGCGGTGTTCATGGCAGATGCCCGATTCTCATTCATCACGCCATCAGAATACCTGTGCCGTAGGTCGCCGGCACTCCGGTTCTTGCGGCCGACATCGAAAGGAACGTACGAGGCGGCCGTCGGGACGCCGGCACAGCAGGATCCACGAGCGCGCTACATTGCGGAGCGTTATCCCTTTCTGTATATTACGACAGGAATTCCGGGCGGCCGGTTTTTTGAAGTGTCATGGACAAGTGACTATTACAACCCAGGTCACGGCGCGCATTCGTCGCATGAAGAGGCGGCTCCCGAACAGGTGTCTTCGGTGGCCACGCGCGGGGATCCCGATCGCTGCGACGGCGAGACGATCGGTGATGCAGTGAACCGGCTCCCGGGCGTGGCGGTGTCGATCAGTTCGCGCAACGGGCAGATGGTTTGCCTGCGCGGCGACGAGCCGCGTCGGGCGCCGCTCTTCATCGAAGGCCCTCTGCAGACCAGGGCGGACCGGCATCGGAAACGCGATGGCGGCCACCGGCCCGGATCCGGCTGCGAGGGCACCATTCGTCCAGTTGTGCTGAAGAACGGCATTTCGTTCGCCGACGGCGCACTGCGGTCGCCCGGTCTGGGCCGGCACCGCCTGCGGCCGGAGCGTGTGGGTCCGGCAGTCCGGCCGGTCATTTCCAGGCGACGGGTTGCCGATGTCATCCGTTGACCGGGAGCGTCGCCGGCTGTTGCAGGCTGGTGCGCTGGTGCCAGCCGTCACCGGGCTGCGCCGGGCCTGGGCTGCCGACGGGGACAGTACGGTAAGTGAGGCGGGCGAAGCAGGCACAGGAGGCGAAGCGGGCAGCACCAGCACCATTGCCGCCGTCTTCGGCACGCTGCCGTCGCCGCAAAACATGCGCCGGGTATTCGCCGCCGGCCCACCCGCCGCCGTGCTGCTCGGCGTGCTCGCTCCCGACAGACTCATGGGCTGGCCGTTCCGGCTCCCGGAGTCGGCAGGACACCTGTTGTCGAGCCGCCTGCGCGGCCTGCCCGTGACCGGCCGGCTGGCTGGGCGCGGCAGTACGGTGTCCAGCGAGACGCTGCTGCAGTTGCGGCCGGATCTCATCGTCGATATCGGCACGGTGGACGACACCTACCGCTCCACGTTGCAGCGTGTGTCCACGCAGACCGGCTTGCCCTGCGTGCTGATGTACGGCCGGCTGCACGAACACCCGGCGCAGTTGCTGGAACTGGGCCGCCTGCTGGGAGTGGTCGAGCGCAGCCGGCAGCTGGCGGCCTGGGCGACCGATGCGCTCGCACTGGCCGGGCGTGTGCGCCGGAGCCGGCCGGCCGGCCAGCGCCCGCGCGTGTATTTCGGACGCGGCAGCGACGGACTGGAAACCGGACGCGCCGATGCGATTCACCTGGAGGTGGTGACGGCGGTCGGCGGCGAGAACGTTGCCGCTGCGACCGGGCAGGGCGGCCTCATGCGTGCATCCCTTGAGCAGATCCTCTCGTGGGATCCGGAGGTCATCGTGACCCAGGATCCGGAGTTTGCCCGCCACGCGCTTCAGGATCGCTCCTGGCGTACGGTGAGTGCCGTACGCAACGGACGCGTCCATCTGGCTCCGATCCTGCCGTTCGGCTGGCTCGACGGACCCCCCGGCGTCAATCGTCTGATCGGCCTGTACTGGCTGCTGGCGAGGCTGTATCCGGGCATCCCCGGAATCGAAGCCGATCTGTATCGTGCGACGGCGGATTTCTACCGCCTGTTCTACGGCGTCGCATTGTCACCCGATGCCGTGCGCACACTCGCGGGGTCACCGGCATGAGTCCGGCACAGGCGGATGGCCAGGAGCTTCGTCTGAACCGCCCGTGGTCCGGGCGGCCGCTGGTGGCCGGGCGGCTTTCGGCGCTGGTGGCACTGCTGGTGGTCCTGGGCGTGGCGCTGGGCGCCGGCAAGTTCGCCGTCCCCGCGGTCGATCTGTTGCGCATCTTTCTGGCGCCGCTGACCGGACACGATCCAGGGGTCAGTGAGATCGTCTACACCGTGATCTGGAACATCCGGGTGCCGCGGGTTGTCGCCGGCGTCGTCGTCGGCGCCGCACTGGCCGCTGCCGGTGCGGCCTACCAGGGGATGTTTCGCAACCCGCTCGTGTCACCGGACATCCTCGGTGTGTCGGCTGGTGCCGGATTGGGCGCCACCCTCGGGATCTATCTGGGCTGGTCCCTGGCCTGGGTGCAGTTGACCGCCTTTGCCGGCGGACTGCTGGCCGTGATCGTCGTCTACCGGCTGGCTACGCTGGTGCAGCGGCACGATCCGATGCTCGTACTGGTGCTGGCGGGCATCGCCGTCAGTGCACTCCTGGGCGCCGGCATTTCGCTGCTCAAGATTCTGGCCGATCCGTACACGCAGTTGCCGAGCATCACTTTCTGGCTCCTGGGCGGCCTCAATCAGGTGACGCTGGATGATGTCGCTGTGACCACGCCGGCGATGCTGATCGGCCTTCTGCCGCTGGCCCTGTTGCGCTGGCGTCTCAATCTGCTCGCCCTCGCCGACGAGGAGGCCGCTGCCCTGGGCCTGCAGGTCGATCGCCTGCGCCTCGTCCTGGTGGCGTCGGCGACACTGACCACGGCGGCGGCCGTATCGCTGGCCGGGATCGTCGGCTGGATCGGCCTCGTCGTGCCGCACGTCGCACGCTTGCTGGTCGGCCCGGATTTCTCGCGTCTGCTGCCGGCATCACTACTGCTGGGGGCCGGTTTTCTCGTCGTGACCGACACGCTGGCGCGTACGGTGACGTCCATCGAACTGCCGCTCGGCATCCTGACGGCCCTCGTCGGCGCACCGTTTTTCCTCTGGCTGCTGGCGCGCACCGGAAGGGCGCCATGATTCCTTCGCCGTCGCCGGTGCTTCAGGCCGGCGCACTGGCCATCGGCTATCCGGGAAGATCGGTGGCTGCCGACCTCAGCCTGCACGTCGATGCCGGGGAGGTCCTCTGCCTGCTGGGGCCGAACGGCAGCGGCAAGACCACCTTGTTTCGCACGCTGCTCGGCCTGCTGCGACCGTTGGCCGGGGACGTACGGGTGCTCGGACAATCGATCGCTTCCTGGCCGCGTGCGGCGCTGGCACGCAAGCTGGCCTGGGTACCACAGGCCCATGCGGCGCTGTTCCCGTTCAGCGTCCAGGACATCGTGCTGATGGGGCGCACCGTGCACATGGGCCGTTTCGCCACACCGTCGGCGCGCGATCGGACCATCGCCGATGCATGCCTGCAGGCGCTCGGTGTGGCCTTCCTGCGCCATCGCATCTACACCGAACTGAGCGGCGGCGAGCGCCAGCTCGTTCTCGTGGCGCGTGCGCTGGCGCAGGAGCCGGCAGTGCTCATCATGGATGAGCCCACGGCCAGCCTGGATTTCGGCAACCAGGTGCGGGTGCTGGAACAGGTGGCGCGTCTGCGCCGCAGCGGCCTGGCGATCCTGATGTCCACTCACCAGCCCGAGCATGCGCTGCGCGTCGCCGACCGCATCGCACTGCTCGCGCCCGGGCATCTGGTCGCCGTCGGTACACCGGCCAGCGTCGCCACCCCGGCGGCGCTGGCCGCTCTGTATGGCGTGCGCGAAGCCGAGGTGGCGGCCATCCTGTCGGTCGGGGCGCCACGATCTTCCGGCTGATCCCGTCTTTCGGCCGATCAGGTAAGGTTCGTTCTTGCCACGGATCAGGAAGAGGAGACGAGGGATGGCGACAGCGGCGGAAGTGGTTTCGTTCTGGAAGAATGCCGGGCACGAAAACTGGTTCCGGAAAGACCCGGCGTTCGATGCCGATTTTCGTGAGCGTTTTCTCGCCGCGCACGAACAGGCGGCGCGCGGTGAACTCGATGCCTGGATGCAGACGCCCGAAGGCGCACTCGCGCTGCTGATTCTGCTCGATCAGTTTCCGCGGAATGCGTTCCGTGACACGGCGCGGATGTTCGCCACGGACGATCAGGCGCGCGGTCTGGCCGAACGTGCAATCGCGCTCGGCCACGACCAGGCGATCGACGCCGAACTGCGCGTTTTCTTCTATCTGCCTTTCGAGCATTCGGAGAATCCGGCCGATCAGCAGCGCGCGGTGGAGCTCGTCAAGCCGCTCGGCGGCGAATACGAGCGCTATGCCATCGTCCACCAGGACGTGATCCAGCGTTTCGGGCGTTTTCCGCACCGCAATACAATTCTCGGTCGGACGTCCACGCCGGAAGAGATCGAGTTCCTGAAGTCGGGCGGCTTTGCCGGCTGAGGTGTCGCCGCCTCAGATACGTACGGCGACCGATCGGATCCCGCCCGCCGATCTCTCGGAGATCGCCTGGCGGCAGGCGCCGGAGATGCCCGGACGACGCCTGGATATTCTCACTGACCGCGCAGTCGATACCACAGGGTGTAGGCCCAGCAGCCGGCGCAAAACGAGAACGCCCATTCGGCAAACGAAAAAACGACCAGTACGGCGACCGGAATCTGCCACAGCGTGCTGCCGGCCAGCCAAAGGGCGACGCTGACCGCACTGGCCAGGAAGAGCAGTTTCGCGGCGAACATCCTGGCGCCGGCATTTTCCTGCCTGCCGCCCAGGCCACGTGCTTCGAGCAGCGCCGATACCGTGCGGTGCAACGGACACAGGCGATGCTGGAAGAAGCCGCGCAACAGGCCCTGGACGGTGAGGATGAGCATCAGCCAGGGCAGGCCGAAGACGAGCGCCGCACCGCTGATGAGAAATGTGACGACGGCGTCGATGCGGGTAGCGTTCGACCACACGGGAGGGACATCGAAGCGGAGCATCCGGCTCTCCTTTTTTCCTGGATTGCAGTCTGCATGATGCCTCGCTGGCACGCTCCGGCACCTGATCGATATCAAACCCCAGGGGGTATATTGCTCTTGCTCCGTCCGGGCCCGGATTTCCCTATGCCGCCTCCGCGGAGGTGCCGGTCGTATCCGCCGGACGCTGCGCGGCCCCGGCAGGCGCTCCGCAGGCATGACAGAAGCGGGCGAATGCGCTCTTGCGCGCCTGGCACTGCCCGCAGTGGTCGAACAGACCGATGCCGCAGTGCGGGCAGAAATCGGTCCTGCCGTCCTTGAGGTCCACCGGTCGCTCGCAGCCGGGACAGACGTTCTTGACCAGGCGCGCCTGCGCCGTGTCGTAGGACATCGCCTGGCGGCGCGTCTGCTCGGGTTGCGCTTCCTCGGCACGCTGGCGCGCCAGGTAGCGGTTCAGGGCGAGGATGGCCTGGCGGCCGACGAGCACGGTGACGATGATGCCTACCGCGTAGCGCACATAGCCGCCATAGCTGGGCAGATAGGGCACCAGTTCGACGAAGAAGGCGAACAGGGCAAAAAGGATGAAGCCCCAGACGAAAGGCCACCAGGTGCCGTGGCGCTTGCGGGCGAAGAGCCAGCCCGCCACCAATAGCAGCGGCAGGGTCAGCGCCAGGCGGTAGCCGAAGACGCGCAACTCCTGCATGCGCCGGGCCTTCTGGTACTCGTCGCGGGCCTGCGTCTGCAGATCCGCGAGCGTGCGGCGGGCCTGCTGCGCCGACTGCCACGCCAGCAGCAGTGCTTCCTGGTCGTGCTCGACCTCGGCGCGAATGGCACGCTCGCGCGCCTGCAGTTCGTCCAGTGCCTGCGTGCGCGCGATCACCTCCGGATCCTGTTCGGCGCGCTGCGTCGCCTGACGCGTGGCGATCCAGTTGGTGAAACCCTGCCGCGCGGTACTGGCGTCGGACTGCGCCACCTGCAGCTTCAGGCGCGAGCGCGCGAGCTGCTCTTCGAGCTCATGCGCCTGGCGCTCGCCGGCAGTGATGGTCGTGCGTGCCGCTTCCGCCGCCGCCGGGTCGATGAAGTCGTCGAGTGTGCGGACGTTCTCGACCCTGGGCAGATCGCCGACGATGGTGCCGCCCAGGCCGATCAGGAAGCTGGCGAAGACGAGCGCGACCAGCCACAGGCCACGGCGAAACCACTTCTCGGAAAGACGCAGGGATTTGCTCATGCTCGGTCGCGGTTCCCGTTCACGGATCCGTGCAGACTACCGCATGCCGGCAGATCCAGGAACGAGGCGCGGCCGGTCGCACGATCACGCCGGGGCAGGGCGGCGCGATCCGGTCCGTCAGTGCTCCGTGCGGTGCGCAGGCGCGCACGCCGATGTCAGCCCGGGCAGAAGAGTTCCATCCGGATGCCGCCAGGCTCGAAGAACATGCAATGCGTCGCCGGACCATTGCCAACCGGCTCCGGCGCGAATTCGACGCGCACGCCCGGCCATGCCGCGATTTTCGTGAACAGTTCGCGCAGTTGAGCATCGTCCGTGGTCGCCAGCGCGACGTGATGCATGCCGACGTTCTTCCTGCGGTCGAAAGGCGCGGCTTCCTGCCCGGCCTGCCAGAGCGTGAAGAACGCGCTGCCATTGGTCACGAAGCGCGCCGGATACTCGGGCACTTCGCGTGCGACGGTCCAGCCGAGGCACTCGGTGAAAAAGCGGCTGGTCTGCTCGAGATCGGCAACCGACAGGCCGAGGTGATGAATGCCGAGAGTCGTCATGATTCCGTCCTTACCAGGTGCGCTGCTTCCACTGCCGGATCTCGATCGTCAGACCGTCCGGATCGAGAATCTCGCCGCGCAGCGAGTCGCCCAGATCCACCGGTTCGATCGAGATCGTCACCCCGTGTTCGCGCAGGTGCCGGAGCGCTTCGCCCATGTCGCCGACTTCGAGCGCCAGCGCGCGAAAGCCGATCGGCCAGGCGGATGATGATTTCGCCTCGGGCGCCTCGACGTCGAGGATCTCGATCACGGTGTCACCGAGCCTGAGATAGCTCACTTCGCGCAGCGGCGGCATCTTCACCGGCACGCGCTGCACCAGTGCGAAACCGAGTACGCCGGTATAGAAATCGATGCTGCGGGTCGCATCACGCGGAACGATCTCGACGTGATCGACCCTCCTGAAAATATCTGCCGACATGCACACTCCGAGGGAAAGCGGCCGGGCCCGGATCTGGCAGTCCGGAATCCGGCCGGGAGTGTCAGAATAAATCCATTTCGCGGAATCACCCGGCCAGGGACACATCCACCGGGTCGGGGCGTGCCGCCCGGCGCATCGCTTCCCGCCCATGCATCGTCAGACCGCGCACGACGGCGTACAGCGCCTGCCCGAGTGGCACCTCCGGTGCGAAGATCTCCTCCAGCACATGGCCGTGGTTGGCAGCCTGCGGATCCGCCTCGGCCACGATCACCAGCGGGTTGACGCGCAACGGCAGGTCGACCAGCACCATCGGCGAGCTGAAGGCAACCGAGACGTGGCGACGCGTCTTTTCCGGATGCTTCAATCCGGCCGGTTCATCGACGACGTCGGACAGCACCGGCGTCACGCCGTGGAAGTGCGCAAGGTCGGTGCGCCCCATCTGCCCGCCAGCCGTGTCGCGATCCCAGATGCGATAGATCTCCAGATACTCGATTTCCTGATCGGGCGTAACCTTGTTGGCCGGGTCTGACAACAATCCCTCTTCGACCAGGTTGGTCGCCGTATCGCCGCCGATGACTTCAGCCAGTGACGGGTTCGCCCGCAGCAGCAGGAAGAGATCGCGCAGGGTGACGTCGGGATCAAGTTCGAGCGGTGTGAAGAGAAAGCGCGTCGCCGTCGTGCTGACGTCCCTGGTTTCCCGGTGGCCGGGGCCCGAGCCGGCGGCGGTGTCGTCCCAGTCGGTCAATTCGAGTCTGCCGCCCTTGCGCAGAAAAAGCGTGCTCATGATCTGCTCCTTGTTTTCGCCGCCGCCGGGGCCCCGGATCCGGCGGCCAGGAATTTTCATGTGCGAGGCCTGAGAGTCCGTATTGCCGGCTCCCGAGCCTATATAGCCACAGGAACGCAGCCGATCCGTAGAAGAGCGCTCTTGCATCAATGTTATGGAGTACGTCCGCGCGCCGCCGATGTGCGTCACCGCCTGCCGAATCCCTGTCTGCGCCCCCGGATTCGCCCGGAAGGCGCCCCGAACGGGCGATACTGGCGCCCAGACTCCTGGCGACCGGCCACTCGCGGATCCGCCGCGCGCCGGATCAGTCACCACGCGGGGTCCGTCGCACGGATTCCCGGCCACCGAGGATCGCCCCGATGAGCACCATGAACCCGGACATTCCCGCCATGGACCGCGACGAAGGCGAGCTTTCCCCGTGGTGGCTGCGTTCGGTCGCCATCGTCATCGTCGTCGGGCTCGCTGCGCTGCTGTGGATCACCAGCCTAGCCTACCGCAATGCGCCGCCGATCCCCGCACAGATCGTCGACCGCACCGGCGCGGTCCTGTTCACCGGTGACGACATTCGCGCCGGACAGTCGGTCTTCCTGAAATACGGCCTGATGGCCAACGGCAGCATCTGGGGTCATGGTGGCTATCTGGGCCCCGATTATTCGGCCGAGACGCTGCATCGTTTCGGCATCGCCACTGCCCGGGCCATTGCTGAAGAGGCGTACGGACTGGCCGCCGGCCAGCCGCTCGATGCACTCGATGCGCAGCAGCGTGCTGCAGTCGAAGGGCAGGTCAGGGCCGTCCTGCGGGTCAACCGCTTCGACGAGACGACCGACACGCTGGTGCTCACCGACGCCGAAAAAGGCGCCTGGTTGCAGGAAGCGGCGCACTGGCAGGAATACTTCCGCGCGCCGGCGAACAACGCCGGGCTGAAGGCCGGCCTGGTCAGCGACCCGGAAGAACTTCGACAGCTGAGCGCCTTCGTCAACTGGGCTGCCTGGGCGTCGGTGGCGAATCGTCCCGGCAAGGATTTTTCCTGGACCAACAATTTTCCCTACGATCCGCTGGTCGGCAATCACCCGACGAGCGGCGCGCTGGTCTGGAGCGCGCTCAGCTTCATTGCCCTGCTGGGCGGCATTGCCGCCGTCCTGATGGTGTTCGGCAAGTTCGACTATCTGGGCTGGATCTCACACGGGCAGCGCGCCGAACTGCGCCTGCCGCCCGGGCAGGCAAGCCCGGGGCAGCGCGCACTGGTCAAGTTCTTCGTCGTCGTCGGCCTGCTTTTTCTCGGACAGACGCTGCTCGGCGGCGCCATCGCCCATTACCGCATCGAGCCCGACGGCTTCTACGGCCTGCCGCTCGAGAAAATCTTCCCGAGCAATCTGCTGCGCACCTGGCATCTGCAGACGGCGATCTTCTGGATCGCGACCGCCTACGTTGCGGCGGCGCTGTTTCTCGCGCGCACCTTGCGCAAGGACGAGCTGGCCGGCTTCGCCGGCTGGATCAATCTGCTGTTCGCCGCCTTTGCGATTGTCATTTTCGGCAGCCTGCTCGGCGAGTGGGCCGGCATCCTGCAGTGGCTTGGCGACTGGTGGTTCTGGATCGGCAACCAGGGCTGGGAATTCCTCGAACTCGGTCGCCTGTGGCAATACCTGCTCATTGCCGGCCTGTTCGCCTGGTTCGCGCTGCTGCTGTGGGTCGCCCGCCCGGGCTCGGTGGCCGACCCCAATGCCCGGCCGATCGTGCGCATGTTCCTGTTCGGGGCGCTGGCCATCCCGGTCTTCTACATTCCGGCGGTGTTCTACGGCGCCGAGACGAACTTCACCGTCGTCGACACCTGGCGCTTCTGGATCGTGCACCTGTGGGTCGAGGGCTTCTTCGAATTTTTTGCCACCTGTACCGTGGCGCTGGTTTTCTATCAGCTCGGTTTCGCCCGGCGCAACACGGCGCTGCGCGTCATCTACCTGGATGCGATCCTCTATTTCGGCGGCGGCCTGCTCGGCACCGGCCATCACTGGTACTTCACCGGGCAGACGCACGTGAACATGGCGATCGCGTCCGTCGTCTCGGCACTCGAAGTCGTGCCGCTGACCCTGCTCACGCTCGATGCCTGGGATTTCATCACCGCCACGCGTCGGCAGGTCGATGCCCAGGGCCGCCCGGTCCATCTGACCTATCGGTGGACGCTGTATTTCCTGATGGCCGTGGGTTTCTGGAACTTTCTCGGCGCCGGCGTTTTCGGCTTCCTGCTCAACACGCCCATCGTCAGTTACTTCGAGGCCGGCACCATCCTCACCGCCAATCATGCGCATGCCGCGCTGATGGGCGTGTTCGGCATGCTGGCGCTGGCGATGATGACGCTGGTGCTGCGCGGCGTCTGCGAGGACCACTGCTGGCCCGGCGTCGAGCGCTGGATCCGGATCGGCTTCTGGGGGACCAACACCGGCCTGGCCATGATGCTGCTGATGAGCCTGCTGCCCGGCGGCGTGATGCAATTGTGGGACGTGCTGGAAAACGGCTACTGGCACGCGCGTGGCCATGGCTACACGCGCAGCACCCTGGCGCTGACCTTCGAGTGGCTGCGCTTTCCCGGTGACATGGTGTTCATCTTTGCCGGCGCGCTGCCGATGTTCATTGCCTGCGTCAAGACCTGGCGCGGCATGGGGAATCTTCCGGCTCCCGCGCTGCGCGGAAGGGGATCGGGTTCAGGTTTGCGATGATCGGTCCTGCTGGTTAGCATTTGCGCTCCCCGGCGCACGCGCACGCGTCGTGCGCAGGTCCTCTCCACGATCGGTTTCAGTCATGCCCAGTCAAGACTCATCCACCGGGACGGCGCCGCAGGCACCGTTCGTCTCGCAGATCCGCCTCTATCGGGACTGGCTCGAAGCGCGACGCGGTCTTTCGTTTGACGACTATCACGCGCTGTGGAGCTGGTCGGTCACGGAACTCGATGCCTTCTGGCAAAGCATCTGGGACCATCACGAACTGTCTTCGCCGACGCCGCACCACGCCGCCCTGGCGAACAACGTCATGCCGGGTGCCAGCTGGTTTCCCGGTGCCAGCGTCAATTACGCGCATCAGGTGTTGCGCCACGCGCCGGCGGCACACGCCGCCGGCATGCCGGCGATCATCAGTGCAAACGGCGCCGGCCGCGAACTCGAACTGGACTGGCTGGAACTGAAACGTCAGGTGGCCTCGCTGGCCCTGCATCTGCGGGCACAGGGCGTGCAGCCGGGCGATCGGGTGGCTGCCTGGCTGCCCAATATTCCCGAAGCCATCATCGCCTTTCTCGCCTGCGCCAGCATCGGAGCGATCTGGAGCGTGTGCGCCCCGGACATGGGCACGGGCGCGGTCATCGACCGGTTTGAACAGATCGAACCGGTGATCCTTATCGCGGTGAACGGCGTTCACTGGGCCGGCAGGGATATCGACCGCAATGACGTGGTGCGCGAACTGCGGGCCGGGCTGCCCAGCGTCCGGCACGTCATCGGCGTGCACAATCTCGCCGGTGCGGCGCCGGTGCCCGACGCCACGGACTTTGCCGAGGCCAGTGCCAGGGACGACGCCGAAGTGACGGCGTTCGAACCAGTATGGCTGCCGTTCGAGCACCCGCTGTGGATCGTCTACTCGAGCGGCACGACCGGTCTGCCGAAACCGATCGTGCATTCGCAGGGCGGAATCATCCTGACCACACTGGCCGCGGCACTCAATTTCGATCTCGGCGCCAGTCATCAGCCGAACAACTTCGGCGAGCGTTTCTTCTGGTACAGCTCGACCGGCTGGATCATGTGGAATGTCCAGGTCGGCGGCCTGCTGACCGGCACCACCTGTCTGCTGTATGACGGCAGCGCCAACGGCGCCAGAGACGCTGTCGACTGGACGACGCTGTGGCGCTTTGCGGCCCGCCACCGGGCGACGTTCATCGGCGCGGGCGCAGCCTTCTATACCAGTTGCATGAAGGCCGGCGTCGATCTGGCCCGCTGCGGCGACCTGTCCGCCGTGCGCGCGCTCGGCTCGACCGGTTCACCGCTGACTCCCGACGTGCAGTGCTGGGGCAGCGATCAGTTCCGGGCGATCGCGGCCACGCCGGTGCAGAAGGACATCTGGTGGTTCAACATCTCCGGCGGCACCGATGTGGCCGGCGGCTTCATCGCCGGAGCCCCCGATCTGCCGCAGAAGCCGGGTGTGATGCAGGCGCCGATGCTGGGCGCGGCGATCGAGGCCTGGAACGAAGATGGCGAGCCGGTGCGCGGCCAGGTCGGCGAGCTCGTCTGTACGCAGCCGATGCCGTCGATGCCGCTGTACTTCTGGAATGATGAAGGCAACCGGCGCTACATCTCCAGTTACTTCGAAACTTATGCGCCCGGGCACGGGCGCAGGCCTGGTGGCGGTGATCTTCCGCCTGAAGCCGGCAGTGTCTGGCGCCATGGCGACTGGCTGCAGATCGGCGACGAGAAAGGCGAGGGCGACTGGTGCACGATCTTCGGGCGCTCGGACGCAACGATCAACCGTCACGGTCTGCGCATGGGCACGAGCGAGATCTACAAGGCGGTCGAGTCGCAGCCGGAAGTCCTGGAATCGATGGTCGTCGACCTCGAGTACCTCGGGCGCGAGAGCTACATGCCGCTCTTCGTCGTGCTGCGCGAGGGCGTAGAGCTGTCCGACGAACTGCGCCAGCGCATCAACGGCGCCGTGCGCACCTCGCTCAGCCCGCGCTTCGTGCCGGATGACATCTTCGTCGTGCCGGAGATCCCGCACACGCTGTCCGGCAAGAAGCAGGAACTGCCGATCAAGAAGCTGCTGCTCGGCCAGCCGATCGACAAGGTCGTGAACCGCGAAGCGATGGCCAATCCGCAGGCGCTGGAATGGTTCGTCGAATTTGCCCGGCGGCAAAAGGAAGGAGATGCGGAAAGAGATGCGGGAGGGGATGCGCATTGACGCCGGGATCATGGTGCGGCCGGCGCTTCCCGGCGATCGCCCGCACGGCTTTTTCACCCGCCGCTCCAGGTCCGTGAGACCATCAGACAATCAGGGACACTGGCGTGCAAAGAAGATATACTTTGCACGCATCTTTAACCATCGACCCCGGAGAACCCGACATCATGAGAGAAGTCACCCGCTCGAGAACCGCTGAATCGACGTCGCTGGCCGAAGTGGTCCCCGAGACCATCGACGTGCGCACGATCGTGCCGAACGAGCGTCATGAACGGATCTTTGCCGCGTTCAACGCACTGCCGCAGGGTGGCGCATTCGAACTGGTCAATGACCACGATCCGGTACCGCTGAATCGTCAGTTCAAGTCCAGCTTTCACGGCCTGTTCACCTGGGACTATCTCGAGCAGGGGCCGGAAATCTGGCGCGTACGGATCGCCAAGGCTCCGGGCAACTGCTGCGGCAGCTGCAGTTGACAGGAGAGCGCGGCAGCGCGCTCTGGCAACTGGGTTTCCGTCCGTTCTATCTGCTGGCCGCGATTTTCGCGGCCATTTCAGTGGGTGTCTGGACGGCCCAGTTTGCCGGAATCCTGCCCTGGGTCGGACATTCCGGCCCCCCGTGGCACGGCCACGAAATGATCTTCGGTTACGCGCTGGCGGTCATTGCCGGCTTTCTGTTCGGCATCGTGCGCAACTGGACGCAACGTCCCACACCCACCGGTGCCGCACTGGCACTGATCGTGGCGCTGTGGCTGGCCGGCCGCGTACTGGTCTACACCCCCTGGGGAGCGGCGATCGCGCTGGCCAACATCGCCTTCATGACCGCCGTCGCGATCGGTGTCGCCGTGCCGCTGTGGCAGGCACGCAGCCGCCAGAACTATCTCTTCATCGGCTTGCTGGCGCTGGTGCTCGCAGCCCTCGTCCTGTTCCATCTATCGGCACTGGACTGGATTGCGCTGCCGGCCTGGGTCGGTCTGCAGGCGGGTCTCGATGGCATTCTGCTGGTGATTGCCGCGGTGGCCGGTCGGGTGGTTCCGATCTACGCAAACAATGCCGTTCCGGGTGCCCGGGCACGCCGTTCGCAGAATGTCGAGCGCCTGGCCATGGGCAGCCTGTTCGTCCTGCTGGTTGCCGACCTGCTGGCGCTGCCGGCGATCGTGCTCATCGCGGCCCTGATCGCGACCGCGCTCGTGCATGCCTGGCGGCTGTGCCTGTGGGACTGCCGCAGTGCCTTGCGTGTTCCGCTGCTCTGGGTGCTGTACCTGGCCTACGCATGGATTCCCGTTCATCTGGTGCTGCGCGCGCTGCATGAAGCCGACTGGGTTGCGCGGCCGCTGGCCGTGCACGCGTTCACCATCGGCACCATCGGCGGCATGACGATGGCCATGATGATCCGCACGGCACGGGCCTGGACCGGCCGTGCCCTGACGGCGGACGCCGCCGACGTGGCCTGCTGCGTGCTGCTGGCCGCCGCGGCCGTCCTGCGCGTTTTCTGGCCGCTGCTCGCACCGGCGCAACAGGTGGATGCCACCGTGTATTCCGGCGTACTCTGGTCGGCGGCGTTCCTGCTGTTTGCCGTACGCCACGCACCAGCCCTCCTGCGCCCGCGCCCGGACGGTCGGCCCGGTTAGGCCCGAACCGTTCGACGCACGCGTCGGCGATCCGATCGGACACGACGCGCCCACAGGAAGCCTGTCACGGGCCCGGCACTGTCTGCCCGGGCAGAGGCCCACGGACGAGTGCCCGGCAGGGTGAATGTCCGGCCGGGCCGGTCCATGTTCCGGTCCGGCCGGCCGTCAGCTGCGTACCACGTTCAGGATCGTGCCTTGTGCGGACTCACGTAGTCGCCGACGGTCGTCTGAAGCGTCACATTGAGCCGGTTCCAGCCGTTGATGGCAATGATTGCCACCAGCAGGTCCACGGTTTCCTTCTCGCTGAAGTGGCGCCTGACTTCGTCGTATACGGCGTCCGGCACGCCATGCCCGGCGATCTCCGTGACGGCTTCGGTCAGTGCCAGCGCCGCACGCTCGCGATCGGTATAGCAATGCGCTTCGCGCCAGGCGGACACCAGGTAGAGACGCTGCTCGGTTTCGCCCAGTGCCCGCGCGTCCTTGGTGTGCATGTCCAGGCACCAGGCACAGTGGTTGATCTGGGACGCCCGGGTCTTGACCAGTTCGAGCAGAGAGTTTTCCAGTCCGCTCTTGTGCACGTACATCTCCACACCCAGCATGGCCTTGAAGGCATCGGGGGCAAGTGTCTTGTAGTCGAGGCGTTGTTGCATGACCTGATCCTTTCAGTCGGTGAGGAGGGGAGAGAAGTCTGTCGGAATAGCATATTGACCGGTTTGCCGCTGCCGTTTTCCCGATTCCCGGCAGGGTGTTGCGCGTAAGATCGTCGGCAATCCGGCCTTGGTCCGGACTCCAGGAGGAGCATGGACATGGAACATCAATTCGACTACCTGATCATCGGCGCCGGGCTGGCCGCCTCGACGGCGGCGATGGCGCTGCGGGAAGCCGATACCGGCGGCACGATCGCTCTGCTCGGAGAAGAACAGCACCCTCCGTATGATCGTCCTCCGCTGAGCAAGGCACTCTGGAAGGATGCGAAGGAAGAGGATATCTGGCGGCCGATGGCGAAGGCCCGCGCCACGGTAGAACTGGGTCGACGCGCACTGGCGATCGATCGTGCGGCACACCAGGTGCGCGACGACGCCGGCGACACCTGGAAATACCGCAAGCTGCTGATCGCCACCGGCGGATCGCCGCGCCGCCTGCCGTTCGGCCAGGACATCATCTATTTCCGCACGCTAGACGACTACCGCGCACTGCGCCGGAAAGCGCAGCCCGGTGCCCGGATCGCGATCATCGGCGGCGGCTTCATCGGCAGCGAAGTGGCCGCCGCGCTGAGCTGGAGCGGATGCAAGGTGACGATGCTGTTCCCCGAGGACACGATCTGCGCTCGTACGTATCCGAAGGCGCTGGCGGAATCGGTTACCGCGTATTTCCGGGACAAGGGTGTCGACGTGCGCGCCGGCATCACGGCCACCGGCATGAGCAGCTCCGACGCGCTGATCCTGTCGGACGGCAGTTCGCTGCAGGTCGATGCGATCGTCGCCGGCATCGGCATCACGCCGAACATCGGGCTGGCGAAGGAAGCCGGTCTGGATACTGGTAACGGCATCGTCGTCGACGAGCATCTGCGCACCTCCGACCCCGACATCTATGCTGCCGGCGACGTCGCCGAGTTTCCCGCCCCGGCACTCGAGCGCCGCCTTCGTGCCGAGCACGAAAACGCGGCGGCGCCGATGGGCGAGTGCGCCGGACGCAACATGGCCGGCAAGACTGCGCCCTACGATGTGCTGCCGTTTTTCTACTCGGATCTGTTCGATCTCGGCTATGAGGCCGTCGGCGTGCTCGATGCCCGCCTGGAAACCGTCGAGCAGTGGGTCACGCCGTACCGCGAAGGGGTCGTCTATTACCTGGAAAACAGGCGCGTACGCGGTGTGCTGCTGTGGAATACCTGGGATCAGGTGGATGCGGCCCGCGCCCTGATCGCCGATCCCGGCCCGTTCGATGCACAGAAGGTACGGGGCCGGTTGCCGAAAAGCTGAGTACCGGCAGAGCCGGATACCTGAAACCGTTTCCGTTTCAGGCAAACTGGCCATCCGCACCTTCCCTGCAGCCGGATGGCCACCACTCTTCTCATCGTTCTGACCGTCGGACTGGCCAGCCAGTGGCTGGCCTGGCGGGTCGGTCTGCCGGCCATCGTGATCCTGATCGCCAGCGGCCTGCTGCTCGGACCGGTCACCGGAGTCATTCCGCCTTCCGAATCGCCGCAGCAACTGAACGCGCTGATCGGTATGGGAGTGGCGATCATCCTGTTCGAGGGCGGGATGTATCTGAAGCTGCGCGAACTGCGCGATACCGGACACGGCGTCGTGCGCCTGGTGCTGCTCGGTCCGCCGCTGGCCTGGCTGCTGGCATCGGCGGCGGCCTATTACATTGGTGGACTGGACTGGCCGGTGGCGATCGTGACCGGCGCGATTCTGGTCGTCACGGGACCGACCGTGATCATGCCGCTATTGCGTCAGGCCCGTCTGAACAAGGACAGTGCGTCGCTGCTCAAATGGGAGGCGATCGCCAACGATCCGGTCGGCGTGCTGCTGGCCGTGCTCAGCTTCCAGTACTTCACCACGCATGGCGCGACGCTCGCCGAAAGCGCCTGGAATCTCGGCCTGTCGGTGGCTACCGGCCTGATCGTCGGCGGTGCCGGCGGCTGGTTCGTCGGTCAGCTCTACCGGCGCGGCGCAGTACCGGTGCACCTGAAGGCGCCGATCCTGATGGTGCTGGTGCTGATCCTGTACTGGGCGTCGAACCAGGTCCGCCCGGAGGCCGGCCTGCTGTCGGTGACCCTGATGGGACTGGTCATCGGCAACATGAAGCTGGTCGAGCGCGAGGCCCTGCGCAGCTTCGAGGAAAACCTGGCGACCGTCCTGCTGTCGATGCTGTTCATCATCATTCCGGCGCAGCTCGGCCTGCGCCACCTGGAACTGATCGACGGACGTGCGATCGCCTTCGTCCTCGTGCTGATGTTCGTCGTGCGGCCGGCGACGATTTTCACCATCATGGCGTTTGCCCCCGTACGCCGTGCCGACAAGCTGCTGCTGGGCTGGATCGCACCGCGCGGGATCGTGGCCGCGGCCACGGCCGGCCTGTTCGGTCCGGCCCTGATGGACGCCGGCTATCCGGACGCCGAAAAGCTCCTGCCGATTCTCTTTCTGGTCATCTTCGCGACGGTGCTCTCGCATGGCCTGAGCATCGGCCGACTGTCGCGCGGTCTGGGACTGGCCGCCGCCGAGAGCAACGGACTGCTGATCGTCGGTGCATCGGACTTCTCGATCGCGCTGGCGCAGGCGCTGCAGAAGCTGAACATCGACGTGCAGATTTCCGATGGTGCGTGGGAACGGCTCAAGGCGGCACGCATGGCAGGCGTCACGGTGCAGTATGGCGAGATCCTGTCGGAAGAGACCGAACACCGCTTCGACAGCCAGCATCTGAGTCACCTGCTGTGCATGACCGAAAACGATTTCTACAACGCGCTGGCCTGCAAGGCGAGAGCGCACGTCTTCGGTCACCATCGCACTTTCCAGATCGCGTCGCACGACGCCTCGGCGCAGGAATTCAAGCGCCTGTCGATCGAGATGCGCGGTTATTTCGCGTTTGCGTCAACTGCCAATTTCAGCGTGCTGTCGGCGCGTCTGGCCGACGGCTGGACGATCCAGGGCACGCGCATGACCAGCGCACACGGCTGGGAAGAACTGAAGACCCGGCTCGACGAGGCCGACACCGGCTGGCTGCTGCTCGGCGGCATCAGTCCAAAGGGGATTTTCCGGCTGTATTCGCCGGAACAGCGTTTTCGCATCGAACTGGACTGGACGGCCATCTTCTTCGCGCCGTCGACCGCGCGTGCCTCGCGCACGGCCAAGGCGATGGCCAGTGCCTCCTCGGGCAGTGGCAGCAGCGATGCCGCTGCCGTGACCGAGCCGGCAGCGGCCGCACCCGCCGCCGCAGCGGCCGGTCGGTCAGCGCCGTCGGCGCCACAGGTCGATGACCACCTCGCGCCACCAGCGCAGCAGGCCGAACGATAGCTGCACTTTCTCCTCGCCGACGCGCTGGTGTGCCGGTGCGCTGACCCAGGCCGACTTGGCATAGGCGATCTGCTGCGCCGGATAGACGCTGCGGTGACCGATCATCAGATAGGCGGCGGCGCAGGCGCCGGCGACATACAGCGTCGCACCGGCACCGAAGAGCTCGATGCCCATCAGCACGGCCGCCACCGGTGTGTTCGACGCAGAGGCCACGACGGCGACCAGACCGACCGCAGCCCCCTGGGCCGGGGCCATGCCGAGCAGGGGTGCGAAGGTTGCGCCGGTGAGCGCACCGATAACGAACTGCGGCGTCACGATGCCGCCGTAGAAGCCAGAGCCCAGGGTGAGCGCGACAAACAGGATCTTCCAGAGAAAGCCGCTCCAGGCGACGGCTTCGCCCTGCAGTGCGCGATCCATGACCGGCAGACTGAGCCCGAGGTAGTCGTTCGGCGCGACCACGGTCAGCAATGCCAGCGCGATGCCGCCGAGCACGGGGAGCAACGGCGGCCACAGCGCGAGGCGGGTTCGCAGCCAGAGAAAGAACCGGTGCACCAGATTGCACAGTTCGACGAACCACGAAGCGGCGATGCCGCAGAGCACACCGATCAGAATCGTCGCGAGAAAGAGCAATTGCGTGAACGATGGGTCGAATGCGATCCGGTATTCCGGATACGGCATGCCCCAGAAGCGGCTGACGACGAATGAGGTGACGCCGGCGACAATGCCCGGAAATAGGAAATCGTGCCGGATGCGACCGATCGCCAGCATCTCGATGCCGTAGATCGCACCTGCCACCGGTGTACCGAAGACGCTGGCGAAGCCGGCACTGACGCCACAGGCAACCAGGCGCTTGCGCAGCTCCGGATCCAGACGCAGCACCCGCCCGATGGCAGCCGCCACGCTGGCGCCGATGTGCGAGCACGGGCCTTCCTTGCCGGCGGATCCGCCGCTGATGAGCGTGATCAGTGCAGCCACCGGCTTGATCCAGATCGTGACCAGCGGAATCCGTCCGTCCTGCTCGTTCACGGCGACGATCGGCGCATCGCGCAGACCGCTGCGATCGAGCCGATAGCCGTAGTGCAGCAGCAGGCCGTTGAGCAGTCCGGCCAGTGGCAGCACGACCAGCAGCAAACCGGTCGAGGCATCGTACAGGCGTCCCTCGCCGAGGAAGAGGACACCCAGGAAAAGGCTGCAGCCGGTACCGACCAGAGCGCCGGTGAGCATGGCCAGCAGCAGCCACAGGCCAATGGTGGCCAGCATCACGAGTGGTTCGGCGGGAGACAGGCGGCGCATGGGCGCAGGCAGTGTACTGCAGGGAACCGGCGTGTCGGCGAACCTTGTCCGCAGGAACGAGGCAAAACGTCTTTCCGGATCCGGCACGCCGTGATGGGCGACAATGCTCCAGGCACGACCGATTGCGGCAGACGTTCACAATGATCGAGCGCAAGGAATTCTTCCGGAAACGTCAGGTACGGGCACTGCTCGTCATTGCCGGGCTGCTGGCGGCCTGGGCACTGGCCGGTTTCGTACTTGCACCGTGGATCGCGCGCGGTCAGATCAGCAAGCAGTTGGGCGAGGCACTCGAACGTCCGGTCACGGTGGGACAGATCGAGTTCAATCCGTTCACGCTCGTGGCGCGCGTTCATGATTTCCGGGTTGCCGGTACAAGCACCACCGGGATCGAGCCCGCTGCGCCGGACGAGCAGGGCGCGCCGGCGGAAGCGATCGGGGATGGCACCAGCCCCGAGGAGCCGGAAGTACCGGCTGCAACGGCTGCGACTGCGGAATCTGCGGAATCTGCGGAATCTGCGGAATCGGTTGCACCCGTCGGCAGCGATGCGGAGGCTCCCGACGATGACGTCCTCGCCGGTTTTCGCCTGCTCGAAGCCGATCTGTCGTGGCGCTCGCTGCTTCGCTTCGCACCGGTGGTATCCGCGCTGCGGCTGGAAGCGCCACAGGTGCGGATCCGGCGTGACGCAGCGGGGCGGCTCGATATCCAGGATCTGATCGATCGGCTGGCACAGCCGGCGCAGACGGATGCGCCATCGAAAACGCCACCGCGCTTTTCCGTGACCAATATCGTCATCGACGAAGGCCGCTTCGTTTTCGACGATGCGCTGCTGCGCGAGCGGCATGAAGTACGCGAGCTTGCACTGCGCATTCCGTTCGTGTCGAGTCTTCCGGTCGACGAAGAGGTACACGTCGAGCCCAGTCTGCACGCGCTGGTCGATGGTGCCCGCTTCGAACTGGCCGGCGAGTCGCTGCCCTTCAGTCCGACGCGCGATTCGACACTCGAGTTCGCACTCGAAGATCTGGATCTGACGCGCTTCATCGGCTACGTTCCGGTTCCGTTGCCCGTCGAGGTGCATTCGGCGCACCTGGACACGGCGCTGACGCTGGTCTTTTCCCAGGCGGTGGGCGCCATGCCGTCCATTGCCCTGAACGGACGGGCGACGCTGGACACGCTCGACATCCGCGAGCCGGGCGGCACCCCGCTGCTGGCGGCCGAAACCATTGTTGCCGACGGGATCTCGCTGGCCTGGCCTGCCAACCGCTACGCGGCCGAGCGAATCACGATCCAGGCGCCCAGTGCCTCGGTGGCGCGCCGTGCTGATGCACACCGCTTCCTCGAGCCGGTGCTGGCAGCGATGGAACGGTCGGAGGGCGGGGCCGTTACCGCCGGTTCGGCCCGGGCTCCGGCCACTGGTTCCGAAGAAGGCGATCCGAGCGGCGTAGAGATCGATGCCAGCCCGGTCGCCGAACCGGATTCGACGCCGCCGCCCGCTGCGGAAAATCCGGCATCGGCGGCTCGGGATTCCACGCGGCGTCCCGATGCGGCGAGGCCCGCGATCGACTGGCGGATCGGCGAAATCGTGCTCGAAAATGGCGCCATTGCCGTCCAGGATGACCAATTCGTGCCCCGCGCACTGCAGCTCGAGGCAAGTGCCGTCGAAGCACGGATACGCGATCTGTCGAGTGATCCGGCAATGGCGGCCGACTTCGAACTCGGTTTTCGGCTCGACCATGGAGAACAGCTCCGGATCGCCGGCACGAGCGTCTGGCAAAAGGGTGAGATCGACGCCGGCCTCGACGTGAAGGACGTCAGTCCGGGCGACTGGTGGTGGATCGCCGAACCGTGGTTCGATTTCAATATCGCCAGCGGCCGGCTTGCCCTGCAGACCCACCTGCGCGTCGAGGCACCGGAGCAGGCGTCGAGCGAGCTGTCGATCCGCTTCCAGGACACCGCCCTGCAGATCGATGATCTGGCGTTGCACCAGGACCCGGGCCAGCGTACGCTGCTCAGCCTGCCCCGGCTCGAACTGGCAGCCGGTACCGTGGAGGTCGGCTCGCGCACGATCGAACTGGGCAGCCTGGCGACCCGTGGCGGTCAGCTGATCGTGCAGCGCAATCACGGCGAACGGCAATTCAACGTCCAGCGTCTCCTCAAGACGCCGGCAGTATCGGCAGGCGGTGCTGCCACCATTCGGCAGGCACGCCCGACAGCGGCGGGTACGAACTCAGACGATCGAAGCAACAGAGGGAGCGAGGATGGGGCGTCCGCCCCCTGGGCGGTCTCGCTCGGCAAGCTCGCCGTGCAGGGCTTCGCCATCGATCTGCAGGACCAGCAGAATGGCGGAACCGCGCGACTGCCAATCCATGATCTCGTCATTTCGGCCAGCGGCCTGTCAACCGTCAGCGGAGCCGCGCCAGCCGGGATCTCGTTACAGGCCCGCCTCGGTCGACGCGGCGCCCTGTCCGTGTCGGGCGAAGTCGGACTGGATCCGATGCTGGTGCAATGGCAGATGACGGTGCGCAATCTGGCACTGGCGCCACTGCAACCCTGGGCTGCGGAATTCAGCAATACCGACATCGCCAGCGGAACCGTGAGTACCGAAGGACGCCTGCGCCTGGCCATGCCGGCACAGACAAAAAGCGGCGCAGCCGGTCCGCACATCCGCTGGAACGGCCGCGCCGGCATTGCCGGTCTTTCCGCCGGCATCCGCGGCAGCGGGGAGAAACTGCTGGACTGGAAATCACTGACAGTGGACGGAATCACCTTCGATTCGGCAACGATGGCGACCGATCTCGACCGGATCACGCTCGAAGGCTTGCAGGCTCGCATCATTCTCGATGCACGGGGACAGCTGAATCTGCGTGCGCTGCTGTCCTCACCGACTGACGGCGAAGCGGACAGCGCGGCAACGACGGGTCAGGCAAACGGTCCCGTGTCGACGCCGGTCAAGGCGACAACCGCGGTCACGGCAGCCACAGGGAATGCATCCGGCGGCACTGATACGGGCGATGGCACGCTGCGCATCGGCGGCATCCATCTGGTCGATGGTGACGTCGACTTCAGCGACTTCTTCATCCAGCCGAACTATTCGGCACGGCTGAGCGACCTGAACGGTCAGATCTCGCAGATCGTCGCCGGGCAGGCCGGCGAACTGGAATTGCACGGCCGCGTCAACCAGACCGGACGGCTCGAACTGGCCGGACAGATCGATGCACTGGCCGATCCGCTGCGCCTGGATCTGAAGGCAACCGTCGACGATGTCGATCTTCCGGGATTGTCGCCGTACTCCGGCAAATATGTCGGCTACGGCATTGAAAAAGGAAAGCTGTCGGCCCAGCTCGCCTATCGTCTCGACCATCGTGAGCTGACGGCGGAAAATCACGTCATCCTCAACCAGTTGACTTTCGGCAACGCGGTCGAGAGCCCCGATGCGCTCGATCTGCCCGTGCTGTTTGCCGTCTCGCTGCTGAAGGACCGCAACGGTGTCATCGATGTCAATCTGCCGGTCAGCGGTTCGCTGGACGATCCCCAGTTCAGCATCTCGGGCATCGTTCTGCGCATCATCGGCAATCTGATCGTCAAGACGGTGACGGCGCCGTTTTCGCTTCTGGCCAATCTGGCCGGTGGGAGCGGCGCCGAACTGTCCTGGATCGGTTTTGTGGCGGGAAGCGCCATGCTGGATGACACCGCTATCGACAAGCTGCAGAAGATCGCCGCGGCTCTGACCGACCGACCGGGTCTGAAGCTGGATCTAGCCGGCCACATCGACCCCGATGTCGACCGCGAAGGGCTGCGCCAGCGCGCGTTGCGACAGGCAGTCGCGGCGCAGCGGCGCGGATCCGCCCGGGACGATCAGACGGCAGGAGAAGCGGGCGGCGTGGCCCCGATCGATCCGGAAAAATACCCGGTGTATCTCGAGCGCGCCTGGAAAGCCGCGAAATTCGACAAGCCGCGCAACGCGATCGGACTGGTGAAGAAGCAGCCGGTCGCGGAAATGGAGCGAATGATGCTCGAACACATCGAGGTCGGCGACGTCGAACTTGCCGCCCTGGGCAATGAACGCGCCCAGCAGGTCAAGGACTGGCTCGTCGAAAGTGGCGGCATCTCCGGCGAGCGGATTTTCATCGTCGCCGCCGGCAAGGACGAAAAAAGCGGTGCACGGACGCAGACCACTCCGGTGCCGGGTCCGAACGAAACGGGCGGCATGCAGGCACCGGCTGCTGGCACGGCATCCACCCCCGCATCGGCTCCGACATCCATGCGGGTGGATCTTTCACTGAAATGAGTTTCCGGCGGTCTTGTCGACGCACACATCGGCAGACGAATGACCATGCCCACCGGCGGAAATCCGGAAAATCAGGCGCGACACCGGAAGACACAAGAAAACAGGGGAGACACAGATGCACGCGATCCGCATCGATCGGAGCAAACCGCTGGCTGCCGAGCCGCATTGCGGGCACAACCGTTATCACCCGGACATCGAGCCGGTACTGGAAGTCGGCGAAGGCGAAGAAGTCGTGCTCGAGACGCGCGATGCCATCGACGGCCAGATCGGCCCCGGTTCGACGGTGGCCGACTTTGCAAACATCGATCCCGGCGGCCTGCACCCGCTGACCGGGCCTGTATACGTCAAGGGAGTGAAGACCGGCGACGTCCTGGAAATCGAATTTCTCGACATCGTGCCGCAGCCCACGGGCTTCACCTGCGTGCTGCCCGGGCTCGGCTTCCTGCGCGACCTGATGACCGAGCCTTTCCTCGTGCACTGGAACCTGCGCGACGGCTGGGCGACGTCGGAGCAGATCCCGGGCGTGCGCATCCCGGCGGCGCCGTTCATGGGCATTTCGGCGGTGGCGCCTTCCCTGCAGAAACTTGCGGAGTGGACTGCCCGGGAAAAGCGATGGTGTGAGCGCGGTGGCATGGCGATGCTGCCGGATCCGGCCGGTGCCATTCCGTCAGGGGCCTGCGGCGCCAGCGGACTGCGTACGCTGCCGCCACGGGAGAACGGCGGCAATTTCGACGTCAAGCAGCTGACGCGGGGCGCGAAGCTGTTTCTGCCGGTGTATGTCGACGGCGGCCTGTTTTCCACCGGTGACGGACATTTTGCCCAGGGCGACGGGGAAGTCTGCGTCAACGCCATCGAGATGGGGGCCACCGTCGCAGTGCGGTTCAAGCGCCATGCAGGGCTGGCGGCCAGGCGCCGCTTCGAGGCGCCGGTGTTCCGTTTCACCCGGCCGGCAATGGATGCCGGCCCGGCGGAGTCACGACAGGTCCTCGGCGTCATGGGGATGCCCTTGCACGCCAACGGCGAGAATGAAGGCGAAAACCTGACGCTTGCCGCGCGCAATGCGGTGCTGAACATGATGGAACTGCTGCAGGAGCGCGGTTTCAGCGCGCTCCAAGCGTACGTGATCTGCAGCGTGGCCGTCGACCTGCATGTGAGCAATGTGGTCGACGTGCCGAACTACGTCGTGTCGGCCCTGCTGCCGGAATCGATTTTCGGCTGAAGCGGAAGCCCTGGTCCGGGATAACCGCACTGCGCCCGCAGATCGCATCTGCGCTACTGCAACGCCCGCAGGACAGCCTGCGGATCGCGATCGATCAGGTTGAGCAGTACCAGCGCAGGACCTGCAGGTTGCCGGTCGCCTCGCTCCCAATGCCGCAGCGTCGCCACTGACACGCCGAAGCGCGCTGCAAACTGTTCCTGGGTCATGCCGATGCGCTGGCGAACGCCTGCGACATCCACCGGCACGGGCGAATACACCTTCACGCCGGCGTCCTTACCCTTCGCATGCTCGATCGCCTGCCGCAGACCCGAAGCGATACTGTCGAAAGCCTTGCCCATGTCCTACCTCTCCAGCCAATGCGTTACAAGTTCGTCCACGAGCACCGACAGCGCATTGCGCTCGGCCGCCGACAGGTTCGCCCGATCATTCTTGGCGAACAGCGTCAGCAGATACAGCGGCATCGCATCGCTGTGAACGTAGTAGATCACCCGCACCCCGGAACTCTTGCCCCGGGACCCGTAGGCCCATCGCAGCTTTCGCACGCCCCCGGTGCCGCGAATCAAGTCACCTGCCCTCGGATTGGCCGCCAGATAATCGATCAGCACCCGATGCTCGTCCGGCGAGAAAAGCGCCGCCGCGGCGCGCTGAAATTCCGGGGCTTCGGCGATCGTGATCACGACGCATTATAATCCATTGGATTAGTCATGTGAAGACTTCAAGCTTGGACGGCCCACGAAGATGATCGCCAGTTATCCGAGCAGTGGGGGGGCGGATGCCCCTCCCACTGCATCTCCGCAATCGCGGAGACCTTGCGAGGCAGCCCGTAAAGCGAACCGATCAACCGATTCATCCCCGCCATGGGGGATCATCAGTTTGGTCCCAACAGGTGCGGGAATGAACTGCAGTTCAGTTCTTCATCCAGCGCGCTGCGAGCAGTGCTTCAGATCCGTCCTGCACGAATCCGGCCAGCGCGATCTGCTGCTATGCCCGACCGACCGGCCCGGGTCTACCGGCTCAGTGCGTTTCGGACATCCGCCCGGGCCGCCCGAAGGCCCAGGCGTCCGGGATATCGTCGAGGCGTACGACACGCCCTCCATTTTGCTCACGAAACGCCTCGGCCTGCGTGCGTTCGGCAAACGGCACGGCTTCGGGCGCACCCATGCCTCCGTGCGCGCGGCTGTCGATGACGAACCAGGCCTCGCGCAGTTCGACCCAGGCACCCTCGTCGGGTTGATCCCAGTGCGTGGAGCGCCCCATGTCGTTGCCCCAGGCGCCGACGATGTCGCGCGGCTCTTCCGGCTGACGCAGGAAGACGATGGCATCGCGCACGGACGAGAACCAGATCGGCTCGTCGCGTCCGGCCAGGCGGATCTGGCCCTTCGGGCCGTCATGCTCGGCCAGGCGCATGCCGCAGTAATATCCGGTCGCCTCGGTCAACACCTCGGAGGGTGTCGGCGGGATCGCGACTGTTGTTTCCCGCTGGCAGCCACTCGACAGCAGCGCCACGACGCAAAGCATCAGCGCAAGCGCCGGCATACGTTGCGGAAGTGTCGGGGGAATGCCTCGTGCCAGGCGGCGGCGGATCCGTGTCAGATGCAGCACGAAGCGCGGGCGAGGCGCTGAACGGGCTTGATTGTTCATACGGCACGCTTGCGAAAGATGGCGATCGCCGCTGCCAGCGGGAGCGCGATCCAGGCCAGCAGGGCCAGCAGGAAGGCACCAGGCGGCAGTGTCGCCGGATCACCGGGGCCCGCCATGCCGCTGTAGAGGGCGACTGCTTCGCTGCCGGTCATGTTGAACAGGCGGTAGGCATCGGCCGGGTTCAGCAGCAGCAGAATGTGCAGCAACTGCTGGCTGATCGTCCGCCCCTGATCGGCCACCAGCAGGCCGAGCAGGGCGCTGTCGTAAATCAGCACGAAGAACAGCCACAGGCCGATCGCCAGTCCGGCAGCCGTCGCCCGTTCGCGCACCAGGGTGCTGGCCAGACAGCCAAGCGCGATGAATGCCGCGCCGAGCAGAATCGATGTCCCCATCATGGCCAGCCAGGCCGACCAGGTTCCGGCGGCGATCCCGTGCTGCAGGCCGAGCGCAACCCCGGCGGCGCCGTAGCCGATCAGCGTGGCCACGGCCAGGATGACCATCTGGCCAAGACTCTTGCCGACGACCACCTGCCAGCGCGCGAGCGGGTACGACAGGAGCAGCATCAGGGTGCCGCGCTCGTGTTCGCCGACGATCGCATCGAACGACAGCAGCAGGGCGATCAGCGGTACCAGGAAAATCGTCAGGCTGGCGAGGCTCACCACCGTGACCGCCAGCGGATCGGCCTTGACCGTGCCCACCGGTGCGCTGCCCAGCAGCGCCAGCGACAGGGCGAGCGCCGCCATCAGCACGGTCGTGGCCAGCACCCAGCGGTTGCGCAGGCCGATCCGGATTTCCTGCGTGGCCAGGGTGATCACATGCGACAGCGCACCGGGGCGCGCACGATCGCGCGTATCGACCGAAGACGGTGCCGATGCGCCTGCCGCCGGGTTTGCCAGGGTGCGTACGGACGTGTTCATGCCTCGACCTGCTCGCCGGCGATGAGCCGGTCATAGAGTTGCTGCAGGCCCGGCGTGTCCGTCTCGATGTCCTCGACGAGTTCGCCCGCGCCCGCCAGTGCGCGCAGAACCGGCATCTTCCCGTCCTGGCTCGTCTGCACCGTCAGCGCCGTTTCACTGCGCTCGATGCAGTGTGCGGCGGCCGGCAACAGCGCAAGCACCCGTTCGCCGGCGCCGACCTGCACGCGCAGACGGATCCGGGCCTCGGCGGCAGCCCGACGGCGCAATTCCGGCAGCGTGCCGGCGGTGAGCAATCGGCCGCGGTGCACGATCGCCACCCGGTCGACCCGGTCCTGGACTTCGGCCAGGGCGTGTGTCGAGACGAGAACCGTGGCGCCGCCCGCACGCAGGGCATCGATCGTGCGGTAGACATCGCTGCGCGAAGCCGGGTCGAGCCCGCTCGTCGGCTCGTCGAAGAGCAGCAGGCGCGGCGCGCCGATCAGCGCCTGCGCAATCCCCAGGCGCTGGCGCATGCCCTTGGAATACGTGCCGACGCGGCGCCGTGCGGCATGTGCAATGCCGACACGCTCGAGCAGAGCAGGGTTGTCGCGCACGGGTGCGCCCTTGAGCCGCGCATAGAAGGCCATCAGTTCGATCGCCGTCATCGCCCCGTGAAAGGCGACGCTCTCGGGCAGAAAGCCGATCGTGCGCCGGGCCTCGGCGCCGCGCGAACCGGCCGGATCGAGGCCGGCTACCCGGACACTGCCGGCGTCGGGCCGGATTGCGCCCAGCAGCAGCTTGATCAGGGTCGTCTTGCCGGCTCCGTTGTGTCCGACCAGTGCCGTGACTTCGCCGGCCTGCAGCGCGAGCGACACGTCTTCGACCGCGACCAGTTCACCGTAGCGACGGTGCACCGCATCCCATTGCGCAACAATCGTCATGGCTGCTCCACCGGCATCGCCGCCGGCTGCATCAGTGGCGCGCTGTCGATGACGCCGCCGGGGTAGAGTGCCGGAAAACGTGCCTGTGCCCAGCGCACCATCTGCACCGCCGGACTGTTGACCAGTGCCCGGGCGGCCGGCAGGGTCCAGAGAATCTCGTCCATCACGTCGTTGGGCCGGTACGGACGATCGGCGATGCCGTCACCGTCGAGATCGAAAGCCGGGTTGTCGCTCCAGTAATTGCCACGCCCTTCATGCGCCCAGTCGAGCAGTGTGGTGCCGACGTACTTGATCTGCGTGCGGTTGGCGATGAACGCATTGCCGGTCATCGTGTTGCCGGCCGAACCGGCCGTGAAATGGATGCCGATCGGACAACCCTCGAACCAGTTGTCCTCGATCCGGTTGTCATTGGCTGCATAGATGAACGCGCATTTCTCGCGTCCGCGGCGCACGACATTGCCGCTGATCACCGAACGGTTGGTCGAATTGAGCATCAGGCCGTGATCGCGATCGTCGTCGGAGACGTTGTCGCGGATCTCGAGGCGCTCGGAATACATGATTGCCCAGGCCACGTGGTTGCCGCGTGAGCGGTTGCCGATCACCCGGCTGTCGTGCGTGTACATGTAGTGGATGGCAAAGCGCAGTTTCTCGAAGCGGTTGTCGGCGAACAGATTGTCCGAACTGGTCTTGACGTAAATCCCGTCGCGGCCGTAGCGGAACGTGTTGCCCGTGACCCGCGTGCCCGGTGCATTCCAGATCGACACGCCGTTGCCGGCTTCGGCCAGACGCAGATCACGCCGGCCGTCGATCCGGTTGCCGTCGATGAGCGAACCGGCAGCGCCGTGCACGTACACGCCGAAGAGGTTGCCGAGCAGTCGATTGGCCCGGACCTGCGCGCCGCGTGCGCTCTGCTCGAGCAGGATGGCCGAATCCATCGCCGGCACGTCACGCCCTGAACCGGTGATCTCCAGCGCTTCGATGCGCACGTCGGGCGCACGCACGGTGACGACGCTGCCGGTGCCCGGGCCGGCGAGGACCGCGCCCGGCGTGCCCAGCAGCGACAACGGCCGTTCGATCCGGATCGGACCATCGTGCCGACCGGGCAGCAGGCGCAGGACGGCACCGGCGGGCAGGGCATCGATGCGCGCCTGCAGCGGCTCATCGGGCCGAACCGTATATTCGCGCCCGGCGGCGCCGTCGTCCGGACGGGCCACGCCCGGCCCGGCCGCCAGGACGATCGCCAGGATCGCGGCGGCCGGGCTCAGGAACGAACGGAGACGCGCAATCGCCATGGCCGGGCCCGTCACCAGTGCTGCGCCGTTCTCACGCCTTGCGCGGCTCGACCAGCATGCGCCCCTTCATCTCCATGTGCAGCGCATGACAGAACCACTGGCAGTAGTACCAGTAGACGCCGGGCCGATCGGCCTTGAACGTGACCGAAGCGGTCGCCATCGGACCGACTTCCATCGCGATCCCGTAATTGACGATCGTGAAGCCATGCGTCAGGTCCTGGATCTGGTCGCGGTTGGTCACGTAGACCGTCACCTCGTCGCCCTGGCGCACGGTGAAATCGGTCATGCTGAAGGTCGGCGCGACCGAAAACATGTAGACGCGCACCTTGTTGCCGTCGCGGATGATCTTCGAGTCGGTATCGAGATCAACGCCGTCGGCCTTCGCCTGGCGGCGCGCATCCTCCCACATCGGATCGTCGCGCTTCCAGATGTCGATCGGGTTGACCTTCGAGCGATGCACGATGGTTGCGTCGTGCGGCTCGGCGAAGCTCGGCCCGTCGTGCACGACGACCATCCGGTCGCCCGAGATGTCGATCAGCTGGTCGCATTCGGCCTTCAGCGGCCCGACGTTCAGGAAGCGGTCCTTGGAGAACTTGTTCAGCGAGATCAGCCACTTGCCGTCGGCCTCCTTCGTCTGGCCCATCGACGTATGGTTGTGTCCGGGCTGATAGTGGACGTCGAGTTTCTCCAGGATCGGGTCGGCCTTCTTGCCGTTGAACTGGTCGATCGCCTTCTGGATGTTCCACTTGCAGATCTGGCTGTCGATGAACAGGGTCGTGTAGGCATTGCCACGTCCGTCGAAAGCGGTGTGCAGGGGGCCCAGACCGAGTTCCGGCTCGGCGACGACGGTGTCGCGCGGCTGGATCCTGTCATCGAAGAGATCGTCGAACCGGCGCACGTCGAACACGGTCACGGTCGGGGACAGCTTGCCGTTGGCCACGACGTGAATGCCGTCCGGCGCGGTATTGATGCCGTGCGGGCTGTTCGGCACCGGGATATAGCGCGTGAACTTCGAGCCCTTGCGGCCATCGAGCACCGGCACGCCACCGATGGTCTCGTATTCGCCCTTCGCGACGGCTTCCTCGATGCGCTTGAGGTTGAATACCGTCACCCAGTCCTGCTCGGCGGCGGTACTCTCGGCCAGCGTCACGCCTTCCTCCGAGTTGTAGCTGGTGGCAAACGCATATTTGCCCTGGTAATCGCAATCGACGTTGTCCAGGTTGCCGTTGACGATGACCTGCCAGGCGATCTTCATCGTTTCGCCGTCGACGGCCGTGAAGACGTAGCGGTATTCCTTCGGGTCGTCGAGGTGGCGGCCGTCATTGGGGATCGGCACACCGTCCTCGCCGTTGCAGAACACGTAGCCGGTCTTCGGATACTTCTGCACGCGCAGGCCGTGCACCGTGTGCTGGTTCGGCAGCTCGATGATCTTGTCGCACTTCATCACGTCGCAGCGCACGCGCGCCACGCGCGTATTGGCCTTGTCGTTCATGTACAGATAGCGCCCGTCGTAGGTGCCGTCGGTGAACGACATGTGCGGGTGGTGCAGATCACCGTTCAGGTAGGTGCCGCCCTTGTCGGCGAGGTATTTCCTCGTCTCGGGCGTCAGTCCTTCGGTGAGGATCTTCAGGCTTTCGTTGGTCTGCCCCCAGCCGGTGGCACTGCAGCGGTTGAAGACCGGTACGCGCATCAGTTCGCGCATCGAGGGCAGGCCGACGATGCGCATTTCTCCGCTCTGGCCGCCGGAGAAGAACACGTAGTACTCGTCGAGTTCGCCCGGACCAACGTGGGTTTTGGCAATGGCGGCGGCCACCGCCGAAGCAGCCGAGGAAGCCGGTGCCGCCTGGGCCGACGCAATGGGCGAGAGCGCCAGCGCCGAACCGGTCGATCCTGCGGATCCTGTTACCGCACTTTTCACGCCGTAGCCACCCAGCAGGCCGGCTCCGGCGGCAACGGCAGCGGCTTTTGCACCACCGCCCAGCAGGGCACGCCGATCGGGACGGGAGACCGTAGCCGGATTCTCCCCGATCGGATCGGCAGTGTCTCGTTCGGCGTTTGCGTCTTCCTTGTTCATCTTTTGTGGTTCCATCAGTTGCTCTCCTGTGACAGTGAGGTCGGCGGTGAACGGGTGCAGCAATCAGTCCGGTGAGCAGCCGCCCGGGCGCGCCTGTTGGCGACGGGCAGGGCGGCCGTGGCCGATTGCTTCAGGTGTTCTGTGGCAGCGCCACGTGTTTCTCCCGCTTGAGTCGGCGCTGCACGCGCACCGGGCATTTGTAGTCATGGCGATAAAGGACCTGACAGTGCAGGCACGAGATGCACTCGTTCGGATTGATGTGTCCTTCCGGATGAATGGCTTCGACCGGGCACTCGCGGAAGCAGCGCATGCATGGATTGCCACACTGGCGATAGCGCTTGAGCCAGTCGAACATGCGCATGCGCCCGGGAATCGCCAGCGCCGCCCCGAGCGGGCACAGATAACGGCAGAAGAAACGTTCGATGAACAGGCCGGCACCGAGCAGCGCGAGCGCGAAGGCGACGAACCACCACTCGCGCATGAAGCGCAGCACGATTGCCGTCTTGAACGGCTCGATCTCGGCGAAGCGCTCGGCCCAGGCCAGCGAGCCCAGCGAGATGCCGAACAGGCCGAGAAAGATGATGTACTTGAATGGCCACAGCCGCTCGTGCACCGCCCAGGGGATCTTCAGCTGCGGCACTTTCAGCAGTCGCGCCGCCCGGTTGGTCAGCTCCTGCAACGCGCCGAACGGGCACAGCCAGCCGCAGAAGGGGCCACGCCCCCAGAACAGCAGGGCCGCCGCCACCGAGCACCAGAGCACGAAAATCAGCGGGTCGACGAGAAACTGTGACCACTGGAAACGGCTGCGCAGCGCATCGGCGAACGTGAGCACGTTGACGACCGACAGTTGCGCCGAAGCCACCCAGCCGAGCCAGAAGAGCGTCACCAGCAGATAGGTGAGACGGATCCGGTTGAACAGGCGCTCGCGCGCCACCAGCAGGTCCTGGAAGAAGAAGATGAATGTCAGCACCGCCAGCATCGCGCCCAGCATCGCCAGCGAGGCGGTCTTGCTGCGCCAGATGCGCATCCACAAGGGCTCGTGCGCTTCGTCCAGCCACCCGCCCACGTCCGGGAAGGATGCGGCCGTGTCCTCGCGGGTAGCGACTCCCGCAGGTGCTGCGTCGGCGGCCCCGGCATCTGCGGGCGACACTGCAGCCCTGGAGGGAGCATCGGCCGGACTGGCCGATGAGGGTTCGGCGGCAGAGGGAGCACCGGCTGCTGCTGCGGCATCCGCTGGAGCGGTACCCGCGCCCGCAGCAGGAGCGGCGGTCGAATCTGCCGCCGCAGAGGCGGCGGGGGCTGCCCGGGTGTACGGTTCGGGCAGTTCATAGTCGAGACTGAACGAGACAAAGGCTTTTTCGAGCGCGCCGACGGCACGCTGCACGAGCAATTGCAGCCGCCACGGTGCGGCCGGATCGAATTCGACTTCGGGCGGAATCGCGAAGACGCCGATTTCCTTCAGGTCCGGTGCCCCGACTGCGCGCAGATCGCCTACGCGCCGATGCAGATAGTCGCGAAAGCGGATGGTTTCGGCGCCCTGGAGCAGTTCGATGCGATCAAAGATGCCGCCGCGCACATAGCCTGAACCCTTGAATGAATACAACCCGTCGCCGGCAATCAGGATGGCCGGCTGACCCGGGGTCAGCACGTGCTCGACGTTGCCGAATTCGGCATCGCCCAGCAGGCTGCGGCCGATGGCCGGTTGGGAGACCAGCGCGGCATACAGATCGATGAAGGTTTCGTCGCTTTCACCGGGTTCGGGGCGATCGGCTGCGCGCTGGTCGCCGGAATCGACGAATGCCCGGTTGACCTCGCCGATCGTCAGATGCAGGTGCCGGACGGCGCCGCTCGCGAGCAACGTCTGCCAGTCGACGACGTCCCCGGCCTGCGGATCGACCACGCGCGCATCGGTCACAGTGGCTACGCCTGCGCCGAGTTGCAGCGCGCGCGCGACCCGGGCGGCCGAGCGCACGAGGCTCTCACCCATCACGAGCACGGTGACCGTTGCGCCGCTGACGATCGGTGCCTGCGGAGGTCCGCTGCGCACGGCGGCCGCGCGCAGCGGATTGAAACCGATGAAGTGAGCGAGATAATCGATAACGCGCTTTTCCGGAATGCCGATCAGCACGATCGGTTCGCTGTGCGCGACCAGTTTCGCGCCCGTGATCGTGCCTTCGGTGTCCAGCCCGACCACGATGTGGATGGGCTTGCCCGAGTACCCGGTGGCATCGACCTGTTGCGAGTTGAGGAAAGCGTAACCGAGCAGTTCTTCGCCACGGAACACCGGCGCCACGACCGGATCCCTGCGTACCGGACCGAAGCGGTCGGCCCCCGGCACGATCTCGGACGGATCCAGTCTGGTGAGGAAGGATTCCAGCTGGGCGTGCACAGGCGGAGCGTCGGCACCGACTGTCGCGATCTGCGCCGCCGGCCCGCCGTCAACCCCCAGCGCAAGGAGCAGGGCAAACGTCAGCGTCGCAAGAAACCGGATCATGTGGGACTCGAGGATGGACACGCTGGATTTCGGACAGGGATGGCAGGGACCATTTCAAGCGGGAGCGCGACCATCCGGTTTGCGCGGCATCAAGGAGTTGTCCGGTCCGGTTTGCGCCTGGTCAAACGAACGGCCCGGGCCTTCACCGGTCTGTTGCCGGTACCCGCGAGAACGACCCGCGGGGCAGAACCCGGGAGGCTGGGGAGTGGGTCGCCCGGGCACGCTCATGCTGCTGGTGATGGCGGTACTGTTCGAACCCGTACCCTCCGTCGACGATGCCATAGGCCGCAGTGGATGATTTTGCGTCGGCGACTCCGGCCACCCCGAGGCCGGCCCGCAGGAATATCGGGAGCAGACGGTTTTTTATCGCCGGCTCGCAGCCGACCGGATGAAAAAGCGCCCGTTCGGGACGCAGGATCAATCAGGCGACGGGTTTCCGCGACTTTGCAGCACCATCCGGTCGGCTTCGATTTTCAGATCGAAGTGGCGCAGGAACGACTGGCCGAGCAGGGCATTTTCGGGTGCACCCATCTGCACGCCGACCGTCACGCTGGTTTCATTGTAAATGAGCGGACCTGCCCGGACCGGGACCGAGCGGACCAGCCAGCCGCTGCGCTGGCCCGCAGCCGTGCCCAGCGTGATCCGGTTGCCGCGCGGCAGACCGGCCGACGCTGCCAGTTGCTCGCTGATCGCTACCGTACTGGCGCCGGTGTCGATCAGGAATCGCGCCGGTTGATGATTGACTTCGCCGGACACGTAGAAGTGACCGTCCGGGCTGCGCGGAATGACGAGTTCGCCACCCTGGCTGACATAAGGCTGCAATCGGGCGCGTTCGCGCATGCCGAACCACTCGAAGACGGCGTACAGCAGAGCGGCTGCCATCAGCCAGAACACAAGCATGGCCAGCGTGCTGCGGCGCAAGGTGCTGGCCGGACTTCTCGGCACCGGCATGCGGGCGCCCCGGAAGTCAGTGTCCGTGCAGCGGGCGCAGGTGCGATACCTCGCGCGCTTCGGCAGGTTCCTGTCGGGCTGCGGCACGTGACAGGCCTGTCAGGATCCCGCAGCGATCGGCCTCCTGAATGCGGACACAGCGCCGGCGCAGGTCTTCGAGTTGTGTCTGCAGGGCGCGCAGCTCCCCGATTCTCGTGGTCACGTGCCCGATGTGCTCGTCGAGCAGTGCATTCACGTCGGTGCAGTCCTCTGTCGGCGCATCGCGAAAGTGCAGCAAGGTCCGCACTTCGGCCAGCGACATGTCCAGGCTGCGGCAATAGCGGATGAAGCGCAGGCGCTCCAGATGAACCATTTCATAGACACGGAAATTGCCCGACGTACGCGCCGGCGCCGGCAACAGACCTACCCGCTCGTAGTACCGGATCGTTTCGATCGGCGTGGCCGCCGCGAGTGCAAGTTCACCGATTCTCATGCGCCAAGTATACGTTTTGCATGGGTTTTCGGTCCTGACCCGACTTCAGTCCCGACTTCGCTCCTCCGGACTTGACTCTGTAGCTGCTACAGGGCTTTCAATCGTTCCCGAGGCTTGTTCGACCGGCGTTTTTTGTGTCGCCGATCGCTTTGCGGAGTCATGCACAGTCACACTTGCGTCCCACGCGAACCCGTTTCGTCTTCTGCCGTCCCTTCTTCTGCACGCGATGCACATGAACCGGGTTGCACCGGGCATGCGTGCTCGATGGCGCCGGTGGCATCGTCGTCGCCGGGCGTCGGTGACGGGCTGCTGCTGCGCATCCCGGAGATGGATTGTCTGGCCGAGGAAGCGCAGATCCGGCGCGCGCTCGACGCCTTCGCCGGGATCCGGACACTGCGCTTCGATCTGGCCGCCCGCATGCTCGCCGTCGATGCTCCGCAGGCATCCTGGCCGGGCATCGAACAAGCCATCCGACAAACCGGCTTCCACGTCGACACGGTGTCGGCGCCGCCGGACGCCGCCGATACGGCGCACGACCAGCGCCGCGCAGCGATGCGCCTTCTGTGCGCGCTCGGTGTCGCTTTCATTGCCGAGTCGATCCACTTCCTGGCTCCGCACACGCTGCTCTGGAAAGGTATCGGCATGGCGCTGGCGGCGGCAGCCATCGCCTTGTCGGGTGCATCGGTATACCGCAAGGGACTGGCGTCCCTTGCTCATGCGCGCCTGAACATCGACGCACTGATGACCGTGGCCGTGAGCGGCGCATTCCTGATCGGCCAGTGGCCCGAAGCAGCCATGGTCATGGCCCTGTACTCGCTGGCCGAACTGATCGAGGCGCGCTCGGTCGAACGCGCACGTCACGCGATCGCGAGCCTGCTGGCCATTTCACCGCCGCAGGCCGAGGTCCGGGTGGCGACGGATCGCTGGGAACTGCGCCCGGCAAAGGAGATCCCGCCCGGCTCGATCGTACGCGTCAAGCCCGGCGAACGCTTCGCCCTCGACGGACGCGTGATTGCGGGACACGGAGCCGTCGATCAGTCCCCGGTGACCGGCGAGAGTGTCCCGGTCGACAAGGAACCGGGTGACGACGTGTTCGCCGGCACGATCAACCAGAGCGGTTCACTCGAATTCGAGGTCACGCGCCCGGTTGGCGACACGGTGCTGGCGCGCATCATCGAGGCGGTCGAGCGGGCGCAGGGCAAGCGTGCGCCGACGCAGCGTCTGGTCGATCGTTTTGCTGCTGTCTACACGCCACTGGTCTTCAGTCTGGCACTGACCGTAGCCGTCGCCGGTCCGTGGCTCTTCGACTGGTCCTGGCACTCTGCGATCTACCGGGCACTGGTGCTGCTCGTCATCGCCTGCCCGTGTGCGCTCGTCATCTCGACACCGGTCACCGTCGTCAGCGCGCTGGCCGCTGCCGCCCGCCGCGGCATCCTGATCAAGGGTGGCGTCCATCTCGAACAGGCGCGCGAGCTGACGGTCGTTGCCATGGACAAGACCGGGACGGTCACGGAAGGTCGCCCGTCACTGGTTGCGCACGCCGTGCTGGCGAAAGAAGCCGCGGCGCAGAGGCGATCCCCGGCACAGGTTCTCGCCATCGCCCACGGTCTGGCCGCGCGCTCGGACCATCCGGTCTCGCAGGCGATTGCCGCGGGTCTGGACAGTGAATCCACCATCGTGACCGGTTTCGCTGCCCGCGTGGGACACGGGGTGTCCGGCCGGATCGACGGCGAAGAGTTCGTGCTCGGCAACCACCGCTGGATCGAAGAACGCGGCCAGTGTTCGGCGCAACTCGAAGCCCGCCTGCGCGAGCATGAGGAGCTGGGGCGTACCGTCACCATCCTGGCCGATGCGCAGGGGCCGCTGGCACTGTTCGCGGTTGCCGACCGGATCCGGGAATCCAGTCGTCAGGCGGTGGCCGAACTCGAAGCAGCCGGTCTGCGCGTCGTCATGCTGACCGGTGACAATGCCGTCACCGCACGCAGCATTGCCGATCAGGCCGGCATCGATGAAGTCCACGCCGAACTGCTGCCACAGGACAAACTCGACCGGCTCGAACAACTGTCGGCCGACGCCCGTGTGGCGATGGTCGGCGACGGAATCAACGATGCACCGGCTCTGAGCGCGGCACACCTGGGCTTCGGCATGGGCGGCGCGGGCAGCGACACGGCACTCGAGGCGGCCGATGTCCTCGTGATGAACGACGATCTGCGCAAGGTCCCCGAGACGATCCGGCTGTCGCAGCGGACCTGGGCCATCCTGTGGCAGAACATCACGCTGGCGCTCGGCATCAAGCTCGTCTTTCTCGTGCTGGCGCTCTTCGATCAGGCAACCATGTGGATGGCGGTCTTCGCCGACATGGGTGCGAGTCTGCTCGTCGTCTTCAACGGCCTGCGGCTGCTGGGCCACCGTCCGGCTTCCCGGCCCCGATGATCTCGAGCACGGATTCCGGCGGCCGGCCGAGGCGGACGCCGGAATCCGTCACCACGATCGGGCGCTCGATCAAGACCGGATGCGCGACGGCGGCATCGAGCAGCTCCTCGTCGCTCCAGCGTGCATCGTCAAGCTCCATTTCCTTGTACAGCGCTTCCTTGCGCCGCAGCAGCGTGCGCACCGGAACCCCCATGCGCGCAGCCATTGCGGCCAGGGTCTGGCGATCCGGCGGCGTTTTCAGATATTCGACGATCCGGGGTTCGATTCCGTGCTCGCGCAGCAGGGCCATGGTCTTGCGCGAAGTGCTGCACGAGGGATTGTGATACATGACGGTTTCCATGACGCTTCCGTTTGATGATCGATCCGTGCCGGCGCCGTCATTCTGCCTGTTCGACACTGCCATCGGCCGCATGGCGATCGCGTGGAATGATCATGCCATTGTGCACGTCCAGTTGCCCGAGGCCGACCCGGACGCCACGCGCGCCAGTCTGCTGGCACGACTGCCGGACGCGCATGCCGGCACGCCGCCGCAGGAGATTCGTGCGGCCATCCACCGGATCCGCGGGCTGCTGCGCGGCCGGCCGGACGATCTCGCCGATCTGCCGCTGGACTGGGACCGCGTGACGCCGTTCGAACGGCAGGTGTACGAATTCCTGCGCACGATCGGCCCGGGGCAGACAACCACGTACGGTGCCATCGCTTCCGCCCTGGGTCGGCCCGGTGCGGCGCGTGCCGTCGGTCGCGCGCTCGGCGTCAATCCTTTCGCGCCGATCGTGCCCTGTCACCGGGTCCTGGCCGCCGGCGGACGCCCGGGAGGGTTTTCGGCCGGTGGCGGCGTGGCGACCAAGCTGCACATGCTGGCGATCGAGAAAGAGGGCGCCGATGCGACGGCCAATCCCGTGGCGGATGGCCGCATCGGCACGGACCGGAGCGCTGGCAGCCAGATCGGCGCTCCTGCCGCGGCGACTGATGTCGCACGGGGTCACGCCGAGCCGGCGACGACCGGAGCTGGCGATGACCGGCACGACGATGATGGACACGATGAGGCGATGATGGAGCAGGCGATCGCGCTGGCACAGCGTGCCGCAGCCCGCGACGAGGTCCCGGTCGGTGCCGTTGTCGTCTGCGACGGCGAAGTTATCGGGCGAGGCTTCAACCGGACAGTCGGGCGTCACGATCCGACGGCGCATGCCGAGATCATCGCGCTACGTGCGGCTGCCAGACGACTGGGCAATCACCGCCTGGTCGGCTGCGAACTGTACGTGACGCTCGAGCCCTGTGCGATGTGCGCCGGCGCCATCCAGCACGCGCGCATCCGTCGACTGGTGTACGGCGCCGCCGACCCGAAGACCGGTGCCTGTGGCAGCGTGGTCGATCTTTTTGCCGAGCGGCGACTCAACCACCACACGAAGGTGCGCGGCGGCGTCATGGCGGCGCGCTGCGGCGCAATCCTGTCCGGATTCTTTGCGCTCCGGCGCAACTGACGATTCCGCCTGTCCGACACCGCGCGGGGAATATCGTCAGGCCGCGCACGAGAATGACGCGTCTGGCGGCGCAATCAGTCCAATGCCCGACCGACTGCGCGCCACCGGATTCCCGGGCGGACGCTGCCGGCAGAGCAGGGCGATTACTCGATCTTCGCTTTCGCGCGCAGATCCTGCTGCAGTTGCTGCACCCGATCGCGCTCGAGCTTCTGCTGGATCTGCGGGCGCACCTCATCGAGCGGCGGCGGCTGCACTTCACGGACGTCATCGAGCCGGATGATGTGATAGCCGAACTGTGACTTCACCGGCTTTTCCGTGTACTTCCCCTTGTCCAGCGCCACCATCGCCTCCGAAAACTCCGGCACGAAACTCTCCGGCGTGTTCCAGTCGAGGTCGCCGCCGGCCTGGGCCGAGCCCGTATCTTTCGACTGCTTGGCCAGTTCCTCGAATTTCGCGCCCTTTTTCAGTTGCGCGATGATTCCGTCGGCTTCTTCTTCCGTCTCGACCAGGATGTGGCGGGCGCGATACTCCTTGCCGCCGGCCTGCGCGGCGACGCGCTTGTATTCGGCCTGGATCTCTTCGTCCGTGACCGGGTGCTCCTTCAGATAATCACCGATGGCCGCCCGGATCATGATCATCTGGCGCGCGTCCGCCAGCTGCGCCTGCACTTCCTTGCCCTGATCGAGCTTCCGGCGGGCAGCCTCCTGCGCGAACAGTTCCCGGGCAATCAGTTCATCACGGGCCGCGGCGCGCAGCTGAGGCGTGTCCTGCTGGCCCTGCGTGATCAGCATCTGGACGAAATGGTCCAGTTTCTCCTTCGGGATCGGCTGGTTGTTCACGATGGCTGCATTCTGCGCGAACGCGGCCGTGGCGAGCGGAAACAGGGCGACGGCGATCACGCGCGCGATACCGCGCGTCAGGGGCTGGAAACCCGAAGGCCGGGAGGCGGAAAACGAACGGACAGGTGAATCAGGGCGGTGCGGCATCGGAGGAAATCCTCGAACGGAAAGGCAGGTATGTGGCCTTGGCGCAATCGATTCCTTTCACGCCGTGCATGCAGGCCGCGCGCGGCATCATACAGGAGGCCGGATGAAAGGCAGACGCACCCCGAAGCATCGATTCCGGTACGGATGGCCGGGCTTCAGGATGGTTCTTCTTCGATGTGGCGGCCGATGTAGAACGCCTGTGCCAGCACGAAGGCCAGCGTCAGGCCGGTCGTCCCGAAAAGCTTGAAATCGACCCAGACGTCGGTGGAAAACCGGTAGGCCACATACAGGTTGAGCAGCGCCAGCGCCGCGAAAAAACCGCTCCACAGCCACGTCAGACGCGTCCAGACCGGCTCGGGCAGGGAGATCTGCTTCTGCATCGCGGCGCGGATCAGATTCTTGCCGAAGACCAGGCGTGCACCGGCCAGCACAACACCGAACAGGCCGTAAAGAACGGTCGGCTTCCACTTGATGAATGTCTCGTCCTGCAGCAGGAGCGTCAGACCGCCGAACAGGACGATGATGGCCAGGCTGACCCACTGCATCGATTCGATGCGATGCCCGCGCAGCAGCATCCAGCCGATCTGAAGGACACTGGCCGCGATCGCAACTGCTGTGGCGACATAGATGTCGACCAGCTTGTAGGCGACGAAGAAAAGAAGAATCGGAAACAGGTCGAACAGCAGCTTCATGCCTTCTCCGGTTATGATTCAGGGTTTCGACCGAAAGCGGATCGACAGGAGATCGCAGATGGCAGAACGTACCCGAAATCGCCGCAACACGCTCGAGCGTCGTTGCCTGCCCAAGTCGCTCAAGCGGCTCTTCAACGGCTCGGACAAGCCGATCTTCCGGATGCTGGAGAAAATCAAGCGCAACTGATGTCGGTGTCGTGCGCTTCCGGCACGAAGCGCAGCGAGACCGAATTGATGCAGTAGCGCAGGCCGGTCGGCTCGGGACCGTCATCGAAGACGTGGCCCAGATGTGCGTCGCAGGCGGCGCACAGCAGTTCGACGCGCTGCATGCCGTGGCTGTCATCCTCGCGCCGGGCAATCCGCTGCCCGTCGATCGGCGTCCACCAGCTCGGCCAGCCGCTGCCGGACTCGTATTTGCAGTCCGAGGCGAAAAGCGGGGTGCCACAGCATACGCAGACATAGGTGCCGGCTTCGTGATGATCGTGATAGCGGCCATGAAACGGGCGCTCGGTTGCACCCAGCCTGGCCACGCGGAATTCCTCGGGCGACAGCAGCGCTTTCCATTCCTCTTCCGGTTTCCGTTTGCTCGTTTCCTGCATGAAGACCCTCCGTGCCAGCGCCGTGTTCAGCGGTACAGGCACGCAGCTTAACGCGGCCACGATCGCTGCCTCGCCGGGATCCGTCCGGACAGCGGGGGCGCACGACAGGCGGTTCCGAGGCAGACGGGCCCGGGTTTCCCTACAATCCGCAGAAGGCGGATGAACGCGCCCATCGTCAAAGCAGGATCCGGTGATCGTGATCCCGCGATGACGTACAGTTCATCGAACCGCTGTGCCGGATCGCCGAACGGCGACGGGCCGCGTCGTGGCCGTGTCGGCCGATGGCGTGCCCGCCCGGTACTGCCCGGTTGCCGGGCCGACCGGTTCCGGCACCACCTCGGGCACTGCTTTGGATGGAGGGAATCCAGATGAACGGAAACGACAGTTTTTCGGCACACGACACACTTGACGTCGCTGGCACCCCGTACGAGATCTGGAGACTGGCCGCGCTCGAAAAGGCCGGTTTCGATGTTGCCAGCCTGCCGTACTCGCTGAAGATCCTGCTCGAGAACCTGCTGCGCAACGAAAATGGCGGTGACATAGCGCCGGACGACATCCGTGCGCTCGCCGGTTGGGATCCGGCGGCAGCTCCCGAAACCGAGATCCGCTTCACGCCGGCGCGTGTCCTGCTGCAGGATTTCACCGGCGTGCCGGCCGTCGTCGATCTGGCGGCGATGCGCGACGCGATGCAGGCGCTGGGCGGCGATCCGGCGCGTGTCGATCCGCTGGCGCCGGTCGAGCTGGTCATCGACCATTCGGTCATCGTCGACGAATTCGGCACGCCGCAGTCCTTCGAGCGCAACATCGAACACGAATACCAGCGCAACCGCGAGCGCTACCAGTTTCTGCGCTGGGGTCAGAACGCCTTCGGCAATTTCCGCGTCGTGCCGCCGGACACCGGCATCGTCCACCAGGTCAATCTCGAACACCTGGCGCGCGTCGTGTTCGACGTCGAAGACAAGCAGCGGCGAATCGCGTATCCCGACTCCGTCGTCGGCACCGATTCACACACTCCGATGGTCAATGGTCTGGGCGTGCTCGCCTGGGGTGTGGGCGGCATCGAGGCCGAGGCGGCGATGCTGGGTGAACCGATCTCGATGCTGATTCCGCAGGTGGTCGGTTTTCGTCTGTCCGGTAATCTGCCCGAGGGGACGACGGCGACCGACCTGGTGTTGACGATCACCGAAATGCTGCGCCGGCACGGCGTCGTCGGCAAGTTCGTCGAGTTCTACGGTTCGGGCGTGGCGGCGATTCCGCTCGCCAACCGGGCGACGCTCGGCAACATGAGTCCGGAATACGGCTCGACGGTGTCGATCTTCCCGGTGGACGACGAGACGTTGCGCTATCTGCGCCTGACCGGGCGCACTGAAGAGCATGTCCGGCTGATCGAGCACTATGCGCGAGCGCAGGGCCTGTGGCACCACCCGGAGGCCGAGCCGCGCTATTCGGAGCGGCTCGAACTCGAACTCGACACGGTGGTGCCGTCGATCGCCGGACCGAAGCGGCCGCAGGACCGGATCTCGGTGCGCAACGCCAGGGCAGCCTTTCGCAAGGTGTTGGTCGGCTATGCGGGCGAGCCGCCGCGCAAGGGCGGCGAACGCGGCTACGACGAGGCGGTGGCCGAAAGTTTCCCGGCCTCCGACGCACCGGCCTACGGCAGCGGCCAGGCGACTTCGGGCGTCGGCACGCAGGAGGCGGCACCGAAGACCAATGCAACGAACAGCGCCGGTGCCGATCGCGTGCGCAATCCGGCCCCCGTGCAGCCGGCTGACGGCGCGGGCTACGAGGTCGATCATGGTGCGATCGTCATCGCGGCGATCACTTCGTGCACGAACACATCGAATCCTTCGGTCATGATCGCGGCCGCGCTGCTGGCGAAGAAGGCGGTCGAACGCGGCCTGGTGCGCCGGCCGTGGGTCAAGACCAGCCTGGCACCCGGCTCGAAGGTGGTCATCGACTATTACGAACGCGCCGGCCTGATGCCGTATCTGCGCGAGCTCGGCTTCGATCTGGTCGGCTTCGGCTGCACGACCTGCATCGGCAACTCGGGGCCGCTGATTCCCGAAGTCAGCGCCGCGGTGCGTGCCAACGACCTGGCCGTGGCGGCCGTGCTCTCGGGTAATCGCAACTTCGAAGGGCGCATCCATTCGGAGGTGAAACTCAATTACCTGGCCTCGCCGCCGCTGGTGGTCGCCTACGCACTGGCCGGCACGATGGACATCGATCTGTTCAACGAGCCGCTGGGCCAGGGCAGCGACGGCAAGGACGTCTTTCTGCGCGAGATCTGGCCGACGAGCGCCGAAGTGCAGGCCTGCATCGATGCCTCGGTCGAGTCCTCGATGTTCGTGCGCCGTTATGCCGACGTGTTTACCGGCGATGAACGCTGGCAGGCGCTGCCGACACCCACCGGTGCCCGCTTCGCCTGGGAGGACGCGTCGACCTATGTGCGCCGGCCGACGTATTTCGACGGCATGCCGCGCCTGCCGGAGCGGGTCAACGACATCACCGGCGCGCGCGTGCTCGCCGTGCTGGGTGATTCGGTGACGACCGATCACATCAGTCCGGCCGGCTCCATTGCACGCAATTCCCCGGCCGGCGAATACCTGATCGCCAATGGCGTGGAGCCGGCGGACTTCAACTCGTACGGCTCGCGCCGTGGCAATCACGAGGTGATGATCCGCGGCACCTTCGCCAACATCCGTCTGCGCAACCGGCTGGCACCGGGCACGGAAGGTGGATTCACGCGCGATTTCACCCAGGCGGGAGGCCCGACGAGCACGATTTTCGACGCATCCGAGGCCTATGCGCAGGCCGGCACGCCGCTGGTCATCCTGGCCGGCAAGGAATACGGCTCAGGCTCGTCGCGCGACTGGGCGGCCAAGGGCACGATGCTGCTCGGCGTGCGCGCCGTGATCGCCGAATCGTTCGAGCGCATCCACCGCTCGAACCTGATCGGCATGGGTGTCCTGCCGTTGCAGTTTCCGGCCGGCGAGACCATTGATTCACTCGGACTGACCGGAGAGGAAAAGATCGACATCGAGGGCATCGCGACACTCAACGAAGGGCTGACGCCGGCCACGGTGCGTGTGAGCGCCGGCCGGATCACGTTCGATGCGACCGTGCGCATCGATACGCCCGCGGAAGCGGATTACTACCGTCATGGAGGCATCATGCAGTACGTGCTGCGCAGACTTCTCGAAGGGGGCGCATGAAACCGCGTGTCCTGACCGGCATCACGACCACCGGTATCCCTCACCTGGGCAACTACGTCGGGGCGATCCGGCCGACAGTACGTGCCAGCCAGGATGACCGTTTCGATTCGTTTCTGTTCCTCGCCGATCTGCACGCACTCGTCAAGTGCGACGAGCCGGCGCGCGTGCGCCGCTCGCGCCTGCATATCGCCGCCAGCTGGCTGGCGGCCGGGCTCGATCCCGGGCGGGTCACCCTGTATCGGCAATCGGACATCCCGGAGATTCCGGAACTGACCTGGATGCTCGGCTGCGTGACCGCGAAGGGCCTGATGAACCGCGCGCATGCGTACAAGGCTGCCGTCGAGCGCAATCACGCAGCCGGTGACGATCCGGACGCCGGCATCAGCATGGGTCTGTACAGCTATCCGGTGCTGATGGCGGCCGACATCCTGCTCTTCAATGCCGCCTTCGTGCCGGTCGGGCGCGACCAGATCCAGCACGTCGAAATGGCGCGTGACATCGCCCAGCGCTTCAATCGCGTCTTCGGCGACGCGAAGGGGCCGTTCGTGCTGCCGCAGGCGCAGGTCGAGGAGCACGTCGCCACCTTGCCGGGGCTCGACGGACGCAAGATGTCCAAGAGCTACGACAACACGATCATGCTCTTCGAGGGCGGCGCGAAAAAACTGCAGGCCTCGATCCGGCGCATCGTTACCGATTCGCGCGTGCCGGGCGAACCGAAGGATGCCGAAAACTCGCAGCTGTACGCGATCTATCGCGCCTTCGCCGCAGCCGACGAGGCGGCGCGCTTTCGCGCCGAACTGGAGGACGGTCTCGGCTGGGGTGCGGCCAAGGACCGCCTGTACCAGCTGATCGAAAGCGAACTGGCGCCGATGCGCGAGCGCTACGAGACCCTGATTGCCCGACCCGACGACATCGACGACATCCTGCTCGATGGAGCCCGCAAGGCGCGGGCGATCGCGGTACCCTTCATGGAGCAGTTGCGCGCCGCCGTCGGTCTGCGCGGCTGAATTTTGCGGAAACCGTTCATGAGCCAAGCGCATTACGCCACCCGCGACGACGTTGCCGTCGTCACGATGGAAAATCCCCCCGTCAACGGTCTCGGACATGAGCTGCGCACCGGTCTGGTCGAAGCCGTGCGCCGGGCACAGGCCGATCCGGCCATTCGCGCCATCGTCATCCACGGAGCCGGCAATGCCTTCTCGGGCGGCGCCGACATCCGCGAATTCAACACGCCGAAAGCGCAGGCCGAGCCGATTCTGGCGACGGTGATCCGCACGATCGAGGGCAGCAGCAAGCCGGTGGTCGCCGCCGTGCACGCGGTCGCCATGGGCGGCGGCCTGGAACTGGCGCTGTCCTGCCACTTTCGCGTGGCCTCGCCGGGTGCACTGATCGCGCTGCCCGAGGTCAAGCTCGGCATCCTGCCGGGCGCCGGCGGCACGCAGCGTCTGCCGCGCGTCGTGCCGCTGGAGACGGCGGTCAACATGATCGTCACCGGCGAAGCGGTGAAGTCGGAGAAACTCGCCGACACCGATCTCTTCGACGAGATCGTCGACGGCGATCTCGTCGATGGTGCCGTCGCCTTCGCGCGCCGTGTCGTTGCCGAAGAGCGCGGCCTGCCGCGCGTGCGCGACCGGCGAATCGAGCACGAAGACGCCGAGGGCTTCCTGCAGTTCTGCCGCAACACGGTCACCACGGTGGCGAAGAACCTGCCGGCGCCGGTGCGCTGCATCGACGCCATTGCCGGCGCCGTCAAAATGAGCTTCGACGAAGGCCTGGCCAACGAGCGGCGCCTGTTCCTCGAACTCGTCCAGACGCCCGAATCGCGCGCGCTGCGCCACGCCTTCTTCGGCGAGCGCGCCGCCGGCAAGATTCCCGACGTGCCATCGTCGACGCTGGTGCGCACGATCGAGCGCGCGGCGGTCATCGGGGCCGGCACGATGGGCGGCGGCATCGCGATGACGTTCGCCAACGCCGGCATTCCGGTCGTCCTGCTCGACGCATCGCAGGAAGCGCTCGATCGCGGCATGACGACCATCCGGAAAAACTACGAGAGCAGCGCGCGCAAGGGCCGCATGACGGCGGCCGACGTCGGTACACGCATCGGCCGCATCATGCCCACGCTGTCGTGGGACGAGCTGCGCGACGCCGACATCGTCATCGAGGCGGTCTTCGAGGATCTGGCGGTGAAGGAAAAGGTCTTCCGCCGGATCGACGAGATCGCCAGGGATGGTGCGATTCTCGCCAGCAACACCTCGACGCTCGATCTGAACCGCATCGCCACCTTCACGAAGCGTCCGCAGGACGTGATCGGGCTGCATTTCTTCTCACCGGCCAACGTGATGAAGCTGCTCGAGATCGTGCGCGGCGGGCAGACCGGCAAGGACGTGCTGGCGACAGCGATGAAGCTGGCGAAGAAGCTGCGCAAGACCGGCGTGCTGGCCGGCGTATGCGACGGCTTCATCGGCAACCGCATGCTCGAGCAGTATCTGCGCCAGGCGATGTATCTGCTGGAAGAGGGCGCGACGCCGCAGCAGGTCGATCGCGCGATCGAGAAGTTCGGTTTTGCCATGGGCCCGTTCCGGATGAGCGATCTGGCCGGCAACGACATCAGCTGGTACATCCGCAAGCGCCGCTACGTCGAGCGCCCGGACATGCCGTATCCGCGCATCGCCGACACGCTGTGCGAACTCGGCCGCTTCGGCCAGAAGACCGGCGCCGGCTGGTACCGCTACGAATCGGGCCGGCGCGAGGCCTTGCCCGACCCGGTCGTCGACGAGCTGATCGCCACGCACCGCGCCGGACTCGGCCTGGTGCCGCGCACGATCGGCGACGACGAGATCGTGCATCGGCTGGTCTTCGCCCTGGTCAACGAGGGCGCGAAAATTCTGGAGGAGGGCATTGCACTGCGCGCCTCCGACATCGACATGATCTATCTGACCGGCTACGGCTTTCCGCTGTGGCGCGGCGGTCCGATGCTGTATGCCGACCAGGTCGGCCTGTACAACGTCGCGAACCGGATGCGCGATTTTGCCTCGAACCCGCATGGCGATGCGTCCTTCTGGACGCCGGCTCCGCTTCTGCTGGAGCGTCTGGCCGAAGGCAGGGGATTCAACGCTTGAGCAAAGGAGCAGGGAACATGCGGGAAGCAGTCATCGTATCGACGGCCCGGACCGGGCTGGCGAAATCGTGGCGCGGCGCGCTCAACATGACGCACGGCGCCACCATGGGCGGACACGTCGTGCGCGCGGCGATCGAGCGCGCCGGCATCGACGCGGGCGAGGTGGAAGACGTCCTGATGGGCTGTGCGCTGCCCGAGGGCGCCACCGGCTGGAACATCGCGCGCCAGGCGGCAATCGCCGCCGGCTGCCCGGTGAGCGTGGCCGGTGTGACCGTCAATCGTTTCTGCTCGTCGGGCCTGCAGACGATCGCGCTGGCGGCGCAACGCATCACCGCCGGCGAAGCCGACATCTTCGTCGCCGGCGGACTCGAGTCGCTGTCGTGCGTGCAGAACGAAATGAACCGGCACATGTTCGTCGACAAGGGCCTGAAGAAGAGCAAGCCCGAGATGTACTGGCCGATGCTGCAGACCGCCGAAGTGGTTGCGCAGCGCTACGGCATCGATCGCGAACGCCAGGACGAATACGGTGCGCGCAGCCAGCAGCGTGCCTGCGCGGCCGCCGAGGCCGGACGGTTCACCGAGGAAATCGTGCCGATCACCGTGCGCATGGCCGTGGCCGACAAGGCCACTGGCAAGCTGGGTACGCGCGAGGTCACGCTCAGTGACGACGAAGGCCGCCGTCCGGGCACGACGATCGAGGCAATTGCGCAGATCCGGCCGGCAACGCCCGGCGGATCGGTCGCCGCCGGCAACGCCAGCCAGTTTTCCGATGGAGCAGGCGCCTGCGTGGTCATGGAGGCGTCACTGGCCGAAAAACGCGGGCTGAAGCCGCTGGGCTATTTCCGCGGCTTTGCGGTGGCCGGCTGTGAACCGGACGAAATGGGCATCGGACCGGTCTATGCCATCCCGAAGCTGCTCGAGCGCACCGGCAAGAAGATCGACGATATCGATCTGTGGGAGCTGAACGAGGCCTTTGCCGTCCAGGTCATTTATTGTCGTGACCGGCTGGGCATTCCCGACGAGCGCCTGAACGTCAATGGGGGCGCCATCGCCGTCGGTCATCCGTACGGCATGAGCGGGCAGCGCATGACCGGCCATGCCCTGATCGAGGGACGCCGGCGCGGCGCGCGCTGGGCCGTGGTGACGATGTGCATCGGCAGCGGCATGGGCGCCGCGGGTCTGTTCGAGATCGTCTGAACGCAGCAAGGCGGAAGCCGTTTGTGCCGGTCATGACCCCGGCACGGCGGTCGTGCAATGGTGTCGCCTCGGCCTGCAAACCTGCCGGCCAACTTATTGACCAACTTGCCGGCCGGCATCAAGCCGGGGCAGAAGCCGCCAGATGGAATCCGGCCCGCCGCTCGCCGGACAGAACGAGATCGTCACCCGCCGGCCGCCAGCTGCGCTCGACGAAAAGCACGTTGCCGTCGCGACGCACGGCGACCAGCGTCGAGGCTCGCGTGCCAAAGCCGGAACCCGGCGCGACGATCATCGCTGCGGCCAGCCTGCGCTCCCGTTCACGGCCGACGCCGGTATCGGGCAGCAGCGCGTCATCCGGGATCGTCCGGTCGGCGAGCGCGGCAAACAGCGCTGGTTCCAGTTCGCAAGCCGGCTGCCGCAAGGCTTCGTCCAGCCGCGTCTGCAACTGAACGACTTTGGGCCAGGGCGCATCGAGCGTCCCGTTCGACCAGGCGTGCACTCGCCCGTCCGCCGGCTCGATCTGTCGTGCATCGCGGTTCGAGACGAGCAGCGCAGGTTCGTCCAGACGCAGATCGATCAGCAGCAGGTTGAAACCGGCGTATTCGTCTCCGTGGCGCAGGATGCGGGACGCGTACGCTGCCGGCGTTTCGGCGCCGCTGACGAAATCCGCGACCAGTGCGCCGCGCGAACGCGGCCCGCTCAGCGGATCGGGCTCACGGACATTGGTGACGGCAGCCAGACGCCCGCGCCGGTCGATGGCCAGCCATGATCCCCCGGCGCGCAGATCGCGCCCGCCGAACACCTGCTGTTCGCTATCCCACCAGCCGGCCGGTGCCGTCTCGCGCGCGTGGAATTCATCCCGGTTGGCCGCCAGGACGAGGCGGTAATCCTGATGTCCGGCGAGTCCTTGCGGACCGCCCAGGGCGAAGGCGACGAGACACATCAGCGTGCGGCCGGAGTTGCGTCGGGCGCCCAGTGAAAGACGTCGACATACCGGCCTCCCGGAGCCAGGGCATCGAAGCCGAGCGCCCGCGCTTCGGCGGCCAGTGCGTCCAGGAACGCCTGCTCCTGCCCGGCATCCAGCGGCTCCCAGGACTCGAGCCAGGTGCGGCGGTTCTTCTCCGGCTCGTCACGCCAGCCGAAGCGGGCGCGGACGGAAAAGCGCGGCTCGATGCGTGCGGCCAGTTCCCGCAGTGCGCCGGCGCAGTCCTCGTTTTGTCGCGGCTCGGCGCGAAACCAGATCAGGACGACAATCGAATTCATCTCGGGACTCATCTCGGGGTCGCAGTGCCTGTGTTCAGGCCTGCATGCCGGAGGGTACCCCGCGCCGACGGTGAGGCTCGGTGCGGCAGAGACAATCAGCCACGCCGGGGAAACACGCAGGGTACGAACGACTGCGTCGAATGTCCTCAGGATGCGGGCAGGGAATAGGGCAGGGGCAGCGATTGCAGGGCCGACCCGCTCGCCGACGATGCGGACGTCGCCGGTCCGGCCGCATCGTCGGCCGGCGCTCCAGGAGCCTGTTCGGTGGCGGACGGAGGCGCGATCCTCAGGGGTGCATGCTCGAAGGCGTCGGTCTGACCCGAAAAAAGCAGGTCGACATCGCCTGCGGGCGAGGTGGCCGCCGAGACAACGATGCCGACCGGCCGACCGGATGCGTCGACGACATCACTGCCCGGGGCCGGTTCCGATGGCGCACGGCCTTCTGTTGCGGGAATTCTCGCCAGAAACATGCGGCGCTTCGCCTTGCCAAGGTAATGACTGCGTGCGACGACTTCCTGCCCCGGATAGCAGCCCTTGGTAAAGCTGACTGCGGCAAGCGCCTCGGCGTCGAGATTGAGCATCTGCGGCACGAAGCGCTCGCTCGTGTCCGGTTCGATCGAAGCGATGCCGCCGCGAATCGTGGTCCAGCGCCACAACCGGCTGTCGACGGGTTCCAGTTCCGCCTGCAAGCGTTGCCAGACGATCTCGGCCACAGCCATCGGGACCACCAGCAGCCAGCGCTGCACCTCGGTCGCCGCATCCGTGGCGGCTTCTTCCTTCACCGCGCCTGCGTTCACCGCCTCCGAGGCACCAACGGGCACCGCAATCCGACCGGCATCCACGGCTGCCGTCGGCTCGGCCAGCGCGTTTACCTGAACGGCGGGCATGCCGATCGCGGTCAGGCGATACCGGCCTGCTCCCTGCCCGGCCTGATCCCCGTTCACCGGGGCTTCCGAGGTCGAAGACGGCAGATCCGGCTGCTCCGGCGGCAGATCGAATTTCGCTTCTGCACGGGCAAGCTGCATCGGCGCCGGCGCATCGAGCCCGAGCTTCCCGAGTGCCGCGGGCACGCGCCGGCCGAACAGGCCGAAGGCAACCATCGCCTCGCTTTCGTCGGCGATGCGTACTTTCGAGCGCAGCACGAACATGCGAAGCCGCTGGTGGATCGCCTGAGCCAGACCCGCCGGCAGCATCAGGCGCACGCCGTCGTCCCCGTGCCAGGCCAGCATCAGGGCCAGCAGCCGACCCCTGGGTGAACAGTAACCGTGCCAGCGCGCGCTCTCGGGCGCCTGGCCAAGCAGATCATTGGTCGTCTGCGAGTGCAGGAAACGCATGGCGTCGTCGCCGTGCACGCGCAGGATCGAACAGTCGGCAAGCCAGGACAGGGCACCGTCGGCCAGCACGGCAGCGGACCGTTCCGGCGCCTCCGCCCCGGCCGGACGCATCTGTGCGCCCCAGGCATCCTCGAAGCATTGCAGACCGCACGCCCGAGCCGCAGCCAGTGCTGCGGCAGGAACGGCAACGGCCGCGTCGGGCAGGGAATCGGAAGCCGGGAGATTCGGTACGGAAGACATGGACCAGATGGGCAAAATGCGAGCGTTTATCATAGGAGGCTCCACCCGGGTTGTCGAACCACAGGTATCGTGTCGAAGGGTCGTTCCGCCGCTTTCGCTTTCGCTTCCGTACTCCTGGTGTCGTTGATCGGCGCAGCGGTGGCACTGGCCTGGGGTTTTCACCACTATCGGGTCGAACCGCTGGCATTTCCGGAAGCGAAGCTTCGTTTCACCGTTCCGCCTGGAGCCCACGTACGCGCCGTCGCACGTGACCTGCGCGCGCACGGAGTCGGGATCCGTCCGACCGAACTGTGGCTCTGGTACAAGCTGCGCGGGCTGGACGGCCGGATCAAGAGCGGAACCTATGAACTCGCCGCGCCGATGACGATCGATGCACTGCTCGACAAGCTGGTACGAGGCGACGTGCTGATCGTGCCGATCCGCTTCATCGAGGGCTGGACATTCCGGCAGATGCGTGCCGCGATCGATGCCGAACCGGAACTGCGGCACGATTCGCGCGATCTGGACGAGGCCGAAATCCTGCGCCGCATTGGTGCCGCCGAGAAGCGGGCCGAGGGCCTTTTCTTCCCCGATACCTATCTGTTTTCGCCGGGCCTGAGTGATCTGGAAATCTACCGGCGCGCATACGAATCGATGCAGCAGGTCCTGAGGCAGGCCTGGTCCGAGCGGCAGCCCGATCTGCCGTATCGCACGCCCCATGACGCCCTGGTGCTGGCGTCGATCATCGAAAAGGAGACCGGGCTGGAGAGCGAACGCACCAGCGTCGCCGCCGTCTTCGTCAACCGGCTGCGCCGCGGCATGATGCTGCAAAGTGATCCGACGACGATCTACGGGATGGGCGAACGCTTCGACGGCAATCTGCGCAAGCGCGACCTGCAGACCGACAGCGAATACAACACCTACACCCGGGCCGGTCTGCCGCCGACGCCGATCGCCTTGCCCGGCAAGGCATCGATCACGGCGGCGCTGCAGCCCGCCGACACGCGCGCGCTTTACTTCGTCGCGCGCGGCGACGGCAGCAGCGAATTTTCCGCCGATCTCGCCAGTCACAATCGTGCAGTCTCGAAATATCAGCGGGGCGGCCGGTGACAGGGCGCTTCATCACCTTCGAAGGCATCGACGGCGCCGGCAAGAGCACGCATCTGGAGCATGCGATCGAATGGCTGCGCAGACACGGCCGTGATGTCGTGGCCACGCGCGAACCCGGCGGCAGCGAACTGGCCGAAATGATCCGCGCGCTGCTGCTGCAACAGGCCATGTCGCTGCAGACCGAACTGATGCTGGTCTTCGCCGCCCGGCGCGATCATCTCGAGCAGCGGATCCTGCCCGCGCTCGAGCGCGGGCAGTGGGTCGTCTGCGACCGCTTCACGGACTCGACCTGGGCCTATCAGGGCGCCGGTCGGGGAGCGGATCGGGAGCGGATCGCGTGGTTTGAAAGCTGGGTACAGGGGGGGCTGCGGCCGGATCGTACCTACTGGTTCGACGTCGACCCCGAAACGGCCCGCATGCGCCGCACTGCGGCGCGCCCGGGTGATCGCTTCGAGCGCGAGGATGCAGCTTTTTTTTCCCGGGTACGCAAAGGATATCGCCTGCGTGCGCAGTCGGAGCCGACGCGCATGGTCCGGATCAATGCCGAATTGAGCATGGAAGTAATTCAGAAATTGCTTGAAAATGACCTTGCAAGTCTTTGTAACAGATGATATTTCCGTGGCTTGAACATCTCGGGCCTCTTTTCTCCGGGACGACCGGGCGTGCCCACCATGCCCTGCTCCTGCACGGGCCCCGAGGAATCGGCAAGTCACGACTCGGCGCGGCGCTGGCGCAGGCCTGGCTGTGCGAATCTCCGGATGCGCAGGGCAGGGCCTGTGATCGATGCCCGGCCTGTCAATGGGTGAAAAGCGGCAACCACCCCGACCTGCAATTCCTGCACCCCGAAGCGGAAGACGAGGACACACCGGCCGGGACGACAGCGCGCAGCCGGCGCAGAAAGCCGTCCACCGAGATCCGGATCGATCAGGTGCGCGCGCTCGAACCGTTCGTCAGCATGAGTGCACACCAGTCGGGCTGCAAGGTTGTCCTCGTGGACCCGGCCGATGCCCTGAACGTGCCGGCGGCCAACGCCTTGCTGAAAACCCTCGAGGAACCCGGAGGACACACCCGCTTCGTGCTCGTCTCCGACCGCCCGGAAAGACTGCCGGCAACGATCCGCTCGCGCTGTCTGTCGGTGGCGCTGCCGCTGCCGCCGGCAGACGTGGCGCTGGAATGGCTCACCGACGCGACCGCCACGGACCGGAGCCAGGCGGCGCAATGGCTGGCGGCTGCGGGTGGCGCGCCGCTGCAGGCCAGAGAACTCGCCGATCCCGCCACGGGTTCCACTCATCGGATGCTCGTGGAGACCTTCGCCGGGCTGCCGGATACTGCGCTCACCGATGCGGCGGACCGCCTTGCCGGTGTCGAAGCAGCCGTGTGGAGTGCCGTTCTGCTGGCGTGGATCGTCGATCTGCAGCGTTGTCTGGCCGGCGCCGGACCACGTTTCTTCCCGGCACAGGAGACGGTCCTGCGGGTGCAGGCGCGGCGAAGCACCCCGCAGGCTCTGTCCCGCCTGGGTCGAGACATCGCGGCCGCCGCACAGTTCGCGGAGCGCTCGCTGAATCCGCGCCTGATGATCGAAGATGCGCTGATCCGGGTCCGCTCGGCGCTGGAGCAACGGCAAGGACACTGAGCGCGGGCGGAAAGACAGGAATCACGACTGGACAGAAAAAGCCGGGAGGACACGCCTTGCCTGCTCTGAATGCTGCAAACCGGACCAATCCGGACCCCTCCACCGGCGCCGACAAGACGGCCGACACCGGTACCCGATCGGCCGTGATGCAACTGGCGATTCGCCAGAAAGCAGCCCTGTACGCTGCGTACATGCCGTTTGTGGAAAGAGGCGGTCTCTTTGTGCCGACCCATCGTCAGGCAAGCCTTGGCGACGAGGTGTACCTGATCCTGAGCCTCCTGGAAGATCCGGCCCGCATCCCGGTCAGCGGGCGGGTCGTCTGGATCACGCCAACGGGCGCATCCAGGCGTCAACAGGGACTCGGCATACAATTCGCCAACGACGAAGCCGGCCGAAACGCCCGTGTGCGCATCGAGGAGATTCTCGGCGCCAAACTGGGATCGAGCCAGCCCACGCACACGATCTGAATCTGCCGCCAGCACCGGGGAGCCGGAAGCGGGCAGACGATCGTGAGCAGTCGATCGTGATGTCCCGTCCGCCTCCTTGCCCATGCTCGTCGATTCCCACTGCCATCCGGACTTCCCGGAACTCGTCGATCGCTTCGATGACGTTCTGGCGGCCATGCGCGCCAATGATGTCGGACACGCCCTGTGCGTATCCGTTTCGCTCGAACGTTTCCCGCAACTGCTCGACCTTGCGCGCCGCGACCCCGCACTGAGTGCGTCAGTCGGCGTGCATCCGGATTCGCCCGAGGCCGCCGAACCGGACGTCGAGACGCTGGTACGGCTGGCTGCCGATCCGAAGGTGGTGGCCATCGGCGAGACCGGGCTCGACTACTTTCGTGGCCAGGGCGACATGGAATGGCAGCGCGAGCGCTTTCGCGTGCATATTCGTGCGGCCCGCACCAGTAGCAAGCCGCTGATCATCCATACGCGGGCAGCAGCGGCCGACACCATCCGGCTGATGCGCGAAGAAGGTGCCGCCGACGCCGGAGGCGTACTGCACTGCTTCACCGAGGACTGGGACACGGCAAAGGCCGGGCTCGATCTGGGTTTTTACGTGTCGTTTTCGGGCATCGTCACGTTCCGCAACGCCCAGGCCCTGCGCGACGTGGCGGCCCGCATCCCGGACGATCGTCTGCTGATCGAGACCGATTCGCCGTATCTGGCACCGGTACCGCGGCGCGGCAAGACCAACGAGCCTGCCTGGGTGCTGCATGTGGCGGAATGTCTTGCGCAGATCAGGGGAACGACGCTGGACGTCATCGCCGAACAGACCACCGGCAATTTCTTCCGCCTGTTCCGCGATGCGAAGCGCATTGCAGAGAGCTGAAATGCACGACGCTCGCAGCGGCGCCGCACCGGTGCCCGGCACTTCCGCAGACCGGCAGGAATGTCCGTTCCGGCTTCGCTGCATCACGCCGATCGCGTTCGCCGCATTCGCGGTGTTCGCCGCCACAGTCACCGTGCATGCCCCGGCCATTGCCGCCACGCGCTCGATGCCGGTCGAGCAAGCGGCGAGCCGACCGGCCTTCGCCGCACCGGCGAGCAGGCAGAACCTCTCCAACGAGGAAGCTTTCTGGGACGCACTGACGCGCGACGACGCAGCGCGGGTGCAGACCTTCCTGCTGCGCGGGATCGACAACAACATCGTCCATCCGCAGCATGGGCCGGCGATCGTCACTGCGGCACGCGAACGCGCCTGGAACGTGGTGCGCACGCTGGCCGGGATCGTCGGCACCCGGATCGACGCACCGAATGAGCGCGGCGAAACGGCGGCAATGCTGGCAGCCCTGCGCGGAAACCTCGACATCGTGCGCCTGCTCGTCGAAAAGGGCGCTGAACTCAACCGGCCGGGCTGGACTGTGCTGCACTATGCGGCCGCCGACGGCAATGTCGAGTTGCTGCAGTACCTGCTCGACCAGCACGCGTATATCGACGCCGAATCGCCGAACCGGACCACGCCACTGATGATGGCGGCACGACACGAGAACATCGATGCCGTGCGCCTGCTGGTCGCGGCCGGTGCGGATCCGACCGTGCGCAACCAGACCGGCTTCGACGCCGCCCGCTATCTCGAGTCGCACCGGATGACCGAAGAAGCGCGCTGGATGCGCGAGCAGGCCGAGGCCTTTGCGCGCCGGTACCGTGGCCCGGGCAGGCCCGCGGCACGAGCGCCGGAAAATCCGGGAGCGAGGGCAGGGGTGCCAGAAGCAGGGAAGTCGGAAAGATCTGCTGCACCCGCAGGAAAATCCGTCGGACAGGCACCTGCCGCGCAGCCCGATCGGAGTCCCGCGACACAACCGCTCGCCCCACCGCCTGCCGTGACGGGTTCGACGGGTTCGACGGGAGACGCCGGGAGGCAGTCGAGCCGCACCCATCCGGGCGACGGGGCTACACCACCACCGGTGCGCCTGCCGGGCATGCGCGACTGAAAAGCCTGGCCCGCGTGATCATCCGGCCAATCCGGGCGGACTCAGCGCAACGACACGTCGAGCACGAACATCAGCGCAAAGCCGAGAAACAGCGCAACCGTGGCCGACTCGCCGAAGTCTTCGCGATGGGTTTCGGGGATCACTTCGTCGCTGATGACGAACAGCATCGTGCCGGCTGCAAAAGCCAGCGCAAACGGCAGGATTGCGGTCGACAGAATGAGCAGGACGGCGCCAAACATCCCGCCGACCAATTCGACGACGCCAGTGAGCGCACCAACGGCGAACGCGCGGGGACGCGAATAACCGAGCGTCACCATTGCCATTGCTACTGCCAGGCCTTCGGGCAGATTCTGCAGACCGATGCCGATCGTCACCCCCAGGCCGATCTGTGCATTGCCGCTGGCCGAGCCGACCCCGATGGACAGGCCTTCGGGGAAATTGTGCAGGGTGATGGCCAGAACGAACAGCCAGACGCGGGCGATCCGTTCACTGCCCGGTCCTTCCGGACCTTTCTGGAAATGCTCGTGCGGCAGGACGCGGTTGATGAAACCCATCAGCAATCCGCCGGCGAGCAGGGCGCTGACAATGGCCAGCACGGCCACGAACCGGTTGCCATACCGTTCCTCGGCCAGTTCCAGACCGGGGACGAGCAGTGAAAAAATGGTGGCGGCAAGCATCACACCGGCCGCGAACGACAACATGGCGTTGTTCGTCCGCGCCGACGATTTCCTCATCCACAGCACGGGAACCGCACCCAGCGCCGTGGCGCCGGCGCCACCGATCAGGCTGGCAACGAATGCCGCCCACAGCGGCGAAGACTGTTCAAAGAACGAAGCGGGATCCATCGGGCACAATCCGGTGGATCCCTGCGAGAGAATCAGGCAGCGGAGATTGCTTCACCCGTTCTCAGCTCAACAGATCGGCCGGAACGTTGCCACCGTTTGCTGCAATGCGTTCGAGCACTTTCTTGTGCAGCCACATGTTCATCTGCGCCGAGTCGGACATCAGATTGGCCGGACAACCGAGTTCGGTCGCCAGCTCCTTGCGTGCCGTCAGACTGCTGTCGATATCAAGCAGCTTGAGCAGATCGACGATGGACGTGCGCCAGTTCAGTTTCTGTGGATTGGCGGCTGCGCGTTGCTCGAGTTGCGCCACCACATCGACGACCGGAATGGCACCGCCCGCCGCAGCCGGTGCAGCAGCAGGTGTCGCTGCCGGAGCGGTCGTCGCAGGAGCCGCACCTGCCGGAGCCTCCGCTGCCCTGGCGCTACCGATCCCAAGCTTCTCGAGAATCTTGCCGAAAAAACTCATTCGTATTCCTCCTTCATGACTGGCGCCGAAGTCCCGACGCGCTGCGCAGTGTAACTCGCAGCCGGACGGCTGACTGTGCGAAGACTGACGCGCATGCGACGACCCGGCGTGCAGAATGCGGAGGAATGGCGCGGCCGACGACAAGGATTCCAGACTGCTGATGTGGCGGCTTTGCCACGACCAGGAAGATCAATCGTGTCTTTGCGCGTTCCAGCCGCAATGCGATATTCAACAGGCGCGGTTCGGTGGCATCGATGCGGCTGGAGTCACTTCAACGATTAACTACGCATAATGTATATTATGTAAAGTTAGTTCATTTGAGAACCGCATGGGCGCTTCCTTCGCAATCTAGTGTGTGGTCGCACTACTTGACCGCATTGGCCGCACCTTCGACGTGCGGCCAATGCGTCTTCCACCGCCTGGGCGGCCTCCACCGCCTCCGGCAGTCCTTCGAGCCAGCGCAGACGCCAGCGTACCCGCATTGCCAGCGATCGGCGCTTACGCGTCATCGTGGCCATGCGCCACATCCAGAGATCCTGACGCAACTCCATCAACAGTGTGCGGGCGTCGGTCCGGTCGACCTTGCGCGGCTTCATTGTTTATCGTCCTCACACTCGGGCATCTTGTTGTATGTCAGCCCCTTGCCGTTGTTCCATCGCACTGCTTTACGTCCGGGACTCCGAAGACGTCTTCTGTCGGGGCGAACCCCGTGCACGCAGGGGCTCGGGCAGGCGCACCCGATACCCGACCGGCAGCAGATTCATGCCAAAGCGGCGTTCGATTGTTCCCCAGATGCCGTGCGGAACGAACAATGCGAAGATCAGGGCGGCCGCGCCGAGCGTGATCAGATACCAGACGCCGCTTGCGCCGAGAAAGTGCTCCATCAGGAAAAAGATCAGGGCGCCGATCAGCGCGCCTTCGAAGGTGCCGATACCGCCGACCAGGACCATGAAGATCATGATGGCCGACCACTGCACGGAAAAGAACGACTCCGGCTGGAACGTGATCGTGGCGGAAAGCCACAATGCCCCTGCGGCGGCGGCACCGAACGCTGCCAGTACGAACAGAATCCGTTTGGTGGCGGCTACCCGGACGCCAATTGCGCCGGCAGCGTCGGAGTCGTCGCGTATCGCCTGAACCGCCGCGCCGACACGGCTTCGCAGCAATGTGAATACGATCGCGAGGATGACAATCATGGCGCCGAACGCCATCCAGTAGGTCAGCGAGCGACGAACCGGTGCCGCATAGTCCATGATCCTCGCGAGAGAGGTGCCGGTGAAGCCATGCACTGCGGGATCGAGCAGCACGAGAAGCATGGTCAGCTCGGCGGTGACCCAGGTTGCGATCGCGAACCGGCCTTCCGTCAACTGGAGCATGAACGCCGCCATGGCGACGGACAGGATGGCGCTTGCGGTTGCAGCCAGCGGAATCGCGAGGTAGGGATCCAGTCCGGATTCGGTCAGGCGGATCGTCAGATAGGCGCCGAGTCCGAAAAATCCCTGTTGTCCGATGGACAGCAGGCCGCCATAACCGGCGAGTGCGTTCCACGTGACGGCCAGAATGATGTAGATGAACAGCCGCGTCAGCGCATCCATCATTCCCGCGCTCAGGAAACCCGGCCCGAATGCCAGTGCCGCGAGCAGAATGCCGATGGCGGCCGCCGCGAAACCGGCGCTCCGTGTCCAGCGCTCGACACGCAGGCCGGAAGCATCTGCCATGCGGTTCGAGCTCAATTCCACCGCACCAACCTTGCGCCGATACCCCCCAGTACCGATCGGGAAAGCGCGATCCGGGCAATGAGAATGACCAGGAACGCGCCATGACCGGCGATCAGGAAGCCCTGCGGATGCACCAGCGCACCCAACGATTGGGCGATGCCCAGCACGATCCCCCCGAGCAATACACGCCACAACGAGCCCGGTCCGCCGATTTCCACCGCTTCGAAGGCGAAGAGCAGCACCCCGAAGCCCGAATACGGTGTGACCGTGCCGCGTGCGGCGAGAAACAGGCCTGCGATTCCGACGGCCCCCAGCGCGATCGCGGCGGCAATCGAATTGATCCGATGTGCGTTGATGCCAACGAGTCCGACAACGTCGGGATCCTCCGAGGTGGCCCGGATGGCCCGCCCCAGTGGCGTTCCGGCCAGAAAGAGACTCAGCCCGCCCAACAGGGCCAGAGCAACCGCGAAAATCAGCACCGCCAGTTTGCCGACATACAACTCATCGGCGATCTCCCAACTGCTGTAGGAAAGGGATCCGATGTGGTTGGCGAGCGAGCGCGGATCGGCCCCGAACCGCAGGAACAGCAGATTGTCCACCACTACGGCGAGGCCGAAAGTGGCCAGCAACGGCACGAGCAGCCCGTGACGCAGGCTGCGCTCCAGGACGCCCCGCTCCAGCACCCAGCCGATCACCGCCATGCCCGGAACGACCGCGACCAGTGCGACAAAGGGGCTGATTCCCCAGCGTTCGGCGAGCAGCCAGAAGGCAAAGCTCGCAACCACCACCAGCGTGCCGTGTGCGAGGTTGATGATGCGCATGACCTGATACATGAAGGCGAGCCCGCATGCGATCAGCGCGTAATAACCGCCGAGGAGGACTCCCTGCAACAGCGCATTCATCCCGTTCATTGAACCGTCGCTCCATTCTTCGGCCGGTCGCGGGATCCGAAATAGGCATCGACGATTTGTGCGCGTGTCAGCTCCCCTGCTCTGCCGCTGGCCACGATGCGGCCTTCGAGCATGCAGATGATCCTGCTGGCCACGGAGAGTGCGCGATCCAGATCCTGCTCAACCAGCAGGATCGTCACATTGCTGGCAACGAGTCGCCGGATCGACTCGTAGACACGGTCGACGGCTGCCGGCGACAGGCCAAGCGACACTTCATCGAGCAGCAGGAACTCCGGATTGGTGATCAGCGCGCGGCCGATGGCCGTCGCCTGTTGCTCGCCACCCGAAAGCACTTTCGCCTTCTGCCCGATGCGCGAAACCAGATTCGGGAAGATCTCGAGTACGGCCGCGATGTCCCAGACGCCCTTTCGGCCCGCCGCTCTGGCCAGCGCGAGATTTTCGCGGACCGTCAGATCGGCGAACAGCCGGCGTCCCTCCGGAACCAGTGCGATCCCCATCCTGGTGCGCTGATGAGCCGGCATGCCCGTGACGTCGACCCCGTTCAGGACGACCCGACCCGAAGTCGGCAGATGTGCACCGACGAGTGCCCGGAACAATGTCGATTTGCCGGCTCCATTGGCGCCCACGAACGCCACGACGTCACCCGCTTGAACCTCGAAACTCACGTTCCGGACTGCACGCAGAAGTCCGTGACGGACGTCGAGATCTTCTATCCGCAGCAGACTCACGGTATGCCGCCTCCGAGATAGGCGCTCATCACCGCGGGGTCCTCGATCACCGCTTCAGGCCGGCCGTCGGCGATGATTCCACCATCGTGCAGGCACAAAAGCCGGCTTGCGGCCTGCAGAAGGAGCGAGACGATGTGCTCCACCCAGACGATCGTGATGCCCTTCCTGGACAGTGCACATATCATCTCGAGCAGTTCCATCGCCTCGCCGTCGCTGAGCCCGCCTCCGATCTCGTCCAGAAGAAGCATTTTCGGCTGGGTGGCGAGCGCGCGTGACAACTCCAGGCGCTTGCGATCGAGCAGCCCCAGCTCCGCCGCCCGCCGGTTGGCCGCCCAGAGCATCCCCGTGTGATCCAGAGACGCAATCGCCCGCTCGTACTGCTCTTCGCGACCCAAATCGCTGTTGCTGGTGACCGCGACCAGCACGTTTTCGAAAACGGTCATTTCGTTGAACGGCCGCGGAATCTGGTGCGTTCGGACCAGCCCCCGGTGACACCGGGCGGCAACCGGCGTTCGGGTCACGTCGTGGCCGTCGAAGACAACCACGCCCGCGAGCGGGCGCAGCGCGCCCACCAGTACGCTGAAGAGGGTCGTCTTGCCTGCCCCGTTGGGTCCGATGATTCCGACCAGTTCGCCGCTCGAAACCTCGACGCTGAGACTGGAAAGCACCCGCAGCGCGCCGAAGCTCACGCTGATGTCGGCGGCGATCAACAGTGCCGGCCCGACGCGCGGCATCGCCTCGTGCGTCTGCGGAACCGCACGGACACTCATCAACGATACGGTACCGGCTTGCGCTGAACCGGAACGTTTCGATCGGCGGCATTGTCGACAATGATCCGGTCCAGCGGGAAACGGGACCCGGCCGTGGCCTTGACGTATTGCGCTCCGAGCATGTTGGTCGTGGCCGTGTTCGGATACGGGCCGCCATCCTTGAAGTTGATCCGGCCGATGATCGTCATCGTGTCGACTGTCGGAATGGCCTCCCGGATCGCATTACGATCCAGCGGATTTGCGGCCTGCTTCAGGACGTGGATCGCCACTTCGAACACGGACAGGGTCTGACCCTGCTGATTGTCCCAGATGCGATTGGTCGCCTGCTCGTAGCCTCGTGCCAGTTCCTCCGATGTCTGCCCGGTCAGAGGCGACTTGTATGGAAACACGGGGGCCCAGACCGTCAGCGAGCAGGTGTTGTATCCGAGTTCGCCGAGTTGCTCGACCTGGGATGTGAAAAAACCTGATTTGGTCAATTGCGCGATTTTGAGTCTGCGCAGAAAATTCTGCTGCGCAGCCTGGCGCCAGAAGATCTGGATGTCATTCGGCATCCCTACTTCATTGAAAATTTCACATCGTTCCCGATTGAACAGGGCGATCTGCGAAGAGAAATCGGTCGTGCCGTTCGTGTAGGCGCCGGGATCGATGACCTGATAACCGTTTTTCTCCAGTAACGGGACGAGCGCGCCGCGGAATCCGTTGCCGTCCGCATCATTGGGATACATGACGGCGACTTTCCTGTTGGTCTCCACCTGCGGCCATTGGGCGAGATAGCCGGTGGCAAACTGCTGGATGCCGAAGCTCATGTCGAAAGCCCATTTGAATCGGCCCTTCTCTCCGCCGCGCCCGAAATGGAACGCCTCGAGCGGGCAGTTCGTGGCGATGCTCGGCACTCCGGCCGCTTCGCACGCATCCGACACCGGATTGACGGTCTCCGGAGTGGAACTCGCCAGCATCAGATGAATGTTCTGCTGCGTGATCAGTTCCTGCGCCAGCTGAGCGGCCCGCGCGGGATTCGACTGGCTGTCGCGATCGATGATCGTGACCTTGTATTTTTCGCCGCCGACTTCGATGCCGTTCGCCAGCGACTTGCGAATCAGCTCGAGCATGTAGGGATCCGACTCATTGAAGAGCCCGAGAACGCCGGAACGTGGAGTGATCCACCCGATCCGGATTTCCTTGTCCGGGTCCGCGGCCCAGGTGAATCGGCTGCCTGTCAGCAATGCCGCGCCAGAAAGTGCAATCGAGCCGCCAACCAGGATTCTGCGGCGCTCCGTGGAATCGGGCTGGTCGCTTGCCCGATCCTGCCTGCGCTCATCCGGGAAATGATTCAGTCTGCGTTCGTGTTGCATGATGGTCTCCACATCCATTATCGATTTTCGGAACATTGAAAGAGTGATGGCGGAGGGTCACGCCGCGGTGGACGAATCAGGGTGCCGTGAAACGATGCGTAACTCACTGGGCGCACCGATAGGAAGTAGGGGTCATGCCGACGCGGCGCTGAAACGCATTCGCGAAATGACTCGGCGTCGAAAAGCCGGTCTGCAGCGCAATCTCCGACACGGTTGCGCGAGTGGCCACCAGCAGCTCCTGCGCGCGTGCAACCCGTTCACGCAACAGATACTGATACGGGGTAAAGCCGGTGCGCAGCCTGAAAACGCGCACGAACCCGGCCGTACTCATGCCGGCAACCTGGGCCAGCGTCTGTACGGTCAGCGGCTCGGCCAGGCATGCCCGCAGGTATTCGATGGCACGGTGCACACCATCGACGGCGGCCGCTTCGTCCTGAGCTCCATCCCGGGTGTCCGACGTCGCCGCATGATGCGTGACCAGGTGCAGCATTGCCGTCTGCGCGAGCTGGTTCGCATACGAGGCGAACCGCGGCTCGTGCAGACTGCCCAGCAGCGCGACGCACAATTGTTCCAGCAGCGGATCGAACCGGGCCAGCCGGGGAGCCAACTCGCCCTCTCTGCCGTGCGCTGTGCAGATCTGATCGCGTAACTGCCGGTGCAGATAGAGCAGGATGATCTCGGGCCGACCGCCGATCGACCAGGCGGAGCGCCGGCCGCTCGGGATCAGGCTGAACATCCGTGGTCGGAGCACCGCCTGCTCGGTCTCGCCCATGCCGTCAATGCGGCGCTCGATGTGCACCGGCCCGTTGACGCAGTAGACGAGGCAATCGTGCGGCAGCGGAGGCAGTTCCGCCGACCAGGGCCGCTCGGCCGCCAGCGACATGTACGCCCAGCTCCAGCCGAGCCCGCGACTGTCTGCAATCAGCCGATTCTGATGCAGCGCCGGGATCTGATGGGTATCCCGCTCGGACAGTGAAGGCGCGATTGGCCACATGATTTTCTCGGGTGACTGCCTCCAGCGGCCGGGTTTATCACTCCTGCGAAGTCAGGCTCGCAGGCGTCGGCTCCGGTTCTGCCTCCGAAGCGACCACCTGCAGAGTCGGGGCTATCGTCACCGGCATGGATGGCGGGACCGCCGCCGTGGCAGACGGTACCGCTTTTGCCGGAACCGCCGGTGCGAATCCGCTGAACTGTGTGACCAGAGGCTGACTCGTGAAGTTGGTCGACAGACGCAGGATGTCCGGTCGGGCATAGTGGCCCGCCGAATCGCACGCGTATTTCAGGAAAACGATCTCGGAGAGGTCGATATCGGCGACCAGCATCGTCTCCTCGTCGACGTTCGGCCCGGCCAGCATGCGACCCGTCGGCGCGATGATCGCGCTCCAGCCACCACCGGTGCGGATCATGTCGGGACGATCCTCCAGTTCCAGACGACGCAGCACCTCTTCGTCGATGCGCGAGCTCACATTGATCACGAAGCACTGACCGGCCCATGCGTGATAGCGAGCCGCGGTCTCGACCACATTGTTGAAGTACGACGAGTTCGGATCGTGCGTCAGGGCCGAGATCGCGGGCCAGGCCGCAACGTGGATCTGCTGCTCCTGGCTGATCAGTGCGTAGCGCGCCAGATCCATCGAGTGCTCCCAGCAGGTCAGCCCGCTGATACGGCCGATGTCACTGTTGAAGACCGGCAGATCGGCCCCGTCGCCACGACCCCAGACGGTGCGCTCCACGTGCGTGGGTTGCAGCTTGCGGCGCCGGCCGACGAGCGTGCCGCTGCGATCGAAGAACAACTGGCTGTTGTACAAGGTGCCACCGTCGGCCTCGGACACGCCGAGCACGACGTGTATTCCCGCCTTGCGGGCAGCCGCGCCGACGCGTTCGGTGGCCTCGCTGCCGACTGTCACGCTGTTCGTGAACAGTTCGTAGAACAGCGGCGCACCGCGCACCGGAGTATGGGTCCAGATCCAGAACGGGTAGCCCGGCACGAACGTCTCCGGGAAAGCCACGATGTCCGCGCCGCGCTCTGCGGCCTGTTCGATCAGATGGCAGACCTTCGTGATCGACTCGTCACGATTCAGGAATACCGACGCGGCATGCACCGCGGCCGCACGAAATCTTGGAAAGGTATCAGCCATGGCTCGTCTCCAGAAGCGTTGACAGAGGCCGTTCCATTCTTGCAGATACCGCAGTCAACGGCTATCGAAAACCCGTTGAAGATTGCACCAAATACCACCGATCGCTCTGCCGCACGTGCGACTTTGCTGTATCCCCGGACGTCATCGCGGCGATCTCCGACCCGGGCAGCAACCATGAATCGGGATGCCCTGGGCGCCTGCGCGTGATACTACGCATCATGGAAAAGGTCGTGACGGACACGGATGTGCTCATCGTCGGTGCCGGACCAGTGGGCCTGTTTCTCGCCCACGAGTGCGCGCGTCGCGGGCTGCGCTGGCGCTTGATCGAGAAGCGGGCTTCGCAGTCCGAGCACTCCAGGGCGCTCGCCATTTTTCCGCGGACATTGGAAATCTTCGCCATGGCCGGGATCGTCGATGTGTTCCTGGAAGTGGCCAACCGCGTCGATACGATCACATTGACGACGCGCAGGCGGGCATTGGCCAGCGTGCCCTTCGTCCCAGACGACAGCCCGTATCCGTTCGTTGCAATGGTGCCGCAGAACCTGACGGAACGGCTGTTGGCGCAGACGCTTGCCGGTATCGGTGACGTGCCCGTTGAATACCTGGGTACGTTCGAATCGGCTGAACAAAACGAAGAAGTGGTGCAGGTCCGCGTACGCCATGGCGACGAAGTTCGCAATATTCGCACCAGGTTTCTCGCGGGTTGCGACGGTGCGCACAGTACCGTGCGGCAGTGGCTGGAGCTGCCGTTCGAGGGCGGCGATTACCACGAGCAGTTCATGCTGGCCGATATCGCCACAGACGATACGATGCCAGCGAACCGGATGATGTTGTGTCCGCACCGCAACGGTCCCCTCGCCCTCTTCCCAATGAGCCAGGTGCGGCACCGGATCGTGGCGATGGTGCACGAAGCCGAAGGCGAGGCACCGTCGCTCACGCTGGTGCGCCGCCTGCTTGCCGAGCGCGCTCCTGCAGGGATCGAGGCCGAAGCGCTGCACTGGAGCAGTTACTTCCACATCCACCACCGGTGTGTCGCACACCTGCGTCGGGGGCGCGTCTTTCTCGCCGGCGATGCCGCCCACGTTCACAGCCCGTTCGGCGGCCAGGGCATGAATACCGGTCTGCACGACGCCTGGAACCTGGCCTGGAAACTGGATCTGTTCCTGCACGGCCACGGCAACGAGATGCTGCTCGACAGTTACGAAGCAGAGCGCATGCCCGTGATCCGGCGCGTGATCGACACTACCCATCTGCTCACGCTGGCAATGGGCACGCCGAACCGATGGGCCGAGGCGTCGCGCAACATACTGATTCCGGCGGCGGCACGGCTGCCCGCATTCCGACACGCTCTCGTCCGCCGGCTGTCCGGGCTGGACATCGCCTATCGCGGCAGCCCCATCGTGGAAGGCTCCGGCGCACGCTGTGTTGACGACTCGATCCGTGACGCCCGGAACCCGCCCGGCCGGTTCCTGCTGCTGCTCGGCAACGATGCCGAAGCCGCGCTCGTCGAAGCGGCACGCCGCTTTACCGCGTCCTGCGGCGACCTCGTCGAGTTGCGCCAGACCCAAGGCTCTGGTGCGGCCTTGGTGCGTCCCGACGGCTATCTCGCGTACTCGGGTGCCGGCACCGACAGCGGCGTGATCGCATCGATGCGTACGCTGCTCACCCGCCAGACCACAACGCCCGCAGGTGGATCAAGGCGTACCGCGTCGACGCACACGGCAATGTAACGAAGGACAGCATCGGCCTGCTCAACAGCAGGCCGGAGGGTCCGATCCGCTGCGGGCGTCGCGCCGTCGACGCGAATGCTCATTCTTCATGCCAGTTCCGAAGGCGAAGCTCCGGCACACGTGCAAACTCGCGCACGTTGCGGGTGACCAGCTCAGCCTGATGTCGCAAGGCCGTGGCCGCAATCAGAACGTCATGCGGGCCGACCGGGGTGCCTGCCATTTCGAGTTCGACGCGAATCCGTGCAGCCTGTTCCGCACACTGTCGATCGAAAGGCAGCCGACGCATGGGTTCCAGAAGCACTTCCAGAGCGGCCAGTCGCGGCTGCATCGCTTCTTTTGGCAGGCGCAGCAGGCCGTAGCGAAGTTCGTATTCAACGATGGCCGGCACCCCGAGTTCGGCGGGACGCAATGCCTGGAGCCGCGGCACCACCGCCGGATCACCGCGAAAGTAGTAACTGATCGTGTTGCTGTCCAGGATCAGCATCAGCGTGCTCAGAAACCAATGCGCGGCGAATCCGGCACGACCGGCCCGTCTTCACGCAAGGGAAAATCCGTGAAGCGCCCGGCAAGTTCGAGACAGTCAGCCGGCCATTCTTCGGCTGCATATCTGCGGATGGCCTCGGCCACCCAACGGCTTTTGGACAGGCCGCTGGCACGTGCTGCGCGCTCGATCAGCAGTTGCGTCTCCTTGTCCAGATAAAGCGTCACCTGGGACATGGGCGGATCTCCATGGCACTGGGGAAACTTATTATATATATACGTATATTATATTCGAAATCAATTGGTGTTCGCGGTTGTCCGGCACGACAGCCATGCCATCCGAACCGAACGTCATACTCTCGGCATGATTGACATCAAGCACGACTATCGATGACTTCAGGTGCGCACAAATGGGTGTTCGCGCCACGTTTTCGTCGGAACGCCTTTGGCTGGCGCTCGCAGCCGGCCGCGCAGCGGGTACGCGAAGCCGTGTCCGAGCTCCGCGGGGTCGCGAAGAAGGATCCGGCGCTGGCCGCGGCCGGTGCCGTTCTGTTCCTCGAGAAGCTGTCTCCGGCGCTCGAACAGGTCGATGGTTCGTCCGGCGCCATCGGCGCTGCTGTCAATCGCGCGATCGAAGCGTGTGCTGCGATCATCGCCGCCGCACCCGCCGACGACCGAACGCGCGATCGGTGGCTCGAGCGGCTCTGGACGGCGCATGAGAACGATGAGATCCCGTACATCGAAGTCCTGACTGACTACTGGGGCGAATTGTGCGCGTCGCCGGAACGCGCGTCAGCCTGGGCGGACCGCCTGATCGACACGGTCGAGACCGTGTGGGGACCGGGCCGGCAGCCCGGCGACTACTTTCACGGGACAGTCGCGTGCCTGAGCGCACTCTTTCACGCCGGGCGTTACGACGAACTGCTCGCCCTTCTCGACAAGGCGCCGGTCTCCCTGTGGCATTACCGGCAATGGGGCGTCAGGACACTGGCAGCGATGGGCCGGAAGGCGGAAGCGATCCGCTATGCCGAGGCCGACGGCGGGCTCAACGAATACCCGCGGGCGGTCGCACGCGCCTGTGAAGAGATCCTGCTCGGGTCGGGGCTCGCCGACGAGGCCTACGCACGCTATGCAATTGCGGCCAACCAGGCGGGCACGTTCGTCGGAACGTTCCGCGCGATAGCGAAGAAGTACCCGAGCCGGACACCCGGAAGCATCCTTGCTGATCTGGTCGCCAGCACGCCGGGTCAGGAAGGCAAGTGGTTTGCCGCCGCAAAGGATGCCGGCCTTTACGACGAGGCGATCGCCCTCGCCCATCGAACGCCGTGCGATCCGCGTACGCTGACCCGGGCTGCGCGCGACTTCGCCGCGACAAATCCACGGTTCGCCGTCGAGGCCGGCCTGGCGGCCCTGCGCTGGCTTGTGGCCGGCTACGGCTACGAGATCACGAATGCAGACGTGTTCGCTGCGTACGCAAGCACCCTGGACGCTGCGAAGCATGGCGGATGGGTCGATGAAACCGAGGGAAGAATTCGCGCGCTGGTTGCTAATTCTCGAACGACTGCGAGCGAGCTGATCGCCGACTTCCTGGAGGGACGAACGAAAGCGTGACCGTCAACTATCTTTCCTGCCCGGCGAAAGCCAGAGCGGCGTCGGGACGCAAGCACAAGGCCGTCATCGAAGCTTGGCGATCGTTCTGAAGCCTCGACGCTCTTTGTTCCCTCACATGCCCTCCTGTACTTGATGAAACTGGATTGGAGGACAATGAATCGCCCCGCTCTTCCTGGAAATATTGAACCACGCACCAGACAAGCGCGCGTTCCTCGGTAATGACTGGTCGCGGCTGTGTCCGCACAGTTGGAGAGGCTCTCTCGCCGATATTCTGGTTCGGCGTCGGGCGGCAATCGCAACGTTGGGTGACAATATTGGAGGCGAGGTTCGTCAATGGGTCACCGACATGCTGCCCGAACTCGATCGCCGGATCGAACATGAGAGGGAGCGCAATCGTGAAAGCGAGCAGAGTTTCGAATAGGTGGTGATCCGTGCAGGTCACACGAACTGCACGTAAGCCGTTGTTTTATTTGGCTGCGGTTAACGGAATCTCGTGGCACGGACAGATGGCACACTAAAAAAACCAGGAGACTCCTCGCATGCTTTCACTGACCTGCCTCGGCGGTGCCGGCACCGTCACCGGCTCAAAGCATCTGTTGACGTGCGGGAACACCCGCATCCTGATTGATTGCGGCCTGTTCCAGGGGCTGAAGAACCTGCGCGAGCTCAACTGGGAGCGACTGCAGGTCAATCCGCACGAGATCGATGCGGTGGTGCTGACGCATGGCCACCTTGACCATTGCGGCTACCTGCCGCGTCTGGTGCTCGATGGATTCCGCGGCAGGATCTTCTGCACCCCGGCTACCCGGGACATCGCCGAACTGATCCTGCTCGACAGCGCGTGGCTGCAGGAAAAGGATGCCGAGTTCGCCAACCGCAAGGGTTTCTCGAAGCACGCACCGGCGCTGCCGCTGTATCGCGTATCGGACGCCGAACGCGTACTCGGACAATTCCGCACCGTCGCGCTGCATGAGGAAGTGATCCTGCCGGGCGATGCCCGGTTGCTGCTGCGCGGGGCCGGCCACATCCTCGGCGCTGCGAGCGCGCAGATCGATATCGACGGCACACGCATGGCGTTCTCCGGCGATCTGGGCCGCTACGACGACCCGGTGATGCACGATCCCGAAGCCGTCCCCGACGCCGACCATATCGTCATCGAGTCGACCTACGGTGACCGCCGGCACGACTGGACCGATCCGGTGCAGGCATTGGGCGAGATCATCCACCGAACCGTGGAACGCGGCGGCACCGTCGTCATCCCGGCCTTTGCCGTGGGTCGCGCACAGATGCTCATCTACTTCCTGTGGCTGCTTCGCCGCCGCGGCGGACTGCGCAACGTGCCGGTCTACCTGGACAGCCCGATGGCAACCAGTGCGACCGAACTGCTGTGCAGATACGGCACCGGCCATCGCATCGCCCGGGCCGAGTGCGAAGCAGCGTGTGCAGCGGTGACCTATGTGCGCGACGTGCAGGAGTCCAAGGCGCTGTCGGCCAACCGCTACCCGAAAGTGATCCTCTCGGCCAGCGGCATGGCCACCGGCGGGCGGGTGCTGCACCACATCGTCGCGTTCGGCGCCGATCATCGCAACACCCTGCTCTTCTCCGGCTACCAGGCCGCCGGCACCCGCGGGCGCAAGCTGCTCGACGGCGCGCGCGAGACCCGGATCCACGGCCAGTGGCTGCCGGTCCATGCGGAAGTTGCCGAACTGCCAATGCTCTCGGCGCATGCCGACAGCGACGAGCTGATGCGCTGGCTCTCAGGGTTTCGCCGCGCGCCGCGACGGGTGTTCATCGTCCATGGCGAGCCGAAGGCATCCGAAGCGCTGCGTGAGCGCATCGGACGCGATCTGGGCTGGAATGCGACTGTCCCTCGACAGGATCAGGTGTTTGCGCTATGAGTCCGTCCGGCCCGTCAGCTGACGAAATTCGCGGCAGGAAGAACCGTCACCGCCGCTGCTCCAGTCCCGGCAAGCCGCAAGCTGCCCCGGGATGGAATATCGACATCCTGAAATCTGCCCGCTTTCGCCACGAGTGACCCTGATGAGCGGCGCCGCGCTAACCAGGGCAGCGATACGACGTCAGGGCACTGCCGCGATCGGCCCGAACAGTCTCGTGCAGCGCTGACGGAGCCCGCATTACGGCAGGCTCCGTGTACGAGGGCGAGGCGATCAGTGTGCGACCGACGGTGCCTCCCAGCCCGGGTGTTCGAAGTAGTTGCCGTACTGTTCGAGCGAATGCACGATCTTCACGATGCCGTCACTACGGTTCAGTTCCGCCATCTTGCCCTGGAGGATCTCGCTGCCCTCCATCAGATCGGCGAGGATCACATGCAGCACCTCGTCGGCCTTCGGATCGAGCTTGCAGTTCTGCACGATATGGGCGATCTGTGCGTCGATCTCACCGCTGAGGGCGGCGTACTGCGCAGCGCTCATCTTGCCGTCATGCACCGCCGACAGCTTCGCGTCCACCGCGTCACGGATCTTCGTCATGCCCTGGCGCAGCGGGTCGTCGGTCGCCCACTTCTTGCCGGCATTCAGCTCAAGCACGTGAGTGTCGTGCTCGTGAGCATGCTCGGTCGCAGCCCGGACTGCGGTGCCCGTGAATGCTCCAGCGGTGAGCAACACGGCCGCCAGCATGACGCCCAGACTGTGCCAGATCCGGATCGACGTACCGGTCGTGCCGTCGGTGTTTTGATAATTCATCGCTTCATCTCCGAGTTCGGATGGTGCAGCAGACACGCCTTTCGCGCCTGCCATGACCCCTTCAACGAAAATCGACGCGAAATGTTCCCCTGCCCGCAACCAGATCAGTCGCGGTGCAGTTGCTCGAAGCCCGAAACGCCGGTCGGCTGGTTGCGCAGCAGGCGCGCGAGCCGCTCGCGCTGGCCCGCGTCGAGGATCTCGCGTTCGCGCAGCAGTTGCTCGATCACGATCCGCTGGCGCTCGTCCTGCAGTTGCGCGATGCGCGCGCGCTCGGCCTCGATTCGGGCCGCATCGGGCGCCTCGGCGAAGACTTCGTCGATCAGCCGGTTGCGACGCTGCAGGATCTCGTCGGCGCCGTCGGCGAGCAGTCCGATGAACGTGGTCTCGGCTTCGTGCCAGCGGCGCTGCTGCTCGGCCGACAGCGACAGGTATCGTGCCAATCCGGGAAAGCTGTCGGCGGCGCCGGCCTCGTGGGGCGCAACACCGGTGCCCAGGATGCGGTAGCCGACCGCGCCGAGCGCCCCGAGGTTCACCAGCAGCGACAGGGCCAGCGCCAGACGCAGCGTGGACGCCTTCATCGCGCGCCTCCCGGGCCCGCCGCCGGCCGGGCGAAGCAGGCTTCGGCGCCGGCGCACAGGCTGCCCGGCGCAACCGGATCGAACACCGCCAGTGCAGCGACTCGCGGTGCGACCACGCCGGCCGAACCCGCCGTCAGCCCCGTGCCGATGAACAGGCCGAGCGACAGCGCGGCACCGGCTCCCAGCCCCATCGGCACGAACTCGAACCAGCGCCGCCGCGGCGACGGCGCCGGGCGGGGCCTGGCGGTGGCTGCCAATCGGCCGCGAATCACTTCGGAGAGGTCGAAGCCGAGCGTTTCCTCGGGAAGTTCGCGAAGCTCGTCGCGCAACCCTCGCAAGCCCGCGAGCATCGCGCCGCACTGCGGGCAGGTCGCGAGGTGAGACTGCAGCCGTGCGCGCTCGGCCGCGCTTTGTTCGTGATCGAGGTATGCCGAGATCTCGACCGTCCTCGGGCAGGATTCATGCATCGCGGCGCTCCCCGGTTGCACGTCCGTAGCGTTCGAGCAGCGCCGCCCGCGCCCGGGCCATGCGCGACTTGACGGTTCCTTCCTGGATTTCCAGTGCCGTCGCGATTTCCGCGTACGACAGTTGCTCGATCTCGCGCAGCAGCAGGATCTCGCGATGCTCGGGCGGCAATTGGCGCAGCACTGCATCGAGCAGCCCGTAGCGCTGCCGCAGATCGACCTGCTCTTCCGGCGCCGGCTGCTGCGCCGCGAAGTCCACACCTTCCTCGATCGGCACGAAGTCCACTGTCCCGCGCCGGCGCAGCAGATCGAGCGCGCCGTTGCGCGCGATCTGGAACAGCCAGGTGCGGAATTGCGCCTGCGGCTCCCAGCGGGGCAGCGCCTGCCATGCCTTCATGAAAGCGTCCTGCGTCAGGTCCATCGATTCGTCGCGCGATCCGGTCATCCGCAGCACGAAGCGGAAGATGCGGTCCTGATGCCGGCGAACCAGCTCGGCGAACGCGCGCTCGTCGCCGTTCCGGGCTCGTTGCACCAGCTGGCTGTCTTCCGCCGCCATCAAGGCGGACATCCTCCACTGGTCAACGCCGCGATATCCGTTTCAACGAACGGGGCGGAAAAATGTTCCATCGACCAATAGGATCAGGGATCGATGCAGAAGTCCGAACAATCCCACAATCGTCCGGCTTCGAGCATCAGTCGCCAACGCGCCAGCCAGGCGTCGACTGCAGCGCCGGTGGCGCCGAGTTGCTGTTCGCTGGCGAGCCGCCTGGCCGCCAGCACGTCGGCGAGCGAACCTTCGCCCAGCTGGTAGCCACGGGCGAGTCCCCGCGCGGCCTGATCGAGCTTGTCCTGCGCAAGACGGGCACGCTGCCATCCGCTCCACGCGAGCTGCGCTTCACGCAGCCGCAGTCCGGCGTCGGTTGCTGCGCGGCGCTGCGCCTCGTCGCGCAGCACCGCGGCGGCGGCCGCGCGCGAGCCGGCCGCGCGCGAGCCGGCCGCGCGGTATTCACCGCCGAACGGGATGCTGAACACCACACCCACGAAATGCTCGTTGGCGTTGCGTGCCTGACCCACGCGCAGACCGACCGTGGGATCGGGCCGCCGCTCGAGCTGCTCGACGCGCAACTGCTCCTCGGCCACGCGCAGCTCGCGACGTGCCGATTCGAGTTCCGGTGCGTGCGCAAGCTGCGCATCGATCCATTCGGCGTCCCCGGCGGGCGAGGCCGGCGGATCGGGCAACTGCGCTGGCTGCGGAAAAGTCAGTGCCGGGAACTGTCGCATGAGCGCCTCACGCGCCGCCTGGGCACGGTCTTCGGCCACGACGGCCTGGGCTTGCGCCTGCGCCACCGCGGCCTCCACCTGCACCTGCTCGATACGCGCGGCGTCGCCCAGGCGCTGGCGCTTCGCCACCGCATCGGCCTGCGCCTCCAGCACTGCGACCTGTTCGGCCCAGACCCGTGCGGCTTCACGTTCGCGCAGCCACGACCCATAGCGATCCAGCAGGGCGCGCGCCTGCTCGCGCCAGGCGAGGCTGCGCATCGCCCGCGCCAGTTCGACGCGCGAGCCTCCCAGCCGATCGGCCGCGTCGCGCTTGCCGGGCCGGCGCAGCGTGCGCTCCAGGCCCGTCTCCCACTCGACGGTGTTCACGGGCGACGCGTCGCGGATCTGCCGCTGCGCGACGCCCACGCTGCCGACCCACTCATGCGGTCCGGTCAGTGCCTGCCGGTGCGTTTCCTGCTCGGCGCCGATCAACTGGCTTGCAGCACGCCACGCGGGTGACTGCGACAGCACCGCCGTCACTTCGCGATCGGCAGGCAGCAGCGGTTCGTCGGCCGCGGCTGCGCTTGCCCGGACATGAGCCGCAACTGCGCTCGCAAGCACGAGTGCGAGCGCGCAACGCGCCGCCATGCGCCTCATGACAACTCCTGCACGAGTTCGTGGCGCAACAAGTGCCCGAAGGTACCGAACGCTTCCACCGGCAGCATCCAGTAGCCGCCTTCGACGTTTTCGAGAAGCACGCGCAGCGAGCTCACCAGCGACAGGCACAGTTCGCGCTCCAGGACGAGTTTCACCTCCACGCGCTCGGCGAAGCCCCGCACGCGCTCGTCATCGGCCTGCAACTGGACCAGCGGCCCGCGCGCCGCCACCCGATGAACACTGAACTCGATGCGCCGGTCGGGGTGCTCGAGCAGCCAGTCGACGACCCGGTCTTCGGCACTCGCCGGGATCAGCAATACCAGGCACACGAGGCGTGAAAGGGCTGTCATGACGATACCTCCGCATCACGAGCAGGCGGCGGCGGCGCACCGAAGCGCCGGAACATCGCCGGCAACAGCAACAGGGTGAGCGCGGTCGATGACACCAGCCCGCCGATCACCACGATCGCGAGCGGGCGCTGGATCTCCGAGCCCGGGCCGGTGGCGAACAGCAGCGGCACCAGTCCGCCGGCGGTGATCGCCGCAGTCATCATCACCGGACGCAGTCGCCGCTTCGCGCCGTCGACCACGGCTTGCGCAATCGGCATGCCCTGCGCGAGCAACTGGTTGAAATGACTGACCAGCACTACGCCGTTCAGCACGGCGATGCCCAACAGCGCGATGAAACCCACCGAGGCCGGCACCGACACGTATTCGCCGGCGATTGCGAGGCCGAACACGCCGCCGACCAGCGCCAGCGGGATGTTCGAGAGCACAAGCAGTGTCTGGCGCAGCGAACCGAAAGTTGAAAAGAGCAGGAATGCGATCAACGCCAGCGCCACCGGAATCACGATCGACAGCCGCCGCGCCGCGCGCTGCTGGTTCTCGAACTGGCCGCCCCAGGCAATCGCGTAGCCTCCGGGCAACTCGACCGCACGCTCTACCGCCGCACGTGCCTCATCGACGAAGCCGACCAGGTCGCGGCCGCGCACGTTGGTCTGTACCACAGCGAAGCGTTGCGCCTGCTCGCGGTCGATGCGCACCGGACCATCGGTGCGCCGCAGGCTCGCCACCGAGGCAAGCGGGATCGAGACTCCTGCGCCGGTCGTGATCCGCAGCGCCTCGAAACCGGCCGGCGACGCGCGCAGCGATTCGCTGCCGCGGATCACGATCGGCGTGCGCCGGCCTGCTTCGTGCACCACGCCGATCGGCTGGCCCTCGACCCAGCGCCGCAGGTCGGCCTGGATGCGCTCGGCATTCAGCCCGACGCGGCCGGCGGCGAGGCGATCGATGCCCACCTGCAGGTATTGCACGCCCTCGTTGCGCACCGTCAGCGTGTCCGTGGCCCCCGGCAGCGCGGCGAGCACGCCCTCGATGCGGGTCGCGAGGCGATTCAGGGTCGCGAGCTCGGGGCCGTAGATCTTGACCGCGACGTCGCCGCGCACCCCGGTGAGCATCTCCGAGACGCGCATGTCGATCGGCTGCGTGAAGCTGACCGCCAGGCCCGGAAAGTCTTCCGTCACCGCACGCAACTCGCCGGTGAGCCATTCCTTGTCCGGACGGCGCCACTGTTCGCGCGGGGCCAGCACCAGGAAGGCGTCGCTCTCATTCAACCCCATCGGATCGAGCCCGAGTTCGTCCGAGCCGCTGCGCGCCACGATGCTCTTCACCTCGGGTACGCGTTCGAGGATTTCACGCTGCAGCCGCAGGTCGAGCGCCACGGTGGTGTCCAGGCCGATCGAAGGGAGCTTCTCGATCTGCATGATGATGTCGCCTTCGTCGAGTGCCGGCATGAATGACTTGCCCAGCTGCACGAACATCGCGCCGGCAGCGACGAATGAAACCACTGCAACGCCCAGGACCCAGCGCTCGTGCGCCATCGCCAGCGCAAGCACGCGATCGTAGGCACGCGCCAGGTGTCGCACCAGCCAGGGCTCGTGCGCCGGCGCGCTGCGCAGCAGCCACGAGGCGAGCACCGGCACCAGGGTGAGCGACAACAGTAGCGAGACCGCCAGCGCGAACACGATGGTGAGCGCCACCGGTGCGAACATCTTGCCCTCGAGCCCTTGCAGGCTGAGCAACGGCAGGAACACGATGATGATGATCGCGATGCCCGAGGCCACGGGAGCGGCGACCTCGCGGGCCGCTCGATAGACCAGGTGCAGCAGCGGCAGACGGCGCGCCCGATCGCCGCTGGCCAGCGCGGTCTCGACGTTCTCGATGACCACCACGGCCCCGTCGATCAGCATGCCGATCGCGATCGCCAGGCCGCCCAGGCTCATCAGGTTGGCCGATAACCCGAATTGACGCATCAGCAGGAAGGTGCCGAGCGCCGACAGCGGCAGCATCAGCGCGACCACGATCGCCGCACGCAGGTTGCCCAGGAAGGCGAGCAGGAGCGCGACCACCAGCACCACCGCCTCGAGCAGCGCCCTGCCCACCGTGTTCACCGCGCGATCGACCAGCCCGCTGCGGTCGTAGAAAGGCACCACGGTCATGCCGGCCGGCAGCGATGGCGCCATCGCGGCCAGCCGCGCCTTGACCGCAGCCACTACCTGGCGCGCATTGGCCCCGCGCAGTCCGAGAACCAGTCCCTCGACCGCCTCGCCCTCGCCGTCGCGGGTGACCGCACCGTAGCGGGTGAGCGCACCGATGCGGACCTGCGCAACATCACCGATGCGCACCACGCGGCCATCGGTGGCATGGATCACCGTCTCGCGCAGGTCGTCGAGATCGTGCACTGCGCCTTCCGCGCGCACGATCAATGCCTCCTCCCCGTTGTCCAGGCGCCCGGCGCCGTCGTTGCGATTACCGGCCGCGATCGCCTCTTCGAGCTGTGCGAGCGTGATTCCCCGGGCCAGGAGCGCCACCGGGTCGGGCACCACCTCGAAGGTGCGAACCATGCCGCCCAGGCTGTTCACGTCGGCCACGCCAGGCAGCGTGCGCAGAGCCGGGCGCACCACCCAGTCGAGCACGCGCCGCTTCTCGTCGAGCGATTGCGGCCCCTCCAGCGTGAACATGTACATCTCGCCCAGCGGCGTGGTGATCGGCGCGAGTCCGCCGCTGGCGTTCGGCGGAAGATCGCTCATCACGCCGGCCAGCCGCTCGCTCACCTGCTGGCGCGCCCAGTAGACGTCGGTACCGTCCTCGAAATCGATGGTGATGTCGACCAGCGCGTACTTGGAGATCGAGCGCAGCATCACCTGACGCGGAATTCCGAGCAGTTCCTGCTCGATCGGCATCGTGATCCGCGTCTCGACTTCTTCCGGCGTCATGCCGGGTGCCTTCAGGATCAACTTCACCTGCGTGGTCGAGACATCCGGGAAGGCGTCGATCGGCAGGCCACGGTAGGCGACCACGCCGGCCGCGATCAGCGCAATGGCCAGCACCAGCACCAGCAGCCGCTGGCGCAGCGCGAACGAAATCAGTCGGGACAGCATCGCCGCACCCCGGCCTATTGCGCCGCCGGGGGTACCGCGAACACTGCCTTGAGCGCCGCCGTGCCGTGAACGACCACCCGCGCGCCGGCCGCTATGCCGCTCACCGTGACCACGCTATCGGCGCTGTGCACGACGCCGACGGGCACTCGCACGAAGCTGCCGGCCTCTTCCTGCACGAACACGACGGTCGCCCCGCCCTCTTCGAGCACCGCCGCCGCGGGTAACCGTACCGTACCGGCGGCCGGCATCTCGACGGTCGCCACGACCATCTGCCCGGGCCGCAGGATACCGTTGGGCCCGCGCACCTCGGCGCGCACGAGTACGGTCTGGGTCGCCGCGTCCACGCTCTGGCCGAGTGCGATCACGCGGCCCTCGATCTCCCTGGCGTCGTGCGCCGCGCCGTCGCGGCCCGTCGTCGGCGACATCTCGATCCGCACCGCGCGACCGGGCGCGAGTGCAGCCGCGTCGGTGGCCGGCACCTGCATCTCGACCCACAACCGGTCGAGCGTCGCGATCCGGTACAGCGGCGCGGCCTGCTCGACGCGCTGCCCGAGCACCGCGTACTGCTCGAGGACCGCTCCTGCGATCGGCGCGCGCAATATGATCTGGCCACTGCCTGCGCTCACGCCCGCCTGCTCGAGCGCACGACGGCGCTCGATCTGCTGCACCTGCGCCTGCCGCGCCTGCGCGCGTGCGACATCAAGCCGCGACTGCGCGATCAGCCCCTCGGCGAACAGTTGCTCGTCGCGCTCCAGGCTGCGGCGCGCGAGATCCGCCTGGCTCGTCGCCTGCGCGAGGTCGCGCTCCAATTCACTCGCCTGTGTACTGCGAAGCACCGCCAGCGTCTGCCCGGCATGCACCGGATCGCCCGCCGCAACCTGCAGCGACTCGACCAGCGCCGGCAGCGGTGCGGCCACCAGTCGCTGCCGTGCGACCGGCACGACGACCTGCGCCGGATAGCGCCCGAACGACGCCGCCTGCGCACCGTCGACCGGTTGTGTCCGGATGCCCAGCGCCTCGATCTGTCGCGCAGTCAGCGTGCGACGCTCGTCGGTCTGCGCCTGGGCCGTCGCCGCGATGACGGCCAGGACGAACAGCATGAAGGCAGCGGCCCTCGCGCTGCCGGTGCCTCGTGATTTCGGGCAGATCACTTCATTCCTCGCCTGATGGTCGATCCGTTCGGCACTCGTTGCGAACGGGTTCGCGGCGAAGCTTTGCAGACTCTGGATGAACCGAAGATGAATGCGGCGATTCGCGGGAGTGGAGGTTCAGCGCCGGGTGTGATCTGCGTTGGCAAATCCGGGAACTTCCGGATCAGTACATATGCTGGCCACCGTTCATTGCAACATTACTGCCGGTCATGAAAGCGGCAGCGTCGCTCGCAATGAATGCCACCAGGGCAGCAACCTCGTCGGGCCGGCCGAGACGCCCGACGGGGATCGTGTCGATCACCTTCTGGCGCACGTCCTCACTCATTGCCATCACCATTTCGGTGTTCAGATATCCAGGGGAAACCGTATTTACGGTCACACCCTTGCGTGCGGTCTCCTGCGCCAGAGCCTTGGTGAATCCGTGAACGCCCGCCTTCGCTGCCGAATAGTTGGTCTGGCCGAACTGTCCCTTGCTGCCATTGATCGACGAGATATTGATGATCCGCCCCCAGCCACGCTCCAGCATCGGACCGATAAACGCCTTTGTCACATTGAAGAGCGAGTCGAGATTGGTGCGCAGCACGGCATCCCAGGCTGTCTTGTCAAGCTTTCGAAGTGTGGCATCGCGAGTGATGCCGGCGTTATTTACCAGAATGTCAATGTGATGTTCGTCAGTGAAAATGCGTCGTGCGAGTTCCTGCGCCGACACATAGTCAGCGACATCCACCGCGTAGGCAAGGAATCCATAACCTTGGGCGGCCTGTGCCTGCAGCCACTGCAGGATTGCAGTGTTGTCGGGTTTATGCGTGATGATCACCCGATGCCCGGCGTCGTATAGCGCGTGGGCGATGGCTGCGCCAAGCCCACGGTTGCCTCCGGTAACCAGCGCTGTTCGTCGAGGGGAGTTCATGGTGTAACCCTCATTCCTTTGTCTTGTCCGATGGTGCGGCGGTGGGCGCAGCCTGCATGGCGGCCGCGATGCGCCGCCTTATTTCATCATCACGTAGGTTCCGGGTGCATCGCCAAGCGGCGCATACGTGGTGCGCCCGCCACCGATGGCGGGCGGTGCCACGCGCTCCGGAGAACGTTGTGCCAGCCACTGTTGCCAGGCCGGCCACCAGGAACCCTGCTGCAACGGAGTCTCTGTACGCCACTGCTGCGGGTCGACATAACGCCCGCCGGCCGCACGGGTAGCGATCTGGAAACTGCGGCGGGGGTGCCCCGGTTCGCTGACCACGCCGGCGTTATGCCCACCGCTGGTGAGCACAAACGTCAATTCCCCGCCATTCAGCAGATGCATCTTGAACACGGACGGCCACGGCGCGACGTGGTCGCGTACCGTGCCGACGACGAACATCGGCACCTCGATGTCGGCGATCGCCACCGGTCGGCCGTCAGCGCGATAGCGTCCTTCAGCCAGATCGTTGTCCATGTACAGGCTGCGCAGATATTCACTGTGCATGCGATAGGGCATGCGGGTCACATCGGCATTCCAGGCCATCAGGTCGTTGAGCGTCTGCCGCTCGCCGAGCAGGTATTCCCGTACACGACGCGACCAGATCAGATCACGCGAATTGAGCATCTGGAACGCACCGGCCATCTGCCAGCCATCGAGATAGCCCTTGTCCCACATTTCCGCTTCCAGCCAGGCCAACTGGCTCTCGTCGATGAAAAGTGCGATTTCGCCCGATTCGCGGAAGTCGGCCTCCGATGCCAGCAGCGTCAGACTCTGCAGACGCTCGTCGCCATCACGAGCCATTGCGGCTGCGGCGATGGTCAGCAGGGTGCCACCCAGGCAATAGCCGACCGCCTGCACCTTGCGTTCAGGAACGATATTCGTGACCACATCCAGTGCGTCCATCACACCGAGCCAGCGGTAATCCTCCAGGCCGAGATCACGGTCGGCTGCCGTCGGGTTCTTCCAGGACAGGATGAACACCGTATGTCCCTGCCCGACCAGATATCTCACCATCGAGTTGTGCGGCGAAAGATCGAGGATGTAGTACTTCATGATCCAGGACGGGATGATCAGTACCGGCTCGGCGTGCACATCGGGCGTCGTCGGCGCGTACTGGATCAGCTCGATCAGATGGTTGCGAAAAACCACCTTTCCGGGGGTGAGCGCCACGTCCCTGCCGGCTTCGAAGTCTTCGACACCAGCCGGAGCAGCGTCCATCGCGAGGCGCCGTGCATCGTCGAGGAAATTCATCCCACCTTGCCAAAGATTGGCGCCCCCACTCTCCCGAATGGCGTCCAGCACTTCGGGATTCGTCCAGATGAAGTTGGAAGGCGACCACATGTCCAGCCACTGCCGCCCGGCAAAAGTCACCATCTTCTCGTGATGACGGGTCATGCCGCGCACGCCGGTGGTGGCGTTGTGCCACCACTGCTGATGCAGCAAGAAACCCTGATGAATGACATTGAAAGGCCAGCGTTTCCAGGCCGGCGCAGCAAAGCGTCGATCCTGCTCCAGCGGTTCGATGCAAAGCGGGCAATCGTCCCCGTGCCCGGCGTGCCCCGCATAGCGCAGCAGCCGCTGTTGCTGGCGCAGCCCGTTTTCGAGCAGGCTGCGCTGCTTTCCGGGCGAAAGGCTCAGGTGCAGAACCCAGTCATACCAGGCCAGCAGTCCGGATGCCGGCGACATTCCGGACGTGCCACGCGCCCGCCAGGCGTTCGCGAGTCTGTCCAGAGCATCCGGGCGCTTGTCTTCGGGCGGCACTGACAGAGCCTTCCCCTCCCGATCGCCATGCTTCATTTCCATCTACCATTAGTAAGTGATGTATTACTATCATAATACATGAGAAGGATAATGCAAGCCTTTTGAGCCAGCTCGGAGAATCTGCCGATCAGGTATCGGTTGCGCGCACACCACTCCCGACCGAGATTGCCACCTCTGCGGCAAGGCACACATAATGGACAGATTTTCTGTTCAGACCAACGATCCACAGCGACCTGACGCAGAAAACAGGGGTTCGATCAGTTACGTGCGAACTCTTTCGGGATGGCACTTGCGCGCTCAGGATCTCAAGTGCTATTCTAGTAATAGGTTACTTATTTTCAAAGGGTGGATGATGAACGAGCGCTCGCAGTACCTGCCCGCTGAAGAACGGCGTGCGGCCACGGTACAGGCCGTAGTCGATCTGGCTGCGGAGCAGAACCCCGCCGAGATCACGACCACTGCCATCGCGGACCGCATGGGCCTGACGCAAGGTGCACTGTTCCGTCACTTCTCGACCAAGGAAGCGATCGTCGAAGCCACGATGTCCTGGATCGGCGAGCGGCTGCTCCTTCGCGTGGACAAGGCGGCCGAAGGTGCAGCCTCTTCCGTGGCGGCACTCGAAGCAATGTTCATGACGCACATCGATTTCGTCGCCAGGCATCCCGGCGTGCCGCGCATGTTGTTCGGCGAATTGCAGCGCGGCGGAGAAACCCTGCCCAAGCGGATGGTGCAGACACTCATCCGTCAGTACGAACAGCGTCTGCGCCGCGTGATGGAAGCCGGCAAGGCGGCCGGCGAACTCGACGCCGGGCTGGACGCTGATGCTGCAGCCGTGCTCTTCATCGGCACGATCCAGGGACTCGTCATGCAGTCACTGCTGGCCGGCAAGGGAAACCGGATCCGCCGCGAGGCACCGGCGGTATTCGCCATCTATCTGCGTGGCATCGTGAAAAATCCGTGACGGCGAGTGTCCGCGCGCGAATCGAGCGCCCGAACCGGTCGCTCGATTCGCTTGCGATGAAGCACGGCCCGGCCTGAATACCCTCATCCAGCAAAATCCGCCATGAAAGTTCCATACTCCGGCTCCAGGAGAACCCGCTGGAGCGTGATCATCTTCACGCTCGCGCTTGTCGGCGGGTTCGCGTTCTGGATGTTGCGCGATCACGTAGAAGACGATGTATTGCGCCTCTATGGCAACGTCGACATCCGGGAAGTCCAGATGGCTTTCCGTCAGCCGGGACGCATCATCCAGATGGCCTATGACGAGGGGGATACTGTGCGCGCCGGCACGCGGCTGGCAGCACTGGATGCACAGCCGTACCGCGATGCACTGGCAGCAGCCGAAGCTGAGGTCCAGGTGGCGCAGGCAGAACTGACCAAGCTGCGTCGCGGCCTGCGCCCGCAGGAAATCACTCAGGCGCGCGAAACGCTCAGGCAGGCGCAGGCGCTCGCCACCGAAACCGAGCGTAACTTCCAGCGCCAGAGCGCCTTGCTCACCTCGGGCGCGAGCAGTCAGCGCACAGTGGATTCAGCACGCGCCGCGCGTGACCAGGCCCTCGCCGGCGTTACGGCTGCCCGGGCAGCCCTGTCTCAGGCGACCGAGGGATTTCGCAAGGAAGACATCGCCGCCGCCGAAGCACGTCTGGCCGCCGCCCAGGCAGCGGCCGCGCAGGCCGCAACGGCCGTGGCCGATACCGAACTGACAGCCCCCAGCGACAGCACCGTGATCGCTCGCGTACGCGAACCCGGCAGCATGGTCGCCAGCCAGAGCACGGTCTACAGCCTGAGTCTGGACAGGCCGGTTTATGTGCGCGCCTACATTGGCGAACCGGATCTGGGGCGTATTGCGCCCGGTACTGCCGTATCCGTCAAAAGCGATTCATCGGACAAGAGCTATCGCGGCCGGATCGGCTTCATTTCGCCACGCGCCGAATTCACCCCCAAGACAGTCGAAACGACGAGCCTGCGTACCGACCTCGTGTATCGCCTGCGCATCGTCATCGACGAAGCCGACAGCGATTCCGGCCTGCGTCAGGGCATGCCGGTGACGATAACGGTCGACGGGCAATCTGGCGTGACCGCAGGCAGCGGAAAACACTGAGATGCCCGCGCACGATGCCGTACGCGCCTCGCCAGGCGAGACCGGGTCCGATGGTGATGCAGGTGTCGCCGTTGTCGTCGAAGGCCTGGACAAATCCTTCGGCCAGGTCCGGGCCCTGAAGAACCTGAACGCACGGATTCACTACGGACGGCTGACCGGCCTGGTCGGCCCGGATGGGGCCGGCAAGACGACTCTGATGCGCATCCTGACCGGTTTGCTCGTGCCCAGCGCCGGCCGCGTCACTCTGGCCGGCCTTGACGTGGTCAGGGATAACGACGCCATCCATGTCGCCAGCGGTTACATGCCGCAGCGTTTCGGCCTCTACGAAGACCTGTCGGTGATGGAAAACATGCGTCTGTACGCGCAACTTCGCGGTCTGGATGCAACCGGCAATGCCGAACTGTTCGCCGAACTGCTCGACTTCACGCGCCTTGCACCTTTTACCGGGCGTCTGGCCGGCAGGCTCTCGGGCGGCATGAAACAGAAACTGGGGCTTGCCTGTGCATTGATGGCACGACCCAGGGTGTTGCTGCTCGACGAACCAGGCGTCGGCGTCGACCCGGTCAGCCGCCAGGATCTGTGGCGCATGGTGCAGGCGCTGACTGACGAGGGCATGGCCGTGGTCTGGTCCACGGCGTACCTGGACGAGGCCGAGCGGTGCGAGACCGTTCTGTTGCTCGATCAGGGAAGACTCCTGTTCGATGGCCCGCCACAGGAGTTGACCGCGCAACTCGAGGGGCGCAGCTTCCGCCTGGAAGACGTCGGCGCCGAACGGCGGACCGTGCTGAGCAAGGCGCTCGATCTGCCCAGCGTGAGCGATGGGGTGATACAGGGCGCCGGCGTACGCGTGGTACTGCGTGCGGACGCCGGAATGGAGCCGGTCGAGTCACTGGCCAGGCAGGCCGGTGTCACCCTGGCTCGAGTGCCTGCCCGCTTCGAGGACGCCTTCATCGACCTGCTCGGCGGTGGCCCGGGCGGCACATCGACGCTGGCCGAGCGGATGCCGCCGGTCGAGCTGGACTCCGACATCGCCGTATCGTGCCGGGAGCTCACCAAGCGTTTCGGCGCATTCACTGCAACGGACAGGGTCACTTTCGAGGTACGAAAAGGCGAGATCTTCGGACTGCTCGGCCCCAATGGTGCCGGCAAGTCCACGACCTTCAAGATGCTGTGCGGCCTGCTCAAACCAACTTCGGGCGAGGCTCACGTGGTTGGACACGATCTGCGTCGCGCCACTGGTGCAGCCAAGGGCCGGCTCGGCTACATGGCGCAGAAGTTCTCGCTCTACGGGTTGCTGTCGGTACAGCAGAATCTGGAGTTCTCGGCCGGCGTCTACGGGCTGGAAAGCGGCACGCGGCGCGAGCGCATCGCCGAAATGATCGAAACATTCGACCTGGGTGACTGGCTGTCCGCCACGCCGGATTCCCTGCCACTGGGACACAGGCAGCGTCTGGCACTGGCATGCGCGCTGATGCACCGCCCGCCGGTGCTGTTTCTGGACGAGCCGACCTCCGGTGTCGACCCGATCACGAGACGCGAATTCTGGACCCATATCAACGGGCTGGCGCGCAAGGGCGTGACGATCATGGTCACCACCCACTTCATGGACGAGGCTGAGTACTGCGACCGCGTAGCCATGCTGTCGCGCGCACGCCTGATTGCGCTGGACACGCCCGACGCCCTCAAGCACGCAACCGCGAGTCTCGAACGGCCGGATCCGACCATGGAAGATGCCTTCATCCACCTGGTCGAGTCGGCAGATCGTGAGCTGGAGGCCAGCACGTGACCGGCACCTCGACCGACACGGACGGGCGCAGACACGGAAGCACCACCGTACAGCCCGCGCTGCGCCGCTTCGACCTGCAACGCCTGATCGCCCTGGTTGTCAAGGAGAGCTACCAGGCGCTTCGAGACCCGTCGACGCTGCTGATCGCGTTCGTCCTGCCGGTGATTCTGCTGCTGCTGTTCGCCTATGCGGTATCGCTGGATGCCCGGCACGTCCGCATCGGCGTAGTGCTCGAATCCCCCGGTGCATCAGCACAATCGCTGGCCGCCGCCCTGGCGGGCACACGCTTTCTGGATGCGCATTTTGCGCACGATCGCCGCGAAGTCGCCGACGCGCTGGTATCGGGCGCGTTGCGCGGCTATGTGGTGATCCCGCAGGACTTCGAGCGCCGTCTGGCCCGGCGCGACAGCGAGCCGCTGGTGCAGATCATCACCGACGGCTCCTACCCCAACACCGCCAGCTACGTCGAGAATTATGCGCGGGGCGTAGTGCAGAGCTGGCGTACCGGGTTCGACACCAGAACTGTCGCAGCGTTGCCCCAGCCCGTTGTGCTCGAGCCACGCTACTGGTTCAACCCCGAACTGGAAAGCCGGCGCGCGCTCATCCCGGGCGCAATCGCCATTGTCATGACCATCATCGGGACGATGCTTACCGCACTGGTCGTGGCGCGCGAATGGGAACGCGGGACGATGGAGGCGGTGTTGTCGACCCCCGCCTCGGTCGCCGAGATCCTGATCGGCAAATTGCTGCCCTACTTCGTCCTCGGCATGCTGTCGACGCTGGGCGCCGCTGCACTGGCCGTATTTGTGTTCGGCGTTCCGATGCGCGGCTCTCTGCCGGCCTTGCTGCTTTTGTCGGCCGTGTTCATGGTGCCGGCGCTGGGCCAGGGCCTGCTGATTTCTTCCCTGGCACGCAATCAGTTCCTGGCTGCGCAGATCGCGCTGTTCACCGGCTTCCTGCCTGCCTTCATGCTGTCGGGCTTTCTGTACGAAATCGATGCGATGCCGGCCGCGATCCGGGTCATCACCTGGACGATCCCCGCCCGCTATTTCGTCGATTCCCTCAAAACGGTGTTTCTGGCCGGCGATATCTGGGCAGTGTTCCTGCCCGATCTGCTCGCCATGGCAGCCATCGGGGCGTTGTTCTTCCTGGTGGCCAAACGCGTTACCCGCAAGAATCTTGAGTAACCCGATGTCAGCCTCTTCGATCTCGATCATTCGGCTGCGCTCCCAGTTCGTCAAGGAGGTGTTGAGCGTGCTGCGTGATCCGCGCAGCATCATGGTGGTATTCGCGCCGCCGATCCTGCAGTTGCTGGTGTTCGCGTTTGCCGCAACGCTGGAAGTGCGCAATGTCGACGTCGCCGTCTACAACCAGGATTCCGGTCGCTGGTCACGTGAACTGGTGCAGCGCCTGGACAGTGCGCATTTCATCACTCACGTGCGTCGCGCGGACAGCCAGCAGCAACTGCATGAATTGATCGACCGGGGTGAGGTGATCGCGGCGCTGAGCATTCCCGTGGACTTCTCGCGCATGATTGCTGCCGGCGAGAGCGGTCGCGCTCAGGTGCTGGTCGATGGGCGGCGCAGCAACTCGGGCCAGATCACGGTGTCCTATCTGTCGACCATCGCCGCCGACGTCGGCGCCGAAGTGGTGCCCGACGCCCAGGCCCCGACGCCCGTGGTGGTGCGACATTGGTTCAACCCCAATCTGACCTATCGCTGGTTCATCGTACCCGGCCTGACCGGCATCCTGGCTCTGTTCAGCGCACTGTTGATCACCTCGCTGTCGATCGCGCGTGAACGCGAGCTTGGTACCTTCGACCAGTTGCTGGTCTCGCCCACGTCGACGCCGGAGATCATCATTTCCAAGTCTCTCCCGGCTCTGGCAATTGGCACTGCCCTGGGTATTTTCATGGTCGGCGCAGGCGTCTTCCTGTTCGATATCCCGTTTACCGGCTCATTTGCACTTCTGCTGGCCGGTCTGATGCTCTTCATTCTGTCGGTCGTCGGGATCGGCCTGATGATTTCGGCGGTCAGCATGACTCAGCAGCAGGCGATCCTGGGCGCATTTGCCATCGGCGTGCCGGCGGTACTGATGTCGGGCTTTGCCACCCCCGTCGAGAACATGCCGCTGGTGCTGCAGTGGCTCGCCCAGGCCATTCCGTTGACTCACTTCCTGGTCATCGTGGAAGGCAGCTTTCTCAAGGCCATGCCCGCCGGCGACATTCTGGCCAGGCTGTGGCCACTGGTGGTCATCGCGCTGGCCACGTTGAGCACGGCCACCGTTTTCGTCCGAGGGCGCCTGCAATGAAGTCCGGAACCCACAGTCCTCCCCCCTTCCTTCGGACGGCAGCAACCGATCCGATCCCCGAGGCCGCGCGCCCGCTTGTCATGGTGTTGTCAAGTCTGTTGCTGACTGCCTGTGCAACCGTGGGCCCGGACTATCTCGAGCCGCCGCCGCTCGACATCGGAAGCGGCTGGACTTTGCCGCTGGCCAGGGAATCCGGATCCGCAGACCTGAGCCAGTGGTGGGCTGCTCTGGACGACCCCATCCTCGATCGACTGATGGCCACCGCGCTGGCACGGAACCTGGATCTGCGCCAGGCTGCAGCACGCATCGATGAGGCACGCGCGGTACGCGATCGTGTGGCCGGCGAGGCATTGCCGACCGTTGCTGTCGGCGCGAGCGTCAACCGGCGCCGCCAAAGCGGGAACGGTCCCTTGCCCATCGGAACCATCCCCGGCCTGGATGCCACGCAGACAATCCATGACGTGGGCTTTGACGCAGCCTGGGAGCTTGATCTTTTCGGTGCCAGACGACGCGCCCTCGAAGGCGCGGGCGCCCGGCTGGAAGCGACCGAGGCGGAGGCACAAGGCGTGCGGATGCGCATTGTCGCCGAGGTCGCGCGCACCTGGTTTACCGCTGTTGGCGCCCGCCATGAACTGCAGACCCGGCAAGCCACGCTGGACACCCTGCAAAAGACGCTCGAACTCGTGCGTGCACGCCACGCACTTGGCGATGCATCGGCCGCCGACGTGGAAGCGGCTTACGCTCAATGGACGGCAGTCAACGCGCTCCTTCCGGAAATCGAGGCACGCCAGCGTGCGGCAGTGCTCGGCCTTGGCGTATTGCTGGGGGAACCGCCGGAAAGGGAACTGGCCCTGCTTGACAGCCCTCTCGCGTCCTCCACGCTTCGAGCGCTGCCGATCGGCCAGCGCGCCGACATGCTGCGCAGGCGCCCTGACGTCCTGGCCGCAGAGCGGCGCCTGGCTGCAAGCTCGGCCGATGTCGGCGTGGCCACGGCCGAACTGTTTCCCAGGCTCTCCATCGGTGTCGGCGGGGGCTTTCAGGCACTGAGCACCGGCGATTGGTTCGATGGCTCCAGCTCACGCTTTTCGATCCTGCCGCTGATTTCCTGGCGCCTGTTCGACGGCGGACGCGTACGCGCCGAAATCCGGGCACGCGAGGCGGGACTGCAACAGGCGGCGCTGGCCTACGAACAGGCAGTACTGACGGCGCTGGGGGATGCCGAACGCGCCCTGGGTGATTACCACGCCGGACTGAACACACTGGGCCGCCATGTCATGGCACTGGCGGCCGCACGTAACAGTCACGCGCACGCCGCGCAGCGCTACGCGGCGGGCGATAGCGCACTGGTCGAAGTGCTGGCGGCCCAACGCAGCCTGCACGAGGCCGAAACCGCAGTTGTCCGGGCACATGCGAACGCTGCCGTGCAACTGGTGGCCCTGTACAAGGCGCTTGGCGGTGGCTGGGAGGCGCCCCCGGAGCCGTTGGAGGAAATTTCCTTACAGCCGCCGGCAGGAATATCCCGCTCTCCTGCAGGTCTCGAATGACATCAGGGCGAAGCCGCCGCTGCATGCATCCAACGACCGTCATGACAAGACCGCCCGGGCTTGACACGCGTCAGTCGCACTTCCGGATGCGCGGCACGATGAGCCGTGTTCTGCTCGTGATTGCCTGGGCAACACTCAATCCGGACACGGCCCCGGCGATGGAACTCGCAGCCCCGGCTGAATCCCCCGGCTGCCCGCCAGAACAAACCTTGCGCTGGCGAGGTGGCACCCTTCGCCTGGAGAACGACTTGTTCACCGGCACCGATCGCAACTACACCAACGGCGTGGCGCTGATCCTGGTTTCCCGCGATCTGCAGGACACACCCCGCCCGGAGTGCCTGTCCGGGCCGATTGGCTGGTATGTCCGCTTCATCGGCCGGGCCGATTCCGGTTTTCGGCATGAGCCCGGCATGAGCCCGGCATCACAGAACATCGTCGTTCGTCTTGGTCAGTCCATGTATACACCCGGGGATAAGACCCGTACTGATCTGATTTCAGACGATCGGCCATATGCCGGGCTGCTCTACCTGGGCCTTGCCTGGAATCGCCGTGCCCTGCCACAGGATGCGAATCACGAAATACTTGATACACGTGAACTGACTCTGGGTGTAATCGGCCCCTGGTCACTGGCCGAGCAGTCACAGAATCTGGTGCACCGGGTGCGGGGCATCGAGCGCTTTCACGGCTGGGACAACCAGTTGCGCAACGAGCCGGCATTTCAGATGGCAATGGAGCGCAAGTACAAGCCTTACACGGACGGTGCCGTTCGCTCCGGCTGGAACAGCGACCTGATCGGCAGCTATTCCCTGCGTGTCGGGAATATCGAAACCTCCGCCAGTACCGGTGTTGAACTGCGTACCGGCTGGAACATTCCGAACGACTTCGGCAGCTACCCGACTCGACCCGGCGCGGAGAATCGCCCACCGTCGGAACTTGCCGAACTGCGCAAAACGAAACCCGAATCCGCCCGGGCGCCGAAACCGGGGGCTCATCTGTTCGTGAATCTGGAGACCAGGGCGGTTGCCCGGGATTTCTCGCTCGACGGGAACCTGTTCCGGCGCGGTCACCATGTTCGCCGCCAGCCCTGGATTGCCCAGGCGGCGGTCGGCATCAGCAGCCAGTGGATTGTCCTCGGACATGGCGTGCGGCTTGCCGTCATGCGCGTCTGGAGAACCCGGGAATTCGTTCAGCAGGCCGGTCACCACGCTTTCGGGTCAATTGCACTTGGCGTGGAATTCTGAACAATCCGGCCGGTTCGGTCGACAACAATGCATTTTGCAAAAGCCCGGATGGAGGTTCACGTGAGTCATGTCCTGCAAGCCCGCCCCCTTTCTCGGGCCGCATTGGCTCTGCTTCTGACGATCTTCGCCGGAGGTCTTGCCGCGCAGCCCGTGGAAATCGCGAAGCCGATGGCGCTTCGCAACATCATGAAAGAACTCGACCGTGACATGCAGGCGGTCACCGGCGCCATTTCAAGAGAAGAATGGTCAGTGGTCGCCAGGCTGGCGCCGAAAATTGCCAGGCATGCCGAACCTCCTCTCACTGAAAAGATGCGTATCCTCGGCTGGCTGGGATCCGATGCAGGGCAATTTCGCAGTCTGGATGGACAGGTGAACGAGGCCGCCATGGCGATGGAAGAGGCAGCCGGACGTGAAGATGGCGAAGGCGTCATCACGGCTTTTTCCCGGACGCAGCAAAGCTGTCTGGCCTGCCACCAGCATTTTCGCCATTCGTTCGTGAAGCAGTTTTACGGAACGCGGTAGCGCGGGTGACGTCAATTTGCGCCAGAACCTCCGGTTTGCGCGACAATGACGGCCGCTGTGACACCTCACCGCTGCCAGATCCGTTGCACGTGGCGGATTCGGCGACAACAACACCAGGAGACCCCATGAAGACGTATCTGAACATCATCAACGGCGAAGCCGTCGGTTCGGACCGGACGTTCGAGTCGTTCAATCCGGCGACCGGAGAATCGCTCGGCAGCGCGCCGGTTTCGACGCAGCAGCAGGTCGCCGATGCGGTGGCTGCGGCCCGGGCGGCGCAACCGGCCTGGGCTGCCCTGCCCGATGCCGAGCGCAAGGCGCTGATGATGAAAGTGGCCGAGATCATCAAGGCCAATGATCAGTATCTGGCCGAATGGGTGACGCGCGAACAGGGCAAGCCGCTCGGTGGTGTCGGCCCCGACCAGGTGCCGGGAGCCAGGTTCGAGGTCTGGGGCGCCGAGGTGTGGACGCAGGTGCCGGCCAGTCTCGATCTGCCGGTCGAAGTGGCTTTCGAAGATGACACGCGTCGCGACGAGATCCATCGCAAGCCGTGGGGGGTCGTTGCAGCCATTGCACCGTGGAACTGGCCGCTGCTGATTGCGATCTGGCAGATCATTCCGTCGATCCGCGCCGGCAATACGGTCGTCATCAAGCCGTCCGAATACACGACGCTCGGCACGCTGGAAATGGTGCGCCTGATCAACGAAGTGTTGCCCAGGGGCGTGGTCAACACGGTCAGCGGTCCCGGCGAAGTCGGCTCGTGGCTGGTATCGGATCCGCGCATCGACAAGATCATGTTCACCGGCTCGGCACGCACCGGCGTGAAGATCGCCGAGGCCGCGGCGAAGAACATCGTTCCGGTCACGCTCGAACTCGGCGGCAACGATGCTGCCATCATGCTGCCCGATGCCGATCCGAAGGCGATGGCCATGGGCCTGTTCTGGGGCGCTTTCATCAACATGGGCCAGACCTGTGCGGCCGCCAAGCGCCTGTACGTCCCCGAGGAACTCTATGAGCCGACCGTGCAGGCGCTCAAGGAACTCGCCGAGGCGATGCCGATGGGCGACGGACTGGCCGAAGGCACCGTAATGGGTCCGATCCAGAACAAGATGCAGTTCGACAAGGTGGTCGATCTGGTCGAGAGTGCAAAAACACAGGGCGGACAGATCGTCTGTGGGGGGGCACCACGTGGCGGTCCGGGTTATTTCTATCCGCTGACGCTCGTCACCGGCCTGAAAGATGGCGATCGCCTGGTTGACGAAGAGCAATTCGGTCCGGTACTGCCGATCATCAAGTACAAGAACGTCGAGGATGCCATTGCCAGCGCCAATCGGCTGGAAGCCGGCCTGGGCGCCTCGGTCTGGTCCAGTGATGTTGAAAAGGCCAAAGAAGTGGCTGGCCGTATCCAGGCCGGCACGGTCTGGATCAATCAACACGGCATGATCCATCCGATGGTGCCGTTCGGCGGCGTCAAGGGATCGGGTTATGGCGTCGAATTCGGTGTCGAAGGCCTGAAGGCAGTCACCCGGCCACAGGTGATCAGCATCAGGAAATGACGGCTTGCGGGAAACATTGCCCGCAAAAGAAAAGCGCCCTGCAAAACGACATGTTTTGCAGGGCGCTATCTTTTCAGTGAAGGATCATCGGACAAAAGGCAGAAACGCTCCCGGGAAAGGTCCGATCCTGCAATGACCGAAGTGATCGGCGTCCGGCGTCCTGCTCTCAGACTACCTGAAGATGACCAATCCGCCTGTTTCAGATAGCGAAATTTTCGCGGTTCTTGCCGGCAAGCCAGGCCGGTTCGCGGCCACGACCCGACCAGGTGGCTCCGGTCTCCGGATTGCGGTACTTCGGTGCGACCGGCTTGCGCGTGCGTGATGCAGCAGCACGCGAATGGCCGAGAGCCTGCTGGATCTCATCGGAACCCAGATTGAATTCAGTGGCCAGTTCACGGATTTTGCTCAGGGCCGCCGTGATTTCCGCTTTCCTGGCCTCGGCAATACGTGCTTCCAGCTCTGCTTTCTGGGCCATCAGCTCCTTGTAACTGCTCATTCGCGACACTCCTAGTCTGTTTGAAAGAACGCCGCGATTCTAGCGCATCATCTGAAAGACCCTATACTGCTTTCAATCATGAAAGTTTCTTTTTTGGGCAAATGACAGTCATGACAGGGGCTTCACGGCAGGAAAGACCCTGTCACCCGTATCCATTACTTTGATTCAGCGCTTCTTTACTTCTTCGACAGCCACTTTCACCGATCAGCACATCGTCACCGGATCCCGCGCGATATCACACCGGTTACCGAATGACCATGCCTGGTTCAACTGGCGTCGGCCGCAATTCGCACCACCGTGCGGCCCTTGATCCGGCCCTGGATATAGTCGTCGAACGCCGTCGGCAATTGATTGAGCGCAATCGTGCGCGTGATCTCGTGCAGATGTGTCGGTTTGAGATCGGCAGCCAGACGCTTCCAGGTACGTTCGCGCAGCACGTGATTCGCATAACCTGAATCAATGCCGAGCAGGCTGACGCCGCGCAGGATGAACGGAAAGACCGTTGTCTTCAGCTCGAAGCTGGCCGCATTGCCAATGCTGGCCACCGTACCGGCCGGCTTCATCGTCGCCAGTACCCACTGCAGGATCGGTCCGCCGACATTGTCGACGGCGCCGGCCCAGCGTGCGCCTTCAAGCGGGCGAATGCGCTCCAGGTCGATCGACGCGACGAGTTCGATCGCCGATGCGCCCAGGCCGCGCAGATATGCCTCCTCGGACTCCTTGCGCGTGAGTGCGACGACTTCGTAGCCCAGGCGGGCGAGCATATCGATGGCCAGTCCGCCAACGCCACCGGTGGCGCCGGTGACGATGACCGGCCCGTTGCCCGGTGCGAGGCCGTTCACCTCCATGCGTTCGATGCCCAGTCCGGCCGTGAACCCGGCCGTGCCGAGCGCCATCGCCTCGAACAGCGTCAGGCCTTCGGGCAGCGGCACGGCCCATTCGGTCGGCACGCGCGCATATTCCGCGTAGCCACCGTGATGCGCGACGCCCAGGTCGTAGCTGGTCACGATCACCGGATCTCCCGGCCGGTAACGGGCATCGGCGCATTCGACGACTTCGCCGGCGAGATCGATGCCGCCGACGCAGGGAAAGCGCCGGATGATCTTGCCGGCGCCGGTGGCCGCCAGCGCATCCTTGTAGTTGATGCTCGAATAGTGCACGCGAACGAGCAGTCCGCCGTCATCCAGTTGCGCCGGGCTCATCGTCGTCAGTTGCCCGCTGACCCGCTCCCCGTCGCGATCGATCCGGTAGGCGGCAAAATTTCCGGTGTCCATGTCTTCTCCCATGCGGCCGGCGCATCCTCCAATCGGGTCTGCGCGGCGTGAACGGAATGACTCTACCGCGAAGCCCGGCAAACGGGTGAACCGCCTCAGGGCAGTTCAGGGTGAAACAACTGTCGATGACATTGCCATGAGGACGGCACCCCGCGCACGCGCTACGATAGCGTCACCATGAGCGTCTCCATCGTCATCAAGCGCGCCTACGAGGACCCCTCCCAGGCCGACGGCTACCGCGTCCTGGTCGACCGGATCTGGCCACGCGGCAAGCGCAAGGAAGCGCTGGCACTCGATCAGTGGGCGAAGGAACTCGGGCCGAGCACCGTGCTGCGCCAGTGGTTCGGCCATGATCCGCAGCGCTGGGAGGAGTTCCGCGAACGCTATCGGCGCGAGCTCGACACGCCGCAGGCACGCGAACTGCTCGCGTCGCTGCTGCATTCAGCCGGCCGCGGACCGTTGACACTGGTCTATTCGGCACGCGACGAACAGCACAATCAGGCCATCGTCCTGCGCGAACTGCTGTTGTCGCTGCGGCATCCGGACCCTGCGAAGTAGGCCGCCGCGCCCGATGAGTTCCCCGACTGGCGCCGCCGGACGACGCCCGGCCCGGGCATCGCCGGGCCCTCCCGAAGACAGCCGCTTCGCCCGTCGTCTGCGCCGGATGCTGCGCGGAGGCGTGCATTTCGACCGCGCAACGCGCGTACGCTACGCGACCGATGCATCGATGTACCGCATCGAACCGCTCGGCGTGGTCATTCCGGCCGACGATACCGATGTCGTTGCCACGCTGGAACTGGCGCGCGAGGCCGGTGTGCCGGTACTGCCGCGCGGGGCCGGCACCAGCCTTGCCGGCCAGGCCATCGGCGAGGCGCTGGTGCTCGATCACAGCCGGCACCTGAACCGCATCCTGCGCTTCGATCCGCACGCCCGCACGATCGAGGTGCAGCCCGGTGTCGTGCTTGATGCGCTCAACGCCTTCCTGCGTCCGCACGGTCTGTGGTTTCCGGTCGATGTGATCAGTTCGGCGCAGGCCACGATCGGCGGCATGGCGGGCAACAACGCGAGCGGCCCGCGTTCGATCCGCTACGGCAACATGGTGCACAACGTCGTGGGCATCGACGCGCTGCTCAGTGACGGCACGACCGAACATTTCGGTCCTTTCGGCACGGCGGCGCCGCGACCGCTGTCGAGTGCGCGCAGTGCGGCGCTCGTTTCGCGCCTGTTCGCCATCGGCCAGCGCGAACGGAACGAAATCGCGCAGATGTGGCCGCCGTTGCTGCGTCGCATCGGCGGCTACAACCTCGACGTATTCCATCCCTGCTCGCCACGTCCGTATACCGTCGACGGTTCGGTCAATCTCGCCCATCTTCTGGTCGGTTCCGAGGGGACGCTGGCCTGGTTCCGGCGCATTACGCTCGCCCTGGCGCCGCGGCCGACGGCGCGCCGCCTCGCGATCGTCCATTTTGCCGATCGCGAGGCGGCGCTGCGCAGTGTGCGCGCCATCGTTGCAGCCGGCGCCAGTGCCGTCGAATTTCTCGACGCAACCATTCTTGCCGGGATGCTGGCGACGCTGCACGGAGATCTGCCTCCGATATCCGCATCCGGCACACATCGGACCGTGCACGGCATCCGGACGTCCTCCGGACATCCGGATCAGCCGTCGGGGCATGCCGCCGCCGCCTCGACCGTCGCCCATGCGCTCGGAGCCGGGCATCTTCCGGGCAACAGGCCGGACGCCGGTGCCCTGCTCATCGAATTCGAGGGCGAGAGCGAGGGAGAGGAGAGGGCCGTGCTCCAGCGGCGCTGTGCCGAACTGGGCGACATCGCCGTCCCCGGTCGCAGCCATCGCGTGCATGCCATCGCGCACGAGGCAGCGCAGGACCTGATGTGGCAGACCTATCGCAGTGCCGTACACCGGACGCTATCGCGACCCGGTGCCGCGCAACCACTCGGATTCGCCGATGATTGCGCCGTGGCACTGGGCGATCTCGCCGATTTTGCGTCGGACGTCGATCGTGTGCTCGCGCGGCACGGCATCGAGGCGATCCGCTCGGGCCCGGTCTCGGCCGGCGTGCTGCGTGTGCGTCCGATTCTCGTTGCAGACAATGCCGGTGCACGGAAAATGCGGGCGATCGCCGACGAAATCGCCCTGCTCGTACGCCGCTATCGTGGCGCTTTTTCCGGTGAGAGCGGTGATGGCATCGCGCGCAGCGAACGCGTGAACTGGCAGTTCGGTGAACGGCTCGAACGCGCCTTCGAGGAAGTCAAGGAGACTTTCGATCCGGTGCATCTGCTCAATCCGGGCAAGATCGTGCGTGCACCCCGGATGGACGACGAGCGTCTGTTTCGTCAGGTGCCTGATCTCGCGCTGGCGGCGCGGGCGACGGCACTCGACTGGTCTGCCTGGAGCCGCGAAGCGGACGAGTCGGCGCAAACGCGACCGGGCGACGATCGGGGTGGCGATCCGGGCGACGCCGACCCGGGCACAGCGGATATCGGACCCGGCGTCTCCGACGGATTCGTCCATGCCGCGGCCGCCTGCGACGGCAACGGGCTGTGTCGCCGGTTCGACGCCGGCGCGATGTGCCCGAGCTGGCGCGTGACGCGCGACGAAAAGCATCTGACCCGGGGTCGCGCGCACACCCTGCATCACTTCCTGAGCGCCGGGTTGCCGGGCCCGGCCACTCACGATGGCGAACGTGCCCGCCGTGCCCGGGCCGCATACGAGGCGCTCGAACTGTGCGTCGGCTGCAAGGCGTGCCGGCGCGAATGTCCGGCCGGCGTCGACATGACGCGCATGAAAATCGAGTTCCTGCATGACTGGAACCATACGCACCGGCTGTCGCGGCGCGATCGCCTGCTCGCGTGGTTGCCGCGCTACGCCCGTCACGCGGCACGCTGGCGCGGATTGCTGCATCTGCGCGACCTCGTTCCCGGCCTGGCCTGGCTGACCGAACGCTGGCTGGGTCTGTCGGCGCGCCGACCGCTGCCACGCTGGCGCGCAGACCCGTTCAGCCGGGATGCCGGTACCGACGAACCGGCCGGAACGGACGTGAATGAAGGCACGAAGCGGCCCGCCAACACGCCGACAAGCTCCGGAACCCGCCCGTCAACTGCGGCAGCCGCCGCGCGCGAAGTGGTGCTCTGGGTCGACACGTTCAACAACTGGTTCGAGCCGGACAATCTGCGCGCCGCCCGGACCGTGTTGCGTGCCGCCGGATACCGCGTGCGGATCGTGCGTGCCCTGCCCGGACAGGATCCGCGCCGCCCGCTGTGCTGCGGGAGCACCTTTCTGTCTCGCGGACTGGTCGACGAAGCCCGCATCGAAGCACAGCGCACGCTGGCTGCGCTGACGCCATGGATCGAGCGCGGCGTCCCGGTGATCGGACTCGAACCGGCCTGTCTGCTGACGATGCGCGACGAATTCCTGGCGCTGGGCCTGGGCGGGATCGCAGCGAAGCTGGCCACCAATGCCTGGCTGCTCGAGGAATTCCTCGCGCGCGAGCAGCAGGCCGGGCGTCTGGCCGTCGAGTGGCATGCGGTCGGCCACGATGAAGTGCTGCTGCACGGACACTGCCATCAGAAGGCCTTCGATGCCATGCCGGCCGTGCGTACAGTGCTTGGCTGGATCCCGGGTCTGGCGGTGCGCGAGATCGAAGGCAGTTGCTGCGGCATGTCGGGCGGCTTCGGCTACGACGCCCGCCACCACGATCTTTCGATGCAGATGGGCGAACTGACCCTGCTGCCGGCGGTCCGGCAGGCATCGGATCGGGCGCTGATCGTCACCGACGGCAGCGCCTGCCGATGCCAGATCCACGACGGCGCGCAACGCGAGGCTGTACACGTCGCCCGGGTTCTCCAGCAGGCGCTGGCACCGCAAGCTGCGTCTCCGGCAGTATCAACCGCGAAGATGAACCGGGGTGGGTGACGCCTCGAAGGCAAAAGACAGGCGCGCCGGATGGCTGCGCCCGCTCTCAGGTTTCCGCACTGCTGCCCAGCTCGCCGGCGAGATAGCGCTGACGCCAGGTCTCGAACGGTACCGAATCAGCCGCCTCGATGGTTTCCTGGGCCGCGAGCGATGCCCGCACAGCCGCCTGCTGGCGGGCATCGGCCTGCGCATCCAGCGGGCGGGCGAGCAGTTCGTCCCGGTGTGCCAGCGAACGGGCCAGCGCGAATCCGCGGAACGAACCCTCGCCATTCGACCGGACCCGGTCGAGCTGCCGGGCCGACGGTGTCTGCCCGGCGTCAGCCAGTGCGCGTCGGGCCGACGCGAGTGCGTCTCCGTGCGGCGTCGGCGAGGCCGGCTGCGCAG
>JACDJC010000048.1_pt1 | contig 154416 bp, 141 predicted proteins | sample 7454191 | NCBI WGS metagenome assembly JACDJC01 (sample SAMN14253291, study PRJNA609438) | sludge metagenome | isolation source: sludge after 25d culture with pyrite and EDTA | collected 2018-12-20 | reverse complement strand
CGACAATGAGGCGGCCGAACGGCTGCAACAGGCCAGGACGGCATTGTTTGAATCCATCAACCGACGGCTCGCGAGAACCGCCGCTTGACTCGGGCCACGAGATGACAGATTCAGACTCATCTACGGATTGGAAATGGCTGGCGCACGTTGACAGGCGCACGATGCCAAGACCCGCATACGGCGCCTTTGGCAGGTGGGCGGAGGCGCCGTGCGACGCGCCGCCGGGGCAGGATGAAGCCCGTGGCGCGGCGCCGGTTGCGGCCATGCCCCCAGGGGCGCGTCGACCAGGCCGGCACCCGGTCCGCGAGCGGCACGCCGGTCACCCGCCTCGCCGACGGCTTCGCCCATGCGCATCCTTTCACCGGCCCGATGCGTCTCAGCTACGGCAGCAACCGCCATCAGGGGATTTTGCAATCCGGCTGTGTCTGAGTTCCGGACTTTGCAGTTGCATGTCCGTGTCTATACTGGGACGGAGCTCTTGTGAGAGGGCCGATTTCGAAGGCCGTGGCGCAGGCGCTGATTCCTCGTGATTGTCTCAGCGGCGTCCTTCGCATTTTCATCCATGTCCTGCGCTTTCAGACCTTTCGGAAGGAGGCACGGCATGCTGACCAGGATTGCTTTTCCTCTCTTGCTCGGAGCGCTCGTTTTGAGCGCGGGGGCGCCACCGCTGGCGGCGGACGACAAGGCTGCCGCCGGCGGCGAAGACGTGACCACCCACGCCCCGCCGGGCGGCTGGGGACCGGACTATGGGATGACTCCCGGCATGATGGAGGCGATGGCCCTGGGTCCCGGCATCGCCTGCAGGGGCCCCGGCATGATGGGCGGCGTCTGGGGCATGGGGCCATGGAATCGCGCCGGCCTGTCGGCGGACCAGCGGGCGCAGATCAATAAAATCCGCGACGAGACGCGCAGGAAGAACTGGGAATGGACGGGTCGGTTGCTGGACGAGCAGGCCCGGCTGCGGGACCTGTATGACGCGCCGAAGCAGGATGCCGCCGCATTGAGCGAGGCGTACCGGAAAATCGGCGAACTCCAGCAGCGGATATACGAATCGTCCGAGGACGCCTACAAGCGCATGGACGCCATCCTGACCACCACGCAGCGGGAGAAATGGTCGTGGCGCTTCTGGCGGCGCTGGTAGGCCCGTGTCGAATCGGGATAGAGGGGCCGCCATGTTGGCGGCGGCCCCTCCCACACCACCCGGCATGCGGGTCCGCACCGGGCGGTTCGAGTGGTTGAGGCCATGAGGGACGGGGCACCCTGACTCGATCAAAGTAGGCAATGGCCAGTACCGTTTTCAGTAGCCTGTCGGCGTTTCGCCCGTAGCTACGGGTATTTCCGGCCACTCGACGCGCCACGATTTGTGACGCGCCCAGCGCTTTCAATTCCTGATACATCGTCGTCCCACGCTTCCAGTGCTTGAGTTGAATCGCCCGCAGCCGGTGTCGCATCCACCCGTCCAGCGTACGCCAGACCTTGGGCGTTTGCGATAACCAAAAATAGGCTTTCCACCCCAGTACATAGGGACGTAATCTTTCGACGACTTCCGCCATGCGGCGACCGCCTGAGCGTCGAGTCAGTTACGCTTCACTGCGTTCGTCGTGATCAACTTACGGCGGGACTTGCACCCGCAGGAGTGCGCCCGTGCCGGGCGCACACATGAAAAGGCCCCGCCGAAGCGGGGCCTTTTCCATGGCCGAAACGGCGGGGCTTACATCATGCCCATGTCGCCCATGCCGCCCATGCCACCACCGCCCATCGGCATCGCTGCCTTGTCTTCCGGCAGTTCGGTGACCATGCAGTCGGTGGTCAGCATCAGGCCGGCAATGGAAGCGGCGTTCTGCAGCGCGGTGCGGGTGACCTTGGTGGGGTCGAGCACGCCCATCGCCACCATGTCGCCGTATTCGCCGCTGGCTGCGTTGTAGCCGAAGTTGTCCGTGCCTTCGAGCACCTTGTTGACGACGACCGAGGCTTCTTCGCCGCAGTTCGCGACGATCTGGCGCAGCGGCTCCTCGATCGCGCGCAGCACGATCTTCACGCCGGCATCCTGATCGTGGTTGTCGCCCTTGATCGCGGCAGCCGCGGCCTTGGCGCGCAACAGCGCGACGCCGCCGCCGGGAACGATGCCTTCCTCGACCGCGGCACGGGTGGCGTGCAGCGCATCCTCGACGCGGGCCTTCTTCTCCTTCATCTCGACCTCGGTCGCGGCACCGACCTTGATCACCGCCACGCCGCCGGCCAGCTTGGCCTTGCGCTCCTGCAGCTTCTCGCGGTCGTAGTCGCTGGTGACGTCCTCGGACTGCTTGTTGATCAGGGCGATGCGGCCCTTGATCGCGTCGACGTCGCCGGCGCCATCGATGACGATGGTGTTTTCCTTGCCCACCTCGATGCGCTTGGCGCGTCCCAGGTCGGTCAGCTGGGCCTTCTCCAGGCTCAGGCCGACTTCCTCGGCGATCACGGTGCCGCCGGTGAGGATCGCCATGTCTTCCAGCATGGCCTTGCGGCGGTCTCCGAAGCCCGGTGCCTTGACGGCGCAGGTCTTGAGGATGCCGCGGATGTTGTTGACCACCAGGGTGGCGAGTGCTTCGCCATCGACGTCCTCGGCGATGATCATCAGCGGCTTGCCGGCCTTGGCGACCTGCTCCAGTACCGGCAGCAGATCACGGATGTTGGAGATCTTCTTGTCGAACAGCAGGATGAACGGATCCTCGAGGACCGCCATCTGCTTGTCGGGGTTGTTGATGAAGTAGGGCGACAGGTAGCCGCGATCGAACTGCATGCCCTCGACCACGTCGAGTTCGTTCTCCAGGCCCGAACCGTCCTCGACGGTGATCACGCCTTCCTTGCCGACCTTGTCCATGGCATCGGAGATGATCTGGCCGATGGGCGCGTCGGAGTTGGCCGAGATCGAGCCGACCTGGGCGATTTCCTTGCTGGTGGTGCAGGGCTTGGAGATTTTCTTCAGTTCCTCGGTGATGGCGAGGACGGCCTTGTCGATGCCGCGCTTCAAGTCCATCGGATTCATGCCGGCGGCGACGAACTTCATGCCCTCGTTGACGACGGCCTGGGCCAGCACGGTGGCGGTGGTGGTGCCGTCACCGGCGACGTCGGAGGTCTTGGAGGCGACTTCTTTCACCATCTGCGCGCCCATGTTCTCCAGCCTGTCCTTGAGCTCGATCTCCTTGGCGACCGACACGCCGTCCTTGGTCACGGTGGGGGCGCCGAAGGAGCGCTCGAGCACCACGTTGCGGCCCTTCGGGCCCAGGGTCACCTTGACCGCGTCGGCCAGGATGTTGACACCCGCCACCATGCGGTGACGCGCGGAATCGCCAAAACGTACGTCTTTTGCAGCCATGTTCTAAACTCCTTGAAGAATGCGTTCGCCACGGATGCACGGAGAAACCCGAAAGCGGTTCGTCTCCGTGGCTCCGTGTCTATGTGGTTGATGGTATTTCGGGGGGATTCAAGCTTCCACCACGCCCATGATGTCTTCTTCGCGCATCACCAGCAGTTCCTGGCCCTCGACCTTGACGGCCTGGCCGGCGTACTTGCCGAACAGCACGCGATCGCCCACCTTCACATCCATGGGGATGATCTTTCCCTGATCGTCTTTCTTGCCGGCGCCGACGGCGATGATTTCGCCCTGGTCGGGCTTCTCGGTCGCGGTATCGGGAATCACGATGCCGGACGCGGTCTTGCGCTCTTCTTCCATGCGCTTGACAATCACACGGTCATGCAGAGGACGGATTTTCATTGCAAAGTCTCCATTGCGATTACGTTGAGTGACGGGCAGCCGCGGCTGCCGGAAAAAAGCCTGGCGACGAGGGCGCGCTGTTAGCACTCGCCGCCGTCGAGTGCCAATAGTAGGGGCGCAAGCCGACAATTTCAAGCCCATGGACCTGATTTCACGTTCCCGAGCCGCCGTTTGGCATCCCTGTACCCAGATGCAGCACCTGGAAGGACTCGCGCCGCTCCCGGTCGCGCGCGGCGAGGGGCCGTGGCTGATCGATGCGGACGGCCGGCGCTACCTCGACGCGATTTCCAGCTGGTGGGTGAATCTGTTCGGCCATTGCAATCCGCGCATCAACGCCGCCATCACCGACCAGCTGACGCAGATCGAGCACGTCATGCTGGCCGGCGCCACCCACGCGCCGGTGGTCGAACTGTCCGAGCGGCTGGGCCGGCTCACCGGGCTGGGCCACGCCTTCTATGCTTCGGATGGCGCCTCGGCCACCGAGATCGCCCTCAAAATGAGCGCCCACTACTGGCGTAATGCCGGCCACCCAGGGAAGAACGGTTTCATCAGCCTGGAGAACGGCTATCACGGCGAAACCGTGGGCGCACTCTCGGTGACCGACATCCCCTTGTTCAAGGCGACCTACGCGCCGCTCCTGCGCCACACGAAGCAAGTGCCCACTCCTGACATGCGCCGTGCCGAACCGGGCGAATCCGCGGAAGCCTGGGCATTGCGCTGCGCCGAGGCGCTGGACGCGCATCTCGCCGAACACGCGGCGACCACCGCCGCCTTCATCCTCGAACCCCTGGTGCAGGGCGCCGCCGGCATGGCGATGTACCATCCCGCCTACCTCGCGCGGGCGCGCGAACTGTGCGACCGCCACCAGGTGCATCTCATCGCCGACGAAATCGCGGTGGGTTTCGGCCGTACCGGAACGATGTTCGCCTGCGAGCAGGCGTGCGTCCCGTTTCCGCCTGCCGGGGAGGATTCCGCGCAGAAAACGCCATCGAATGCGGCGCGCGCCCAGCCGGCGGCGATCCGGCCGGATTTCATCTGTCTCTCCAAAGGCCTCACCGGCGGCTACCTGCCGCTGTCCGCGGTGCTGACCAGCGACGCCGTCTACGCGGCGTTCTACGGTGCGGACACGGCACTGGGTTTTCTGCATTCCCATTCCTACACCGGCAACCCGCTCGCCTGCCGGGCGGCGCTGGCGGTACTGGACATTTTCGAGCATGACAACGTCATCGCCGCAAATCGGGTGAAAGCCATCGAATTTACGAAGATCGTCGAGGAAGTGGCCGCTCACAGACGCGTCGAGCACTTTCGCCATCTGGGAATGATCTGGGCGTTCGACGTCAGCGACGCCAGCCCCGGATTCGCCGACCGGTTCCACCGCGTGGCGCTGGCGCAGGGGGTGTTCATCCGCCCGATCGGCAATACCGTGTACGCAATGCCCCCCTACGTCGTCGACGCCGGAGCGATGCGCATGCTTGTGGATGCCCTGCTCGTCAGCCTCGGCGAAGCGGGCGTCTGACGGATGCGCTTGACAAATTCCCCCCCGCGGCGCATATAGGCAGTAATCAGCTACTTTCTAAAACCCTGGCCATGGTCGAAGCCCCCATCCGCAAGCGCCTGGGCGCCGATGAGCGGCGCGAAGAAATCATCCGTGTCACGCTCGACCTTGCCGGCCGCCAGGGCGTCGACGACGTCACCACCCAGGACATGGCCAACGCGATGGGGCTGACGCAGGGCGCCGTGTTCCGGCATTTTCCCAGCAAGGACGCGATCTGGCTCGCGGTGATGCAATGGGTGCGCGACCACCTGATGGGCACACTCGGACGCGCCGCCGCCGAAGGCCGCGACCCGCTCGATGCACTGCAGCGCATGTTCTTTGCCCACATCGACTTCGTCGCCGGGAAGCCGGCGATCCCGCGGCTGCTGATGTCCGAGCATCTGCACGGCCGCAACAGCCTGCTGCGCAAACTGGTGACCGAGATCCTGCTCGGCTTCGAAGCGAAGGTAGCGGGTCTGCTCGACGCCGCGCGGGCAGAGGGGCTCGCGCGCGCCGACCTCGACAGCCAGGCGGCCGCCACGCTGTACCTCGGCCTGATCCAGGGCCTGGTGCTGCAGACTTCGATCCTGCGCGGGCAGCGGGCGCTGCGCACCGAGGCGGAGCGCACCTTTCCGATCTTCCTGCACGCGATCCGGCCGCCATCGGCCGCAGCCGCCGCACCTTGAGGCATCGGGCACGCATGCCGGCGAGGTATCGCGGCACCACCCCGTCCGGCGACGCGCTGACGCGATGGAACTGAGCTTTCTCGGTGCCGCGCGCGAAGTGACCGGCTCCAGCTATCTGGTGGAAGCCGAAGGGGTCCGTTTCCTGGTCGACTGCGGCATGTTCCAGGGCGGGCGCGAAGCGCGCGCGAAAAACCACCGCGCGTTTTCCTACGATCCCCGCAGCATCGATTTCGTGCTCCTCACCCATGCCCACATCGACCATTCCGGGCTGCTGCCGCGCCTGATCGCACTCGGCTTCAAGGGCCCGGTACACGCCACCCGCGCCACCTGCGACCTCCTCGAAGTGCTGCTGCCGGACGCCGGACACATCCAGGAGAAGGAAGCCGAGCACGCCAATTTCGATCGCTTCCACCGCACCATGGCCAAGGCCGGGCAGGGGCCGGCGCGCGCCGGACTGCACGAGTTGGCGCCGCTTTATACGGTGACGCAGGCGCGCGCCGCGCTGAAGCGACTCAATCCGGTCGACTACGATCTCGAGATCGCACCGCACCCCGCGGTGCGCTGCATTTTCCGCGATGCGGGCCATATTCTCGGCTCGGCGATCATCGAGGTGTGGGTGGGTGAAGGCAAGCGCCGGCGCAAGCTCGTGTTCTCGGGCGACCTCGGCCAGCCGGCGCGGCCGCTGGTGCGCGACCCCACGCCGATCCGCGAAGCGGACTACCTGCTCGTCGAATCGACCTACGCCAACCGCGACCACAAGAGCATGGAAGCGACCGAGGACGAACTGGTGGCGGCGATCACCGACACCATCGAGCGCAAGGGCGGCAACGTCATCGTGCCCGCGTTCGCCGTCGGCCGCACCCAGGACATGATCTATCTTCTCGCCGACCTGACCCGGCGGGGACGCCTGCCGAAGCTCTCGGTGTTCGTCGATTCGCCGATGGCGACGGCCGCCACCGAGATCACCTACCGCCACATGGAACTGCTGGACGAGGAAACCAACGCCCTGCTGGGACGTCAGGGTGGCGCGCAGTATTTCCGCAAGCTCGCATTCGTCGAGGACGTCGAGGAATCGAAGGCGCTCGACCGCATCCGCGGCGGCGCGGTCATCATCTCGGCGAGCGGCATGTGCGAGGCCGGGCGCATCAAGTTCCACCTGCGCGCCAACCTGCCGCGCCACGAATCGAGCGTGCTCATCACCGGCTTCCAGGCCGCCGGCACCTTCGGCCGGCGCCTCGTCGACGGCGCAAGGCGCGTGCGCCTGCTCGGCGAGGACATCCCGGTACGCGCCAGCCTCTACACCCTGGGCGGGCTGTCCGCCCATGCCGACCGCAGCGCGCTGCTCGCCTGGCTGGGCCACTTCCGCAACGTGCCGCGCCGGGTCTTCGTGGTGCATGGCGAGGAAACCGTGGCCAGCGGATTCGCCGACACCCTGCAGCAACGCTTCGGCTGGGACGCGCTGGCGCCGCAGCCGGGGCAGCGCGTCACGCTGGACTGACGGCGACGCCGCATGGCTTTTCCGGAAGCCTTACGCACAGCCTGCGCCTCCGCCCTGCTGGGAGCGCTCGCGCTCGCCCACGCGGCCGAGCCGGCCGACTGGGAAGCATGCAGCGCGATTTCCGCCGACAACGAACGCCTGGCGTGCTACGACGCGCTCGCCGGACGTCCGCCGCCGACACCGGAATCGCCGCCCGGCGCGGTGGTGGCCGACGCGGATGGATCCGGCCTGCTGTCGGCCCTGTCGCGCCACTGGGAACTGGACGACGCGGCCAAGCAGGGCGCCTTCCTGTTCCGCGCACACCGCGCCAACTATTTCCTGCCGCTGAAATACAGCACTGCGCCCAACGCGCAGCCCTTCGCCAGCGCATATCCGCAGGCCGACCCCCGGCTGCGCTCGGTCGAGACCGAGCTGCAGCTCAGCTTCAAGGTCAAGGGCATGCAAGGCGTGTTGGGCAACGACGATCTCGACCTGTGGTTCGGCTACACCGTCACCTCGTTCTGGCAGGCCTACAACAGCGATTTTTCCGCGCCGTTCCGCGAGACCAACTACGAGCCGGAAATGATGTGGGTGCTGCGCACCGATTATTCGCTTGCCGGCTTCCGTGGACGCTTCGTCAACTTCGGCCTGGTCCATCAGTCGAACGGTCGCGGCGCGGAGCTGTCGCGCAGCTGGAACCGCGTCTACGCGCAATTCGGTCTCGAGCGCGACCGCCTCGCCCTCCTGGTGCGTCCCTGGTACCGCCTCGCCGAAGCCGGCGCGGACGACAATCCCGACATCGAGGACTATCTCGGACACGGCGACCTGCAGGCGATCTACACCAGCGGCCGCAACACCTGGTCGCTGCTGCTGCGCAACAACTTCCAGCGCAACGACAATCGCGGCGCGCTCAAGCTCAGCTGGAGTTTTCCGCTGCACAGCCGCCTGCGGGGCTACGTGGAATATTTCAACGGCTATGGCGAATCGCTCATCGACTACGACCACCGGCAGCAGAGCATCGGTTTGGGCGTCAGCCTGACGGGCGGGATTTGAACGGGCGACCGGCGCGTCTTTGGCGAAGTGTCGGCAAGCTGCCATACTTCAAGCGGGTCGACGGAATTCCGGATGGCCGCGCCGGCAGGGTGCGCCACGGACCTTCCCGGCCGCGGCCCGAACCGCCGGCCGCCGCCCCGCTGGAGACCGGCGAGCATGCACGAGGCCGGTCGCTGATCGTTCCAATCGGATGGAGACTGCGATGTTCGATACCCGCCTGCTGCATACGCTTCCAGAAATTCCCGAGCCCGTGCTGACCGTTTACGTGGACGTGAATCCCGCCAATCCACGCAACCAGGGACGCCCGTCGGGCGCGGGAACGTGGGTGAAAACCCAGGCGCGGGCCCTCGCCGCGCGCCTGTCCGGGGCGGACACGAAGCTGCTCAGGGAACAGGCGCAGCGCATCGACGCGCATATCGACGAGCACCTGGCGCGCGCCAAGGGGCTGGTGTTTTTTGCCGGTGCCGGAGCCTGGGAAATTCTCCGCCTGCAGGTGCCCGTTGAAGACGAAATGTACTGGGGCAAGCCGTCCCTGGGCCAGCTCACGTGGATCCTGGACGAACACCAGCCGTGTGGCATTCTGGTGGTGGACCGCAACGGCGCGCGCTTTTTCCGTTACCGCATGGGCGAGATCGTGGAGCAGAAAGAGGACCGCTTCGAACTCGATCTCTCGCAGTGGCGCCGCCGCGAACTGGTCACCGGGCGCGGGGTCGACCGGGATTCGTTCGAGCAGCGCGTCGGCGCGCAGTACGTCCGCTTCTTCAAGGACACGGCCGAGCGTTGCCGCGTCTGGCGCGAGCGCGAACAGCTCTCCTCGGTATTCGTCGCCGGCCCGACCGAGGCCGCGGAAGCGGTATGGGAGGCGCTGCCCGAAAACTGTCGCACGCAGGGTGCGCTGGTGCGCGGACTGCCGGCGCGCGTCACCGCGCCCGAATTGCTGCGCCGCATCGAACCCGAAATCGAGGCCTGGAAGCGCGCCCGCGAACTGGAGGAAGTCGAGGCCATTCTCGCCGTGGGCGAAGGAAACCGCGCGGCGCTCGGTATCGATGCCACGCTCATCCGCATCCAGCACGGCGAGGTGCGCCGCCTGCTGGTGGCGCGTGGATTGCGCGGCGAGGTGCGGGTATGCCGGCAATGCGGGTGGGTGGACCGCAGCGCGGAAGACGCCTGTCCCCGCTGCGGCGGCGCGCGCGACACCGAATCCCTGCGCACGGCGTTCCCGCAGCTTGCGCATGCGCGCAACATTCCGGTGGAAGTCGTCGCGGGCCAGGCCGCCGAGCGCCTGCATTCGGCCGAGGGGCTGGCGGCTTGGTTGGCCTGAGTTCGGTGGTGTCCGCTGGGGGGCGGGGCAACCGGCGTGCGTGCAAGAAATGGTGACCCCATTTGTGGTTGGCGTGGGTTTCGAGCAGGTGCCGAAAGCGCAGGATGGTGCACTCGTCGGGCAGGCTCTCTTCGCCCATGACCAGCCCCGCGAACTCGCGAAACAGGGCCATGTCGTACAGCGCTTCTTCAATGGGGGAATCCGAGCGCTTGGACCATTGCTGCAGGATGCGCAGCATGGCCTGGACGGCAAACGGCGGACGACCCCCTTTGGCCCCGGATTTGGGCGCATGCGGGGCAATCAGCGCAACCCGCTCTACCCACAGGGCACCACCCGCTTCATCTCGTCAAGAAACTCGCGCTTGCGGGTTCGCCTGGCCTTGCGCTCCAATCCCGTGGCGCCCAGGCTCATTTGTTTCAGGTCGCGACTGTCTCACATCAAGCACGGTCTGCGGAGGCTGTGCAGACCTTTCCTAGCAGCTCAAGCTGCTTGTCGTTTGGCCCAGTGGTATCCAGTATCACCAGTGTCCCATCCAGAGGAATCTCGCCGTAAAGTCTCCGGTAGTGTGCTCGATTCAACGCCAGGAGCCGAGCACATTCGGCAAGTTGATCCTTGGTGGCCTGCTCGATCAGCATATTTGCCAGCTTGTAATACTGTTCGAACCCCGCCGGGTCGGCCATGTGAGGGAATTGCAGCAAAATGTGGAATTCAGGCTTTACCCGAGCACGCCTGCTCCTGGGCATCTTGCTGGCATCGACCGGCATGGCGGCGACAGCGGGAACCCCCCGCACCTTGAGATTTCAGAAGCGGTGTTCCCCTTTATTTTTTCATGAGCCAGAAACAGAAGCTTGCTATAGCAATAAATATATTTTACTCTTTCTATAGAAATAGAAGGAGCGGAACATGGTTGCTGCGACACAGGCCGGACACAAGCCGGATCCAGGCGTCGTACTCGGGAAGGCAGTAACCCGAGCAGCGGATCGACTGGGCCTATCCAAGGCGCTTTTGGCGAGGATTATCGGCGTCAGCCCTTCGACCGTGACGCGCATCTACGACGGCAAATACCTTTTGGATCAAGGCCGCAAAGAGTGGGACTTCGCCCTCTTGTTCGTGCGCGTGTTTCGGTCCCTCGACTCTATTGTCGGCAACGAAGGAACCGCACGGAAGTGGCTCCGAAGCCAGAACCAGGCACTAAACGGCCGTCCGATCGAATTGATGACCAATACCGAAGGGTTGGTGCGGGTTGCCCACTATCTGGATGCCTCACGCGGTCTCGTCTGAGGCGTCCCTCTTCCGGGGTGCGATCTGGCGCATGGTCGAGGCCCAGCACATTGCCTCGACCATGAAGATCGTCGATTCCAAAGACGAGCAAGACATCCTTGAGGGCTTGCTTGAGCGCAGCAAACCTCCTCTGCCGGCGGGTATCGAAGACCTCGATTACTTGCTGGCGACGCCATTTCGCTATGATCCACGACGCCATGGTTCGCGCTTCCGTGCCAATACCGATCCCGGCGTCTATTACGGCGCCGAGTCGGTCAGGACGGCGGGGGCGGAACTCGGATACTGGCGTTGGCGATTCCTGAAGGACGCTCTCGAACTCGATCGGGTTGAGCCCGTGGCCCATACGGCATTCAGCGTTGATATCCGCACAACGGCGATCGACCTCCGCCAGCCACCTTTCAACCAGGACAGGGCGGTGTGGACCCACCCCGCTGATTATGCAGGCACTCAAGCCTTCGCGCGCGTGGTTCGAGAAGCCGGCATAGGTGCGATCATCTATGAGTCGGCAAGGGACCCGGAACCGGCTTGGTGCGTTGCGCTGCTTCAACCATCTGGCTTTGCGATGAAGCACCCCCATCCCGAGTCACAGACGTGGTGGCTGGCAGTCAACCAGACGGAAGTGATATGGCGCCGAGATCACGAATCGATGACTTACTCTGCGGAAAATTGGTAGCCAAGTCAGTTGAGCGGACACCGCTCTCGATACCATCCAAAGTCTCAAGCCTCCATATTGGCATGGTTGTCAACGAACAAACGAAATGAATCGACCCGGAACATCCGAGGTCATGTCTTTCGCTATCATTCCCTCATGCCACACTCGGCTCATGGCGAGGGCTTGAGTTCAAGTCCTCCTTGCGCTCTCATCCGGGCGTTCACTGCACAAGCGTGCGCCCGCTGGCCAAAACCCATGAAAAAACTGCGGGAACGATGATGTGCTCATGAAATACCTGGCCCTGATGTTTTCTGCGCGGCATTGCGGTGGAAGTCGTCGCGGGCCAGGCGGCCGAGCGCCTGCATGCGGTCGGCGGCCTGGCGGCCTGGCTGGTCGGAGTCCGGCGAGGCCCGTTGCGAGCGCCCGTGTCCTGGGGTTGGCTCGCTGATGCGTCGGACCAACCGGCGCTTTCCGCCGCTCCCGATCTGGCTCGCCCGCCCCAATCGCTGGGACGTCGTGGCGGCTGCGCTGGTCTTCGGCACGCTGGCGCTGATCATCATGGTGGCGCGCGAGATGCGCATGCCGCTGGAGATGCTCGACGCGGCGCCGGTCACGCTCGATCCCGCCGCGCTTCCGGCCTATGCCGCGCGCACCACGCTGCGCATGTTCGCGGCACTGGCGCTGTCGCTGGTCTTCACGTTCGCCATCGCCACATTCGCCGCGAAGAACCGGCGTGCGGAGAAAATCCTCATTCCCTTGCTCGACATCCTGCAATCGGTGCCGGTGCTGGGATATCTGTCCTTCACCGTGCTGCTTTTCCTGAGCCTCTTCCCGGGTTCGGTGCTGGGCGCGGAACTGGCGGCGATCTTCGCGATCTTCACCAGCCAGGTGTGGAACATGACGTTCAGCCTCTACCAGTCGCTGCGGACCGTGCCGCACGACATGGAGGAAGCCGCGCGGGCCTTCCATCTCTCGGCGTGGCAGCGCTTCTGGCGTCTCGAAGTGCCGTTCGCGATGCCCGGACTGGTGTGGAACATGATGATGTCGATGTCGGGCGGCTGGTTTTTCGTGGTTGCGGCGGAGGCCATCGCGGTCGGCACGCACACCATCGACCTGCCGGGTATCGGGTCCTACGTCGCGCTGGCGATCACCGAACGCAATCTCGCCGCGGTGGGCGCGGCACTCGCCGCCATGCTGGCCGTCATCGGCCTGTACGATCAACTCATGTTCCGCCCGCTGGTGGCCTGGTCGGACAAGTTTCGCATGGGGGAAACGGCCGCCGTCGAAACGCCGCGCAGCTGGCTGCTCACCCTGCTCCGGCGCACGCGGCTGGTACGCAGCGCCGGCGCGCCGCTGCGCCGCGGGGCGCACGACGTCGCCATGCGGCGCTTCGAATTCCGCGGCTTCGCCGTTCCGCTTTCGCGCACGGCGCGCAGCCGCGGGGCGGACGTGCTGTATTACGGCATACTCGCCGTTCTCGGCCTGCTGGGCGCGGGACTCACGGTATCGCTCATCCTGGAAATCGGCATGGCCGAAATCCTGCACGTGATGCTGCTCGGACTCTTCACCCTGCTGCGCGTCGTGGTGCTCATGGCCGTCGCGCTCGTGGTGTGGGTCCCGCTCGGCGTCCTCATCGGAATGCATCCGCGCCTGGCCGAACGCCTGCAGCCGGTGGCGCAGTTCCTCGCGGCGTTTCCGGCCAATCTGCTGTTTCCGCTCGCCGTCGTCGGCATCGTCCATTTCGCGCTCGATCCGGATATCTGGCTCAGTCCGCTCATGTTGCTCGGCGCGCAGTGGTACATCCTGTTCAACGTCATCGCCGGCGCGAGCGCGGTGCCGAACGATCTCATGGAGGCGGCGCGCGGCTTCCACGTGCGTGGCTGGCTGTGGTGGCGCAAGGTGATGCTGCCCGCCGTGTTCCCGTATGCCGTCACCGGCGCGCTCACCGCCTGGGGCGGCGCCTGGAACGCCAGCATCGTGGCGGAGGCGGTGCGCTGGGGCGACACGCATCTCGTCGCGCAGGGGCTGGGGGCGTACATCACCCTTCATACCGAGGCCGGCGACCATGCGCGCATCGCGCTCGGGGTCATCGTCATGTGCCTGTTCGTCGTCATCCTCAACCGCCTCCTGTGGCGGCCGCTCTACGATGCGGCCGCACGGCGGTTTCAAGTGCGATAGGAGGAAGCTTGAATCCGCAAACAGAGCCGCTGCTCGAATTGCAGGGTGTTCGCAAGGTCTTTCCGAAGGCCGCCGGCGAACTGGTGGTGCTCGACGACGTCAGCCTCTCCGTGCGGCCGGGAGAGATCGTCGGTCTCCTGGGACGCTCCGGTTCCGGCAAGTCCACCCTGCTGCGCGGCATTGCCGGGCTGATGCCGCTGACCGCGGGGCGCATCCTCTACCGCGGGGCCGCCATCACCGGCCCGCGCCCCGGCATCGCGATGGTGTTCCAGAGCTTTGCGCTGTTTCCCTGGCTGACCGTGCTCGGCAACGTCGAGCTCGGTCTGCATGCACTCGGCGTGCCGGCGCAGGAGGCGAGCCGGCGCGCCCTCGCGGCGATCGACCTCATCGGCCTCGACGGCTTCGAGACGGCCTACCCGCGCGAGCTCTCGGGCGGCATGCGGCAGCGTGTCGGCTTCGCGCGCGCGCTCGTCGTCGAGCCGACGCTGCTGCTCATGGACGAGCCGTTCTCGGCGCTCGACGTGCTCACCGCGGAGACGCTGCGCACCGATTTCCTGGATCTCTGGCTCGAAGGCCAGATGCCGATCGAGGGCGTGCTCATGGTGACCCACAACATCGAGGAAGCCGTGTTCATGTGCGACCGCGTGATCGTCCTTGCCGCGAACCCGGGACGCGTCCAGGCCGAAATCCCGATCTCGCTGCCGCATCCGCGCGACCGGCTGTCGGCCGCGTTCCGCCAGATCGTCGAGGACATCTACGCGCTGCTGACGGCGCGGGTACCGGCGATTGCGCGGCCCTTCGGCCCGCCCGCCACCCAGCATCTGCGGCACGTGTCGACGAACGTCCTGGCCGGCTTGCTCGAAACCGTCGCCGCCGCGCCGTATGGCGGGCGTGCGGACCTGCCCGAGGTCGCCGAGGACGTACAGCTGGAAGCGGATGAACTGCTGCCGGCTGCCGAAGCGCTGCAGATGCTGGGATTGGCCGAGCTGGCCACGGGCGACATCGTGCTCACGCCCGCGGGCCGCGATTACGCCGAGGCCGACACGCAGGCGCGCAAACGGATCTTTTCCGAGCACCTCCTCACCTGTGTGCCGCTCGTCGCGCACATTCGCGGCGTGCTCGCCGCACGCCCCAACCAGCAGGCGCCGCGCGTACGCTTCGAGACGGAACTGGAAGACCATCTCAGCGAGCAATACGCACGCGAGACGCTGAATGCGGCGATCGAATGGGGACGCTACGCGGAGCTGTTCGCCTACGACGACCAGACCGGATGGTTCAGCCTGGAGGACGTCACCGCCTGAGCGCCTCGCGCGCCGCGCCCGCCCGCTCCAGCAGTTCGTGCACGTAGCGCGCGGGAATCGCGTAGCTGATGCCGCTGGGCGTCGACAGCGCGGTTTCCTTGGCGCCCTTGACGTACACGGAATTGACCACGCCGAGCACTTCGCCGGTGTCGGGATGCCATACCGGGCTGCCGCTGTTGCCGGGGTAGGCGATTGCGTCGAGGGCGAACACCTCATAGCTGTCGCGCGCCTGCTTGAGGGCGCGTGCGGTGAGCTGGGTGGCGCTGGGCGGCGGGGTGAAGGCGGGGACGATGGCGGCAAGGCCGGCGCGGTGGGTGGACGGGTTCAGCCCGAGCACGGAGCCGATGGGGTAGCCGGTGAAATAGAGCTGGCTGCCTTCGCGCGCCTGCGTGGAGTCGCCCAGCCTGAGCACGGGCAGCGCTTCACCCTGGATCCTGAGCAGGACGAGATCGCGCGGCCGGTCGGTGGCGACGATCTCGGCGCGCCGCACCGCCATCTGCCGGTCGCGGCCGATGAAGACGGCATGGGTTTCGTTCTTTTCGGGATCGAGCGGCTTGGCGAAGATGTGCGCGCAGGTCACCACGTAGCGTCCGTCGAGCACCGCAAAACCCGTGCCCTGCAGGTTGGCGCGCGGGCTGCCGGCCGGCGCGAACGTCCCGACGCCGACGACGCCGGGGCGAATGCGCAGCAGCGTGTCGGCGACGTCGGCGCGGGCCGGCAGCGCCAGGGCGACGGCGACGAGCAGCCAGCTGGTACGGCGCTTGCAGGAGAACAGCCCGGCCAGCCGGCGCATCCGGCACGGCAACGTCCGGCAAATTCGATACAATTCGGGCGGCAGAAAAGACTTTCCATTCATAAAAGGAATCCTGGCATGAGCGTTGTTGCGGTGGTCGGACTGGGTTACGTGGGCCTGCCGCTGGCGGCGGAATTCGGCAAGAAGACCAAGACCATCGGCTACGACCTTTCGACCGAAAAAATCGAAAGCTACCGTCGATTCTGCGACCCCACCGGCGAAGTCTCGACGGACGATCTCAAGGCGGCGACGCAGCTCGTCGCGACCACCGATGCCGCCGATCTGGCGCAGGCGGACTTCATCATCGTCGCCGTGCCCACCCCGGTCGACGACGCGCACATTCCCGATTTCTCGCCGCTGGTCGCAGCGAGCGCCACCGTCGGCAAGCACATGAAAAAGGGCGCCATCGTCGTCTACGAGTCCACAGTCTACCCCGGCGCCACCGAGGACGTGTGCGTCCCCCTGCTGGAGAAGCATTCCGGCATGGAATGGAAACGGGATTTCCACGTCGGCTACTCGCCCGAGCGCGTCAACCCGGGTGACAGGGAACGCACCATCACCCGCATCACCAAGGTCGTGTCCGGCGACGACGACGCCACCCTGGAGAAGATCGCGGCGCTGTATGAATCGGTGATCACCGCCGGCGTGCACCGCGCCAGCAGCATCAAGGTCGCGGAAGCCGCCAAGGTCATCGAGAACACCCAGCGCGACCTCAATATCGCACTGATGAACGAGCTCGCCCTCATTTTCCACCGGCTCGACATCGACACCCTGGAAGTGCTGAAGGCCGCCGGCACCAAGTGGAATTTCCTGCCCTTCCGTCCCGGCCTCGTCGGTGGCCACTGCATCGGCGTCGACCCCTACTACCTCACCCACAAGGCCGGCATGCTCGGCTACCACCCGCAGGTCATCCTTGCGGGACGCCGCATCAACGACGGCATGGGCGCCTACGTCGCGCAGGAGACGGTGAAGAAGATGATCGCCAACGGCGTGCCGGTCAAGGGCGCCCGCGTCAACGTCCTCGGGCTCACCTTCAAGGAGAACTGCCCCGACCTGCGCAACTCCAAGGTGGTCGACGTGATCCGCGAGCTGCAGTCCTTCGGCTGCGACGTGCGCGTGCACGATCCGCTCGGTGAGTCGCGCGAGGCGGAACACGAATACGGCATCACCCTCACGCAATGGGATGAGCTGCCCGAATGCGACGCGCTGATCGCCGCGGTGTCGCACGCTGCCTACCTGGAAAAACCATTCACCGAACTGGCCGCCACGCTGAAGAAGGGCGGCGTCTTCACCGACGTCAAGTCGGCCTACGCCCCCGACATGGTGAAGGCCGCCGGCTTCGCCCTGTGGAGACTTTGATGGCGGCTTCCTTCGACGCGCGGACGGCCGAACTGCGCGCAGCGCCGAAGACCTGGCTCGTCACCGGCGCCGCCGGCTTCATCGGCTGCAACCTGGTCGAAGCCCTGCTGCAGCTCGGACAACGCGTCGTCGGACTGGACAATTTCGCCACCGGCCACGAAAAGAACCTGGCCCAGGTGCAGGCGAGCGTCGGAGCGGAACACTGGCAGCGCTTCACCTTCAAGCGCGGCGATATCCGCGATCCGATCACCTGCCACGCCGCGTGCCGGGATGTCGATTACGTGCTGCACCAGGCCGCGCTGGGCTCGGTGCCACGTTCACTGGAAGATCCGCTGTCCACCCACGCCGCCAACGCCACCGGCTTTCTCAACATGCTGGTCGCGGCGCGCGACGCCGGCGTGAAGCGCTTCGTCTACGCGGCCTCGTCGTCCACCTATGGCGACCATCCCGGCCTGCCCAAGGTCGAGGACGTCATCGGCAGCCCGCTCTCGCCCTACGCCGTCACCAAGCTCGTCAACGAACTCTACGCCGACGTGTTCGCCCGCTGCTACGGCATGGAGTCGATCGGCCTGCGCTACTTCAACATCTTCGGCCGCCGCCAGGACCCCAACGGCGCCTATGCCGCCGTGGTGCCGAAATGGGTGTCGAGCATGATCGGCAACGAGCCCGTGTACATCAATGGCGACGGCGAGACCAGCCGCGATTTCTGCTACATCGACAACGTCATCCAGGCCAACCTGCTCGCGGCCACCAGCACGCACGCCGACGCCGCCAATCAGGTGTACAACGTCGCGGTCGGCGAGCGCACCACGCTGAACCAGCTGTTCGAGGCGATCCGCGCGCTGCTCGTGCCGCGCTATCCGCATCTCGAAGGCTTCAAACCCACCTATCGCGAGTTCCGCGCCGGCGACGTGCGGCATTCGCTGGCGGACATCGGCAAGGCACGTGCGCGTCTCGGCTATGCGCCGACGCACCGCATCAGCGAGGGGCTCGCGGAAGCGATGGACTGGTACGTGGGGGATCTCGGCCGATGATCGTGCGCGGTGGCCCGGACGGCCGGGCATGAACGAACCGGCGCGGAGCGGGGCGGGCGCCGACACGCCACTCGGTCGCCTGCTGCGACGCATCGAGGCGGAAAGCGATTTCCCGGCGCTGTCCGAATCGGTGAGTGCGATCAACCGCATCGCCGCCTCCGACCGCGAGAGCGTAAGCCAGCTGTCGAACGCCATCCTCAAGGATTTCGCGCTCACCAGCAAGCTCCTCAAGCTCGCCAACGCCGCGTTCTACAACCGTGCCGGCGGCGGCGGCATCAGTACGGTTTCGCGCGCCGTGGTCATCCTCGGTTTCGACGCGGTGCGTTCGATCGCGTTGAGTCTCATCCTGTTCGACAACCTCCAGAACGGCGCGCAGATCCAGCAGTTGAAAGAGGAATTCTTCAAGGTGCTGTACGCCGCCCTGCTCGCACGCGAGCTGGTGGAAAAGGCCGGCGTGCACGATGCCGAGGAGGCGTTCATCGGCGCCATGCTCCACCACCTGGGCCGCATGCTCGTACTGTTCTATTTCCCTGCCGAGATGGCTGCGGTGCGCGAACGGATGGCGTCGCGCGGCATTACCGAGGCGCTCGCCGCGACCGAAGTTCTCGGTGCCTCGCCCGAGCAGCTGGGCATCGCCGTCGCGCGCAACTGGGGGTTTCCCGAGCGCCTCGTGCAGAGCATGAAGCACCTGCCGCCGGGACGAATCCGCAGAAGCGCGAACGACGTCGAGCGCCTGCGCATCCTCGCGGGTTTTGCGAGCGCATTGTGCGAAGGCGTGACGGCCGCTCCGGAAGACGGGCATCACGCCGCGATGGCGCGGCTGCTCGAGCGTTTTCGCGACAGCATACCGCTCACGGCGGAGCAGATCGGTACCGTCATGAGCACCGCGCTTGCCGAGCTTTCGAACTTCGCGCAGGCGGTGAACGTCGATCTGGCGCGCAGCACGTTTGCGGCGCAGGCCGCGCAGTGGGCCGGCCTGCCCTCCCCCGCGGCGGCGCCGGATGCCGGCATGTCGCAGCAAGCGACGGCGGCGCAGGACGCGCTGGACGCGGCGGTGCTGCACGAGCCGGTCCCGCCGCGATGCGCCACGGACGAGGGGCCGCCGCACACGCCCGAAGCGGTGCAGGCACGGCTGGCCTCCGGCCTGCAGGACGTCGGCAACTCGCTCATCGACGACAACGTGTCGCTCAACGACATCCTGCGCATGATCCTGGAGACCATGTATACCGGCATGGGCTTCGAACACGTGATCCTGTGCATCCGGGACGCCGGCCGCAACACCATGCGCGGCAGGTTCGGTTTCGGCGAAGGGGCGCAGACCCTCGCACGCGCCTTCGATTTCCCGCTCGCCGGTACGCCCGACGTGTTTCTCGTCGCGCTGCAGAACAACGCCGACATCCTCATCGACGACATCGACAGCCCGAACATCGCCTCACGCATCCCCGCCTGGTTGCGCCGCCAGGTGCCGGCACGCACTTTCGTGCTGTTCCCGATCCTCGTGAAGGGCAAGCCGATCGGCCTCATCTACGCCGATCGCGGCCAGGCCGGCGACATCGTCATTCCGGAAAAGGAGCTTTCGCTGCTGAAATCGCTGCGCAACCAGGCGGTGCTCGCCTTGCGTCAGTCCATGTAACGACGGGATCGCCCATCCGGTGTGCGGAGGCCCGCTTGCGCGCCGCCGCACGGGGCTCCTGCCGACGCCGCCTGCGCCGCGCGGACGCGTGCCGGACAATCCGGGGCATAATGCCGCAATGTCGTTTGCCGCCGCCTCCCGCCTGCTTGCCGGCCTGCTGCTCGTCGGACTCGCACTGGGTGCACGCGCGGCGGAGCTGCCTGCGGCCTTCGTCGCGGCGCTCGACGAGGCGGGCATTCCGCTCGGCCGCGTGGCGGTGATGGTGCAGGCGATCGGCGCAGCCGAACCGCTGCTCAGCCACAACGCCGATGCGGCGCTGAATCCCGCTTCGACGATGAAGCTGGTGACGAGCTTCGCCGCGCTCGACCTGCTGGGCCCGACCTATGCCTGGACCACGACGCTGTGGGCGGCGGGCCCGCTTGCCGACGGCGTGCTGGACGGCGACCTCGTCGTCGAGGGGCACGGCGATCCCACGCTGACGCTCGAACGCATGTGGCTGCTGCAGCGCGCGCTGCGCGCGCACGGCGTGCGCCACATCCATGGCGGACTGCTGCTCGACACCTCTTTTTTCGATGTCCCGCCGCACGACCCCGCGGCCTTCGATGGCGAGCCCTTCGCCCCCTACAATGCCGCCCCCGGTGCACTGGTCGCCAATTTCAACGCGCTCGCGCTGCGCGTGAAACCGCAGGACGATGCGATATTGATCGTTCCCGACGTCGCGCTGCCGGGCGTGGCGCTGGTCTCGCGCGTGACGCTGGCCGACGCTGCCGAATGCAACGGCCGGCAGGGCGCGCTCGCACCGGCGTTCCCCGACGCGGGGCGGCGCACCCTGGAAATTACCGGACGCTATCCGCGCGACTGCGGCGAGCGTGTGCTCACGTTCAACCTGTTCGAGCCGGCAGCGACCTTCGATTTCATCTTCCGTGGACTGTGGGACGAGTCCGGCGGCACGCTCAGCGGCCCCACGCGCGGCGGCACCGCGCCGGATGCCGCGCCGCTGCTGGTGTTCGAATCCGAACCGCTGGCGCAGGCGCTGGTCCGCCTCAACAAGTATTCGAGCAACATCATGGCGCGCAACCTGTTCCTCACGCTCGGCGCGGAAACCTTCGGTGCGCCGGGCACGCCGGACAAGGGGGCACGCGCGGTGCGCGAGAGCCTGGCGCGGCACGGCATATCGACGCGCAAGCTGGTGCTGGAAAACGGCGCCGGCCTGTCGCGCATCGAGCGCATCAGCGCAGGGACGCTCATCGCGCTTCTCAACGCCGCGCAGCGCGCGCCCTGGGCCGCCGAATTCACCGCCTCGCTGCCAGTGGCGGCCCAGGACGGCACGCTGAAACAGCGCTTCGCCGGCAGCGCGGCGGCCGGGCGCGCGCACCTGAAGACCGGCACGCTGCGCGACGTCAGTGCGCTCGCGGGCTACGTGCACACGCTGCGCGGCAACGGTGTGAGCGTCGTGATGCTGGTCAACCACCCGCGCGCGCGCGCCAGCGAGGCGGCGCAGCGCGCCTTGCTGGAATGGGTGCTGGCCGAGGGTACGACAGCGCAGCCCTGACGGGCGCCGGCGGTGCCGCGCAGCATCCGGACGAACAGGGGCGGGAGCGCTATGGCTGGCTGCGCGCGAAGAAGCGCGCCAGCACCTGCTCCCCGGCAAGCAGGGTCAGCGTGCGGTCCTCGATGCGATACGCGTCGGTACGCGCCAGGGCATCGAACAGCACCGCTTCCTGCGCCTGCAGTGCGGGCGGGCAGGCCATGCGGGTGCCGGCCACGCGGCCGAAGCGCAGCACCCCCGGCTGCGGGTGGCTGTAGTCGCCCAACAGCTTGTTGCACCCGCTGCCGCCGGTGAGCAGGCCATCGAGCAGCACCATGTAGGCGGTGCGCTCGCCTGCCACCGTGCGTACCGGCGCGCCGCCGACGTCGACAAGCTGCCAGTCGGTGTCGTCCAGCGTGGCGGCGACGGTGCGTTCCGCGGCCGCTCCCGCCGCCAGTTCGACGGTGTCGACGGCACCGGCCAGCGGCTGCGCGCCGCCGCTGGTGAACAGCACCTGGCCGTCGGCGTACACCACCGCGCGCAGCGCCAGGTGCGCGGCCGGCGACTCGTAGGGCAGCACGAAGGCCAGCGGCTGCGGCCGTCCGGCGGCGGGCTGTTCCAGGACCACGAGGCGGCGCGCCGTGGCCTGCGACGTGTCGAAAAGCTCGAGGCGCAGCATCGCCGCCGCCGGCAGCTCGGTGCCTGGCGGCAGGCCGAACCTGCCGTGCAGCAGTTCGGGAGCGGCATGGGCGGCTCCGGCACACGCCAGTGCGCCGGCCAGGCAGAGCGGGATGACGCCGCGCTTCACGCGTTGCCTTCCTCAGCAAGCGGGCGCGCCCAGCACATGGCGTCGAACTGGGCACGCGCCGGCGCATCGGGCGCCTGCTGCTTCAGGGTGCGGCGGCGCTCGACCACGGCTTCGCCCGTGCCTGCCGTTGCGCGCAGTTCCAGCCCCACCGGCCGCTTCGGCAGCAGCTCGGTGCCGATGCTGAGGAAGCCCGGATGGTTGCCGCGCACCGCTGGCACGCCCGGCTCGCCGCAGGCGTACTGGATCGCGCTGGCGGCGGCCCGCGCGTCGGCGGCCACGCGCTGATGGCGATCGGGAATGGGCTGGCGGCCCAGGTAGACGTCGCGCACGCCTCAGAGGCCCAGGCTGTCCCACAGGGCGTCGACACGCGCCTTCACCGCCGCGTCCATGGCGATCGGCGTGCCCCATTCGCGCGCCGTCTCGCCGGGCCACTTGTTGGTGGCGTCGATCCCCATCTTGCTGCCGAGGCCCGACACGGGGCTGGCGAAATCGAGGTAGTCGATCGGCGTATTCTCGATCAGCAGCGTGTCGCGCGCCGGGTCCACGCGCGTGGTCAGCGCCCAGATCACTTCCTTCCAGTCACGCACGTCGACGTCGTCGTCGGTGACGAGAACGAACTTGGTGTACATGAACTGCCGCAGGAACGACCACACGCCGAACATCACCCGCTTGGCGTGGCCGGGGTAGGCCTTCTTCATCGACACCACCGCCATGCGATACGAGCAGCCCTCGGGCGGCAGATAAAAGTCGGTGATCTCGGGAAACTGTTTCTGCAGGAGCGGCACGAACACCTCGTTCAGCGCGACGCCGAGGATCGCCGGCTCGTCGGGCGGCTTGCCGGTGTAGGTGCTGTGGTAGATGGGGTCGCGCCGCATGGTGATGCGCTCGACGGTGAATACCGGAAAGGTTTCCTGCTCGTTGTAGTAGCCGGTGTGGTCGCCGTACGGCCCTTCGAGCGCCGTGTCCCCCGGATGGATCACGCCTTCGAGCACGATCTCGGCGAAGGCGGGTACCTGCAGGGCGCTGCCGAGACACGGGGTCACCTCGGTCCTGGCGCCGCGCAAAAGCCCCGCGAACTGGTATTCGGACAACGAATCCGGAACCGGGGTCACGGCGCCGAGGATGGTCGCCGGATCGGCGCCCAGGGCGACCGCGACGGGAAACGGCTCGCCCGGATGGGCGAGCGTGTGCTCGCGAAAGTCGAGGGCGCCGCCGCGGTGGGCGAGCCAGCGCATGATCAGCCTGTTGCGGCCGACGACCTGCTGCCGATAGATGCCGAGGTTCTGCCGCTTCTTGTGTGGGCCGCGGGTGACGGTGAGGCCCCAGGTGACGAGCGGCGCGACGTCGCCCGGCCAGCAGTGCTGGATCGGCAGGCGGGCGAGATCGACGTCGGCGCCTTCCCACACGATGTCCTGGCATGGCGCACTCCTGACTTCCTTCGGCGTCATGTTGAGCACCTGCTTGAGCACCGGCCATTTCTCCCAGGCGTCGCGCAGGCCTTTCGGCGGTTCCGGCTCCTTCAGGTAGGCGAGCAGCTTGCCGATCTCGCGCAGGCGCGCGGCATCTTCCTCCCCCATGCCCAGCGCGACGCGCTCGACCGTGCCGAACAGGTTCACCAGCACCGGGATCGCGTGCCCCCTGGGCTTTTCGAACAGCAGCGCCGGGCCGCCGGCGCGCAGCACGCGGTCGGCGATCTCCGTCATCTCCAGCCTGGGGTCGACCTCGACCGCGATACGCTTCAGCGCGCCGCGCGCTTCGAGCTGGGCGGCGAAGTCGCGCAGATCGCGGTAGTTCATCGGGTTCAGTCGAGATACTCGAACAGGGTGACGACCTTGGTCACGCCGGAGGTCGTGCGCGCGGTCTCGGTGGCGGCAGCGGCCTCGGTGCGCTTCAGCAATCCCATCAAATAGACCACGCCGGCTTCCGTCTTCACCTTGACCTTGGTGCCCGGCACGCGGTCATCCCGCAACAGGCGCGTTTTCACGCTCGCGGTGATGCCGGTGTCGTTGGCGCCGGAGGTGAGCGAAGTCACGCCGGACACGCTCAACTCGTTGAACACCGTGCGCACGTCCGGAATCTCCTTGACCGCCTCGCCGGCGCGCACGCGCGCGGGCTCGTCCGGCACCTGGCCGGTCAGCAGGACCTGGCGGTTGTAGCTGGTCGCGGCGATGCTTTCCGTGCGATCCGGAAACATCTCCTGCAAACGATTCTTCGCGCGCAACTCGATTTCCTGGTCACCCACGAATACCCCCGCGGTGCGGCGGTCGGTCGCGATCGCCGTGCCCGTGGCCACCCCTCCCACCAGCACCGCGGCGCAGCCCCCGAGTGGCGGCGCGAGGACTGCAAACATCAGGGCATAGACAAGCTTGTTCATTCTTCGACTCCTAGCAAGACGCTGTCCACCGCATCGCACAGGCAATGGATGGCCAGCAGGTGGATTTCCTGAATGCGTGCTGCCGGCTCGATGGGCACACACAGCAAGACGTCATCATCCGTTATTTGTTCCGCGAGTACACCCCCATTTCGTCCGGTGAGCGCAATGACGTGCATACTACGCGCGCGCGCCGCGCGCACTGCCTGCAGCACGCTGGGCGAGTGGCCGCCGGCGGAGATCGCCAGCAGGACGTCGCCCGGCTGGCCGAGTGCCTTGACCTGGCGCGCGAACACCTCATCGAACGCGTGCTCGTTGGCGATCGAGGTCAAGGTCGAGGCGTCGGCGGCGAGGGTGAGCGCGGCAAGCCCCGGGCGCTCCTGCTCGAAGCGGTTGACCATCAGCGAGACGAGGCGCTGCGCATGCGCGGCCGATCCGCCGTTGCCGCAGGCGAGGATCTTGTTGCCCTGCGTGAGGCAATGCACGATCAGGCGCGCCGCGCATTCGATCTCCGGCGCGAGCGCCCCGGCAACCGTCAGCTTGGCCTGCGCCGAGGCCGTGAAATGTTCGAGGATTCTGTCGTGCAGGGGCATGGGCTGAAGCAGGTGATCCGGCGGGCGCGGCTCGCCGGATTATCCCACATCGTCGAACGCGTTTCGTATCCAGTCGGTGATGGCGTCGCCGGCGAGGGCGACCACGTCGAAGCGGCACGGCGGCGTGCTCGCGAGACCGGCGAGGTACAGGCGGGCCGCCGCCAGCAGCTTCTTCTGCTTGGCGGGCGTCACGCTCGCCGCGGCGCCGCCGTACCCGGCGTTGCGGCGCAGGCGCACCTCGACGAACACCAGCGTCGCGCCGTCCCGCATGACCAGGTCGAGCTCGCCGAAGCGGCAGCGCCAGTTGCGCGCCACGGGTTGGAGACCGTGCGCGGCGAGATGGGCTTCGGCGCGCGCCTCGGCGCTCTTGCCGAGCAGGGATTTCAGCATCTGCGAGAATACCGGTATGAACGACGGCCTCCATCTTACCCGCCTGCCGCCGGCACTCTATGTCGTCGCCACGCCGATCGGCAATCTCGGCGACGTCACCCTGCGCGCACTCGACACGTTGCGCCGCGTGGATCGGGTGGCGGCCGAGGACACGCGGGTGTCGGGACGGTTGCTCGCGCATTTCGGCATCTCGCGCCCGCTGGTGTCGATCCGCGAGCACAACGAGCGCGAAGCGGCGCAGAAGGTCATCGCGTGGATCGCCGCCGGCGAGGCGGTCGCCTACGTTGCCGATGCCGGCACGCCGGCGGTGTCCGATCCCGGCGCGCGGCTGGTGACGGCGGTGCGCGCGGCGGGCCAGGCGGTGGTGCCGGTGCCCGGCGTGTCCGCCGTGACGGCGGCGCTGTCGGCCGCCGGCCTGGAGCGCGGGGACTGGCTGTTCCACGGTTTCCTGCCGCCGAAGTCCGCCGCGCGCCGCGCGCAGCTGAAGGCGCTCGGCGCGCTGCCGTGCGCGCTGGTGTTCTACGAGGCGCCGCACCGCATCGAGGAGGCGCTCGCCGACATGGCCGCGGAATTCGATCCGGCGCGCACGGTCACGCTGGCGCGCGAACTGACCAAGAAGTTCGAGAGCATCGTGACGATGCCGCTGGGCGAAGTGCCGGCGTGGCTCGCGGGCGACGCGGATCGCCGGCGCGGCGAATTCGTCGTCGTCGTGCATGCGCCGGCCAGCGAGGTCGCGGTCGATGGCGAGGCGATGCGCGTGCTCGGCGTCCTGCAGGCCGCGCTGCCGCCCACGCTCGCCGCCAGGCTGGCAGCACAGATCACCGGGCGCAGCAAGGCGGAACTCTATAAAATGTCTCTCGCCCGCAAACCCGCCGCCGCCGAATGACCGACATCCTCACGCTCACCCGCCCCGACGACTGGCACGTGCATTTCCGCGACGGTGCGGCCATGCACAGTGTCGTGCGCGACACCGCGCGCGTGTTCGGCCGCGCCATCGCCATGCCCAACCTGAAGCCGCCGGTGGTGAGCGTCGCCGACGCCGCGGCGTACCGCGAGCGCCTGCTCGGCGCGGCGGCCGGCACGGCCTTCGAGCCCCTGATGACGCTCTATCTCACCGACAACACCGCGCCGGAGGAGATTCACCGTGCACGCGCCAGCGGTGTCGTGCACGCGGTGAAATACTATCCCGCCGGGGCGACGACGAATTCGGATTCCGGCGTAACCGAGCTCGCGCGCGCCTACCCCGCCCTCGCGGCGATGGAGGAAACCGGCCTGCCGCTGCTGCTGCACGGGGAAGTGGTCGATGCCGGGGTCGACGTGTTCGACCGCGAGGCGGTGTTCATCGAGCGGCATCTCACGCGCCTGCTGCGGGACTTCCCGCGCCTGAAGATCGTGCTCGAGCACATCACCACGCGCGAGGCGGCGGAATTCGTCGCCGCCGCGCCCGCCCACGTCGCCGCGACGATCACCGTCCATCATCTGCTGTACAACCGCAACGCCATGTTCCGCGGCGGCCTGCGCCCGCATTTCTACTGCCTGCCGGTGTTGAAGCGCGAGCGTCACCGCGAGGCCCTGCTGGCCGCGGCCGTCTCGGGCAGCCCGAAGTTCTTCCTCGGCACCGATTCCGCGCCGCACGCCGTCGACGCCAAGGAAAGCGGCTGCGGCTGTGCCGGCATCTACACCGCGCACGCCGCGCTCGAACTGTATGCCGAAGCCTTCGAGGACGCCGGCGCCCTGGACCGCCTGGAAGGTTTCGCCAGTTTCTTCGGCGCGGATTTCTACGGCCTGCCGCGCAATGCCGGCCGCGTCACCCTGCGCCGCGAAAGCTGGACGGTGGCGGAGCGCCTGGCGTTCGGGGAAACCACGCTGGTGCCGCTGCGCGCGGGCGCGACGCTGCGCTGGCGTGTCGTCGGCTGAGCTATAATCCGCACTGGGAAAGCGGGCCAGGCAACCGCTGCCGCGCAGGCGGGAGAGGAAAGTCCGGGCTCCACAGAGCAGGATGCCGGCTAACGGCCGGACGCCGCGAGGCGAGGAACAGGGCCACAGAGACGAGCAAGCCCGGCGCGAGCCGGGTGGACGTGAAACGCGGCAACCTCCATCCGGAGCAACACCAAATAGGCAGACGATGACGCGGCTCGCCGAGTCTGCGGGTAGGTGGCTTGAGCCGGCCAGCAATGGCCGGCCTAGAGGAATGGTTGTCCACGACAGAACCCGGCTTATCGGTCCGCTTTTCCACACACGACATCAAATCAACGGCTTACCGTTCGATTCTAAAAACACATCTAGATTTCACCGCTAAATTACGGTTTTTCCAGAAACTTATCCACAACCCGAGACAAGCCCTAAGTCCTTGAGACGTAGGGCTTTTTTTGTGTTTGCCCGCTTGACCCCCCCTAATCTATCCCCTATAGTGGGAAACAGTGGTGACCGGTGGGTGATTGTGGGAGAATCGCTCTCCAATCCAGGGAGCCGGATTCCAATACGGGGAGAACATGTTTCGCGGTGTCGCAACGGTCAGTCTGGACAGCAAGAACCGGCTCGTGGTGCCGGCGCGCCATCGCGACGCGCTGCTGGTGAACGGTGGCGGCCGCGTCGTCGTCACCGCCGATCCCGGCCGTTGCCTGCTGCTTTATCCGTTGCCGGAGTGGGAGCCGATCGAGAAAAAGCTCAACACGCTTTCGGATTTCGATCCGCGCACGCGCAGCATCAAGCAGCTGCTCGTCGGCTATGCCCACGACATCGAGATGGACGGCGCCGGCCGCGTGCTGCTGCCGCCGATGCTGCGCAAGTTCGCCGAGCTGGAGAAGAACGTGGTGATGGTGGGGCAGGGCAGCAAGATCGAGCTGTGGAACGAGGTCCGCTGGGACGCGCAGGTCGAGCAGGCGCTGACGTTCCGTGACGGCGGCCTGCCGCCCGAGCTGGAGGGTTTCACGTTGTGAGCGAGGCCGCCCATGTGCCGGTACTGGCACAGGAGGCGGTGGACGCGCTGGCGATCGATCCGCGGGGGGTGTACGTCGACGCCACCTTCGGCCGCGGCGGCCACAGCCGCCTGATCCTGGCGCAGCTGGGCCCCGCGGGCAGACTGGTCGCGCTGGATCGCGACCCGGACGCCATCCGCGCCGGCGCGGTCCTGGACGACGCGCGCCTGACGCTGGTGCGGCGCGCGTTTTCACAGCTCGGCGCGGTGCTCGACGAGCTCGGCATCGCACGGGTGAACGGGATTTTGCTGGACGTCGGCGTATCGTCGCCGCAACTCGACGATGCGACGCGCGGCTTCAGCTTCCGCTTCGATGCGCCGCTCGACATGCGCATGGATCCGGACAGCGGGATGTCCGCCGCCGACTGGCTGGCGACGGCGACGGAGGAGGAGATCGGTGAGGTCATTCGCAGCTACGGCGAAGAGCGGTTTGCTAAGCCGATTGCGCGCGCGCTTGTTGCGGCGCGGCAAAAGGAGCGCATCGGCACCACCGGCCAGCTCGCGCGCCTCATCGCCGCGGCGGTCAGGAAGCGTGAGCCGGGGCAGCACCCGGCGACACGCAGCTTCCAGGCTATACGGATTCATCTCAACCGCGAGCTGGAAGAATTGAAGGCGGTGCTGCCGCAGTGCGTCGAGCGCCTGCTGCCCGGAGGACGGCTGGCGGTGATCAGTTTCCATTCGCTGGAAGACCGCATCGTCAAGCGCTTCATGCGTGACGAGGCGCGGGGCGAGCAGGCGCCGGCGCGGCTGCCGATCCCGGCGGCGATGCTGAAGCCGGGCCGTTTGCAGCCGGTCGGCCGCGCGCACCGCGCGTCGGCGGCCGAAGTGGCCGCCAACCCGCGTGCGCGCAGCGCGGTGCTGCGTGTCGCCGAACGCGTCGCCGTGCCCGCGGGGGCATGAGGTGCGCCGCGTGAACGGGGTGCTGGCGGTGGTGCTGGTCGTCTGCGCGCTGGCGCTGATCCAGTCGCAGCACCGGGCGCGCGTGTATTTCGTGGAACTGGAACGCCTCAAGAAGGAGGCGCGTGGACTGGACGAGCAGTGGGGACAATTGCAGCTGGAGCAGAGTACATGGGCCGATCCGGCGCGCGTCGACGCGCTCGCCCGCAGCCGGCTCGGCCTGGTGGCGCCCGTGCATGAGCGCGTCCGCATCGAACCGCTGGTGAGCGTGCCATGAACTACCATACGAAGGCCCTGCTCAAGCTGCATCTCGCGCCCTGGCGCATGGCCGCCACGGGCGGGCTGCTGCTCGCCGGCCTGCTGGCGGTGGCGGGGCGCGCCCTGTATCTGCAGGGACTCAACACCGATTATCTGCAGGGCAAGGGCGACGCCGTCGCCAATCGCAGCCTCACCCTGCCGGCGCAGCGCGGGCAGATATCCGACCGCAACGGCCACCTGCTGGCCATCAGCACGCCGGTCGAATCGCTGTGGGCGCGCCCCGCCGACCTCGAGCTCAGCGCCGCGCAGCACGCGCAGCTGGCGCGCGTGCTGGAGGTGTCCAGCGCGAAATTGACGCGCATGCTCACGCACCGGACGCACGGTGAATTCAACGTGCGGCGGGTGGTGACGCAGGAACAGGCGGCGAAGATCACCGCCCTCGGCGCGCCCGGCCTGCATCTGCGCCGCGAGTTCCGCCGCTACTATCCCGCCGCCGAAGTCGCCGCCCAGGTCGTCGGCTTCACCAACATCGACGACGTCGGACAGGAAGGCGTCGAACGCGCCTACCAGGACTGGCTCGCGGGCCGTGAAGGCCGGCGGCGGATCATCCGCGACCGCCGAGGCGACACCATCCGTGATCTTGCGCCGGTGAAATCGGCGCAGATGGGCGGCAATCTGACGCTGGCGCTCGATCTCAAGCTGCAGTACCTGGCACATCGCGAACTCGCCACAGCGATCGCCCGGCATCAGGCCAAGGGCGGCAGCGTGGTGGTGCTCGACGCCAAGACCGGCGAGATCCTCGCGCTCGCCAACCAGCCCGACTTCAACCCCAACAACCGCAGCGACTACAAGCCGGGGCCGATGCGCAACCGCGCGGTCATCGACACCTTCGAGCCCGGTTCGACGATCAAGCCCTTCGTCGCCGCGGCGGTGCTCGAACGCGGGCTCTATCGTCCCGACAGCGTGATCGACACGCCGGAGACCTGGCGCGTGGGCAGCAAGCTGGTGCGCGACGTGCATTCGCATCCACGGATGACGGTGACGGAGATCATCCAGAAATCGAGCAACGTCGGCGCGGTGAAAATGGCCATGTCGCTGACGCCGCAGCAGTTCTGGGAGGTGTTGCATCGCGCCGGCTTCGGCGAGCGGCCCGGCTCGAATTTTCCGGGCGAGACCGCCGGCCGCCTGCGCGACGCGGCCGGCTGGAAACCCGTCGAACACGCCACCATGGCCTACGGCTACGGCCTGTCGGTGAGCCTGCTGCAGCTGGCGCGCGCCTACATGGCGTTCGCCAACGACGGCGAGGTGGTGCCGCTGTCCTTTCTGCGCCGCGAACCGCAGGAAATCGCGGGCGAACGCGTGTTCTCCGCCAGCGTCGCGCGTGAAGTGCGCGCCATGATGGAAGCCGTGACCCAGGAAGGCGGTACCGGCCAGCGCACGCGCGTACCCGGCTACCGCGTCGCCGGCAAGACCGGCACCGCGCACAAGCTGGTCGACGGCCGCTACGCCCGCGATCGCTATCTTTCATCGTTCGTCGGCATGGCGCCGGCCTCCAATCCGCGCCTCATCATCGGCGTGGTGATCGACGAGCCGTCCGATGGCGTGTATTACGGCGGCAGCGTCGCCGGGCCGGTGTTCGCCCAGGTGATGGCGGCGAGCCTGCGCCAGCTCGGGCTGCCGCCGGACGCACCGGAGAGCGCAACGCACATGACGCAGCGCGCGACCGCCGCGCAGGGGGGCGCGTAATGGCGCCATCCCGGCCACATCCCGCATCCGCCGGCGCGGCGGAATCGGTACCGCACATTCTCGAACGGCTCGGCTTGCGGCCGACGGCACTGGTGAACGACAGCCGCCGCGCAGGGCCCGGCACGGTGTTCGCCGCCTATCCCGGCGAGGCGCGCGACGGCCGCGACTTCATTCCGCAGGCGGTGGCGCAGCGCGTCGACGGCGTGCTGTGGGAGCAGGACCATTACCAGTGGGATCCCGCGCTCGGCGTGCCCAACGCGGGCGTCGCGCAACTGCGGTCGCGCATCGGCGAAATCGCCGCGCACGTCTACGGCGACCCGTCGCGCGCGCTCATCATGGCCGGCGTCACCGGCACCAACGGCAAGACCTCCGTCACGCACTGGCTGGCGCAGGCACTCACCCGGCTCGGGCGCCGTACCGCCGTCATCGGCACCGCCGGCAACGGCTTTCCCGGCGCGCTGGCGCCTGCGCAACACACCACGCCGGACGCCATCGCGCTGCAGGAACGCCTTGCGCATTGTCGTGCGCAGGGCGCCGTCGCGTGCGCGATGGAGGTGTCCTCGCACGGTCTCGCCCAGGCGCGCGTCAACGGCACGCACTTCGACGTCGCGGTGCTGACCAACCTGACACGCGACCATCTCGACTACCACGGCGACATGCAAGCGTATGCCGCCGCAAAGGCGAAACTGTTCACGTGGCCGGGCCTCGACAGCGCGGTACTCAATCTCGACGACCCCTTCGGCAGGCATCTGGAAAGCGCGGCGCGCGCCGCACGCGTGGTCGGTTATGGCTTCACGCGCGGCGCGGTGCGCGGCGAACGCCTGCAGCTGGCGCGGGAAGGCCTGCGCCTGCGCGTGCGCAGCGACTGGGGCGACGCCGACTTGCACGCGCCGCTGCTCGGACGCTTCAATGCCGCCAACCTGCTGGCCGTGCTCGCCACGCTGCTGGTATCGGACATCGGGCTGGACGATGCCTGCGGCGCGCTCGCGCACGTGGAACCGCCGCCCGGGCGCATGCAGGTCCTCGGCGGGGAAAGCCAGCCGCTGGTGATCGTGGATTACGCGCATACGCCCGACGCGCTCGAAAAAGTGCTCGCCGCGCTGCGCGAGATCGTCGGCGGCGGACGCCTGATCTGCGTGTTCGGTTGCGGAGGCGACCGCGACCGCGGCAAGCGGCCGCTGATGGGCGCCGCCGCCGGCCATGGCGCGGACGTCGTCTGGGTCACCAGCGACAATCCGCGCAATGAGGAGCCGCAACGCATCATCGACGACATCCTTGCCGGCATGCGCGGCAAGCCGGGCGTCGAAGCCGACCGTGGGCGCGCCATTTTCGAAGCGATCGGCAGCGCGCGCCAGGGCGACGTCGTGCTGATCGCCGGCAAGGGGCACGAGGACTACCAGGAAATCGGTGGCGAGCGGCGGCCGTTTGCCGACGACGCAATGGCGAGAAAGGCGCTCGACGCATGGACATGAATCTTGCACTCTCCGACGCCGCGGCAATGCTCGGCGTCCCGTTCGCCGGCCCGGACGGCGTGGTGCGGCGCGTATCGACCGACAGCCGCGCCATCCAGCCAGGCGATCTTTTCTTCGCCCTGCGCGGCGAAAAATTCGATGGCGGCGCATTCGCCGCGCAGGCGCTGCAACGCGGCGCGGCCGGCGTCGTGCTCGACCGCACCCAGGCACCGGAAATCGGCGATGCCCTGCGCGTCGACGATACCCGCCTCGCGCTCGGCCACCTGGCCGCCGCGTGGCGCCAGCGCTTCGGCATTCCGCTGGCGGCGATCACCGGCAGCAACGGCAAGACCACGGTGAAGGAAATGCTCGCGGCGATCCTGCGCGCGGAGACGGGCAGCGACGACGCCGTACTTGCCACCGAGGGCAATCTCAACAACGACATCGGCGTGCCGCTGACGCTGCTGCGCCTGCGCCCGCGCCATCGCTTCGCCGTGCTGGAGATGGGCATGAACCACGCCGGCGAGATCGACCATCTCACGCGCATCGCGCGCCCCGACGTGGCACTGGTGAACAACGCCACGACCGCGCACATCGGTCTTCTTGGCTCGGTCGAGGCGATCGCGCGCGCCAAGGGTGAAATCTTCAACGGCCTCGGCGCGGGCGGCATCGCGCTGTTCAATGCCGATGACGCGCACGCCGGCCTGTGGCGCGATGCGAATGCCGCGCGCAGCATCATCGATTTCGGCATGCGGCAGGCGGCGCGCGTACACGGGCAGTTCGATGCGGCACGCGGGACGCTGGCGGTCGAGTTGCCGGGCTGTCGTCTCGATGTCACGCTGCGGGTAGCGGGCGTCCACAATGCGATGAACGCGCTCGCCGCCGCGGCGGCGGCCTTCGCGCTCGATGCCAGTCCGGCGTGCATCGTCGAGGGACTCGCCGGATTTTCCGGGATCGCGGGCCGGCTGCAAAAAAAACCCGCGCTGCACGGCGCGACCTTCATCGACGACACCTACAACGCCAATCCGGACTCGATGCGCGCAGCGCTTGCCGTGCTGGCACTCCAGCCCGGACGCCGGCTCGTCGTGCTCGGCGACATGGGTGAACTCGGTGCCGAGGCGCCGGCGATGCACGCCGAGATCGGCCGCGCCGCGCGTGCCGCCGGCGTCGAGCGGCTGTTCGCGCTCGGCGACCTGAGCCGCGAGGCGGTGGCCGCCTTCGGCACGGGCGCCATGCATTTCGAGCGCATCGAGGAACTCCTCGCCGAGGTGGAAAACGCACTCGCCGCGGACGCCGTGGTGCTGGTGAAGGGCTCGCGCTTCATGCAGATGGAGCGCGTGGTGAAAAGTTTCACGGAGGGCCACTGACGTGCTGCTGTGGCTGTTCCAGTCCCTGGGCCAGGATTTCCGGGCCTTCAATGTTTTCGGTTACCTCACGCTGCGCGCGGTGCTCGCCGTGCTCACCGCGTTGACGATCTCCTTCATCATCGGTCCCGCGGTGATCCGCAGACTGGCCGCGCTGAAGATCGGCCAGTCCGTGCGCAGCGACGGTCCGCAGACGCATCTGGTGAAGGCCGGCACGCCCACCATGGGCGGCGCGCTGATCCTCGTGTCGGTGATCGTGACCACCCTGCTGTGGGCGGATCTGGCAAATGCCTACATCTGGACCGCGTTGTTCACCCTCGGCGGTTTCGGCGTCATCGGCTGGGTCGACGACTGGCGCAAGGTGGTCGAAAAAAATTCGCGTGGACTGCCGTCGCGCTGGAAGTACTTCTGGCAGTCGGTGATCGGCCTCGTCGTCGTCGTCCATCTGTGGCAGGGCGCGAGCCTGCCGCAGCATACCGAGCTCATCATCCCCTTCGCCAAGCACGCCACGCTGGCACTGCCCGCGGCCGCCTTCATCGCGCTCGGCTATTTCGTCATCGTCGGCGCCTCCAACGCCGTCAATCTTACCGATGGCCTGGACGGCCTCGCCATCCTGCCGACCGTGATGGTGGCCGCCGCACTGGCGATATTCTCCTATGTCGCGGGACACGCGGTGTTCTCCAAGTACCTCGGCGTGCCCTTCATCCCGGGCGCGGGCGAACTCGCCATCTTCTGCGCGGCGATGGCCGGCGCCGGACTCGCCTTCCTGTGGTTCAACGCCTACCCGGCCGAAGTCTTCATGGGCGACGTCGGCGCACTGGCGCTGGGCGCGGCACTGGGCGTGGTGGCCGTGATCGTGCGCCAGGAAATCATCCTTTTCATCATGTGCGGCGTGTTCGTGGTCGAGACCCTGTCGGTGATGGTCCAGGTCGCTTCGTTCAAGCTCACCGGCAAGCGCGTGTTCCGCATGGCGCCGATCCACCACCACTACGAACTCAAGGGCTGGAAGGAGAATCAGGTTGTCGTGCGGTTCTGGATCATCAGCATGATGCTGGTGCTGATCGGCCTTTCGAGCCTGAAGCTGCGGTGAAGAACATGAACTACGACAGCCTGCGGCTCTCCGGCAAGAAAGTCCTCGTGCTCGGCCTCGGCGACACCGGCCTGGCGTGCGCGCGCTGGCTCGCCGCGCGCGGCGCGGCGGTGAGCGTGGCCGACACCCGCGGCGCACCACCGCACGCCGCGCGGCTGGCCGAGTTGCTGCCGGAGGTGCCGCTGTTGACCGGTCCGTTCGACGAAGCGCGTCTGCGTGCCGCCGAACTTCTGGTGGCGAGCCCGGGCGTGCCGCTCACCGATCCGGCGTTGGCACGAGCCGTTGCCGCGGGCATCGAAGTGGTGGGCGACGTCGAACTGTTCGCACGCGCGCTGCAGGCACTGAATGCCGGACGGGAGCATCCGATGCGCGTGCTCGCCATCACCGGCAGCAACGGCAAGAGCACCGTCACCGCGATGTGCGGCGACATGTGCCGCATGGCCGGCCTGTCGACCTGCGTCGCCGGCAACATCGGCCTGCCGGTGCTCGACGCGCTGTACGAAATCGAGCAGGGCCACATGCCGGTCCCGCAGGTGTGGGTACTCGAACTTTCCTCGTTCCAGCTGGAGACGACCGCCAGCCTCGATGCCGCCGCCGCCGCCGTGCTGAACCTGTCGGAAGACCACATGGACCGCTATCCGGACATGGAGGCCTACGCCGCCGCCAAGGCACGCATTTTCAGCGGCCACGGCGTGCAGGTGCTCAACCGCGACGACGCACGCACGCTGCCGATGGCGCGCCCGGGGCGGCGCGTGGTGAGTTTCGGCCTGGACCGTTGTCCGCAGGGAGAGAATTTCGGCCTGTGCGAGGACGAGCTGTGCCTCGGCGGCGACATGCTGATGCCGCTTTCCGCACTGCCGGTGGCCGGCCTGCACAATGCCGCCAACGCGCTCGCGGCGCTGGCGCTGACGCGTGCCCTCGGCCTGCCGATGGAGGCCCTGCTGCGCGGACTGCTGCACTTCAGGGGGCTGCCGCACCGGGTGGAAAAGGTCGCCGAGATCGGCGGCGTGACGTATTACGACGACTCCAAGGGGACCAATGTCGGCGCGACCGAGGCCGCGCTGTACGGCATGGGCAGGCGTCGTGCGGTGGTGATCCTCGGCGGCGACGGCAAGGGCCAGGATTTCTCGCCGCTCAAGGCGGCCGTCGAGGCCAACGCCCGCGCGGTGGTCCTGATCGGCCGCGACGCGCCGTCGATCGCCGCGGCCATCGACGGCTGCGGCGTCGCCACGCACCACGCGGCGGACATGGATGATGCCGTCGCGCTGGCCCGGAAACTGGCGCGGCCGGGTGACGCGGTGCTGCTCTCGCCGGCCTGCGCGAGCTTCGACATGTTCCGCAACTATGTGCACCGCGGCGAAGTATTCGTCCACGCGGTGAAGCGGCTTGCCGCTGCGGCGGAGGCGAACTGAATGCTGTACACCGCGCGCGCCCCCCGTCCCACGGCCGAACTCGATTTCGGACTGCTGTGGCTTGCGCTCGCGCTGCTGGCCATCGGCCTGGTGATGGTGTATTCGGCATCGCTCGCCATCGCCGAGACGGCGCGCTACACCGGCCACAACGGCGAGTTTTATCTGCTCCGCCAGGCGCTCTTCATCGCGCTCGGCGCCGGTGTCGGCGCGGCCGCCTTCCAGGTGCCCATGCGCGTGTGGCAGCAGGCCGCGCCCTATCTCTTCCTCGGCGGCCTGTTGCTGCTGGTGGTGGTGCTGATTCCCGGCATCGGCCGCGAGGTCAACGGCAGCCGGCGCTGGATTCCGCTCGGTTTTGCCAACCTGCAGCCCTCGGAGCTGATGAAGTTTCTCGCCGTGCTGTACGCCGCCGACTACACCACACGCAAGGCGGCCTTCATGCACGATCTGCGAAAGAGCTTCCTGCCGATGGCGGCGGTGATGATGCTCGTTGGCGTGCTGCTGCTGAGCGAGCCCGATTTCGGAGCGTTCGTGGTGATCGTCGGGATTGCCATGGGCATCCTTTTTCTCGGCGGCCTGAACTGGAAGGTGTTTGCCGGCCTGGTCGTCGTGCTGCTGGCCGGCTTTGCCGCCCTGATCCTGTCTTCGAGCTATCGCAGGGAGCGCCTGCTGAATTTCATGGATCCCTTCCAGGATCCCTATGGCAGCGGCTACCAGCTCTCGCACGCATTGATCGCCTTCGGGCGCGGCGAGTGGTTCGGGCTGGGCCTGGGGGGCAGCGTCGAAAAGCTGTTCTACCTGCCGGAGGCCCATACCGATTTCCTGCTGGCGGTGATCGCCGAGGAATTCGGTTTCGCCGGGGTCATGGTGGTGATCGGCCTGTTTGCCTGGCTCATCGTCAAGAGCTTCCTCATCGGGCATCGCGCCGCCCGCCTCGAACGCCATTTCTGTGCGCTGGTGGCGCAGGGCATCGGCATCTGGCTCGGGGTGCAGGCGTTCATCAACATGGGGGTGAACGTCGGCCTGCTGCCGACCAAGGGCCTGACGCTGCCGTTCCTGTCGTTCGGCGGCTCCGGCATCGTGGCGAACTGCCTGGCGGTCGCAGTGCTGCTGCGCATCGACTGGGAGCAACGGCAAATGATGCGGGGGAAGACATTCTGATGCCCGACGCCGTCGCCGTGCAGGCACCTTCCCCCCGTCCGGCATCCGCTCCCCAGGGAGAGCGGATACCGGCGCCGCGCTCGAAGCGGTCCAACCGGACCCTCATGGTCATGGCCGGCGGCACCGGCGGCCACGTCTATCCCGCGCTGGCGGTGGCCGATGCGCTGCGCACGCGCGGCTGGGACGTATTCTGGCTCGGCACGCGCGCCGGGCTGGAGGCGCGCGTGGTGCCTGCCGCCGGCATCGACATGGTGTGGATAGCGATGGGCGGCGTACGCGGCAAGGGGCTTCTGACGAAACTCCTGCTGCCGGCGATGCTGCTGGTGGCGTTCTCGCAGAGCCTCGCCGCGATCCTCCGCCACCGGCCCGACGTCGTGCTCGGCATGGGCGGCTACACGGCCTTCCCCGGCGGCATGATGGCGAGCCTGCTCCACCGCCCGCTGGTGCTCCACGAACAGAACTCGATCGCCGGCCTCACCAACCGCGTGCTCGCCTGTCTCGCCGATCGCGTCCTGACCGCTTTCCCCGGGGTGTTCACGCATGCGCAGGACACGCCCATTCCCTGCCGCCGCGTGGCGACGGAATGGGTGGGCAACCCCGTGCGCGGCGACATCGCCGCGCTGGCCGCCGCGGAAGCCGCCGCGCCCGGCGATCCGCTGCGCCTGCTCGTGGTGGGCGGCAGCCTCGGCGCCTCCGCACTGAATGAACTGGTGCCCAAGGCGCTGGCCCTGCTGCCCGTGGACCGGCGCCCACGGGTAGTCCACCAGTCCGGCCGCCGGCATCTCGACGTGCTGCGCGCCCACTACGCCGCCGCCGACGTCGAGGCTGACGTGCGCGATTACATCGAGGACATGGCCGCGGCCTATCGCACATGCGATTTCGCCATCTGCCGCGCCGGCGCGATGACCGTCGCCGAACTCGCCTGCGCCGGCGTGCCGGCGGTGCTGGTGCCGTTTCCCTTCGCGGTGGACGACCACCAGACCGGCAACGCCGCGTTTCTCGCCGACGCCGGCGCCGCCTGGCTGGTGCAGCAGCGCGACCTCACGCCGGACGGGCTCGCCGCGCTCATCGGCAGGCTCGACCGCACCACGCTTGCCGCCATGTCGGACAAGGCGCGTGGACTGGCCCGGCCGGACGCGGCCGCGCGCGTCGCCGACGTGTGCGAGGAACTGGTGAGGAGTGCGGCATGAGGCAGGACGCAGCCGGCATGACCGCGACCGGCAGGCCCGATGCCGCACGCCCCGCGCCCGGGGTCTTGCGCCCTGCCGTCCGGAGGGCTCCATGAAGCACGCGGTCAAGTACGTCCACTTCGTCGGGATCGGCGGCGTCGGCATGAGCGGCATCGCCGAGGTCCTGCTCAATCTCGGTTATGCGGTGTCCGGCTCCGATCTGGCCGACAACGCGGTCACGCAGCGCCTGGCGCGGCTCGGTGCGCGGATCCATCGCGGCCACGCGCCGGAGCACATTGCCGGCGTGGATGTCGTGGTGACGTCGACCGCGGTGGGGGACGACAATCCGGAAATCGTCGCCGCGCGCGCGGGGAAGATCCCCGTCGTGCCGCGCGCGCTGATGCTTGCCGAACTGATGCGGCTGCGCCAGGGAATCGCCGTTGCCGGCACGCACGGCAAGACCACCACCACCAGCCTGGTGGCGAGCATTCTCGGCGAGGCGGGCATGGATCCCACCTATGTCATCGGCGGCAAGCTCACCGCGGCCGGCACCAACGCGCGGCTCGGGCAGGGCGATTTCCTCGTCGCCGAGGCGGACGAGTCCGATGCCTCCTTCCTCTATCTCACGCCGGTGATCGCGATCGTGACCAACATCGACGCCGACCACATGGATGCCTACGCGCACGACTTCGAGCGTCTCAAGCAGACCTTCGTCGACTTCTGCCAGCGCTTGCCGTTCTACGGCCTGGCGGTGTTGTGCCTCGATGATCCGCACGTGCGCGAAATCCTGCCGCGCATCACCAAGCCGATCGTCACCTACGGCCTCGATGGCGCAGCGCAGGTGCGCGCCGTGAACGTCCGCTTCGAGGGCGAGCGGATGCATTTCACCGTACAGCGCGAAGGCATGATCGACCTTGACGTGGTCCTGAGCCAGCCCGGCATGCACAACGTGCAGAACGCGCTGGCGGCGATCGCGGTGGCGACCGAAGTCGGCGCCGGGGACGGCGCCATCGTCCGGGCGCTCGACGACTTCCACGGCGTCGGCCGGCGGTTTCAGCGCCATGGCGAGCAGGCCGCGAAGGATGGCGGCCGGTACACGCTGATCGACGATTACGGCCATCATCCCGTCGAGCTTGCGGCCACCATTGCCGCCGCGCGCGGGGCGTTCCCGCAGCGGCGCCTGGTGCTGGCGTTCCAGCCGCACCGCTATACGCGCACGCGCGACTGCTTCGAGGATTTCGTCAGGGTGTTGTCGGAAGTGGACGTCCTGGTGCTGACCGAAGTCCATCCCGCGGGCGAGGCGCCCATCGTTGCCGCCGACGGCCGCGCGCTGGCGCGTGCAGTGCGTGTGGCGGGCAAGGTGGAACCGGTGTTCGTCGAGCAGGTTGCCGAGATTCCGGCCGCCATCGGCGATCTCGCGCGGGGCGGCGACGTGGTGCTGGTGATGGGTGCGGGAAGCATCGGCCAGGTGGCGCCGCTGCTGGGAGGATCGCATGCGCCGTGACTACCGCATGAGCGACGGAGACCTCGGCAGCGGCACGCCATCGGTACTGCGCGGCCGCTTCCTCTACAACGAGCCGATGAGAAAGCACCTGTCCTGGCGTGCCGGGGGCGTCGCCCAGCGCGTCTACGTCCCCGCCGATCTGGAGGATCTCACCTGGCTGGTACGCGCGGTACCGGCACACGAGGCGATCCACATGATCGGCCTGGGCAGCAATCTGCTGGTGCGCGACGGCGGCGTGCGCGGCGTGGTGATCCTGCTGCACGGCATCCTCACCGGCCTCGCGATCGAAAGCCGCACGCAGGGACTGCCATCGCCCTCCCCCGGCGTCGATGCCGCACTCGTGTACGCCGAGGCCGGCGTGGCGGCGGCCAAGCTCGCGCGCTTCACGGCCAACCATGACCTCGTCGGCGGCGAATTCTGGGCCGGCATCCCCGGCACGGTGGGCGGCGCGATCGCCATGAACGCCGGCTGCCACGGCAGCGAAACCTGGAACAAGCTGGTGCAGGTGCGCACCCTGGACCGCCAGGGCCGCCTCAACGAGCGCCGGCCCGACGAATACGTGATCGGCTACCGCCACGTCGCCCTGCGGCAGATGCACGAAGAGTGGTTCATCGGCGGCTGGTTCCGCCTCGAACGGGGCGACGGCATCGCCGCCCGCGCGCGCATCAAGGACCTGCTGCAAAGGCGCACCGCCTCGCAGCCGCTGCAATGGCCCAACGCCGGTTCGGTATTCCGCAATCCGCCGGGCGATCACGCGGCGCGCCTGATCGAGTCGTGCGGCCTGAAAGGCCGTCGCATCGGCGATGCCCAGGTATCCGAAAAGCACGCCAATTTCATCGTCAATCTCGGCAACGCCTCGGCAAGCGACATCGAGCGCCTGATCGAGCATGTGGAAGAGACCGTGGCGGTGCGCACCAACGTGCGGCTGATCCGCGAAGTCCGCATCATTGGAGAACGGCAGTGAAGCGTTTTGGAAAAGTGGCGGTGATGCTGGGCGGCACGTCGGCCGAACGATCGGTGTCGCTCAACAGCGGCAACGCGGTGCTCGCCGCACTCGGGCGCCAGGGGGTGGACGCGCACGCCTTCGATCCCGCGACGCGCAGCCTGGGCGATCTCATGGCGGACGAGTTCGACCGCGTGTTCATCGCACTGCACGGGCGCCATGGCGAGGACGGCTGCATGCAGGGCGCCCTCGAACTGCTGCACCTGCCCTACACCGGCAGCGGCGTGATGGCCTCGGCGCTCGGCATGGACAAGTGGCGCACCAAGCTCCTGTGGCGCGCGGCCGGCCTGCCCACCGCCGACTGGGCGATCCTCGCCGCAGACAGCGACTTCGCCGCGGTCGAGGCGCAGCTCGGCCTGCCGATCTTCGTCAAGCCGGCGCGCGAGGGATCCAGCATCGGCATGACCAAGGTGGTCGCGCCCGGCGCCCTCGAAGCCGCATATGCCACCGCAGCCGAACACGACAGCCTGGTTCTGGCGGAGAAATTCATCGATGGCGCGGAATACACCATCGGCATCGTCGGCGACGCCGCACTGCCGCTGATCCGCCTCGAACCCGGGAAGGACAGGATGTTCTACGACTTCGAGGCGAAATACCTGCGCGACGACACCCTCTACCACTGCCCGGCGGGACTTCCCGACGCACGGGAAACGGCCCTGCGCCAGCTCTCGCTGGATGCCTTTCGCCTGCTCGGCGGCCGTGGCTGGGGGCGCGTCGACCTGATGCTCGACCGCCACGGCGATCCCTGCCTGCTGGAAGTGAACACCGTGCCGGGAATGACCGACCACAGCCTGGTGCCCATGGCCGCACGCGCGGCGGGAATGGATTTCGACGCCCTGTGCCTGAGGATACTGGAACAGACGCTATGACGCGCGCGGAACTCGACGCCCACCCGTTGTGCCAGGTCGCACGTGCGCTGACCTGGAGCGCATGCGCGCTGCTCGCCTATGGCATCCTCGCCTGGGCGGCGGCGCAGCCCTGGTTTGCGCTCGCCACCCTGGAGCTCAAGACGCCCGTCGCCCACGTCACCGAGGCGCAGATCCGGCTGGTTGCCGAGCGCCAGATCAGCGGCACCTTCTTCACGGTCGACCTCGGGCGCGTGCGCGCCAGCCTGGAAAAACTGCCCTGGGTACGCGATGCGCGCGTCGAGCGGCGCTGGCCCGACACCCTGGAAGTGTCGCTCGTCGAGCACGTACCGCTGGCGCGCTGGAACGACGACGCCCTGGTAAGCGAGGCGGGCGAGGTGTTCGTCGCCGCGGCCGGACACAGGCTGCCGCGCCTGGCGGGCCCCGAGGATGCCGTCACGGAGGTGGTCGACAGCTACCGGCGCCACCAGGCGGCGCTCGCCCCGCTAGGCTTCCGCATCGAGGAGCTGCGCCTGTCGCCGCGGCGCGCCTGGCGCATACGCCTCGACAACGGCATGCAGCTGGCGCTCGGGCGGGTCGACACGGATGCGCGGCTGGCGCGTTTCGTCGCCCTGTATCCGCGCCTCTTCGCCGCGACGGAGGCCGGCGGCGAGGCGGCGCCGACCCTGCCCGCCGCCGTCGACCTGCGCTACCCGGACGGCTTCGCCCTGCGCATGCCCCATGACCGCATGCCGGCGGCCTTCGCGCCGGCCACCGGCGAAAAACCGAGACCAACCTGAGTGCAACGCAACATGAGCAAGCCTAGAGATCCCAAGAACCTCGTCGTCGGCCTCGACATCGGCACCTCCAAGATCGCCTGCATCGTCGCCGAGATCAACGAGGAGAACGTGCTGGAAATCATCGGCATGGGCACGCATCCTTCGCGCGGACTGCGCCGTGGCGTGGTGGTCAACATCGAGGCCACCGTCAACGCCATCCAGCGTGCGCTGGAAGAGGCCGAGCTGATGGCCGACTGCAAGATCCGCGAGGTGTACACCGGCATCGCCGGCAGCCACATCAAGAGCTTCAACTCGCACGGCATGTTCGCCATCAAGGACAGGGAAGTCAGCCAGATGGACGTCGACCGCGTGGTGGAGACCGCACGCGCGGTCAACATCCCGACCGACCAGCAGATCCTGCACACCATTCCCCAGGAATTCATCGTCGACGGCCAGGAGGACGTGCGGGATCCCCTGGGCATGAGCGCCGTGCGTCTCGAGGTGAAGGTGCACATCGTCACCGGCGCGGTGTCGGCCGCGCAGAACATCATCAAGTGCGTGCGCCGCTGCGGCCTCGAGGTCGCCGATCTGGTGCTGCAGCCGCTGGCATCGGCAATGGCGGTGCTTTCCGAGGACGAGAAGGAGCTCGGAGTCTGCCTCGTCGACATCGGCGGCGGCACCACCGACATCGCCGTGTTCACCGACGGCGCCATCCGCCACACGGCGGTGATTCCGGTCGCCGGCGACCAGGTCAACAACGACATCGCGGTGGCCCTGCGCACGCCGCCGCGGGAAGCCGAGGACATCAAGATCCAGCACGGCTGCGCGCTGCGCCAGCTGGCCGATGCGCGCGACATGATCGAAGTGCCGGGAATCGGCGACCGCCCGCCGCGCACGCTGTCCAGGCAGACGCTGGCCGAGTTCATCGAGCCGCGCATGGAAGAGCTGTATTCGCTGGTGCAGGCCGAACTGCGCCGCTCCGGTTTCGAGGAACTGCTGTCATCCGGGATCGTCATCACCGGCGGTTCAGCGGGGATGCAGGGCATGGTCGAGCTGGGAGAGGAAGTGTTCCACATGCCGGTGCGCCTGGGCTGGCCGCAATACGAGGGCGGGCTCGCCGAGGTGATGCGCAATCCGCGCTACGCCACCTGCATGGGCCTGCTGCTGGCCGGGCTGGAGGCGCGCGGACGCGACATGCCGAAACTGTCCGGCACCAGCGTGAAGGACATCTTCGAACGCATGAAGAGCTGGTTCAAGGGAAATTTCTGACACCGCACCGCGCGGCGTCGAAACGGGATTTGGCGGTCGTGTCCCCCGCGGCAAACACGTCAAAGCTTTTTTGAGAGTGGTTTTTTGATTGGCAACAAAGAGGAGAGCAGAATGTTCGAACTGATGGATGTGGATAGCCAGGATGCGGTGATCAAGGTGATTGGCGTGGGCGGCTGCGGCGGCAACGCGGTCGATCACATGATCGACTCCGGCCTCAGTGGCGTGGAGTTCATCGCCATCAACACCGACGCGCAGGCGTTGAAGCGCAACCAGGCGAAGACCCAGCTGCAGCTGGGCAACAACGTCACCAAGGGCCTGGGCGCCGGCGCCAACCCCGAGGTCGGGCGCGAGGCCGCACTGGAAGACCGCGAGCGCATCGCCGAAATGATCGATGGCGCCGACATGCTGTTCATCACCGCCGGCATGGGAGGCGGCACCGGCACCGGTGCCGCCCCGGTAGTCGCCGAGGTCGCCAAGGAACTCGGCATCCTTACCGTCGCCGTGGTGACCAAGCCGTTCATGTTCGAAGGCAAGCGCGTGCGCGCCGCCAACGCCGGCATCGAGGCGCTTTCCCGCCACGTCGACTCGCTGATCATCATCCCCAACGAAAAGCTGATGCAGGTGCTGGGCGACGACGTCTCCATGCTCGACGCCTTCAAGGCCGCCAACAACGTGCTGCACGGTGCGGTCGGCGGAATCGCGGAAGTCATCAACTGCCCGGGCCTGGTCAACGTCGACTTTGCCGACGTGCGCACGGTGATGAGCGAGATGGGCATGGCGATGATGGGATCGGCCTCCGCCAGCGGCGAAGACCGGGCGCGCGCCGCCGCCGAGCAGGCGGTGGCGAGCCCCCTGCTGGAAGACGTCAATCTTGCCGGCGCGCGCGGCGTGCTGGTCAACATCACCGCCTCGTCCTCGGTGAAAATGCGCGAAATCCACGAAGTGATGAACACCATCAAGAGCTTCACCGCCGAGGAGGCCACGGTGATCGTCGGCCAGGTCCTCGACGATGCGCTCGAGGACACGCTGCGCGTCACCATGGTCGCCACCGGCCTGGGCAATCCGGTCGCCCGCCAGCAGCCGAAGCCGATGCAGATCATCCGCACCGGCACCGACGACATGCCCGTCATGGTGCGCACGGACGAGGAGACGCCAAGCGTGATGACCAGCCGCCGCAGCCGCACCGTGCAGGCGATGACGGATTCGGGCATCGATACGCTGGACATCCCGGCCTTTCTGCGCAAGCAGGCGGACTGACGGATGGCCGGGCGGCCGGGGCAGCGGCCGGATCCGCTGCCCCGCTCGATGGCGCGCGTGAGCAGTTAGAATAACCGGATGATCACGCAACGCACCCTGAAAACCCCGGTCAAGGCGACCGGCGTCGGCCTGCATTCCGGCGTCAAGGTCGAGATGACGCTGCGCCCCGCCGCGCCGGACACCGGCGTGGTGTTCCGGCGCGTGGACCTCGACCCGCCCGTCGAACTCAAGGCCGACCCGCATCGGGTCACCGACACGCGCCTGTGCTCGATGCTCGAATCCGGCGCGGCCAAGGTGGCGACGGTGGAGCACCTCATGTCGGCGCTCGCGGGGCTGGGGATCGACAACGTCCTGGTCGACCTCACCGGACCGGAGATTCCCATCATGGACGGCTCCTCGGCGCCGTTCGTGTTCCTGCTGCAGTCGGCCGGCATCGTCGAACAGGACGCCGCCAAGCGCTACGTGCGCATCAAGCGGCCGGTCGAGGTGCACGACGGCGACAAGTGGGCGCGCTTCGTGCCGCACGACGGCTTCAAGGTCGAATTCACCATCGACTTCCGGCATCCGGTATTCGACAAGAGCAGCAAGACCGTCGCCATCGACTTCGCCGACACGGCCTACACGCGCGAGATCGCGCGCGCGCGCACGTTCGGCTTCATGCACGAGGTCGAGGCGCTGCGCAGCAGCGGCCTTGCCCTGGGCGGCTCGCTCGACAACGCCATCGTCATGGACGAGTATCGCGTGCTCAACCAGGACGGCCTGCGCTACGACGACGAATTCGTCAAGCACAAGGTGCTCGACGCCATCGGCGATCTGTACCTGCTGGGCCATCCCATCATCGGCGCGTTCGAGGCGTACAAGTCCGGCCACGCCCTCAACAATGCACTGCTGCGCGAACTGCTGCTGCAGCGGGACGCATGGGAGTTCGTCAGGTTCACGCGCGACGAGGACGTCCCCGCCGCCTTCCTGCACCTGCATCCGCTGGCGGCATGATCGTCGTCCGCCTGCTGATCGTCGCACTGCTGGTGGTCGTGGTGGCGCTCGGCCTGGCCTGGCTCGTCACCGGCAAGCGCATCCATCTCGTGCGCCTCGGGCGCGTGCTCCGCTTCGCCCTCGTCGCCGCGCTGGTGGGCGCCCTGCTGTTCGTCGTCGAACGCATGGTATTGCGATGAACGACGACGCTCCGCCCCCCTCCGGCCCGACCGTCGGTACCCGCCGATTCATCGCCGCCGGCTTTGCGGTGGTGCTGGGGCTCCTGGCCGCGCTCGTCCTGCTCGGCCTCGTCCATATGGCGACGCTGAAAAAACAGACGGCGGCGCTCATCAGTGAAAACAGCATCAAGACCGAAAGCGTGTACGTGATGAGCCGCGTGGCGCGCGAGCGCTTCGCCAGCCTCGGGCTGATGACCATGCTCGACGATCCGTTCGAGCGTGACGAGGAATTCCTGCGCTTCATCCATCAGGCATCGACCTTCATCGTCGCTCGCGACCGCCTGCACGAGGTCGGCATGAGTCCGGCGGAGCAGGCGATCTGGACACGCATTCGCACGCACATCCGGCGCGACCAGCGCGCCTACGACGTCGCGCTCGACCTCGCCCTCGCCGGCAACGGCGCCGCGGCGCGCGCGCACCTGCTGCACGAAGTGCGTCCCCTCGACAACACCCTGTTCGAACTGTTCGACGAACTGGGAACGGCGCATCGCAACGCGACGCGCGACGCGCTTGCCGAGACCGAGCGCGCCTACCACCAGGCGGCGGCCACCATGATCGCCCTTGCCATCCTCGCCTTCGCCATCGGCCTCACGGTGGCCTGGATCGTGACGCATCGTTCGCACGCGACCGAGGCGGCACTGGCACGCCAGCGCCAGGCCGCCCTCGCGGCGGCGAAACAGCTTTCATGGGCCGCCAGCCATGATCCCCTCACCGGACTCGCCAACCGGCGCGAGGCGCTGCGTCGTCTCGCGCTGCTGGTGCAGGAAGTACAGGCGCAGCGTGCGCGGCACGTGCTGGCGTACATCGACCTCGATCATTTCAAGGCCGTCAACGACCGCTGCGGCCACGCCGCGGGCGACGAACTGCTGCGCCAGCTCGCCGGCGTACTCACGCGCCACGTGCGCAACGGCGACCTGCTCGCGCGGCTGGGTGGCGACGAATTTCTCATCGTCCTCACCTACTGCGACATGGACAAGGCGCACGAACTCACCAACGCATTGCGGCACGACGTCGCCCACCACCCCTTCGAATGGGAAGGCCGCCCCTTCCGCATCGGGGCGAGCATCGGACTGGCGCACCTGGAGCCCGGCATGGATGCGGGCACCGCGCTGAAAGCGGCAGACGCCGCCTGCTATCGCGCCAAGGCGCGGGGACGCAACACGGTCACGTCGTCCGCGACCGGGCTAGCGGACAGCCGGCCGGTGGCCGACACGCAGGCCTGAATCATCCCGAAAACGGCAGCCAGGCCCGGGCACGCCGTTTCGCGCCGCAACTGCACGCTGCGGGCGTTCCCGCCGCGGGCTTGCCCAGCAGCCGCCGCGCAATGGGCTCACGTGCTGCCGCCGCCTTCGTAAATGCCCATGCGGGCGCGTTCGAGTTCCTGCGCATACGTGAAATGACGCCCGCTGTCGGCCGTCATCCTGGCCGCCTCGCTGGTGCGGCCGTCGTGATCCAACAGCGTGCGAATCACGGCGTTCGCATCGTCGATGGGCGGCACCATCAGCATGAGCAGACGATCGTACACCTCGCGGTCGAGACTGATCTGGACTTGTTCGGACATGGCACACCCCCCGGAAGGGCCTAGGAGATTTCAGCCTACTCCAAAATCCGCGCCAGGCAAGTCCGCGCCACCGTCGCCACCCCTGGCCGTCCACGCACGGCACGGATTCTCGGCTAGCATTCGCTCTCGCCTCCCGTCTTTCCGCGCTCGTCATGCCTCGCTTCGACACACCGATTCTGCGTGCCCTTCTCACCCGGCATCCGGAATTCGCCGGCGCGTCCGCCGGCGCATCCACATCGATCGCCGCCTATGACGATCTCTATCCCCGGATCGAGGCGCGCATGTGGGCGGCAGACGACGCCGGTTTCGAACGCTGGCTGGCCACCTACCAGGCGCTGTCCCGCGAGCAGCAGGCGCTGATCGCCGCCCGCGGCGGGCGCGAACTGCGCCATTTCGTGCTCGGCATCCCGGTCGCCGAGCGGCCGGCGCACCTGGAAAACTGCCTGCAAAGCATCCTCCAGCAGTGCCGCCTGTACGGGTACGGCGGACAGACCGCCGACGGCCGCTGGGCGGCTTTCACCGTGGTGGTGGCGGAGGACAGCCGCACACCCGAGGCCGTCGCCGCGCATCGTGCGCTGGTCGCCGCCTATCGCGCCCAGGGCCTCGACGTCGTGCATTTCGACCTGCCGGAACAGCATGCGCTGCTGCAGGCGATTCCCGCGCCCGAGCGCGCGGCGCTCGGACGCCTGCTCACCACCCAGCCGGCGGCGCGCTTCTACCAAAAGGGGCAGGCGGCGAACCGCAATCTGTGCTATCTGAAGATGCTGCAGGTCGCGCGCGAGCCGGAGTCCACGCTCTACTACCTCGTCGACAGCGACCAGTCCTTCCTGGTCAATCGACAGACGGCCGCGGGCGAGCGGGCATTCGCCGCGCTCAACTATTTCCACTACGTCGACCGCATCTTCGCGAGCGGCGAGGTGAACGTGCTGACGGGCAAGCTGGTGGGCGATCCGCCGGTGTCGCCGGCGGTGATGGCGGCGAACTTTCTCGACGACCTGGCGGCCTTCGTGCACGGCATCGGCGCGCGCGATCCGCACGCGGCGTGCGGCTTCCACTCGGCCCGCGCACCGCTGGCGGGCGACGCGGTGTACCACGATCTCGCCGGACTGTTCGGTTTCGACGCCGCCGCGGCGCCCTTCGACTATCGCTGCCCGCTGCCGGAGCCGCACGACCATGCCGCGTGCTTCGACGGCTTCGCGGCGCGCCTGCATGCATTTTTCTTCGGCGAGCACCCGACGCGCCGCACCCTGTTCCGCTACGGCGGCACGTTCCTGGAACACGTGCCGGCGCGTACCGTGTATCCGGGCAACTACATCGCCGACTTCGCGGGGCTCAAGTACGTCATTCCCTTCGGCCACCTGCGCCTGCGCATGTCCGGCCCCACCGCCGGACGCCTGATCCAGGCGGAGATCGGCGCGCGTTTCGCCTCGGCGAACCTGCCCATGCTGCACGGCCGCCTCGCCGCCGACACGCTGCATGGCGAATTCCGTCCCGGCGTGGCGCAGCGCGACGGCACCGTCATCGATATTGCCGACGAGTTCGAGCGCCAGTTCTTCGGCGACGTCATGCTGTTCTCCGTGGTCGAGTGGCTGAAGCACCGCACGCTCGCGGAACTCGTCGACGCGGCAGGGGTGGAGGCGGTGGCGGCGCGGGTCGAAGGCGAGCTTTTCGACCTGTACGCCGCCAAGCACGCTGCGGTGAACGCGCGGCGCGCCGAACTGGAACGCTGGCTTGCCGCACCGCCGGCCGCCTGGCGCGGCGCATCCGCGCTCGCCGCCCTCGCACGCTTCCTGCGCAACGTCGCGGCGAACTTCGGCGACGACGCACCCGCCTGGCGCCAAATCCGGTCGCCTGCGCACCGTGCGGCGCGGCGCCGGGCAATCGTCGATGCCCTGGCGCATTACGGCACCGAGCGCGCGGCGTGGGATCGCCTGATCGGCCGCGGCCGCCGCCCCGCAGTCAGCCGGTGAGCGCCGCCGCGGCGTGCGCGATGAGCCGTGCGCGGCAATCCGTGTAGGCCTTCTGCGCCTGCCGCCGCAAGGCGGCGTCGAGCACGGGTTGCGCGTGGCGGACGGGCTCGCGCACGATGCGCCCGCTGGCGATGGCGGGCGAGGAATCGCCGGCGCCGGCGACGCCGGTGCGGGCGAATGACCGGTAGTGCTGCGCCAGCGGCGAGGCCAGTCGCAGCCACCCGCCCAGGGTGTCGAGCAGGCGCGCGCTGTCGTCGAGCACCAGCGGCGCATCGAAATAGTGAAAGCGTCCGGCGTGGCGCTCGGCGAAGGCGGCGAGCGCGTGCATGCGCCCGATGTAATACGCCGCCGCCGCCGCCGGCTCGGCATAGGGTGCGCGGCCGGCTTTGCGCGTGAACAGGCTGACGATGCTGGACAGCGTCGGCGCGGGCGGACGCAACGCGGTCAGCACCACCAGCGGCACGGCATCGAGACGCTCCAGGGCGAGGACGTAATCGTTGTGCAGCAGCTTGTCGAACAGATAGCGGCTGCCCGGCTTCAAGCGGTCGTGCGCGCCGTAGCGCCGGCGCTGGAGCGCCAGGTCGGCGGGCGACGCATAGCCGAGATGCATCTCGTAATAGCCGTCGATCTCCGGATGCGATCCGAGCAGGTGCCCCACCAGGCTGGTGTAGGCCCGCATGTGGCTGAGCAGGAAAATGCGCCCGCGCGGGTGTTCAGCGGCGCGCTGCATGGTGGCGCAGCAGGCGGGTGAGCGCCTCCTTCAGCGGGCCGTCCTCGATGCTGGCGTTGAGCTGCGCCAGCCCGTCCAGGGCGGCGGCCGGCACGCCGGGCTTGTCGACCGGCGGCGCATGGCGCGCCAGCAGGCCCGGATCGACGCCGACGCGCAGCCGGTCGACGCCCACGCCCAGCCGGTCCAGTTTTTCGACCAGCGCCGTGCCGTCGTGGCGCAGGCGGCTGGCGACCGCGCCGCTGTCGCAGGCAAGGGCGAGCGTGCGCTGCTCCAGCTGCATCACGCGTACGTGGCCGGCGAGTGCCGCGGGCAGCGCGCGGTCGAGCGCGGCCTGCACCCGCAGCAGCGCCTGCGCACGCGCCGCCACGCCCGCCGGCAGCCCGCGGGCGAGAAGCTCGGGAAGGCTGGCGGCACTCATGCAGGCGCGACAGCAAGCCCGTCGGCTATGTTAAGATTCAAAGATTTACCGTACCCGGTCGGCATTTCGGATCCCCCATGCTGCAATCCCTCTTCAAGAAAATCTTCGGCAGCCGCAACGACCGGCTGGTCAAACAATACCTGCAAAACGTCAAGGCGATCAACGCGCTGGAGCCGGCGCTGGAGCGCCTCTCCGACGCCGAACTGGCCGGCAGGACCGCCGAGTTCAAGACGCGCCTGGAAAAAGGCGAGACGCTCGACCAGCTCCTGCCGGAGGCCTTCGCCACGGTGCGCGAGGCTGCGAAGCGAGTGCTCGGCCTGCGCCACTATGACGTGCAGATGGTCGGCGGCATGGTGCTGCACGCCGGCAAGATCGCCGAAATGCGCACCGGCGAGGGCAAGACGCTGATGGCCACGTTGCCCGCCTATCTCAACGCGCTGGCCGGCAAGGGCGTGCACGTGGTGACGGTGAACGACTACCTCGCCAGCCGCGACGCCGAATGGATGGGCCGCGTGTACGGCTTCCTCGGTCTCGCCACCGGCGTCAACCTGTCGCAGATGCCGCACGACGCCAAGCAGGCGGCCTATGCCGCCGACATCACCTACGGCACCAACAACGAATACGGCTTCGACTATCTGCGCGACAATATGGTCTACCAGACCAGCGAGAAGGTACAGCGTCCACTCGCCTACTGCGTGATCGACGAAGTCGACTCCATCCTCATCGACGAGGCGCGCACGCCGCTCATCATTTCCGGCCAGTCGGAAGAAAACACCGCGCTCTACGAGCAGATCAATCTCGTCCCGCCGCGGCTCACGCGGCAGAAGGACGAGGAATCGGAAGGCGACTACTCGGTCGACGAAAAATCGCGCCAGGTGCTCCTGTCCGAAGCCGGCCACGAAAAGGTCGAGGAAATCCTCACCGAGACGGGCCTGCTCGCCCCCGGCGGCAGCCTGTACGACGCCTCCAACATCATGCTCATGCACCATGTGTATGCGGCGTTGCGCGCGCATGCGCTGTTCTTCAGGGACCAGCACTACGTGGTGCAGAACGGCGAGGTCGTCATCGTCGACGAGTTCACCGGCCGCCTGATGAGCGGCCGGCGCTGGTCCGAGGGCCTGCACCAGGCCGTCGAGGCGAAGGAAGGCGTGGCGATCCAGAAGGAAAACCAGACGCTGGCGTCGATCACCTTCCAGAACTACTTCCGCATGTACGAGAAGCTTTCGGGCATGACCGGCACCGCCGACACCGAAGCCTTCGAGTTCCAGAGCATCTACGGCCTGGAGACGGTGGTGATCCCGACCCACCGGCCGATGATCCGCAAGGACGAACACGACCAGGTCTACCGCACCTCGAAGGAGCGGGACCAGGCGGTGATCAACGACATTCGCGCCTGTCACGAGCGCGGCCAGCCGGTGCTGGTCGGCACCACGTCGATCGAGGCCAACGAACACCTGTCCGCCGAGCTGAAGAAGGCCGGGCTGCCGCACAACGTGCTCAACGCCAAGCAGCACGCACACGAGGCCGAGGTCGTCGCGCAGGCCGGCCTGCCGGGTGCGGTCACCATCGCCACCAACATGGCGGGCCGCGGTACCGACATCGTGCTCGGCGGCAACATCCAGAAGGACATCGACGCCATCCACGCCGACGAGGCGCTGACCGACGCCGACCGGGACGCGCACGTCGCCGCGCTCAAGGCGGCCTGGAAGGAACGCCACGACGCCGTGCTCGCGGCCGGCGGCCTGCACATCATCGGCACCGAGCGCCACGAATCGCGGCGCGTCGACAACCAGTTGCGCGGCCGCTCCGGACGCCAGGGCGATCCCGGCTCCTCGCGCTTCTTCCTGTCGCTGGAAGACCCGCTGCTGCGCATCTTCGCCTCCGACCGCGTCGCCGGGATCATGAACCGCCTGAAGATGCCCGAGGGCGAGGCGATCGAGCACCCGTGGGTGACGCGCGCGATCGAGAACGCGCAGCGCAAGGTCGAGCAGCGCAACTTCGACATCCGCAAGCAGTTGCTCGAATACGACGACGTCTCCAACGACCAGCGCAAGGTCATCTACGAGCAGCGCAACGAACTGCTGGCGAGCGAGAACGTCGCCGACACCATCCGCGCCATGCGCGACGACGTCCTGAACGACGCCATCAGCCTCCACATCGCGCCCGGCAGCATGGAGGAGCAGTGGGAGGTGGCGGCCCTGGAGAAACTCCTGGCCGCGCAGTTCAGCCTCGATCTGCCGCTCGCGCAATGGCTGAAGGACGACAGCACGCTCAACGAGGACGGCCTGCGCCGGAGAATTTCCGAAGCCGCCGATGCCGCCTACGCGGAGAAGGAGGCGCTGGTTGGCGCCGAGGCGCTGCGGCAGTTCGAGCGCGCGGTAATGCTGCAGAGCCTCGACACGCACTGGCGCGAGCATCTGTCCGCGCTGGACATGCTGCGCCAGGGCATCCATCTGCGCGGCTATGCGCAGAAGCAGCCGAAACAGGAATACAAGCGCGAAGCGTTCGAACTGTTCTCCGCCATGCTCACCGCGATCAAGGCGGAAGTCACGCAGATCACCACCACGGTGCAAATTCGCACGCCGGAGGAAGTGCAGGCGGTCGAGCCGCACGAACCGTCCAATGTACAATACCAGCACAGCGAGTACGATGAAGGGCGCGACTTCGCCGAAGCCGGACAGGAGGCCGCCGCCGCCGCGCCCGCCGCCTTTCCCAAGGTCGGCCGCAACGATCCCTGTCCGTGCGGCTCGGGCAGGAAGTACAAGCACTGCCACGGCAGACTGAGCTGAGGAGGCAGGATCCTAAAAACCGCAGTTGACCGCTTGAGACTCTCACCAATGCCCCATGAATGCTGAAATGTGCGCCTTCGTTTGCTTTCACCTGTCAGGTGAGTCCGCTACGCACCCGCTGGCACGCCGGCTCACGCACCTGCCTTTGGCGCGCCTCCTTGCAGACCCCGGTCTGCGGCGTCGTTGCTTCGCGGCAGGCACGCGATCCGACGCGCCATCGGGCGCGTCCAACTGCGGTTTCTAGGATAATCCCATGCCCTATTACGTATTCCGGATCGGCATGTTCAAGGTGCTGGAAAAGCAAGGCGAGTGGGCGAGCTTCAAGGAAGCCAAGGCCCAGGTCAACGCATTGCGCAAGACACTCGACCCGAAGTCCGGCGACCGCTACAAGATGATCTTCGCCGAGGACGAACTCGTCGCGCAGGAGAGACTGACCGCCGAGCGCGACCTCGATCCCAGCCTCGCCGGCGACGACTGGTAGGGCGGGGCACGCAACACGCAGCAGGATCGCGTCATGTCCGGCTACAACGAGAACGCCTACCACCAGGTCCGCAAAGAGCGCATCGCGCATCCCTGTCCCTTCGAACGGGCGCTGCTGTCGCGCTGCGTCGACTGCAGCCGGGCGCTGCGCCTGAATCTTGCCGAGCGCGAGGCGATCTCCTGCGGCGACCCGGCCACGGCGGTGCACTGTGCGGAATTTCACCAGGACCTTCACGTCAACGCGCAGTTCGCATTGAAGATCCAGGCCGGTACGGCGTGGCCGTTCGGCAAGGAAATCCGTGCCCAGTGCGGGGGGGCACGCGGCCTGGGCACGGCGCTCGGCGATGCGGGTGACGCGTCCACCGACGTCGGTGCGAGCGTGTTGCGCGGCATCGAGCGCTGGCGAACGGCAGACGCCTTCCCCTACTCCGAAATCATGCGCGCCGTGGTCCACTACGAACCTCGCAAACGGCGATCCTGAGCCGGGCAGCCGGCCGCCGCTCCGCGCACGAGAGCGTTCCGTGAAGTGCGATCGATGGTGCGGCACCGCCGCGCCCACGACGCGGGTGGCGGCAACGGACCTCGCCACGGGCACCGGCCACGCGCCGCCGGTGACCCGCAGGCGCGAGGCGTCACGCAGGCGAAGCCCGGACGTTAATGTTCCATTAAGGATCGCTGGGGCAGGATTCCATACCCGCATCACATTCCATCTGGAGAACCTGCATGGCTGCTGCCAGCTTTTTCTGGGGCGTCCTGGGCTTGAGCCTGGCCGCCGCCGTGCCCGTCGCCACGGCGGCCGCGATCCTGCCGCTCACCGCGACGCAGAAGCAGAACCTGGGCATCGTCAGCGAGACCGCCGCCGCCCGGACGGTCGGGCCGGCGCACAGCCATCCGGCGCGCGTCGTCTCCGCGCCCGCCGGGGTACGCGTGATCGCCGCGGCCGGCGAGGCGCTGGTGACACGGATGCACGTGCAGGCGGGCGACAGCGTGAAGCGTGGAGCGCCGCTCGTCACGCTGTCGATGCCCGGCCTGGCGGACGCCCACAATGCGCTCGCGCAGGCGCGCCTGCGCGAGGAACTCGCCGCCGACAACGCGGCACGCGATGAAAGACTGTTTGCCGAGGGACTCATTGCCGAATCGCGCCTGCGCGCGAGCCGCACCGACGCCCAGTCGGCACGCGCCGGACTGGCCGCCGCACAGCAGGCGCTGGCCTGGCTCGGACAGGGCACAGTCGCCGGCAGCACCATCACCCTCGTCGCCCCCAGCGCCGCAGTAGTGGCGGAAAGCACCGCCGATCCGGGCCAGCGCGTCGATGCCGGCACGGCGCTGGTGAAACTGATGGATCCGGCGCAGCTGGCCCTGGAGATTCCTTTGAGCACGGTGCAGGCGCAGCAGGTCGCGGTGGGCCAGCGGGTGACGCTTGCGGGCTCTGCGGCCAGCGGTCGCGTCATCGCGCTGCTGCCCCGGCTCGACGCCGCACAGAGCGTACTGGTGCGTGCCAGCCTGGCCGATCCGCAACGCCTGCTGCGCCCCGGCCAGACGGTCCAGGCCGCGCTCGCGGATGCGCCCGCCGCAACGGCGGTCATCGTCCCCGCGGCGGCACTGGCGTGGAAAGATACGGTGCCGCACGTCTTCGTCGAAAGCGCGAAGGGCTTCGCCCCCACGCCGGTCAGGCTGCTGCGTCGCAACGCGGACGAGGCGGAAATCGACGGGCTTGCCGCCGGCACCCGGGTCGCGGTGCGCGGCGTGGCGGCCTTGAAGGCCCAGTGGCTCGGGGAATAGGCGATGTTCAATAGCCTGATCGAAACCGCGCTGGCGCGGCGCTGGGGAGTCCTGTTCCTTGCGCTGCTGCTTGCCGCGCTCGGCATCCAGGCCTTCAGGGCGCTGCCCATCGATGCGTTTCCCGACGTGTCCACCACCCAGGTCAAGCTCATCCTGAAGGCTCCCGGCATGACGCCGGAGGAAGTGGAGGCGCGCATCACCCAGCCGGTGGAAACCGAGCTGCTGGGCATTCCGCATCAGACCATCCTGCGCAGCCTGTCGAAGAACGCGCTGGTCGACGTCACCGTGGATTTCGAGGAAGGCACGGACATCTACTGGGCGCGCCAGCAGGTGGCGGAACGCTTCGCCAACGTCAAGGGAGAGCTGCCCGCGAACGTCTCCGGCGGGCTTGCACCGATTTCCACGCCGCTCTCCGACCTGTTCATGTTCACCATCGAGGGGCCGCTGTCGCTGGCGGAGAAGCGCAGCCTTCTCGACTGGACGATTCGCCCCCAGTTGCGCTCGCTGCCGGGCGTGGCCGACGTCAATGCGCTGGGTGGACGAGTGACGACGTTCGCCGTGAGCCCGGATCCCGTCGCGCTGGCGGCACGCGGCATCACGTACGGCGAGCTGCGCGCGGCACTGGAAGCCAACACCCGCAACGATGGCGCCGGGCGCGTCAACGAGGGCGAGGAAACCTGGGTGGTGCGCGTCAACGCCGGCGTCACCTCGCTGGAGGATCTCCGCCGCATCGGCATTCGAGCGGTGGACGGCATCGTCGTCACCGTCGGCGACGTCGCCGAGGTCGAGATCGGCGAGCTGACCCGCTACGGCGCGGTGACGGAAAGCGGGCGCGGCGAGGCGGTCGAGGGCCTGGTGATCGGCCTGAAGGGGGTGAACGCGCGCGTGCTCATCGACGGCGTCAAGGCGCGCCTGGCCGAAATCCAGGCGACGCTGCCGCAGGGGGTGACGATCGCGCCCTTCTACGACCGCGCGGAACTGGTCGATCGCGCCGTCGGCACGGTGAGCCGCGCGCTGCTCGAAGCGGCGGTGCTGGTGGTGATCCTGCTGCTGCTGTTTCTCGGCAACCTGCGTGCCGCCGTCGTCGTCGCGCTGATCCTGCCGCTGTCGGTGCTGGCGACCTTCGTGCTCATGCGCCAGTTCGGCCTGTCCGCCAACCTCATGAGCCTGGGCGGACTGGCGATCGCGATCGGCCTGCTGGTCGACGCCGCGGTGGTGGTGGTCGAAAACGTCGTCGCCCATCTGGCGCACGATCCGCAGGACATCGAAATCCAGCCGCTGCAGCGGGTACTGGGGGCGGTCGTCGAAGTGGCGCATCCGGTCGCGTCGGGAATCGCCATCATCGCCATCGTGTTCCTGCCGCTGCTCACGCTGGAGGGCCTGGAAGGCAAGCTGTTCTCCCCCGTCGCGCTCACCATCGTGTTCGCGCTCGCCTCCTCCCTGCTGCTCGCATTCACCCTCATCCCCGCCCTGGCGCTCATGCTGCTGAAACGCGCGCGGCATGACGATCCATGGCTGCTGCGCCGTGCCCACGGCATCTACGCGCCGATGCTCGACCGCGCGCTGAGGCATCCGAAGCTGGTCTACGGCAGCGCCGGAATTCTGGTCCTGGCGGCCGTGGCGGTCTATCCGCTGATCGGCAAGACCTTCATGCCGGTGATGGACGAGGGCGACATCCTGATCCAGCTGGAGAAGCTGCCGTCGATCAGCCTCGAGGAATCCGTCGCGCAGGACCTGCGCGTACAGCAGGCATTGCTGGAACACGTTCCGGAGATCAAGCGCATCGTCGCTCGCGTGGGGGCCGACGAACTGGGCCTCGATCCGATGGGGCTCAACGACACCGATTCGTTTCTCGTGTTGAAGCCGAAAAATACGTGGCGCAAGCCCGACAAGGAGTGGCTGACCGGCGAAATCCGCTCGGTGCTCGAGGACTTTCCGGGCATCGCCTACAGCTTCACCCAGCCGATCGACATGCGGGTATCGGAAATGCTCACCGGTGCGCGCGGCGACGTCGCGATCAAGATCTTCGGGCCGGACCTGGCCGTTCTCAACCGGCTGGCCGGCGAGATCGCCGCCACGATCGAAGCGGTGGCGGGCGCCAGCGACGTCTACACGCAGAAGAACGACGGCGTCCAGTACCTGCAGGCGGAAATCGATCGCGACGCCGCGGCGCGCTTCGGCCTGAGCGCGGATGACGTCGCCATGCTGCTGCACACCCAGCTCGAGGGCGAAGTCATCGGCACGCTGCAGCAGGCCGGCCGCCGCATACCCTTGCAGTTGCGCGGCCCGGAAGCGCTGCGCAGCGCGCCCGATGCACTGCAGGCACTGCGCCTGAGCCTGGCCGATGGCCGCAGCATCAGCCTCGACCAGATCGCCCGTCTCGAACGCACCGAGGGGCCCGTCGCGGTGAAGCGTGAAAATGCCGCGCGCTTCGCCGTGGTGCAGAGCGACGTCAGCGGCCGCGACCTGGTGAGCTTCGTCACCGCCGCACAGGCCGCGGTGGCGGCGAAGGTGCCGCTGCCCGCTGGCTACCACCTGGCCTGGGGCGGCCAGTTCGAGAACCAGCAACGTGCCGCCGCACGCCTGCTGATCGTGGTGCCGGCCGCCCTGCTGCTGATCGGCTTCCTGCTTTACCTCACCTTCGGCCACTTGGGCCAGGCGCTGCTGGTGATGATGAACGTACCGCTTGCCCTGGTCGGCGGCATATTCGCACTCGCCCTGGCCGGCGAGTATCTGTCGGTTCCCGCGTCGGTCGGCTTCATCGCCCTGCTCGGCATCGCGGTGCTCAACGGCGTGGTGCTGGTCAGCCATTTCAATCAGTTGCGCGAACGCGGCCTGCGCGGCGACGCGGTGGTGCGCGAGGGCGCGCAGCGCCGCCTGCGCCCCGTCCTGATGACCGCGAGCATCACCGCCTTCGGCCTGGTGCCGCTGCTGTTCGCGAGCGGCCCCGGTTCGGAAATCCAGCGCCCGCTCGCCATCGTCGTCATCGGCGGGCTGCTCAGTTCCACCCTGCTGACGCTGGTCGTACTGCCGCTGCTGTATCGTCAATTCATCCTGAAGGGAGAACACGCATGAATCTCGTGCGGACTCTGGCGCTGGCGCTGGCTTTTGCGGCGCCGGTGCGCGCCGCTTACCTGCCCGACCCGAAAGCCGCCGAGGCCGCGCTGCTGGAATCGGCCGCCGTGCTGCAGGCCCGCGGCGACCTGGCGGCACAGGATTTGCGCAGCCGGGGATTGCAGCGCGGCGTCGACGAGTGGGCCGTGGGTGCCGAACTGGCGCAGCGCCGCATCCGGACCCTGCCGCGCGACGACCAGGACGAATGGGCGCTGAGTCTCGCGCGTCCCGTGCGCACGCCGGCGCGCGCCGCCGCCGACCGCGCGCTGGCCGAGGCACGCATCGCCTATGCCGAGGCGAATCTCGCAGAAGCCGCGCATGAAAGCGGCCGGCGACTCCTCACCCTCTGGTTCGACTGGCTGGCGGAAGCGGCGCAGAGCCCGTTGTGGCTGGAACAGGGCGCCGCGGCCAGGCGCCAGCTCGAGACCGTCGAAGCGCGCATCCGCCTTGGCGAGGCGCCGCGCGCCGAGCGCGTCAATGCCGAAGCCGCGCTGGCACAGGCGCGCCTGCTGCTGCAGCAATCCGCGGCACGCGCGCAGCAGGCGCGCGCCCGCGTACTCGCGGAATATCCGGCGCTTACCGTCGAGTTCGACGATACCTTGCCGGATCCACAGCCGCCGCAGGGCGACGCCGGCGCCCATGCCGACGCCGTGCTCGCGCACAATCACGAACTGCAGCGCGCACGCCGCCTCGCCGCCATGCTGCAGGCCGAAACCCGCCAGCTGACACGGCGCCGCAGCGCCGACCCCAGCATCGGCGTGTTCTACCGCAGCGAGGCGGGGGGCGACGAGCGCATCGTGGGCATGAGCCTCGGCCTGACCTTACCGGGTGCGGCACGGCGCTTCGACGAACAGGCCGCTGCGCAGTCGAGCGCGACCGCGCAGGCGGCGGTGCTGCAACTCGAGAAGCGGCTGCGCGTGGAAGCGCATGCCGATTTCGACGCCGCGCGCGCCGCCGTCGCCAGCTGGCAGCACGCCGAACGGGCCGCGGAGGCACTGAGCGAGGCCGCCCGCCTCGCGGGGCGCGCCTACAGCCTGGGCGAAGGCAGTCTCGACCAGGTGCTGCTGACGCAGCGGCTCGCGCTGGAGGCGCGCCTGCAGGCGCGGTCGAACCGGGTGGGCGCGCTGGCGGCCGAGGCGCGCATCAGGCTCGACACCCACCGGCTCTGGATGCACGAGGGCGGGACGGAAGGACGCGGCGAGGAGGGTTTCTGAGAGGCGCTTGCCGTCAGGGCGCCGCGGATACCGCCAGTGCCGCGTCCTTGCCGTCGCCGTCGCCGGGCGCGGCACTCGAAGGCAGTCGGCTCATGCGGCGCGCCTCCGCCTGCATCGCGCTGAGCTGTTCGGGCTTCAGCTGCCACACCAGGCTGTCGCGCGCCTTCGCCGCGACGTCCACCCCCTGGGCCGCGGCCAGATTGAACCACATGTAGGCGCGCGCCTTGTCGACCGGCGTGCCGGTGCCATAGCGATGAAGCTCGCCAAGGCGGTATTGTGCGTAGGGATGGCCACGGTGCGCGGATTTTTCGATCCAGGCGAAGGCGGCCTGGTAGTCCTGCACCACGCCGCGCCCTTCGAGAAGCACCAGGCCATATTGGTATTGCCCTTCCGCGACCCCCCCTTTCGCCGCCTGGGCGAGCCACTTCGCGGCCTCGACATGATCCTGCGCCACGCCGTCGCCGATGGCGTAACGCATTCCCAGCTGCAGCTGCGCGTCGGCATCCCCCTGCTCGGCCCGGCCGTGCGGCAGCGTGGTGGGCGGGGCGGAAACCCCGCGCGCGCCATGCAGGTCCAGGGCGAACCACGCCGTACCGCCGATCAGCGTGCCGGCCCCGGTCAACAGAAGAATGGGCTTGAGCGGATTGAGCACCCAGAAGCGGTGGCGGCAGTCGCGGCACCGCAACGGCGTGTACAGCAGCGCGCGGCGCAGGCCGTCGTGCGAATGCAGCGACGCGCTCCGGACCTTCTGGCTGCCGCAGCGCGGACAGGTGCGCGACATGCGGGCGGTCCCGGTTCTGGCTGACGTCGGCCGCGCGCTACGCTCAGAGCTTGCCGCCGGACTCGGTGACCATGTAGCCCACCGCGCTCGCGATGTCGTCTTCGCTCAGGCCGGGGCTGCCGCCCTTGGGCGGCATGCCGCGAATGCCATGCATCGCGTGGTCATACAGGGTCGGGACTCCCTGCGCGATGCGATCGGCCCACGCCGCCTTGTCGCCCGGCTTGGGTGCGCCGGCCGCGCCCGACGCATGGCACATCGCACAAACGTTCTGGTAGACGCTCTTGCCATGGGCAAGATCCGGTTTCGGCATGCTTGCCGCGGCCGGCGCTGCGGCGGCGGCGTCACTGGCTTCCGGCGCCTTGAAAGCGGCGCCCGCCGAGTTCGCCATATAGGCGACCGCGCGTGCGAGTTCGCCATCCGTCAGATCCGCGGCCCCTCCGCGCGGCGGCATCGCACGGATGCCTTCGATGGCGTGCTTGACCAGCGTGTCGAAACCCTGGCCGATGCGCGAACCCCAGTCGCCCTTGTTCTCGAAGCGCGGCGCTTCCAGCACGCCGCTGCCGTGACAGGCCACGCAGGCCGACTCGTAGACTTCCTGGCCGGATTTCTCCGCAACCATCACGCCGGGCTCGGCCGCGTCGAGCCCCGCAAACGGCCGGATCCGCTCGATCACCGCCTGCTCCGCCTCCTCGGTCGACACCTCGGGCTTCTGATCACGCTGAATGTCGAGCACCAGCATGACGATCAACACGATCGCAAGCAGCGGAGCCAACAAGCCTGCAACGATGGAAACGATGACTTCCTGGGGGGTCGTCCGGGTCATCTGAGCATGCGAATCGGCCATGGGGAATCGTCCTTGAAGGGATCAAAACGCCGAATTATAAGGAAAGCGCGACAGGCAGGAAAGGCCGCACCCCCCGCGCCCATGGACGTGAACGCCCAAACCCGCTATGCTTCGCCGCTCTTGGCGCCCGTAGCTCAGCTGGATAGAGTACTGCCCTCCGAAGGCAGGGGTCGTGCGTTCGAATCGCGCCGGGCGCGCCATTACATCAATTCAATCGGCAGGGATCCGTCCGATCATCCCGCGAACCGCAGTTGGACGCGTCCGGCCGCGTAGCCGCGCCGCCCCACGCCATTGATTCCGGGTGCTTCTCGTGCGGAAAAACCGCGCCGCGCTACAGCCCCAGTCGCTGCCAGATGGTGGTCGATGGCCCGGCCTGGTTCATGGTGTAGAAGTGCAGCCCAGGCGCCCCGCCGGCGAGCAGGCGGTCGCACAGGTCGGTGACGACGTCGAGGCCGAAGGCGCGGATCGAGGCGAGGTCGTCGCCGTGGCTCTCCAGCCTTTTCCTCAGCCAGCGCGGGATTTCCGCGCCGCAGGCGTCGGAAAACCTTGCCAGCTGCACGTAGTTGCCGATGGGCATGATGCCGGGAACGATGGGGATGTCCACGCCCAGTGCGCGCGCCTCGTCGACGAAGCGAAAATAGGCGTCGGCGTTGAAGAAATACTGCGTGATGGCGGCGTTGGCGCCGGCGTCGACCTTGCGCTTGAAGTTCTTCAGGTCCTCGGCGTACGAGCGCGCCTGGGGATGGACCTCCGGGTAGGCGGCAACCTCGATCCCGAACCAGTCGCCGGTTTCCTTGCGGATGAAGGCGACCAGTTCGTTGGCGTACTGGAATTCGCCGACGTCCATCGAGCCCGACGGCAGGTCGCCGCGCAGCGCGACGAGATGGCGGATGCCCTGCCGCCTGTATTCGTCGAGCGTGTCGCGGATGCTCGCCTCGGTCGAGCCGATGCACGACAGGTGCGGCGCGGCCTCGCTGCCGCTGGCCTGGATCGCGCGCACGGTTTCCAGCGTGCGGTCGCGCGTCGAGCCGCCGGCGCCGAAGGTCACCGAGAAGAACTTGGGCTTGAGCTGCGCGAGCTGCCTGTGCGTGGCGTGGAGTTTCTCCATGCCCTCGGCCGTCTTGGGTGGGAAGAATTCGAAACTGAACGTACGTTCCGTCATGAATCAGCCTTTCTTGCCGGGAATGAGCGCGGACAGCACCCACGCGATCACGCCGTAGAGGAGGGCGCCGAACAGCGCGGCGAAGAATCCGCCGACGTGGAAGCCGGGCAGCAGCGCACCGGCGAGCCAGAACAGCAGCGCGTTCAGCACCAGGTAGAAGCCGCCCAGCGTCAGCACGGTGATCGGCAGGGTGAGGAGCGTCAGCACCGGGCGCACCAGGGTGTTGATGAAGCCGAGCAGCAGCGACGCAGCGAGTGCGGAGCCGAAGCCGGCGAGGTGGATCGACGGCACCAGCCAGGCCACCGCCAGCAGGGCGATGGCGTTGAGGATCCACATCAGCAGCAGCAGACGCATGGCGTGTTCCCTTCGGGGCCCCCGCACTCAGTAACGGTAGTGCTCGGCCTTGTAGGGGCCTTCCTTCGGTACGCCGATATAGGCCGCCTGCCGGTCGGTGAGCTCGGTGAGCTGCGCGTTGAGCTTCCTCAGCTGCAGGCGCGCGACCTTCTCGTCCAGATGCTTGGGCAGGGTGTATACGCCGACCGGATACCTGCCCGAATCGCGTTCCTGCCACAGCTCCATCTGCGCGATGGTCTGGTTGGCGAACGACGAGCTCATCACGTAGCTCGGATGGCCGGTGGCGCATCCGAGATTCACCAGGCGCCCCTTGGCGAGCAGGATGATGCGGTTGCCGGAAGGCATGACGACGTGGTCGACCTGCGGCTTGATCTCTTCCCACTGGTATTTCTCGATCGACGCGACGTCGATTTCGTTGTCGAAGTGGCCGATGTTGCAGACGATGGCCTGATCCTTCATTTTCACCATGTGGTCGTGGTCGATGACGTGGAAGTTGCCGGTGGCCGTGACGAAGATGTCGGCCTTGTCGGCGGCGTAATCCATGGTCACCACGCGGTAGCCCTCCATCGCCGCCTGCAGCGCGCAGATCGGGTCGATCTCGGTCACCCATACCTGGGCCGACAGCGCGCGCAGCGCCTGCGCGCTGCCCTTGCCGACGTCGCCATAGCCGGCGACGACGGCGATCTTGCCGGCAACCATGACGTCGGTGGCGCGCTTGATGCCGTCGACCAGCGACTCGCGGCAGCCGTAGAGATTGTCGAACTTCGACTTGGTGACCGAATCGTTGACGTTGATCGCCGGAATCCGCAGCTCGCCCTTCTCGTGCATCTGGTACAGGCGGTGCACCCCGGTCGTGGTCTCCTCGGTCACGCCCCTGATTTTCTCCAGGCGCGTCGAGTACCAGGTCTTGTCGGTGGCGAGCCTGGCCTTGATCGCGGCGTAGAGAACGCGCTCCTCCTCGCTGGCCGGATCGGCGAGCACGCCGACGTCCCGCTCGGCCTTGCTGCCGAGGTGCAGCAGCAGGGTGGCGTCGCCGCCGTCGTCGAGGATCATGTTGCTGTGGCCGCCATCCGGCCACTCGAAGATGCGGTGGGTATAGTCCCAGTAGTCCGTGAGCGACTCGCCCTTCACCGCGAACACGGCGATGCCGTCCCTGGCGATGGCGGCGGCGGCGTGGTCCTGGGTGGAGAAGATGTTGCACGAGGCCCAGCGCACCTCGGCGCCGAGCGCGGTCAGCGTCTCGATCAGCACCGCGGTCTGGATGGTCATGTGCAGCGAGCCGGTGATGCGCGCACCCTTCAGCGGCTGGCTCGCGGCGTATTCCTCGCGGATCGCCATCAGGCCCGGCATCTCGGTCTCGGCGATGCGGATTTCCTTGCGTCCCCAGTCGGCAAGCGCGAGGTCGGCGACGACGAAATCGGTGAAATTCTGGTCAGCCACAGCGTTCATGTGTTGCTCCGTTGCATGTGGCCGGGCGGACGGGGTCGATCGAACCCGGAGGGGCGGCAGCAGCACTCACCCGACGTCCCGAACCCGGCAGGGTTGAGAATGAGGCGAGCGCGGTTATTGCCTTTCCGAGCCTGGGGACGGTGGTCCGCCTCGCAGCGCTCCTCGGAGGCGGCATTATAGCGTATCGATCCGCCCGCGCGCTTTGGCGATAATGCACGCATCGAAGCGCGGTGCGGGAGGGACATGAAGCGATCCGGGGACAAGATCTGCGACGCAGGCATGCTGCAGGCGATCCTGCGGGAATCGATGGCCGAGGTGACGGTGTTCGACGCCGACACGCTGCGCGTCCTGCACGCCAATCCCGCCGCGCTGCGCAATCTGCAATACACCGCCGATGCGCTGCGGGAACTCACGCCGGCGAGCCTGCTGGCGCCCGACGACCTGCCCGCCTTCCGGTCCGCGGCGGCGCTCCTGCACGGCGGCCGCCGGCGCCGCGCGCGTCTGCGCCTGCAGTACCGTCGCCGCGACGGCAGCCGCTACCTGGCCGAGGTCCGCCTGTTCCTGCGCCGCCAGGGCGACCGTGCGGTGTTTACGTGCATCGCCCGCGACGAAACCCGCCACGAAGCCGCCGAACAGGCGCTCGCGCACGCGGCGTCGGACCTGCGCGCGATCGTCGCCAGCGTGCCGGGCATGGTGTTCCAGGTGCGCCGCGCGCCGCACGGCGCACCCGTGCTGCGCCACGTCAGCGACCAGTCCATGCAGCTCCTGGACATCGAAGCCGCGGCGCTGCGCGCCGATCCGGAGCGGTTCTTCCGCATGATCCACGACGACGACCAGGCGGATTATCTGGCGAATCTGGCGGCGTCCGCCGGCGGCCACCTCAGCTTCAACTGGGAAGGCCGCCTGCGCATGCGCGCATGGAAGGACGTGAAATGGGTGTCGGTGCGCGTCAGCCATCGCCGCACCCGGGGCGGCGAGATCTGGGACGGCATCATGCTGAACGTCACGCACAGCAAGCTCTCCGAGGCCGAAATCAGCCGCTCGCGCGCGCAGCTGCGCGCCATGGCGGCCCACATCGAAACCGCCAAGGAACAGGAGCGCCTGCGCCTGGCGCGCGAAGTGCACGACGATCTCGGCGGCAACCTCACCGCGATCAAGATCGCGCTTGCCGGGCTGACGCGCCACCTGCCGCGCGATGACGCCGTGCTCGCCGAGCGTGCCGCCTACCTGGAGAATCTGATCGACCAGACCTTCGACGCGGCGCACCGCATCGCTGCCAACCTGCGGCCCGCGACGCTGGAACTGGGCATCGTCGCCGCGTTGCGCCAGCAGTGCGGGCAGTTCACGCGCAACACCGGCATAGACTGCCGTCTCGCCACGCGCGGCGCCGTGCCGCCGCTCGACGCGGATGCCGCCATCGCGGTGTACCGCATCGCGCAGGAAGCGCTGACCAACGTCGCCCGGCACGCGCGCGCCAGCCGGGTGCGCATGCGGCTGGCACGGCGCAACGGCCACCTCGTCCTCACCATCGCCGACGACGGCCGCGGCTATGCGCCGCTGCGCGACGCGGGCGCCGCGTCCGGCTTCGGCGTGCTCGGCATGAGCGAGCGGGCCGCCGCGTTCGGCGGGCATCTGGAGATCGAGGCCACTACGCCGCGCGGCACCCGGGTGAGCCTGAGCCTGCCGCTCGACCCCGGCAAATCGGGGCATAATCAAAGCGCCTGAATACGGGAAAAAGCCTGTGCCGAAAGCAAAACCCTACCGCGTTCTCATCGTCGACGACCACGCCATCGTGCGCGCGGGCCTGAAGCAGATCCTCGCCGACGTCCCCGACGTCGAAGTCGCCGCCGAAGCCGAGTGCGCGAGCCAGGCCCTGCGCCTCGCGCGCCAGGAGCCGTGGGACGTGGTGCTGATGGACATTTCCATGCCCGACCGCAGCGGTCTCGAAGCGCTGGAACTCCTGCGCAAGGAGCATCCCGGGATCAAGGTGCTGATGCTCTCGATGCACCGCGAAACGCAGTATGCGGTGCGCGCGCTCAAGACCGGCGCCGCCGGCTATCTCAACAAGCAGAGCGCGCCGGCGCAACTGGTCGACGCCATCCGCACCGTGGCGGCGGGACGGAAATACATCAGCGCCGAGGTCGCCCAGGAACTGGCCAGCCAGGTGAGCGGCGAACGCGAGGCGGCGCCGCACGAAGGGCTCTCCAACCGCGAGTACCAGACGCTGTGCCTGCTCGCCTCGGGCCTCACCGTCTCCACCATCGCCGAACGGCTCTCGCTATCGGTGAAGACCATCAGCATGTACCGCACGCGCCTGCTGACGAAGATGCAGATGAAGAACAACGCCGAGCTCACGCACTACGCCATCAAGCACGGCCTGGTCGACTGACGCCGCACCGCGGTGCGGCGCGTGCCCTCACAGGCCGGCCGCCGCCCTGAGCGCCGCCGCCTTGTCGGTCACTTCCCAGGTGAAGTCGGGCTCGTCGCGGCCGAAGTGGCCGTAGCTCGCGGTGCGCGTATAGATCGGGCGCAGCAGGTCGAGCATCTGGATGATGCCCTTGGGACGCAGGTCGAAGTGGTTCCGGATCAGCTCGACGATCCGGGCTTCCGGCACCTTGCCGGTGCCATGGGTCTCGACCATCAGCGAGGTCGGCTGCGCCACGCCGATGGCGTAGCTCAGCTGGATCAGGCACTTGTCGGCCAGTCCGGCGGCGACGACGTTCTTCGCCACGTAGCGCGCGGCGTAGGCCGCGGAGCGGTCGACCTTGGAGGGGTCCTTGCCGGAGAATGCGCCGCCGCCGTGCGGCGCGGCGCCGCCGTAGGTGTCGACGATGATCTTGCGCCCGGTGAGACCGGCGTCGCCCATCGGCCCGCCGACGACGAAGCGCCCGGTGGGGTTGACGAGATAGCGCGTGTCGGCGCCGAGCATGTCCTTCGGCAGCACGGGCTTGACGATCTCCTCGATCACCGCCTCGCTGAGCAGCGCATGCGAGACGTCCGGATGGTGCTGCGTGGAGAGCACCACCGTGTCGATCGAATGCGGCCTGCCGTCGACGTAGCGGATCGACACCTGCGACTTGGCGTCCGGGCGCAGCCACGGCAGGCGGCCGTCCTTGCGCAGTTCGGACTGGCGCTGGGTGAGGCGGTGCGCAAGGTAGATCGGCATCGGCATCAGCGCCGGCGTCTCGTTGCAGGCATAGCCGAACATCAGGCCCTGGTCGCCGGCGCCCTGGTCGAGAAACAGGCCCTCGCCCTCGTTCACCCCCTGGGCGATGTCGGGAGACTGCTTGCCGACCGCGACCATCACCGCGCAGGTGCGGTGATCGAAGCCCTTGTCGGACGAATCGTAGCCGATGCGCTTGACGGTCTCGCGCGCGATGGAGCTGAAATCGACGACGGCGGAGGTGGTGATCTCGCCGGCGATGACGACCAGTCCCGTGGTGAGCAGCGTCTCGCAGGCGACGCGGGCGTGTTTGTCCTGGGTTAGAATCGCATCCAGCACCGCATCCGAGACCTGGTCGGCCATCTTGTCGGGATGGCCCTCAGACACCGATTCCGAAGTGAAAATGAAATCCTTCTGCATGACTGCTCCTATCGTCCCGCCGGTTGACTGCGCGACCGGCTCGGGGGACAAACGGAGCGGCGACGCTTTAGCTGCATTTGTATCCCGCCCGCAAGTTGTCTGGATTAACCCGGCGGCACGTGCATTCTGCCGCGTCATCCGCCCGGCCGTCAATCCCGCGCGCTGAGCCCCGGGATGCGCCTGCTCCGTCTGCTGGCCCGCCTGCCCCTGCCGCTGATGCATGGCCTCGGCGTCGGCCTGGGCTGGCTCATCTACTGGGCGCCGGGGCGCCATTCCGGGCGCCTGCGCAGCCATCTCCTCGCCGCGGGCCTGGCGGACTCGCCGCGCGCGCAGCGGCAACTACTGCGCCGCACCATCGGCGAAGGCGGCAAGGCGGTGACCGAACTGCTGCCGGTATGGCTGCGTCCCTACGCGGCGGTGCTGAAGTTCGTGCGCGGCACCAGCGGGTGGGACGCGATCGACGCCGCGCTGGCGGCGGGCAAGGGCGTGATCCTGCTCTCGCCGCACATCGGCTGCTTCGAGATGATCAGCCTGTACGTCGCGTCGCGCCAACCTTTCACCGCGATGTACAAGCCGCCGCGCAACGCCTTTCTCGACCGCCTGATGCTGAGCGGACGCCGGCGCGGCCAGGCGAACCTGGTGCCGACCGATCTGTCGGGCGTACGCGCGCAGCTGGCGGCGCTGCGCCGCGGCGAGGCGATCGGCATCCTGCCCGACCAGGTGGCGACCGGCGGCGACGGCGCCTGGGCGCCGTTCTTCGGCCGCCCGGCCTACACGCCGACGCTTGCCGCCAGCCTGCAGCGCAAGACCGGCGCACCGGCGTTCTTCATCGCCGCCGAGCGCCTGTCCTGGGGGCGCGGCTACCACCTGCACGTGCTGCCGCTGGGCGAGCCGCTGCCGGCCGACAAGATTGCCGCCGCGACCCGCATCAACCAGGCGGTGGAGGCCATCGTGCGACGCTTCCCGACGCAGTACCTGTGGAGCTACAACCGCTACAAGCGGCCAGGCGGCGCTCCCGATCCCGACACCGTGCCGGCGGCATGAAACCGGCCGTCTCCTCCCTGTATCGCCCGGCATTGTGGCCGGTGTGGCTGGGAGTGGGCTTCCTCTGGCTGCTGCACTGGCTGCCGTTTCCGCTGCAGGCGGCACTGGGCGGCGCCATGGGCCGGCTGATGGCGTTGCGCCCCAGCCGGCGCCGGCGCATCGCCGAGACCAACCTCGCGCTGTGCTTCCCCGAGGCGTCGCCGGCGACACGGCGGCGCTGGCTGCGGCAGAACTACCAGGCCTCGCTGCGCGCCGCGCTCGGATATGGCGTGCTGTGGTTCGGTTCGGCCAGGCGCGTACGCCGGATCGTGCGCATCGACAACCCGGAGGCGGCGCTCGGTGACGGCATGCGCCCGGTCATCTGGCTGGCGCCTCATTTTCTCGGCCTGGACATGGGCGGCACGCGCCTCGCCATGGACTTCCACGCCGCATCGATGTATGCGCCGGCCAAGGATCCCGTCACCGACCGCTACGTGCATCACGGCCGCACGCGCTTCGCCGACATCGTGCTGATCCCGCGCCACGCCGGCATCAAGGCGACGCTCGCCGCGATCCGCTCGATGCGGCCGTTCTACTACCTTCCCGACCAGGATCACGGCCGGCGCAATGCGCTGTTCGCGCCCTTTTTCGGCATTCCGACCGCCACCGTGTCGGCGCTGCCGCGCCTGGCGAAGCTGACCGGTGCGCAGGTGGTGCCGGTAGTCACGCGCCAGCTGCCATGGGGACGCGGCTACGCCGTGCGCTTCTACCCGCCGTGGGACGACTATCCGAGCGGCGACCTCGACGCCGACGTCGCACGCATGAACGCCTTCATCGAGGAACGCGTGCGCGAAATGCCCGCGCAATATCTGTGGCTGCACCGCCGTTTCAAGACGCGCCCGGCGGGTGAACCGAGCCTGTATGACGTCTGACGCCGGACTCCGGATCCTCGCCATGGCCAGCGCCGACATCGACGCCGTCGCCGCGCTGGCGCGCACGGTGTGGCAGGCCACCTATGCGGCGCTGATCTCGCAGGCGCAGATCGACGCCATGCTGGCCGATCGCTACGCCGCCGCGCGCATGCGCGCGCAGCTCGACGATCCCACGCACGCCTGGCGCGTGGCGCGGCAGGCGCGGGACGCCGCCCCCCTCGGTTTCGCCCACGCGTATCTCGACGGCGACGCCTGCAAGCTCGACAAGCTCTACGTCCATCCCGCATGGCAACGCCGGGGCGTGGGCGCGGCACTCCTCGCCGCGGTCGAAGCCTGGGCCCGCACGCAGCCGGCGCGCCGGCTGCGCCTGCAGGTCAATCGAGGCAACACGCAGGCGCTGCGCGCCTACGCGAAATACGGCTTCGCGATCACCGCATCGCACACGTTCGACATCGGCGACGGCTTCGTCATGGACGACCACATCATGGAAAAACCGCTGTGAGGCGCCCCCCGGCTATCGCGCGCCGGCGCGCGGCGCTAAACTTCCCCACACCATGAGACTGCGCTTCACCAAAATGCACGGGCTGGGCAACGATTTCGTCGTGTTCGACGGTATCAGCCAGCGGGTCGCGCTTTCGCCCGAACAGTGCCGCCGCATCGCCGACCGCCACTTCGGGATCGGCTGCGACCAGATTTTGCTGGTGGAGAAGTCCGCTCGCGCGGATGTCGATTTCCGCTACCGGATCTTCAACGCCGACGGCCGCGAGGTCGAACAGTGCGGCAACGGCGCGCGCTGTTTCGTGCGCTTCGTGCACGACGCGGGGCTCACCACGAAACCGGCGATCCGCGTCGAAACCGGCTCGGGCGTCATCGAACCGGAACTGCTCGCCAATGGCTTGGTGAAGGTCGACATGGGCGCGCCGCGCTTCGCCCCGGCGGAGATTCCTTTCGTCGCCGACGCCGAGGCGCCCAGCTATCCCCTGCAGGTGGGTGGCCATACGCTCGACGTCGCGGCGCTGTCGATGGGCAATCCGCATGCGGTGCTGCGGGTGAACGATCTCGACAGCGCGCCGGTCGACGTCCTCGGCGCGGCGATCGAGTCGCACCGCCGCTTTCCCCAGCGCGTCAACGCCGGCTTCATGCAGGTCCTCACGCCCCACGACATCCGCCTGCGGGTGTACGAACGCGGCACGGGCGAGACGCTGGCGTGCGGCACCGGCGCCTGCGCCGCGGCGGTGACCGGCGTGCGCCGGGGCTGGCTGAAAAGCCCGGTCAGCGTCCACACCCGGGGCGGCGACCTCGTCGTCGAATGGGCGGGCCCCGGCCAGCCGGTGTTCATGACCGGTCCCGCAGCCACCGTATTTGAAGGAGAAATCGAACTCTCATGAACAGCCCGAGCGACATGCAGCCCGAACTCATCGCCGAATACCTCACCCGGCATCCGAATTTCTTCAACGACTTCCCGACCCTGCTCGCGGATCTGCGCATTCCGCATCCGCACGGCACGCACGCGGTGTCGATGAGCGAACGCCAGCTCATCGCGCTGCGCGACAAGCTGCGCATGCTGGAAGGCAAGCTCGCCGAACTGATCCAGTTCGGCGAGGAGAACGACGGCATTTCCGAGAAGCTGCACGCGATGAGCCTGGCGATGGTCACCGCCACCCAGCCGCAGGACATCGTCGCGGCACTGGCCATCCATCTGCGCGATGGCTTCGCGGTGCCGCATCACGCCCTGCGCGCCTGGACGCTGACCGGCGAGCCGATGCCGGGACTCGACGCGCCGGTTTCCCAGGCCGTGCGCGACGCCGTCGCGGCGCTCGCGCACCCGGTGTGCGGCGCGCCGGCGATTCCCGCGACGAGCGACTGGTTCGGCGAGATCACGCCGCATCTGCGCACGTTCGCCACCATCCCGCTGCGTCCGGCGGCGGGCGCCGCGCCGCTCGGCGTGCTGGTGCTGGCGTCGGAGGAGGCCCGGCGCTTCTATCCGGGCATGGGCACGCTCTATCTGGACCGGCTGAGCCAATTGGTCGGTGCCGCCCTGGTGCGCCTGCAGGGGTGAAGCCGACGGCCCGCCCCGTTGCGCAGGCGGGCGCGAACCGCGTGCCCGAACCGGTGGCGCGCTATCTGCAGCATCTCGCCGCCGAGCGGCGGTTGTCGGCGCACACGGTGGCGGCTTACCGAAGCGACCTCGAAACCTTGCTGCGGCTCACCGCCGGCCGCGCGCTCGACACACTCGGCAGCAGCGACGTGCGCGATGCCGTCGTGCAGCTGCGCGGCCGGGGGCTGGGAGCCACCAGCGTCGCGCGGCATCTGTCGAGCTGGCGCGGTTTTTTCGCGTATGCCTGCCGCCGCCTCGGGTTCACCGCCAATCCCTGTGTCGGCCTGCGCCCGCCGAAGGCGCCAAAGCGCCTGCCGGAGCCGCTCTCGGTGGACGCCTGTGCGCAGTTGCTCGATGCACCCGACGCGGACGGTGACGCCGTTCTCCGCGCGCGCGACCGCGCCATGTTCGAACTGCTGTATTCCTCCGGCCTTCGGCTCGCCGAGCTGACCGGGCTCGACCTCGCCGACGTCGACCTCGCCGGCGGCGAAGCGCTGGTCACCGGCAAGGGGCGCAAGACGCGCATCGTGCCGATCGGCCGCCACGCGCTCGCCGCGCTCGCCGCCTGGCTGCCCGTGCGCGCCGCGCTTGCGCCCGACGGCCCCGCGCTGTTCGTCAGCCGCCGCGGGTCGCGGCTCGGTCCGCGCAGCGTGGAACTGCGCCTGGCGCACTGGGCGCGCCGTGCCGGCCTCGCCCGGCACGTCCATCCCCATCTGCTGCGCCACGCCTTCGCCACGCACGTGCTGCAATCGTCCGGCGACCTGCGTGCGGTGCAGGACATGCTCGGCCACGCCAGCATCAGCACCACCCAGGTCTACACCCACCTCGACTGGCAGCACCTGGCAAGGATTTATGACCAGGCGCACCCGCGTGCGCGCCGCAAAGACGGGGAGCTTCCCTAGACCGTTTTTTCGATGCGGGTGCACGCGCTCGCCGGCCCCGCCAGCCGTCCGCCGGGCCGCGCGGGGACGGAACGGCGCGCGCCGGACGGGTTGCGCTAAAGAAACGCCGCCCGCGGACGATTGAATCCGTATGCGCCTCAGTTCCGTCCCGCTGTCCCGCCGCCTCGCCAATCCGCTGCGCATCGTCCGCCTCGAAATCCACACCCGCGTCATGGGCACGATCCTGCTGGTGCTGGCGATCGCATTCTCCGGGACGATGCAACTGGCGCTGCACGCCGCGCGCAACAAGGCCAGCGCCGCACTCGCCGAAGAGGCGGCCGCCCATACGAAGTCCCTCTCCGCACTCGTCGCCGCCGCCCACATGCAGCACGACTACCGCGGGCTGGAAACCCACGTGCAGGCGCTCGTGGGCGAAAACCATCTGGCGCGCGTGGTCTATGCCGGCGCCGACGGCTACGTGCTGCAGCGGGACGCCCCGCCGGCGCGCGCCGGACGTCCCGAGTGGTTCGCCCGCCTTGCCGGCCTGTCCCGGCCGCCTGCGCCGCACGCCGTGGTGGACAACGGCATGCGCTACGGCACGCTCGTCGTGCAGCCTTCCGCCCGGACATACGAAGACCTGCTGTGGCAGATGGGCGTCTATCTCGCCATGCTGCTCGGCGCCGCGTTCGGCCTTCTCGCCATGCTGCTGCAGCGCCTGCTGAAACAGGATTTCGACGGTCTGCGCCAGTTGCGTGCCGCCGCGCGGCGTATCGAAGCCGGCGACCTCTCGACCGCCGTCACGCTGCCGCCGGGAAGCCCGCCCGAACTGGAAGAGACGGTGCGCGCCTTCAACCGCATGGGCACGGCGGTGGCCGAGCTGCTCGGCAGCCTCGGCGAGCAGCAGAAGGCGCTCGACAGCGCCGCCTGCGTCACGGAATGCGATCTCGCCGGCAACATCGTCGCCGCCAATGACGCCTTCTGCATCCTGAGCGGCTACCCGCGTGCCGAACTCATCGGCCGCAACCACCGCGTCGTCAATTCGGGCGTCCACGACGAGGCTTTTTTCGCGCAGATGTGGGGCACCATCCTGAATGGCAGCATCTGGCGGGGCGAGGTGTGCAGCCGCGCACGCGACGGCCACCTGTTCTGGGCGGCCACCACCATCGTCCCGCTGTACGACACGAAGGGCGCGGTGCAGAAGTATCTCGCGATCCGCTTCGACATCACCCGGCGCAAGGCGGACGAAGCCGCGATTCGCGAGGAGAAGACCCGCTGGGAAGTCACGCTGCAGTCGATCAACGACGCGGTCATCGTCACCAACGCGCGCAACCAGGTGAACCACCTCAATCCGGCGGCCGAGAGCCTGCTCGGCATTCCGCACGAGGACGCGCTGTGCGTGCCGCTGAAAAACCTGGTTCGGCTGGAACAGGACGGCGAGGACTGCCTGCAGGCCTCCACGCCCACCGAACGCGGGCGCACCGGCTCGGCACGCCTCATCCTGGAGGACGGCCGCACGGTCGACATCAGCTACAGCTGCGCGCCACTCGGCGGCGATGGCGGCGGCGGCGCGGTCTACGTCCTGCGCGACGAAACCGAGAAGAAGAAGCTCGTCGACGACCTGCGCGAGATGGCCTTCCACGACACCCTCACCGAACTGCCGAATCGCCGCGCGGTGGAGGGGCGCCTGGTGCGCGCACTGCGCACCGCGAACGACGAAAATCGCCGGCACGCCTTCTGCTACATCGACCTCGATCACTTCAAGCTCGTCAACGACACCTGCGGGCACGCCATCGGCGATGCCCTGCTCGCCGACATCGCACGGACCATGGGGGCGGCGCTTCCCCAGCAGGCGTATCTCGGCCGGCTCGGCGGCGACGAATTCGGCCTCATCCTGTTCGACGTCTCGCCGGACGAATCGACCCGGGTGTGCCGGCACCTGGTACAGCGCATCCGCGATTTCCGTTTCGAGCACAAGGGGCGGCGCTTCACGCTCGGCGCCTGCGTCGGCATCGCGCCGATCACCCGCGCGTCGAGCACGGCCAGCGAACTGATGGTGCAGGCCGACATGGCATGCTATCGCGCGAAATCGGAAGGCAGCGGCCGCGTCCTGCTGTACGAAACCGACGAGATCGGCTTCCGCCGCCTGGAAGCCGAAATGAGCTGGGCCGCCGATTTCGCGCAGGCCCTCGAAGCCAACCAGTTCCTGCCCTACCGCCAGTTGATCCAGCCGGCCCATGGCGGCGCCCGGCCGCATTACGAGGTGCTGGTCCGCTGGCAGCGCAACGGCACCATCGAAGGCCCGGCCAAGCTGTTGCCCGCCCTCGAGCGCTACGGCCAGGCGCCGACGCTCGACCGCTGGATGCTCGAAACCGTCATCGCCCATCTCGCCGCGCATCCCGACGACGAGGCCGTGTATTTCATCAACCTGTCGGGCAAGACCGTCGCCGACGACACGTTCCTCGGCACCGTCTGCCACCTGCTCGATCACTACGGCGTGGCCGGCGAGCGCCTCGGCTTCGAAGTCACCGAGACCGCGGCGGTGGTCAATCTCGCGGACGCCCAGCGTCTCATCGAAGGCCTGCGCCTGCGCGGCTCCCGCTTCGCGCTCGACGATTTCGGCCGCGACGCCTCGTCGTTCTTCTATCTGAAGCACCTGCCCGCAGATTTCCTCAAGATCGACGGCGCCTTCGTGCGCGGCATGCTCGACGACAGCCGCGACCAGGCGATCGTGCGCTCGATCGTCAAGCTGGCGTCGGACTTCGGAATGCGCTCGATTGCCGAGCAGGTGGAAAATTCCGCCATGGCGGACCTGTTGAGGGAAATGGGCGTGGACTACCTGCAGGGCTATCACGTACACCGACCGGAACCCTTTCCACACTGGCAGCCGATGCGCGCCGCCCGCGTGGCCGACCTCACCCTGGTGAAATGAATCCCCGGGACCGCGGTACGCGCACGCCGTGTCACGCGCCGCCGTGCCGCGTCCCCGGCGTCCATCGCATCCGCAGGGCCGCCGGGTGCGCCCCGCCGCGGTTTCCAGGTTGAATCATTGATGGCGTAATCACCGCCTGCGCGGCAGCCCGTCGTACACTGTCGGTTGTATCGTCCCTGGAGTGCTTTATGGCCGTATCGCCCAGCCCCCTCACCGAAGCCGCGCTGATGAAAATGCCGGACGCCGCCTACATGAACGCCGAGCAACTGGCGTTCTTTCGGGCGCGGTTGCATGCGCTGCGCGCGGAAATGCTCGACAACGCGGCGGACACCGGCGCGTACCTGAAGGAAAACGAAAGCGTCGCCGACCCCAACGACCGCGCCACGGTCGAGGAGGAACACCAGCTCGAACAGCGCGTCCGCGACCGCGAGCGCAAGCTCCTGAAGAAGATCGACCAGGCGCTGGCGCGCATCGACAGCGGCGATTACGGCTGGTGTCTCGAAACCGGCGACCCCATCGGCCTGCCACGCCTGCTCGCCCGGCCCACCGCGGAGTATTCGATCGAGGCGCAGATGCGCCACGAGCGGCTGGAAAGGCTGCGCGCCTGAATTCCGCCGACCTGGACGTTGCCCTGCCGGCCACGCTGCCGACTGGTTTTGGCGCCGGGCGCGCATCACGATGCCGACAGCCGACAATCCGCTTCCCGTTACCCTGTTGACCGGTTTTCTGGGCAGCGGCAAGACCACGCTGCTCAACCGGCTGGTGCGCAGGCTGCCACGCACCGCGATCCTCATGAACGAGTTCGGCGCGGTCGCACTCGACCACCAGCTGCTGCAGAAGATGGACGGCCCGCTGGCGCTGCTGTCCGGCGGCTGCGTGTGCTGCACCATTTCCGGCAGCCTGTCGCCGACGCTGAAAAATCTGTGGATGGCGCGCAGGAAGGGCGACATCCCGCCATTCGAGCGCGCCATCATCGAGACCACCGGCATCGCCGATCCGGCACCAGTGCTCGACAATCTGCTGCACGACCCATGGGTGCGCGCCCGCTTCCGCCTCGACGGCGTGGTCACCCTGGTCGACGCGCTGTTCGGCATGGCACAGCTCGACGCGCATTTCGAGGCGCTCAAGCAGGTCGCGGTCGCCGACCTGCTGCTCCTCACCAAGACCGACCTCGCCCCGGCGGACAGCGTGACGGCACTGCGTGCGCGGCTCGCCGGCCTCAATCCCGGCGCCGACGTCGTCACCGTCACCCACGGCGACGTCGACCCGGCGGCGATCCGCAATCTCGGCCTGTGGAACGCCGATACGCACAGGCTCGAGACCGCGCGCTGGCTGAAGCCGCAGCGCTACCGTCCGGCGAGCGCGACGCCGCTCGGCGGCCGGGCCGTCGGACACGACACGCGCGTGCGCGCCTTCGCCGTGGAGCTCGAAACCCCCGTCGACCGCTTCGCCCTGTCCGCCGCGCTCGACATGCTGCTGTCGTTCCGCGCGCAACACCTGCTGCGCTTCAAGGCCATCGTCCACGTCAAGGGCGAAGCGCTGCCGCTGGCGCTGCACGGGGTGCAGCACGTGCTGTATCCGGAAACCCGCCTCGACGCCTGGCCCGACGACGCGCGGCGCAGCCGCTTCGTGTTCATCGTGCGCGATCTCGATCCCGCGTTCGTCGAGGCGCTGCTCGCCGATTTCGCAGGCGCCGCGCGCGGAAGCCTGGTCCCGTGAATCCCGGCCAGCGTCTTTTGATCGCCCTCATCCGCGGCTACCAGCTCATGCTTTCGCCGTGGCTGGGCCGGCAATGCCGGTTTCTCCCCACCTGCTCCGAATACGGCAGGGAGGCGATCGAAAAGCACGGCGCCCTCAAGGGCGGCTGGCTCGCCGCCCGCCGCATCGGCCGCTGCCGCCCGGGTTGCGCACACGGTTACGACCCGGTGCCGCCGGTCGAGCCGCGCGACGAACGGCGGTAGAATGCATTCCATGCTGCGACGCCGCACCCTGTCCTGGTTGCTCGCCCTGTGCCTGCTTGCGGGGCACATGGCGGCGTTCGCCCACGCGCTCGGCCACCTCGATCCGCACGGCACGGCGCCCGACCACGCATGCGAACTGTGCGTGGCGCAGGCTCATTTCGGCGGCGCCGTGGTGCCTGGCAAGGCGTTCCTGCCGCAGGCCGCAGGCGCGCCGTTCGTTCTCCCGGTGGCGCGGCCGCTGCCGTGCGACCGTCTCCTCGCCCGCCACGCCGCCGCGCGCGCACCACCCGCCGCCGTCTGAAAAAAGCCGCCTTGCCTGCCCGTCCGCGCCATGCGCGGCGGATTGCCCGCTTTTTCTTCGACGGAAGCCATCATGTTTCGAACCACCTTGCTCGCAGCCGCGCTGAGTGCTGCATTTCCCGCGTTCGCCCAGTCCGAACTCGATACCCTGCGCGCCGAACTGGACGATCTGAAAACCACCTACGAGGCGCGTATCGCCGCGCTCGAGGCACGCATCCGCCAGGCCGAGGCCGCGCCGCTCCCGCCGCCCGACGTGCCGGCGGCCACGGCACGCGCCCCCGACGGCTTCAATCCCCAGATCTCGCTCATCCTGCAGGGGCGCTACGCCCATCTCGACGACGCCGGCCACCGCGCCATCGCCGGTTTCCTGCCAGCCGGCCACGCCCACGGCACGCCGCGCGGTTTCTCGCTCGACCACACCGAGCTCGCCGTGTCGGCGAGCGTCGACCCGTACTTCAACGGCTACCTCAATCTCGCGCTGCTCGACGAAGAGGCGGAGGTCGAGGAAGCGTGGTTCCAGACCCGCGCACTCGGCAATGGCCTGACGATGAAGGGTGGCCGCTTTCTTTCCGCGCTGGGCTACCAGAACGAACGCCACGCCCACGCCTGGGACTTCGCCGACAACAATCTCATGTATCGCGCGCTGTTCGGCGAGGCGTACGCCCATGACGGCGTGCAGCTCAAGTGGGTGGCGCCGGCCGAGCGGTTCGTCGAACTCGGCGCCGAGGCCGGGCGCGGCGCGGCTTTTCCCGGGACCGACCGCGACCGCAACGGCGCCGGCGCATACAGCCTGTTCGCCCACACCGGCGGCGACCTCGGCGTGTCGCACGCCTGGCGCGCCGGGCTGTCCTGGCTGCACACCCGCGCCCACGCGCGCGAAGGCGAGCTGGACGACCTGAACGATGTCGAGGCCGCGACCTTCTTCAGCGGCCGGAGCAGCGTCTGGATCGCGGACCTGGTGTGGAAGTGGGCGCCGGACGGCAACGCGCACGCGCGCAACTTCACCCTCGCCGCCGAGTATTTCCGCCGCAACGAGCGCGGCAGCCTGCTGTGCGCGGACAACACCGCGGACGGCGGCGCGTGCGCCGGCAGCGAAGACGCCTATCGCGCGCGCCAGTCCGGCTACTACGCGCAGGCCGTGTACCAGTTCATGCCGCGCTGGCGTACCGGCTACCGCTACGACCGCCTGGATCCCGGACGCACCGACCTCGGCGCCCACGACGCCTTCCTGCCGATCACCGGCCACGCGCCGGCGCGCCACGCGCTGATGGTCGATTATTCGCCGTCGGAATTCTCGCGCCTGCGCCTGCAGTATGCGAAGGACAGATCGATGGAAGACCGGAACGAGAACCAGTGGATCCTGCAGTACATCCACAGCCTGGGCCCCCACGGCGCCCACCGTTTCTGAGGGCGGGATCATGCGACGCCTGCTGCTTCTCTTCGCCCTCTTCCTGCCGTGCGGCGTGCATGCCGCGCTCAACGTGTTCGCCTGCGAACCCGAGTGGGCGGCGCTCGCCAGCGAAATCGGCGGTGACGCCGTGCGCGTCTACGGCGCCACCACCGCACGCCAGGACCCGCACCGCATCGAGGCGCGCCCGAGCCTCATCGCGCAGATGCGGCGTGCCGATCTGGTCGTCTGCAGCGGCGCCGGCCTGGAGGACGGCTGGCTGCCGGTACTGCTGCGCGAGGCCGGCAACGCCGGCGTACAACGCGGGCGCCCCGGCCACTTCGAGGCCGCGCGCTTCGTCGCGCTGCTGGAAAAACCGGCCACCCTCGACCGCGCACAGGGCGACGTCCACGCCGACGGCAATCCGCACATCCACACCGATCCGCGCAACATCGCCCGCGTCGGCGCGGCGCTGGCGGCACGCATGGGCGAGCTCGACCCGGCGGCGGCGGCACGCTACCAGTCCCGCTGGCAGGCGTTCTCCGCGCGCTGGGATGCGGCCATCGCGCGCTGGAGCCAGCGCGCGGCGCCGTTGAAGGGCACGCCGGTGGCGGTTCAACACAAATCCTTCAGCTATCTCATCGCCTGGCTCGGGCTGCGCGAAGTCGCGACGCTCGAGCCCAAGCCCGGCGTGGAGCCTTCGCTCGCGCACCTGGCGCGGGTGGCGGCGCAGTTGCAGGCCACGCCCGCACGCGCGATACTGCGCGCGGCCTATCAGACCCCGCGCCCCAGCGACTGGCTCGCCGCACGCGCGGGCATTCCGGCGCTGGCGCTGCCCTATACCGTCGGCGGCAGCCCGCGCGCCGCGGATCTCTTCGGCCTGTTCGAGGAAACACTCGACCTCCTGTTGCAGGCGACGGCGCAATGAGCGGCGACGGCGCGCTGCTTCTCGTCTGGCCATTCCTCACCGGGCTGACGGTACTCGCCACCCATGTCCCGCTGGGACGCCGCGTGCTGGCGCGCGGCATCATCTTCCTCGATCTCGCGGTGGCGCAGCTCGCCGTGCTCGGGGTGATCGCCGCGCATGCCGCCGAGCTCGGCGGCGGCGCACCGGCCACGCAGCTCGCCGCCACCGCGGCGGCGCTTGCCGGCGCGCTCGGGCTCGCCGCGTGCGAGGCGCGCTGGCCCCAGCTGCAGGAAGCGCTGATCGGCTCGACCTTCGTCGTCGCGGCCAGCCTCGCGATCCTCCTGCTCGCCGGCGACCCGCACGGCAGCGAGCACATGACCGAACTCCTGAGCGGACAGATCCTGTGGACGACGCCGCAGCAGACCGGCCGCCTCGCCGCCCTCTCCCTGCTCCTGCTCGGCGTCCTGGCGTGGCGCGCCGCGCGGCTCGGCCCGTACGGTTTCTACGTGTTGTTCGCGCTCGCCATCACCGCTTCGGTGCAGCTCGTCGGCGTCTACCTGGTATTCGCCAGCCTGATCCTGCCGGCCCTGGCGGTGCGCCATCTGGCGCCCCCCGCTGCGCTCGCGGCGGGCTGGCTTCTGGGCGCGCTCGGCTATGCCGCCGGCCTGGCGGCTTCGCTCGCATTCGACTGGCCCGCCGGGCCTGCGGTGGTCACGGCCCTGGCGGGTGTGGCGCTGCTGAGTTCGGCCGCCCGCGCGGTTGCCGGAAACCGGCGTCGGCGCTAGTATCTGAGTCCGTACCTCACCAGGCCTCCATCCCGTGGCGCTTCCGTTTTTCGGCAAAAGAAAGGACAAGGCCCCGCCGCCCAAACCGGCGCTGGCGCGCCCCGCGCCGCCGCCTGCCGAGCCAGCGGCGACGGAGACGCTGTCGACCATGGAAATCGGCGGCGGCATCGTCGTCGAGGAAGCCAGCGGCGCCCCCCAGTCGCCGGTCGACGAGGCGGCCATTCTCTATGCGAGCGGCCACGGCGACAGCGCCGAACAGGTACTGCGCAGCGTGCTGGCCGACGGCGATCGCCGCGCCTGGCACATGTTGTTCGATCTCTTCCGCGTGCGCAACCAGGAAAGGGAATTCGAGCAGCTCGCGCTGGATTACGCGGTACGCTTCGAGACCTCGCCACCGGTATGGCAGAGCCTCGCGCCGAGCGCGCCGCCCGGGCAGCAGACGCCGACCGAAAGCCTCGCGCTGCCCGGCCTGCTCGACAGGAACGCGGCGGCTGCGCTGCACGAGGGGGTGGCCGCCGCCCCCAAGACGGCGGCCGTGCGCGTCGATTTCTCACGCATCGAGATGATCGACGAAGGCGGCGCGGAGGCCTGCACCGAGATCCTCGCCGCCGCGCGCAAGGCCCGGCGCAAGTTCCAGGTGAGCGGCGTCGACCGCCCGATCGTCCTGCTGCAGGATCTCACACGCGCCATGCACAGCCGGGCCGGGCATTGGCTGCTGCTGCTCGAGCTCTATCACACCCTGGGCCAGCAGGACGCCTTCGAGGATCTGGCCGTGGACTATGCCGTGCGCTTCGAGGTGTCGCCGCCGTCGTGGACCCCGGTCGAGGCCGCGGAGGTCGTCGAGGCCGTGCCCGCCGCGCCGGCCGACGACGCGCTGCGGCTGTCGGGCGAAATCACCCCGGCCAGCGACGGCGCGCTGCAGCAACTCGGCGGCTACGCCGCGACCCACAGCGAGGTGATCGTCGACCTCTCGCTAGTCACCCGTGTCGACTACGGCAGCGTCAGCCAGTTCATCAGCGTGCTCATGCAGTGCCTCGGCAGCGGCAAGAGCATCACCCTGCGCGGACACAACGCACTCGTCCACGAACTGTTCCGGGTCATGGGCATCGACCAGCTGGCCCAGCTCATTCCGCACCAGCCCAAATAGGCGATGGCCGCCGCGATCGCCGCCGCGGTGGCGCTCGTCCTCGGCCTGTTCGGGCGCCACGCGGGGCGCGCGTGGCACGGGCTGCGATCACCGCCGGCGGCGCGCCGCGTATAATTCCGGCAACCGCGGCCGAACGCACTCGACCGACGCGTGGACGCCGTCGAAGCGCATTTCGTCCATTCCATACGGCTTTGTCGGGGCGAACGAGCGAGCGGTCGTCATTTCTGAGATACTTTTGTCATGGAACAATATCGCGGCACCACCATCCTCTCCGTGCGCCGGGGTTCCCGGGTCGCCCTCGGAGGCGATGGCCAGGTCACGCTCGGCAACGTCGTCATCAAGGCCAGCGCACGCAAGGTGCGCCGGCTGCATCAGGACCAGGTGCTCGCCGGCTTCGCCGGCGGCACCGCCGACGCCTTCACCCTGTTCGAACGCTTCGAAGCCAAACTCGAGAAACATTCCGGCCACCTGTTGCGCAGCGCGGTCGAACTCGCCAAGGACTGGCGCACCGACCGCATGCTGCGGCGCCTGGAAGCCATGCTGGCCGTCGCAGACAGTGAGCACTCGCTCATCATTACCGGCAACGGCGACGTGCTGGAACCCGAGCACGGCGTCGCGGCCATCGGCTCCGGCGGCGCCTATGCCCAGGCCGCCGCGCTGGCGCTGCTGCAGAACACCGACCTGCCCCCGCTTGAAATCGTGAAAAAAAGCCTCAGTATCGCAGGGGACATCTGCATTTATTCGAACCAGAATCATGTGATCGAGGTATTGGGGGAGCGGGATCCGGGGGCCGCGGAATGAGCGGTCCGCGGGCCGCTCCGGACACGACCCGCGCAGCGGCAGCCCCCCTGGAACCCGACTCCCGATGGCCCGTCTCCTGAAATGACTCCCAGAGAAATCGTCCACGAACTCGACAAGCACATCATCGGCCAGGCCGCCGCCAAGCGCGCGGTGGCGGTCGCGCTGCGCAACCGCTGGCGGCGCCAGCAGGTGAGCGAGCCCCTGCGCCAGGAAATCACGCCGAAGAACATCCTGATGATCGGCCCCACCGGCGTGGGCAAGACCGAAATCGCGCGCCGCCTGGCCCGGCTCGCCCATGCGCCCTTCATCAAGATCGAGGCGACGAAGTTCACCGAAGTGGGCTACGTCGGCCGCGACGTCGACACCATCATCCGCGACCTGGTGGAAAGCGCGGTGAAGCAGACGCGCGAGGAGGCGACCGCCAAGGTGCGTTTCCGCGCAGGGGAGGCGGCCGAGGAACGCATTCTCGACGCCCTGCTGCCGCCGCCGCGCGGCGGGCTCGGCGAGGAGCCGGTGCGCGAGGATGGCGCGGCGCGCCAGCGCTTCCGCAAGATGCTGCGCGAGGGCCAACTCGACGACAAGGAAATCGAGATCGAGCTGGCCGCCGTCGCGCCCGGCATGGAAATCTTCGCGCCGCCCGGAATGGAAGACCTCTCGCAGCAGCTGCAGGGCATGTTCCAGAACCTCGGCGGCGGCCGCCGCCAGCGCCGCAAGCTGAAGGTGTGCGAGGCGATGAAGCTGCTCACCGAGGAAGAGGCGGGCCGGCTCGTCAGCGACGAGGACACCAAGCAGCAGGCGCTCCAGGCCGTCGAGCAGAATGGCATCGTGTTCCTCGACGAGATCGACAAGATCGCCACGCGTTCCGACGCGCACGGCAGCGACGTGTCGCGCCAGGGCGTGCAGCGCGACCTCCTGCCGCTGATCGAGGGCACCACCGTCTCGACCAAGTACGGCATGGTGAAGACCGACCACATCCTGTTCATCGCCAGCGGCGCCTTCCATCTGTCGAAGCCGTCCGACCTCATCCCCGAACTGCAGGGACGGCTGCCGATCCGCGTCGAGCTGCAGGCGCTTTCCGTCGAGGATTTCGAGCGCATCCTCACGTCGACCGATGCCTGCCTCACGCGCCAGTACGAAGCGCTTCTGGCGACCGAGGGCGTGGCCCTGAAATTCACCCCGCACGGCATCCGCCGCATCGCCGAGATCGCCTTCGAGGTCAACGAGCGCACGGAAAACATCGGCGCGCGCCGCCTGCACACCGTCATGGAGAAACTGCTCGAGGACATCGCCTTCGACGCCGGCAGCTTCACCGGGGAATACGTCGTCGACGCCGAGGCCGTCACCACCCGCCTGGCCGCGCTGGCCGCGCGCGAAGATCTCGCACGCTACGTTCTTTGATGCCGCGTATTGCCGGGTGGCCTGCAACATCGCCTGATTTCATGGAGCCGAGGAAAGCAATCGAATCGCACGGACAGGGAGGACGCGGGACGCGGACGCATGGCGGCGTTCCTGCCGTGGCCCACCCGATGAGCGAGCGGGAACAGCCACGGCGCATCCCCGTTTTCCGGGTTTCGCCGTGCCGCCCCGGCGCGGAACGCGGGATGCCCGGATGAATGCCGCGGATTCCGCACTGTCCGCCGTGGTCGCGACCCTGACCCGCACACCGCTGTTCGCCAGCGTGTCGGAGGACATGCTGCGCAGGATCGTGGTGCGCTCCGTGACGCAGGACTTCGAGCGCGACGAGATCCTGTTCCGCGCCGGCGACATCCCCCAGCACCTGCACGTCCTGCTCGAAGGCACCGTCCAGCTCAGCGCCGCCACGCCGGGCGGGCGTGAAGCCGTGGTCGAGCTGCTGCGGCCGATCGACGTCTTTCTCATGGCCGCCACGCTCGTTTCGCAGCCCTATCTGCTGTCCGCGCGCACCGTCGAGCCGTCCCGGATCCTGCTCATCCCCCTGAAGCTCCTGCTCGGCGAGCTCAGGACCAGCCCCGAGCTCGCGCTCACCCTGCTCGGCTCCATGGCCTACCAGTACCGCCATCTGGTGCGTGAGATCAAGAACCTGCGCCTGCGTACCGCCGCCCAGCGGCTCGCGCTTTATCTGCTGCACCTCGTCGAGATCGACGGCAGCGAACAGGCCGCCCACCTGCCCTGCGACAAGAAGCTGCTCGCCGATCGCCTCGGGATGACGCCGGAGAGTCTTTCCCGCGCCATCTCCGAACTGCGCCAGCATGGCGTCGACGTGCGCGGCGAGCAAGTGCGCATCACCGACGCGCGGGAGCTGCGCGAATTCTGCCGCCTCGACCAGATGCTCGACGCGCTCGAGCAGGGCCTGCAGGTACTGGTGCCGTCCGCCGACAGCGATTGAGTCGATGGCGGGTGGGACGGACCGCCGCGCCGCCCTGCTCCGAGACCCTACAATGCGAACGTGAACCTCAGCCGCAGCCCCGCTTTCCTGCGCCGCCTCATCCGCCTGAGCCTGCTTGTGCCGCATGCCGGCACGGGCGTGATGCTCGCGGCACTGGTCCTGCCCTGGCTGCGTGCCCGGCAGCGCGACGCACTGATCGTCGCGTGGTCGCGCATGCTGCTCGTGGTGCTCGGCGTACGCGCCACCGTCGGCGCGGTGCCCAGCGTGCCGGGTGGCGCATTGCTGGTGTGCAACCACGTCTCCTGGCTCGACGTGTTCCTCATCTTCACCGGCCGGCGCGTGCATTTCGTCTCCAAGTCCGAGGTGCGCGCCTGGCCGGTCGTGGGCTGGCTCGCCGGCAGGGCGGGTACGCTGTTTCTGGAGCGCCGGCGCCGCGCGGACACCCTGCGCGTCAACACGGACATGGCGGCGCTGCTGCGCGGCGGCGCCTGGGTGGCGGTGTTTCCGGAGGGCACGACGAGCGACGGGCGCATTCTGCGCCGCTTTCTGCCGTCGCTGCTGCAGCCGGCGATCGATCTGGACTGCCCCGTCGTGCCGGCCGCGCTGCGCTACCGAACCCTCGATGGCGCCTACAGCCCGGCGCCCGCCTATATCGACCGCATGAGCCTTTGGCACAGCCTGATGCGCATCATCAGCGCCCCCGGAATCAGGGCGGAACTCAACTTTGCCGAACCGGTTCCGCCCAATGGCCGCCGCCGCGAGCTCGCCGCGGCGGCGGAAGCCGCGACGGCTAGGCTGTTGGGAATCGCACCCGCGGACACGGCACCGCGAGCACCTGCCGATCCTCCAGCCTGAATGCCGTCAGGCTGCCGCCCCACAGGCAGCCGGTGTCGAGCGCGACGAGATCGGGTCGATTGACGAGCCCCAGCGTCGACCAGTGGCCGATGATGAGCGTGGCGTCCGTCGTCCTGCGCCCCGGCACCTCGAACCACGGCAGCCAGCCCGCGGGCTGCGTGCCCGGTCCGCCCTTGTGGTGGAATTCCATCTCGCCCGCTGCGGAGCAGTAGCGCAGGCGCGTGAAGGCGTTGACGATCACGCGCAGGCGCTCGATCCCGGCGAGCGCGTCGTCCCATGCCGCGGGCACGTTGCCGTACATCTGCCTGAAGAATTCGAGATGCTGCGCGCCATGCAGTATCGCCTCCACCTCCGCCGCATGCGCGAGCGTGTCGCCCACGCTCCATTGCGGCAGCACGCCCGCGTGCACCATCAGATAGCCGTTCTCGGCCCAGGCGAGCCGGCGATGGCGCAGCCAGTGCAGCAGTTCGTCGCGGTCCGGCGCCGCCAGCACCGCATCGAGCGTGTCGCCCTTGTACAGCCGGCCGAAGCCCGCGGCGAGCGCCAGGAGATGCAGATCGTGGTTGCCGAGCACGCATACCGCGGCCTCGCCCAGACCGCGGATGAAGCGCAGCACGGCGAGCGAATCGGGTCCGCGGTTGACCAGGTCGCCGACGAACCACAGGCGGTCGGCGGCGGGATCGAAACGAATCGCATCCAGCAGGCGCAGAAGGGAGGCATGGCAGCCCTGGATGTCGCCAATGGCGTAGGTGGACATATAGAATTACGGTTTCGTTTGCGGGCCGGCGCCGCGTCCGTCCGCATCATAACGCCCCGCCCCAATCTTCCGTAACATCTGCGTCATGAAATTCCTGATCCGCCTGTTCTTCCGCACCCTTCGCCTCGTCCTCGCCCCCTTCCTGCTGCTCGGTCATGCGATCACCCGGCCGCGCGGCATCGTGCGCACGCCCGACGCCCAGGCAGCCGTCGACGCGCGCACGCGGCGCCTCGCCTTGTACCACTACCCGACCTGTCCGTTCTGTCTCAAGGTGCGCCGCGCCATGCACCGCCTGACACTCGACGTCGAACTGCGCGACGCCCGCCACGAAGGCCCGCACCGCGCCGCGCTGATCGCCGGCGGCGGCACGCCGCAGGTACCCTGTCTCGCCATCACCGGAGAGGACGGCAGCGTGACCTGGATGTACGAATCGGACGCCATCGTCGCCTGGCTCGACCGTGAATTCGGCGCAGCATGAGCCTGCTCGGCACGCTCAATCCGCCGCAGCGCGAAGCGACGAAATACCTCGATGGCCCGCTGCTGGTTCTGGCCGGGGCCGGCTCGGGCAAGACCCGTGTCATCACCCACAAGATCGCGTTTCTCATCGGCGAGTGCGGCTACAAACCAGGCTCCATCGCCGCGATCACCTTTACCAACAAGGCCGCGCGCGAGATGCAGGCGCGCGCCGGCAAGCTGCTGCAGGGGCAGAACGCCAAGGGCCTCATCGTCACCACCTTTCACTCGATGGGCTTGCGCATGCTGCGCGAAGACGCTGCGTGCGCGGGGCTGAAGCCCACCTTCTCCATACTCGATGCCACCGACGCCGCCGCCATCGTGGCGGAAATCCTCAAGACCACAGACCGGCAGGAGGTCCGCCGCGCAGTGTCGCGCATCTCGCTGTGGAAGAACGAACTGAAGTCGCCCGCCGCCGCGCTCGCCGCGGCCGAGGACGACAACACACGCGCCTACGCGAAGATCTACGACCGCTACGACGCCACCCTGCGCGCCTACCAGGCAGTCGACTTCGACGATCTCATCCGCCTGCCCGCGGAACTGCTGGATGCACAGGCCGCGCTGCGCGAAAAATGGCAGAACCGCCTGCGCCACGTCCTGATCGACGAATACCAGGACACCAATGCCGTGCAGTACCAGCTGCTGCGCAAGCTCACCGGCGTGCGCGCCGCCTTCACCGCGGTGGGTGACGACGACCAGGCGATCTACGGCTGGCGCGGCGCGTCGGCCGACAATCTCAGGCAGCTGCGCGACGACTATCCGCATCTGCACGTGGTGAAGCTCGAACAGAACTACCGCTCGACGGTCCGCATCCTCAAGGCCGCCAACGCCCTCATCGCCAACAATTCGAAGCTGTTCGAGAAGCGCCTGTGGAGCGAGCTCGGCGTCGGCGACCCGATCCAGGTGCTGCCCGCCGCGCGCGACGACGGGCACGAGGCCGAATCCGTGGTGATGCGCCTGCTGTCGCACAAGTTCCAGCACCGCACCCGCTGGCGCGACTACGCCATCCTCTATCGCGGCAACTACCAGGCGCGCGTGTTCGAGCAGGCGCTGCGCAACGAGAAGGTGCCCTACCAGCTCTCCGGCGGACAGTCGTTCTTCGACCGGACGGAAATCAAGGACGTCATCGCCTACCTGCGCCTGATCGCCAACGGCGACGACGATCCCGCTTTCATCCGCGCGGTCACCACGCCGAAGCGCGGCATCGGTGCGGCGACGCTGGAAAAGCTCGGCCAGGTTGCCGCCACCCTGCGCGTCGGCCTGTTCGAAGCGGTGTTCTCGGCCGCCACCGCCGCACAGATCGGTGAACGGCAGCTCGCACCGCTCCTCGAATTCTGCCATTTCATCAACCGCTTCGAGGCGCGCATTACGCGCGAACCGGCAGGCGAAGTGTTGAACGATCTGCTGCAGGCCATCGGCTACGAGGCCTATCTCTTCGACCAGGACGACGAGCGCGCCGCGCAGGCGCGCTGGAACAACGTGCTCGAATTCGCCGCGTGGATCGCGAAGAAAGGCGAGGAAGACGAGAAGAATCTGCTGCAGCTCACCCAGACCATCGCGCTCATCACCCTGCTCGACGGACGCGAGAAAGAAGAGCCCGACGCCGTGCGCCTGTCCACCCTGCACGCCGCCAAGGGCCTGGAATTCGGCCACGTGTTTCTGGTCGGCGTCGAGGAAAACATCCTGCCGCACCGCGACGCCGTCGACGAAGGGCGTCTGGAGGAAGAGCGCCGCCTGATGTACGTCGGCGTCACCCGCGCGCAGCGCTCGCTCACCCTGTCTCACTGCGCACGCCGCAAGCGCGCGCGCGAAACCGTCGCCTGCGACCCCTCGCGCTTCATCGACGAGCTCGGCGACGAGGTGCGCCAGCCGCACAAGCCCGACGACGCCGAGGCGAAGGCGCAAGGCAGCAACCGGCTCGCGGCGCTGAAGGCGATGCTGGGGTAACGGAGCCACCGTAGACCGGACTTCACTCCGACATACCGTCAAATGGGTAATTTGGGTTTAAGCTCGAAGCATCGACGCCATAACCTTCGTCCATGCACAAGGAGTCCCTCATGAAAAAAATCCTTTCCGCCCTCATTCTCGGTTTTCTCGCGACGCCCACACTGGCCGCCGACATGAAGGCCGGCCTGTGGGAAATCAAGACCCTCAGGCAGATCGTCGACGGCCGGGACATGCAGGCGCAGATGCAGGCGATGCAGACGCAGCTGGCCGCGCTGCCGGCGGCGCAACGCAAACAGATGGAAGCCATGATGGCGAGCCAGGGGATCGGCATGTCGGGTGGCGCGATGCGCATCTGCATCAGCGAGGAGGCGGCGCGGCGCAACGCGCCGGTGATCGACCCCGAGGATCGCTGCCAGCCCCGCGCGCTGACGCGCAGCGGCAACACCGTGCGCTTCGAGATCGACTGCACGATGGACGGGCGCGCCACCCGAGGCAAGGGCGAAAGCACGTTCTCCGGCAACAGCGTGCGCTCGCGCATGGACATGACGACGACAGGTCCCGATGGCCGCCACACCATGCAGACCGAATCGCAGATGACCTACCTCGGTCCCGATTGCAAGGGCCTCGCGCCCGTGGGCGGCCGGGCGAAGGCCAGGTAGGACCCCGGGACGGCGAGGCTGCGGACGGACCTCAGAACCGGCACAGGCCGCCGAACACCAGGTTGGCGAGGCTGACGATGCCCACCACCTTGCCCGCCTCGATCACCGGCGCGCGGCTGAGGTCGAAGCGGGTGAACAGCCGCGCACAATAGCGAATGTCCATCTGCGGCGGCACGGCGAGGATCGGCTTGGCGCTGATCTCGTAGACGTTCACCCGTTCCGGCGCACGGTCCTTGCCCAAGACCTGGCGCGCAACGTCGGACGCCAGCAACAGGCCGTATTCGTCGTCGTCATGACGCTTGTCGACGATCAGGCACTCGGCCTCGTGCCTGCACATCAGCGCCAGCGCCTCGCTCACCATGGCCATGCCGTCGATGGTATTGAAACGGGTGTTCATCACTTCGCTCACCCGCACGATCTTCCGTCCGTTCATAGCCTGTCCTCCACCACCGGGTTCAGCTTCTGCATCTGCTGGGCGAGGCCCACCGCATCCTCCACGTCGATCTGGAAAGCGATGCCGGTCCCCGGCGTGTCGTCGAACTGGCCGACGCACGCGATCTGTTCCAGGATGGTGCGCGCCAGATGCTCCTCGACCAGGAACAGCACCATGTCGCGCTGGGTTTCGACCACCAGGCCGAAGAAGCTGCGCGCCTGCTTCGCTCCTTCGCCGCGCGCCTGGTTCACCACGGTGGCGCCCGTGGCGCCGGCTGCGCGTGCCGCGCGGATCACCGCGTCGGTCTTGTCGTCATCCACCAGGGCGATCAACAGCTTGAAATGCATGGTTCCTCCTTCATGAAGTTCCTCCGCGGCGGGCGCGCCACGCCGCCAGCTGCGCGTAGCCCATCACCGTCAGCGCCGGCCCCACCGCGGTGACGGCGAGCAGGCCGAACCCGTCCGTGACGCCGCCGCCCTCCAGCCGGTTCGCCACGCCGAGCCCCACCGCCACCAGCAGGGGGGCGGTGACGGTGGAGATGGTGACCACGCCGCTGTCCAGCGCCAGATTGATCACCAGGCGCGGCGTCGCGCGCGCCTGCAGGTACAGGACGAAAAACAGCAGCGCCAGCAGCGGAAACAGGGGCACCCCCAGCCTCATGCGCAGCAGGCCGAGACAGGCGCCCAGGCCGATGCCGCTGGCCACCGCCACGCGCAGCCCCCAGGGCCGGATCGCGCCGCCGGACAACTGCGCGGCGCGGTGCGCCACGGCCGTCAGCACCGGCTCGGCAAGCGCCGCCGCAAATCCGAGCACGCCGAGAAACAGGTAAAGCTGCGCCACGCCGGCCGTCGGTGCCCGGATCGCGGCGGCCGCCAGGGTGTCCGCCACCTCGCGCCCGAGCGGGAACACGACGGCGTCCAGTGCGTACAGTACCAGCGCCAGGCCCGCGACCAGCATGCACAAGCCGACCGCCACCCGTGCCGGCCGGCGCAGCGGCCGGCGCAGCACCATGCCCTGGAACGCCGCCAGCACCAGGGCGATCGGCAGCAGGTCGGCGATCACCGCCAGGAGCACCCGCACAGCGTGCGCGATCATCGCATCCAGCCCCACGCCAGTACGCACAGCGGCGGCACGAGCAAGGCCGGCGCGGCCATGCCGAAGCCATCGATCAGCGCGGAGCGCCGCCCCAGGCTGCCGGCCAGGCCGATCCCCAGCGCCACCACCACCGGCACCGCCAGCGTGGACATGGCGGAGATTCCCATGTCGAACGCCAGCGTGGCGACCGGCGGCGGCACCACCCGCGAAAGGAGCAGCAAGGGCAGCAGCAGCGCCACCAGCAGACGCGGCAAGGACCAGCCGCGCACGATGCGGAGGATGCCCAGCGCCACGCCGAGCGCGATGCCCGACGCCGTCGCCAGGCGCAGGCCCCAGGCAAAGGCCGCGGCCTCGGCTTCATGGATGTGCGCGTGCGCCACCGCGCTCCGCGCCACCTGTCCCGCGACCGCCGCGAGCGCCGGCTCCGCCACCGTCGCACCGAACCCCAGCGTCAGCGCGAACAGCAGCAGCCAACCCAGGCTGCCCTTGCCGACCAGATCGCCGGCGATCCCTTCGGCAAGCGGAAACAGGGTGAGTTCGAGACCCTTCACCACCAGGGTCAGCCCCAGCACCAGCACCGCGCCGCCGTACAGCAGCGCGCCCGGCGCCGGCAGCGGCGCACCGAGTGCGAAGGCGAAACCGAGCAGCACCAGCGCCAGCGGGGTCAACGTCAGGGCGCTCTCGGCCAGCGCGCTCGACAAGTCCCTCAGCAGTTTCAGCATGATCCTAGAAACGGCGGCTGGCGGCCGTCGAAGAGCATTGCGTCAATGTCCATGCGGCGTTACCGGGGTGAATGAGCGATCGACCGGCGTGTCCGGGAGCCCGCTCGCGGTCGATTCGGGAAAGGGCATGCGTAAACGCGCCTCGCGCACGCCGCATGGTGCCGCAGGCGCCACGCCGGGCACGCATCCCGCTACGCCGCCGCCCCATTCCAGTTCGTCAAGCGCAGGCGCAGGGTGCCCTTGAAACCCTTTTTCGAGCTCAATGGAATGCTCCAGCCGGACGCGTCGCGCTCGGCATTGCGCCCCGCGTTCTCACCCCACGCCTCATCGGTGCGATTGAAGCGCACCGACCAGCCGTCCTCGCCGCGGCCTGCACGGATGGTCAGGGTGTCGCGGAAGAGGTACTCGCCGGGGATGTGCTCGTCCAGGAACAGGCGCCCATCGATCGTGTATCCCGTGGTGGACACCCCGAGCTCGATCGAAAAAACGAGCTGCGCGCCCACGGTGATCCGCGTGCGGTCGAGATAGACGGAAAACAGTACCGGCCACCGCGGCCGGGCGAGTTCCGCACGCTCCGGCATGAGCATCTCGTCGAACCTGCGCAGCACGGCGGAGAAGGTCTCCTTGCGCCGCTCGCTCAGCTTGTAGGTCGCGGCGCCGCGCGGCGACACCGTGGCCTCGAAATAGTAGGACGCGCGCACCTTGCCGCCCTTTTCGTGCGCCTTCCTCACCGAAGGTGGAAGCGGCAGCGCCTCGACCTCGAGCATGCCCTCCGCGCGCACGTCGCCGAACAGGAAGCGCACGAGATTCTGGTAGCCCTCCTCGGAATTGACGATCCCGTAGGGCCCGCTGTGGCTGCGATGGACGAAGGCGCGCGGCGCACCCTGCACGGTGGCGTTTTCGATCTTCACCAGGCCGTCGCTCATCTCTCCGGCAAGCCTGCTCGACATCCCGAGCGCGGCGTCGTAGTCACGGTGGTTGGTGCCGACCAGGCAGAAGAAGCGGAGCGGGTCGAACTTGCCGTCCAGGGAATCCACCCGCTCGGCCGCCGGCAGGCCGAGATATTCCGCCATCCTGGGGCGACTGAAATTGTTCATGTCCCACAGGCCCAGGAACTGCGGTACGTTCATTCCGGCCATCTCGATGCCGTTGTGCGGCGTGGCATAGGTGAACACCTTGTCGACCAGGGCGCGGTCGGCCGGGGTGCTCACCTCGTCGTTCTGCAGGAAGCAGCGGCACACCAGGCCCCCCATGGAATGCGCGACCAGGTAGACGCGGAACTCGTCCAGGCGCGCCGGATCGTCTCCGCAGACCTGCCTGCGCACCCCGTGGATGAGTTCGCGCAGCCCGGTGGCCGCCTGCACGATGGTCGGCGCCTCGCCGATGCCGAGTTCCACGTCCGCCTGTTCGTAGTAACGGTGGATGATGACGCTCCTTTCCGGAATCTGCCCGGAGATCTCGGCACCATGGCTGTAGATGTCCCGGTAGCCGTAGTCCTTCATCAGGCGGATCAGGGGCGACTCGAAGACGTGGCGCAGGGGCCTGCCCTCCCAATCCTGGCGAATCTTGGTGGCGCCCAGGTTGAATCCCATGTAGGGTGTGGCGACGGTCGCCGCGATCTCGCCCTGGGTCATCGCATAGCCGCGCACGTAAATGATCGGGAAGAACGGCCGCATCGGGGCGTGGCGCGCTTGCGACGTGCTGGTGCTGGTTGCCGGCATCTGATTTCCTTGTACTGGAGGGTTGCTCTGCGACGCGTGTCGCCTCGGCCCTTTAGTATATGCACGAAGCGTGCGGCCACATCGCCCTGCGCCACGGCGGGCCGCCATGAAATGGCGGATGCGGCAGGGGCCCGTTGCTGGCGGACCGCGTTTCCGCCGCTGGCGCGCCGGACTCCAGCAGAGTTTGCCGCCTCTTCGAAATTCGCAATGATGCTTCCACGATGACAGACTCCATCCCATCGCCCCCCCCGCCCTCCTGGCATGCCCTGTCCGGCGACGACTGCCTGCGGCGCCTGCACAGCAGCGAGCGCGGCCTCGCCAGCGACGAGGCCGCGCGCCGGCTTGCCGACCACGGCCCGAACCGGCTGCCGCCGCCGGCACGGCGCACGGCGTTCACGCGTTTTCTGCTGCAGTTCCACAACCTGCTCATCTACGTACTCCTCGCCGCCGGCGTGGTGACCGCGCTGCTCGGGCATTGGATCGACAGCGGCGTGATCTTCGGCGTCGTGCTCATCAACGCCATCGTCGGTTTCATCCAGGAGGGTCGCGCGGAGCACGCCATGGACGCGATCCGGCAGATGCTTTCGCTCCATGCCGCGGTACTGCGCGATGATCGATTGCGCGACCTCGCCGCCGCCGAGCTGGTGCCCGGCGACGTCGTCCAGCTCGCCGCGGGCGACAAGGTACCCGCCGACCTGCGCCTGCTGCGCGCGCGCGACCTGCAGATCGAGGAAGCGGCGCTGACCGGCGAGTCCGTCCCCGCGGCCAAGAGCGATCGATCCGTGGCCGCCGAGGCGCTGCTCGGCGATCGCCTGGGGATGGCGTATTCCGGGACACTGGTCACCGCCGGCCGCGGTCTCGGCCTGGTCGTCGCCACCGGCGGCCGCACGGAGATCGGCCGCATCAGCGGCATGCTGGCGCACGTCGAGACACTCGACACGCCCCTGCTGCGCCAGATCACCCGCTTCGGCCAGGCCCTGACCGCCGCCATCCTGGCGCTCGCCCTCTTCACCTTCGCCTGGGGCGTGTGGGTGCACGGCCAGTCCCCCGCGGACATGTTCCTCGCTGCCGTCGCGCTGGCGGTCGCCGCCATTCCCGAGGGATTGCCGGCGATCATCACCATCACCCTCGCCATCGGCGTCCAGCGCATGGTTGCGCGCAACGTCATCATACGCCGCCTCCCGGCCGTCGAGACGCTGGGCTCGGTGAGCGTCATCTGCTCCGACAAGACGGGCACCCTGACGCGCAACGAAATGGCGGTCGGCTCCGTGGTCACGCACGCCGGCCGCATCGCGGTCAGCGGCACCGGCTACGCACCGCACGGCCTGTTCCGGCGCGACGGCGAGGCGTTCGATCCGGAGGACGATGCGGCGTTGCAGGCGGTACTGCGTGCGGCGCTCCTGTGCAACGACGCGGCGCTGGAGGAACGCGACGGCCAGTGGCATGCCTATGGCGACCCGATGGAGGCGGCGCTGCTCAGCGTCGCGCGCAAGGGCGGCCTGGCGCCGGATCACGAGAAGGGCCGGCTGCCACGCAGCGACACCCTGCCTTTCGACTCGCACCAGCGTTTCATGGCGACCCTGCATCACGATCACGCCGGGCACGCCCGCGCGTACCTGAAAGGCGCGCCGGAACGCATACTGGCCATGTGCAGCCGCCAGCTCAGCGGCGGCGAAGACCGGCCCCTCGCCGCCGCCTGGTGGCAGGAGCAGGCGGAGGCCATGGCTGCGCACGGCTGCCGCGTTCTGGCACTGGCGTTCCGCGACCTGCCGGAGGACCGCCGCACGCTGGACTCCAGGGACATCGACGGCCACCTGACCCTGCTCGGACTGGTGGGCCTGATCGATCCGCCGCGCGAGGAAGCGATCCACGCGGTGGCGAGTTGCCGCTCGGCCGGCATCGACGTGAAGATGATCACCGGCGATCATGCCGTCACCGCCGCGGCCATCGGCCGCGCGCTCGGCATCGGCGATGGCGGCGCCGCGCTCACCGGCCACGACGTCGAGGCGCTCGACGACGACGCCCTGCGCGACGCGGTCCGTGCCACCGACGTGTTCGCCCGTGCCAGCCCCGAGCACAAGCTGCGGCTGGTGAAAGCCCTGCAGTCCGCGGGTGCCGTCACCGCCATGACCGGCGACGGCGTCAACGACGCCCCCGCGCTGAAGCGCGCCGACGTCGGCGTGGCGATGGGCATGAAGGGCACCGAAGCGGCCAAGGAAGCGGCCGAGATGGTGTTGACCGACGACAACTTCGCCTCCATCGTCGCCGGCATCGAAGAAGGCCGCACCGTATACGACAACATCCGCAAGGCGATTCTCTTCATCCTGCCGACCAATGGCGCGGAAGCGCTGATGATCGTCATCGCGGTACTGCTCGGCCACGCCTTGCCGCTGACGCCGGCGCAGCTGCTCTGGGTCAACATGATCACGGCGGTGACGCTGGCACTGGCGGTGGCCTTCGAACCGGCCGAACCGGGCCTGATGCAGCGCCCGCCACGACACGCCGACGAACCGCTGCTGTCGCGCTTCCTGATGTGGCGCATCACGCTGGTCTCGCTGCTGCTGGTCGGCATGAGCTACGGTGCGTTCCAGTGGGTGCTGGCGCAGGGCGGCAGCCTGGAGGCGGCACGCACGGCGACCGTCAACGCATTGATCGGCGGCGAGATCGTGTACCTGTTCAACAGCCGCTACCAGCTCGCCTCCAGCGTCAACCTTGGCGGGCTGTTCGGCAACCGCTACGCGCTGCTGGCGGTGGCGCTCCTGAGCGCGATCCAGCTGCTGTTCACCTACGCCGGCTTCATGCAGGCGCTGTTCAGCACCGCCCCGCTGGCGCCGGACGCCTGGGCCTTGATGGGGGTCTCGGGCGTGTGCGTGTTCCTGCTGGTCGAGGGTGAGAAAGCCTGGCTTCGACGCCGCACGAGAGTCGAGCGCGCGGCGCGCGGATGAGCGCTTCCCCGCGCGCCCCGGTCCGGCAAGCGGACGGCCTGTCGGAAAGTTTTACATCGCCGCGACACCCAAGCCGCAGCAAGCCATCAACCGATTGATTATAAGGATAAAAAATAACTGGCACAGTGTGTGCTTCTCATGAGGCAAGCGGATCTTCCTTCAACGATAATTCAGGAGCCATCATGAAACTCACTGCACTGACTTCCGTCATCGGCGCCGCAGCACTGCTGGGTTCTGCGGCAGCCTCTGCCGCCATCATCACCGAGTGGCAGGTCGACGTCGATACGATTTTCGATACCAGCTCGATTCACTGGAACAACGGGTCCGGTACCGTCGTCAACGACAAGAGCCTGCGCTGGGGGGTCAGCACCGGACAGGGCCAAAGCGGCCTCGACATCACCGACTCGCCCGCAAGCACGACGGTATACACCAACGGCGCGGCGGTTCCCAACGTCAGCGTAACCCACCTCAACAAGCCCATCACCGGCTCCTCCCTGGATTACGTGACCATCCTGTCGACGCTGACCCTGACGCCCCTGAGCCCCGCCGGCTCAGCCTTGGCACCCGCCACCATGACGTTCATGGTGAACTTCCTGGAGACGCCGAACGACGCGATGCCGTGCGCCAATGGCCTGCCGAACTACACGGGTGTGAACGTCAGCGGCTGCGCGGACATTTTCGTCATCGACAAGGATGCCTTGAACTTCCCCTTCACGTACGACAGCGTCCAGTATTACATCAGCTTCTTCGAAGCCAGCAACGCGCTGCTGTCCCTGTCGAAGACGTCCTGCGAAGCCACCGGCGCGGAATATCCCTGCCTGGGCTTCCTGACGCAGGAAGGCAAGGACAACAAGTTCCAGTTCGCCGCCATGATCACCACCGAGGAGGTGGAGATCGAGATTCCGGACGAGCCCGGTACCGTTCCCGAGCCCGGCACCCTGGGCCTGTTGGGCATCGCCCTCATGGGCATGGGGCTGGCACGCCGGCGCCGCGAGGCCTGACCGCCGCGCGCTCCTGGCCGCCCGGCGCCGCCTGCGCACCGGGCAACCGAAAAACGCCTCGCAGATTGTGCGAGGCGTTTTTGTTCGTGTGATGCCCGTGTACCGGCTCGGCATGGATCGGATGGATGAACAGCCATGCCCCGCGGAACCCGCATCCGGCACCCGCCGGCACGCCGCCTTCAACCGGTCCGGACCGCCACACGGATCGAAGCGCGCATGGGTGCGATGTCGAACCGCACCGGCAGGAACCGCTCGACCAGCCAGATCATGGTGCGCGCGTGCTCGCTCAGCACGCGCACGGTAAAGCGCGAAGCACCTTCGGCCTGCGCCAGGTAGACGAGCAGCTGATCGGCGGCATGGACGTCGAGCGCGGCCTCGCTCAGCAACTCCGCGCGCAGGATCCGGCCCGCCGTCTCGCCCACGCGCTCGGCCGGCACGCCGCGCTCGGCCACGGCTGCGACGCCGAGGCGGCCATGTCCGGTCTCGGCCACCAGCGTCAGCGCGCCGCCCGTCCCGCAGGCTTCAGGCGCTTCGAGCACCCGCGCATCGATGGCGATGCGGCCAAGGCCGGCGAGGGCGGCGCGGGCGGCGGCGGCCATGCGCTGCGGAATGGCGAGCGGCAGGTGGGCGACATGGGCCACCCCATGGATCGCGCGCAACGGCCCCGCGGCATCGAGCTCCACGGCCTGTGGATGGCGGCGCGGCGCGAGCTGCAGGCACACTTCGCCGCCGCCGCGCGGATAATAACCGCGCCGCACCGATTCGACCTGCACCCCGATCCCCAGGCGCGCAAGCCAGGGCAGGAACACCCATTGCACGTAATCCCAGGTCGGCGCGCCCTTCACGTCGGTGCCGCCGCTCACGCTCAGCCGGCACGGACCCTCCGCATGCAGGGCGACCGGCAGCAGGGCCTGCAGCACCAGGGCGATGCTGCCGGCGGTGCCGATCTCGAAACGGTAGTCGCCGCCGCGGATGCGCCCCGGCAGAAACCGGATCGCGCACGCGGCCGGCTCGGCGCCGCTCAGTTCGCCACCGCTGAGTTCGGCCACGGCCTGGAGCGCGGTCAGGTGTTGCGGCATGAGTCCCGGTTTCGCGCGTCCGGCGCGAATGTTCGTCATCCACAGCGGCCGGCCGGTGATCGCCGCAAGCGCCATCGCCATGCGCGCGAGTTGCCCGCCGCCCTCGCCGTGGCTGCCGTCGATCTCGATCGGATTCATGGGCGCAGCGGCAATGCGACCCCGATGGCCGCGAAGATTCCACCGCAGGTTCGATTGAAGCGTTTGCCGACCCGCGTGAGCCAGGGACGAATCCGGTTCGCGGTGGCGGCGAGCGTGTATTCGGTGACGACCTCGGTCAGCACGAAGGTCGCCGCCATCACCGCGAACTGGACGGCCAGGCTGCGGTCCGGTTCGATGAACTGCGGCAGGAACGCGCTGAAGAACAGCAGGCCCTTCGGATTCGTGGCCGCCGCCAGGGCGCCCTGGCGGAACAGCGACCAGGGTCTCGCGCGGGGCGCGCCGGTGTGCGGCTCGACCGCCAGCGGCGGCGCGCGCCAGACCTGCACGCCGAGCCAGACGAGGTACGCGCCGCCGGCCCACTTCAAGGCGACGAGCCAGCCGACGGACGACTTGAGCAACGCCCCGATTCCGAACATGGAGAGGGCGATGATGAAGACGAAGCCGAGCGCCCCGCCAAAGATGGTGAACAGCGCCGCGCGCCATCCGTGGAGCGCGCCATGGGTGAGGGCAAGCAGCCCGTTCGGGCCGGGTGACAGCGAAAGGCCGATCGACGCCGCCAGGTAGATGAGCCAGACATCGAACTGCATCGGCGTTTCCCGGTACCCTCGTCGGCTGGATGCGGTGGCCCGCGGCGCGGCGCCTAGCGCCCGTGGCAGCGATTCTTCATCGCGTCGTGCCGCTCAGGGCGTGCCGGCCTCGTCCCGCGTCAGGGCCACGATGCGGACACCTTGTTGCTGCGCATGATTTCGATCAGCGCGTTCAGGGCGTCCGTCGCCGTGAAGATGCCCAGAAAACGGCCGGTCTGATCATTGACGATCACGCTGCCGACCTTGCTGGCGGACATGGTGTAGGCCACTTCGTCCAGCGGTTTGCTCGCGCTCACGGTGACCGGGTCGGCCGCCATGATGTCGGCGGCGCGCACCTGGAGCTTTTGCGAGGCGGTCAAGCCCGCGGCGAGGCGCACGTCGCGCTCGCTGACGATCCCCACCACCGCCTCCCCGCGCACGATGGGGAGATGGCGGATGTCGTGCTCCTCCATCAGCAGCCGCAGATCGTCGATGCCCATGTCTTCCGTCGCGGTGATCGGGTCGGGAGAGGTGAACTCTTCCACCGGAACATTGGTTGGCAACATAGCTGGTCTCCTGTGATGGCCCGCGGGTCGCGGAGCAATCTCCGATCTTGCTACAGATGGCGGTTCGCGTCCATAGAGCGGGACGAACGCGGCGGGCCGGCGTTGCGCGGGCGGCCGCACGCGCGCACCGCTCAATCCTTGAACGGATCGACCACGTCGGGGCCCGCCATGGCAACGATGAGCGGACGCAGCACGTGCCGGACCACGACGGTGCCGCGCTGATCGCGCAGCACTTCCTCGAGGCGCCGGTACACGTGCGGACTTTCGTCGACATCCCCGCCGCGCACGATGATGCCGCGCGCACTGATCCACTCGTGCATCATCTGCCGGGTGATCGCACCGCCCTTGCGTGCGCCACGGCCGCGACGCGGTCCCTTCGCCGCCGTGCGGCTCATGATGCGCCCCGCGCCATGGACGGTGCTGAACAGCGCCTGTTCCTGCAACGCGCGAACGGCATCGCCGGCACGTCCCGGCGGGCTTTCGTAGCCCGCGACGATCACCGCATCGTCTCCCATCGAGCCGCCGATGAAACCGCGCTGGCCGGGAAACGCCGGCGTCGCCCCCTTGCGCACGACGATCAGGTCCTCGCCGAAATGCCGCTCCTCCCAGGCGTAGTTGTGATGGTTGTGAACGAGGTCGAGTTCTTCGCCGCCGAGGAGGGCGACCACCTTGCGCGCCACGTACTCGCGCCCGGCGTAGGCGTACTGGCCCGCCAGTTTCATCGCCGCCCAGTAACGTTCGCCCAGCGCCGAATCGAGATCGAGCAGGACCTCTTTCTCAGGTACCCGCTCGCCCCACTTCATGCCCTGGCCCAGCGCCATGAAACCGGAAGCGATGGCATGTCCGAGCTGGCGGCTGCCGAAATGCACGCCGACCCAGACGTGATCGTCCGCCACGTCGGCGAAGACGTCGACGTAATGGTTGCCGCTGCCCACCGTGCCGAGCTGCGCACGCGCGATCTCGCGCAGGCGCTCGCGGTCGTGGTCCGGCAGGGCCCGCCAGGCGGGCGACGCGAACAGCGGATGGTCGACCGGGGCGTCGGCCGACTTGTTCGTGCGCCCCAGGCCGAAGCTGATGGTATCGGTGATCTCGTCGGCGAACTCCAGCAGATCCTCGCGGGAAAAGTCCGCCGCGCGCAGATTGGTGCGGATGGCGCAGTTGCCGCAGGCGATGTCGAACCCCACGCCGACCACCGACACCTGGCCCCGGTAGGCCGCCACCCCGCCGATCGGCATGACGTAGCCGACGTGGCCGTCGGCCATCAGCGCCACGCGACGCGCGCGCGTGGCCACATCCTTCAACTGCGCGAGCGTCTGCGCATCGTGGGTGCCGAAAATGAGCATGCCGACTCCTCCCGAGATTCACGCATCGGTACAACATACGCGACTCGGCCGCAATGTTCCAACCCGTCGCCCATCGCGGCGGCCAAGTCCGCGTCGTTCCGCGCGCCCCGGAGTATCATCCGCAACGGCGGGGACGCGCCATGCCTCCCGCCCGGTCCCGGAGCCAGGGGACGCCCCACGGTACGCACTTCACGTCAAATGCTGCGGTTTTTTCTGCTCTTCCTCGTCATCCAGGCCGCGCTGTTCGGTATCGAGTTGCTCGGGCCGGTACAGCGCGGCCTCGTCATGCCCTTCACCGGCCTTCTGGCGGACGTCAGCGCGTTCCTGGTCAAGCGCTTCGACGCCGACGTCGCGGCCTACGACAACGTCATCCAGAGTACCGCCAACGGCTTTGGCGTCGCCATCATGCCGGGTTGCAACGGCGTGGAAGCGTGCATCGTCCTGATCGCTGCAATCCTCGCGTTTCCCGCACCGTGGAAGGCCCGGTCGGTCGGCCTCGCAATCGGGCTGGTGGCGGTGCAGGCGGTGAACCTGGTGCGCATCATCACCCTGTACTACCTCGGCCAATGGAACATGCAGTGGTTCGAATTCGCCCACCTCTACCTGTGGCAGGCGCTGATCATGCTCGACGTGCTGGTGGTCTGGCTGCTCTGGGTGCGCCATCTTGCACGCAGGGGAATGCTCCGCCTGGAGCCCGCCGGTGCGGCCTAGCCTGGTTGGATTCTTCCTGATTCAGGCGATTGCCTGGCTGTTCGTCGGCCTGCTTGCCTGGTACCCAGCCGGCAGCGCCATCGCCGTACCCGCCCGGCTGGTCGCCGCGACCGCGGTGGCGACGCTTTTTCCCGACTGGGCGGAAGGCGTGGAGCAGGCCGGAACGATGCTCACGCTGCTGACCACGCTCGAGGTTGCAGACATGCCCGGCGTGCCAAAGGGCATGGTCGCCGTAGTGGGCGTGGACACGAGCTTTCTGAAATACGGTTACGGCTTGCCCCTGCTGGCCGCCCTGCTGCTCGCCTCCGGCGCCACGCGAAAACCCTCGAAGATCGTCGCCGGCGCATTCGCCTTGCTGCCATTCCAGGCGTGGGGCATCTGTTTCGACTGGCTGAAGCAGCTTGCAATCGATACCGGCACGGCGCCGTTCTCGCCGCTGGCGCGCGAGTTCATCGCCTTCGGCTACCAGTTCGGCTATCTCGTTCTGCCCACCCTGGTCCCGGTGGTGCTCTGGATGGTCATGGACAGGCGATTCCTGGCGACGTTCATGATCGAGGCGACCATCGATGGCGCCTTGAAAGGACACGGCGGCGAGGATCAGGCGGCGGACCGACGCGCATCGTGATGGGCCCACTCATGACGTGAAGCCGCGTCTCGTCCCTCAAGCGCTGCCCTCCGTACTGCCGCTTCCAGGTTCAAGCCGGTTCTTGCGGCGGCGCTCGATGACGGCAATCAATCCGACGGCGACCGTCAACACACCCATGCCACCCAGGGACAGCGCGGGAACCGGCGCCACCGTTGCGCTCGACGTGTCCTCGACGAACAGGTGCAGGGTCGATTCCTTCTGGATGTTGTAATCGGAAAGAGTACGTCCATCCTCCAGTTGCTTGCCAGCAAAGATCAATTGCTGCCGCTCGGACGGAATACCTTCTTTGTCCTGAATTTTTTGTTTGACATTATCGATGGAGTCGGAAGACTCCACCTCCAGGGTGATCGTCTTTCCATTCTCTGTTTTTACGAAGATTTGCATGGCATCTGTGCACGATGTGCCGTCATGGACGTAAACCTCGCGCGGCGGGGTCTCGTTCCCTTCCACCCGCGGACAAGGACGAGGCAAGGGGGGAAACCCGCATGGCGAGCCGCCGTTTCATGGTTTGGGGAGCCGCTCGCCATCATACGACAAGAGCGGCACCGATTCGCCTTCCGGCACGGCGCCGCGCCGGATGGTCATGGACAGACGATGGCTGCCGGCGGGTGGGAGGCGGCAATGGCGGTGTCGTGCACGATACCGCATGGCGAGGACGGGTACGCACGAGAAACGGCACCCTGAACCGGCGACAACGACTGCCCTGAACGTTTCTTTCCCAAGCGTCCACCGCGGCGTTCCATCAGGGCGGAAATTTTCCGGCATGGAATCACTAAATAATTTAAACTCATTTGATTTAATTATCTTGATATAGATCAAGGATCGCTCGAGCCGCCCGTCGCGGCCGGGCAGGTGCCCGGCACGATGCTGTTGTACGTGTTGCGCGATAGCTACATAAGGAAAATTATCCACAACCTCGGATTGGACAGGCCCCATTCCAAAAACTCAGAAATTATCCTGGACCATGAACAGACAGGCAGACAAAAACCTTGCGCTCCACGCCAACACGCAGCGGCACCCAGCCGGCAAGAAGCTGGGCGCGGCATTCATCGGGCTGCTGCTTCTCGGTGGCGCAGGAACGACCCGGGCAGCCATCGATCTGAGCGTCAACCACAATGCCATTCCCCCATCGGCCACCGGTCTCGCGGGGGGCAGCTATACCTATGCGCCCCTGGTCTTCCTGAACGCCGATCCGGATGGCACCGGGGCGAGCGGCGTCGTGCTGACCCAGGTCCTGCCCGAAGGCGTGAGCCTGCAAAGTATCGCGTTCACGCCCGTTGGCGGCAATTCGTGCTCGACACCGGCAATGCCCTTCGTGGTGACCGGCAGCAACAAAACCATCACCTGCAACCTCGACGACATCGCCGGCACGGGCTCCGGCCAGGGCATCACGGTCAAGTTCAACGTCATCATTCCCACGGTCGATACCAATTGGACCGCCGTTGCATCGGCACACGCCGCGCAGAACGATACGGATGCCTCGAACAATCTCGCGCTGCCCCGCAACATCACCACCACCAAGGCGGCCGACCTGGGCATCGTGCTCGCCGGGCCGGGCGGCACGCCCCGGCAGAACGTGCCATTCGACTACACGGCCACGGTCACCAACCACGGACCCTCCGCCATTCCGGCCGACGGCGCCGTGGTGGTCACATTTGCCGTACCCGCCAACATGACCGCCAGCGGCGCGGGCGGATCGAACGGGTGGACCTGTTCCCCGACCGGCGGAGGCGGAGGCACGATACTGAGCTGTAGCCATGCCGGCCCGCTTGCCGGCGGCGCTTCGGTCGACGGCCTGAGCATTCCGGTGATCTCCTCCGTCTCCGGCGAGATCACCGCATCGGCCAACGTCAAGGGCAAGGACAGCGGCGGCGGCAATGATTTCCCCGATGCGGTCGACGCCAACAACACCGATTCCGTCACGCTGGCGCTGGAAGTCGACAACGTCGTCGACGTCACGCTGAGCAAGACGGCAAGCCCCGTCACGGTGGACAAGGCCAGAACCGACAATGCCGTCACCTTCACCCTGACGCCCAGCCGGCTCAGCGGCGCCGCCGTGCCGGCCAGCGTCACCGTCACGGACAGCCTGCCGCCCGGAGTGAGCCTGAATGGCGCCCCAAGCGGAACGAACTGGAACTGCGGTGCCACGGCCGGCAACGACATTTCCTGCACCTACACCGGTGCCGCCCCGGCCGTGGGCGGCGCCTACCCGGCAATCGGCTTTGCCACGACCGTCGACGGCACGAGCTTTGGCGCGGCAACGAGCTTCGCCAACACCGCACACGTTGCCGCCGCCAACGAGAGTCCGGAGGCAACCGGCAACAACAGCGCGACCCGCACCATCGTCTTGAGCAATACCGTCAATCCGACCCTGGACAAGACTCCCAGCAAGTCCCCGATCATGGCGGGCGAAAATTTCTACTGGAGAATCCGGGTGAGCAACCCGTCGGGTGGGCTGGACATCCTGCCGGGACAGACGATCACCGTGACCGACGTCGTGCCCGCCGGCACGACGGTGCAGTCCGCCATGGGCAGCAGCGCAGGCTGGAATTGCACGCCGCTGCCCGCCGCCGCGGGAACAACCATCACCTGCACGAATGCCGGTGGCCTTGCCGCCGGCAGCAGTTCCGACATTCGCCTCAACTCGACGCTGACCCACTCCGGTGGCGGCACCTTTGTCGCCGTATCGAATACAGCGACCCTGACAGGCGTCGCTGGTCGCGACTCGACCCCTCGCAGCGACAGCAGTTCGGTGAACGTTTCTGCGCACCAGGCCGATCTCGGCGTCGTCAAGAGCGTCGGCGGCATGCCGGTGGCGACGGGCAGCGAGGTGAGCTATACGCTCACCGTCACCAACCACGATGCCGTCAACCCCTCGACCGGCGTTCGCGTCACGGACCAATTGAACCATCTGGTGATTGCTGCCGATGGCTGTACCCTCGATTCGGCAGGCGCGTGCACGATCCCGCGCTGGCCCGCGGGCGGATTCGTCGACGCCACGATCATCAGTGGTGGCGCACCCGGTGATGGATGTTCCGCCGCCGGCGCGGCGACCAACCGCACGCGCACCGTCACCTGCGACATCGCTACGCTGGCGCCCGGGGCGACGGCGGTGATCCAGATCAAGGCGATCCACTACGCCGAGGACGGGGCGGCAAATCGCACGTTCGACAACACGGCGAACGTCGCCAGCACCCAGGTGGAAGACCCCGATTCCACGAACGATTCCAGCACCGCGGCCGTGGAAATCTCCCCGGTCGCCGACCTGCAGGTCTTCAAGGAACCCCTGCCTTCACCCGCTGCCGTGGGCGAACCCGTCGTCTACACCCTGCACGTATGGAACGCCGGCCCATCGGCCGCGGCGAACGTCAAGCTCGAAGACGTGCTGCCCGCCAATGCGCTGTGGATCGATGGCAGCCTCGTGTCCGGTTCGGCAGGCTGCACGGACAAAGGGACCGGCGTCGCCATCGCGGACGACGCCGCGGGACGCACGCTGGCCTGCTCGTGGGCAGCCCAGCTGGCCGCCAACGCGCAGTTCACGGTGAAGTACGCGCTGCGCTCGGACCCCCATGAAACCGCTGCCGGCGACCGGCTCGACAACGCCGTCGCCGTCGCCACGATGACGGCGGAACTGCGTACCGACAACAACGCCGATGCCGCGACCGTCGACCTGACACCGGCCGAACTGGACGTACTCGTCAACATGGAGCACGGCGACGATGGCCTGCTGCTGGGCGAAGCCACCGAATACACCATCACGGTGACCAACAACGGCCCTTCGTATGCCACCCAGGTGCGGATGACGGATGTCTTCCCCAGCGACCTGATCCTCGGCAGCCAGGTCTTCCCGTCCACCGCGGTGTTCAGCTACCAGGGCGGCCTGCCGGTGACCAGCAGCCGCGCCGGCAGCCCGTATGGCGCGGGCAACTGCACGGCGCCGCTCGTGGGTGCCGTCAGCGGCCCCCTGGTGTGTGAGTTCAGCAAGCTGGCACCGGGAGAGACCCTTGCCATCAAGTTCACGCTGCGTGCGGAATCGCTGGCGGCCGGGCGCGTGACGGGCACCATCTACCACAACGCCACGGTCGAGTTGTTCGAGACGGAATGGTTGAGCGACGACAGCGATACGGCGGTCAACAACTTCACGTCCGATCGAACCTCGGCCCGCACCGCCGACGCCCCCGCGCTGCCCGATCCGGACGGGCCGAAATCCAGCATCGCCGGCTACGTCTATCACGACGCCAACAACAACGGCGTATTCGAAGGAGGCGAGGACCCGATCGCCGGCGTCACCCTCACCCTGCACGGCACCGATGGCTCGACCGTCACCACCACCACCAATGTCGGCGGATACTATCAATTCACCGGCCTCACGCCGGGCGTCACCTACGTGGTGGCCGAAACCCAGCCTGCCGCCTGGCTCGATGGCAAGGACACCGCCGGAAACGTGTTCGTCCACGAGACCCCCGGAAGCAACGACGAGTTCGTCGTGACCGTCGGCGAAGATCAACACGGCGCGAACTGGAATTTCGGCGAGTTCAAGGGGAATGATCCGACCGCCGCCATCTGCGGCGTGGTGTACGTGGACCCCAACCGCAACGGCATCCTCGACGACGCCGAAGGAAACCGCATCGGCGGCGTCACGGTGGTGCTGACGGGCACCGACGATCTCGGCCCGATCGCACCGCGGACCGTCACGACGGGCGAAGATGGCAGGTACTGCTTCACCGGCTTGCGCCCCGGGACCTACACGATCACCGAAAACAATCCTCCCGACTACCAGGGCACGGGCGCCCGGGCGGGGACTGCCGGCGGCAACGGGACGGCCGAACACGGCAGTTCGACGCAAGCCATCCGTGACATCGCCCTCGGCGCCGGCGACGCCCTGGACAACTACAACTTCGGCCACGCCAAGGCGGCAGCGAGCATCCCGGTGGACAACCCCCTCGCCCTCATCATGCTCGGCCTCGGCGTGCTGGGCCTGGCTGCGCGCCAGTATCGCCGCAAATGAGAACGGCGGGCGCCAACGCGCGCCCGCGGACGAGGGGATCCGCGTGCGGCCGCGCCAGTCCCCACTCCGATCCCGGGCGACGCGGTTATACTGTCGCCCGCCCTCGGACGCGTGTTGCGGGCCCCCCGGGTTCCACCCCGCGGGGCGGCCCGACACGTCCTGCACCATTCATCGACGAATCACCGAATCACCCCATGAACGAGAAAATCCGCATCGGCATCGCAGGCTACGGCAATCTGGGGCGCGGCGTCGAGGCGGCCCTCGCGCACGCACCCGACATGCAGCTGATCGCCGTTTTCACGCGGCGCGATCCGGCCGCGCTGCGCCTGGAAAATACCGCGATTCCCGTGCATGGCATGGAGACGATCGCCGCATTCACCGACGCGATCGACGTGCTGATCCTCTGCGGCGGCTCCAGGACCGATCTTCCGGTGCAGGGCCCGGCCCTGGCGGCGCTGTTCAATACCGTGGACAGCTTCGACACCCACGCAAGGATCCCCGAGCATTTTGCCGCCGTGGATGCCGCGGCCCGGCGCAGCGGCCACACCGCCGCCATCTCGGTCGGCTGGGATCCCGGACTGTTTTCACTGCATCGCCTGTACGGCGAGGCGATCCTGCCCGACGGCGCGAGCTACACTTTCTGGGGCAAGGGCATCAGCCAGGGCCATTCCGATGCCCTGCGCCGCGTGCCCGGGGTGCAGGCGGGCGTGCAGTACACCATTCCCGCACCGGAGGCGATCGAACGCGTGCGTTCCGGGCAACGACCCACCCTGAGCATGCGCGAAAAGCACACCCGCCACTGTTACGTGGTCCCGGCGCCGGGCGCGGACACGGCCGCCATCGAACAGGCGATCGTAAGCATGCCGGATTATTTCGCCGACTATGACACCCGCGTGCAGTTCATCTCCGCCGAGACCCTGCAGCGCGATCACGCCGCGATGCCGCACGGCGGCGTGGTGCTGCGCAGCGGCACGACCGGCAAGGGCGCCGCGCGCCAGATGATGGAGTTTTCGCTGCGGCTCGACAGCAACCCCGAGTTCACCTCCAGCGTCCTGGTCGCCTATGCCCGCGCCGTCCACCGCCTCAACCGCCAGGGCGATCACGGCGCGAAGACGGTATTCGACGTCGCGCCGGGGCTGCTGTCTCCCCGAAGCGCCGCGGACCTGCGCAGGGATCTGCTGTAGCGCCTGGACAGCCGCCGCATGCCCGGCGCGCCCGGGAACCCGTGCGCAGGAACGGCCGATGCCGGCGGCAGCGGGGAAGCGGGCCTTGACCCGGAGGCCACCGTCGTCGAACCGGACAGGTGGACGGCAGCTCGAGAGGGTGTCGGCTTTTTTTACAATCGTTCCGCAAAATTTTTTCAGCCCACTGAATCGACAGGAATTTTTATATCGGCCTGAATCTTGCTTAAGTGTCGGCTCCAAGCGCGAATCCGGAGAACGACGATCATGGCTGCATTCAGAAACCCCCTGGCAATCGATACCCCGTACCGGGCCGCGGCGCTGTCGGCCGCCCTCTGCTGCATCCCGGCCATGTCCGCGCATGCCGACGTGATCGCGACGCTGGAATTCATCCAGCCCACCGGCAGCGTGGGACCGTACGATTCGATCGACGTGTGGGTGAAGCTGACGGTCGATCCCGCTTCGGAAGCGATCGTGTTCGATGCCGAAAACGGCATCCTGCTCAACGACAGCCTCCTGCCCGAGATGTCCGACATCGTCAGCTACGACGCGCACAGCAGCTACACCTCGGTTTCCTACTACTGCGAGGGCAATTTCTGGCCCGACTGCGCGAGCGGCGGTTCGTACACCTTTCAATGGAACTACGGTGCCCCCGGCAAGCCCAGCTTCATCGGCCTGTCGAGCCTGAATCTGCAGCCCGGCGACAGCATGACCTACGTCTTCGGGACCTTCGTGCCGGGCGCCGGCGGCGCCGAGCCGGGAACATACAGCTTCGCGCAAACCAGCGCCGCCGTCTGGCTCTACGACGCGGACGACGCGGAAATCAACTACTTGGCCGATCTCGCCACAACCTGCCCCGATGGCGGCGCATGCGGCTTCACGCGCACCGTGACGGCCGTACCCGAACCGAGTGCCTACGCGCTGATGGGTGTGGGGACGCTCCTGGTGGGCTGGGCGGCACGCCGCCGCCGCACGCGCTGATCGCGGTCGTTGCGGCAATCATCCCGGTGCCGCGCGCATCCTCGGTGCCGCGCTGATCGCCGGCGGTCTCCCTGAGGCCACCGTTTCGACCCGCCGGACCCCTTACGCCGGGCCGGGTCCGGCAGGACGGCGTCGCCTCAGGCGGCGTGCAGGGCTTGGTCGAGATCGGCGAGAATATCGTCGATGTGCTCGATGCCGACCGAAAGCCGGATCATGTCTTCGCTGACGCCCGCCTTGGCAAGCTCCTCCGGAGACAGCTGGCGATGCGTCGTCGAGGCCGAATGGCAGGCGAGCGTCTTGCAGTCGCCGATATTGACCAGGCGCGTCACCAGCGTGAGCGCGTCCTGGAACCGGGCGCCAGCCTCGCGGCCGCCGCCCTGGCTGCCCTTGACGCCGAAATTGAGGATGCCGGAGGCGCGCCCGCCCATGTATTTCTGGACCAGCGGAAAATCCTTGTGATCCGGCAGGCCGGCGTAGTTCACCCAGCCCACCTTGGGATGCTGCTGCAGGAACCGGGCGATCGCCACGGCATTCTCGCAGATGCGGTCCATGCGCAGCGCCAGCGTCTCGATCCCCTGCAGGATCATGAATGAATTGAACGGAGAGATGGCGGCGCCCATGTTGCGTAGCGGCACCACGCGTGCACGCGCGATGTACGCCGCGGCGCCCAGCGCTTCGGTGTACACCACGCCATGGTAGGAGACGTCCGGCTCATTCAGGCGCCTGAATCGGGTCTTGTGCTCGGCCCAGGGAAACGTGCCGCTGTCGACAATGATGCCGCCGATCGAGTTGCCATGGCCGCCCAGATACTTCGTCAGGGCGTGCACCACGATGTCCGCGCCATGCTCGAACGGTCGGCACAGGTAGGGCGAGGGCACGGTATTGTCGACGATCAGCGGCACGCCATGCCGATGCGCGATCTCCGCAAGCGCCTCGAAGTCGGTGATGTTGCCCAGCGGATTGCCGACCGACTCGCAGAACACCGCCTTGGTCCGGTCGTCGATCAGGCGCTCGAAGCTCTCCGGGTCGCGGTAGTCCGCAAAGCGCACGGCGAGGCCATACTGCGGGAGGGTATGGGCGAACAGGTTGTAGGTGCCGCCATACAGCGTGCTCGAGGTGACGATGTTGTCGCCCGCTTCCGCGATCGTCTGGATCGCCGCGGTGATCGCCGCCATGCCCGACGCCAGCGCCAGGCCGCCAACGCCGCCCTCCATCGCGGCGACGCGCTTTTCCAGCACGTCGGTGGTCGGGTTCATGATGCGGGTGTAGATATTGCCCTGCACCTTGAGGTCGAACAGATCCGCGCCATGCTGCGTACTGTCGAACGCGTACGACGTCGTCTGGTAGATCGGGGTGACGACTGCTTTCGTCGTGGGGTCGGGAGCGTAGCCGCCATGGACGGCAAGCGTTTCGAGTTTCATGGGTGGTCTCGGTCGGACAAGCGGGACGAAGGTGGAACGCCGCAGCTTACGGGCAAAACGCCGGCGGTTCAACCTGCGGCGGTCAGGGTTCCAGCGCGTCGCGTTCGATCTTCCACCACAGCCGGTACACCTCGTCCGACCACAGCGACTTGATGTAGGCGACCACGTCCCCCATGTCCTGTTCGGACAGCCGGCCGCGCCACGCAGGCATGTTGCCCTCCCCCCCCGGACTGCCGTCGCGGATCGCCTCCAGCAGCACCGCGGTCGGGTGGTGCCAGGCATGCGCGCTGTCGTCCAGCGGCGGCGGCGGGTAATTGCCCTGCGCGTCGCGCACGCGCCAGTCGCCGGCCGGGCCGCGGCCATGCTCGCCATGGCACTCGATGCAGTGCCGCTCGTAGAGCGCCAGTCCGCGCACCGCCTGCGCCTGCGCGGTACTCCGCGACGGTGGACCGTCCACCGTCGCGGCGACCGGTACAGGACCGCCCGGCTGGCCGGCGGACGGAGGTTCGGGTGATTGCTCGCAGCCCGCGGCCAGCGCGCCCACCAGAGTACCCGCCAGCATGCGCGTCCGCAATGTCCATTTCATCATGCATGCATGACCGCCGCCCACGGCCGCAGTTCCCGCGGCGGACCTGTTCCGCGGGGGCAGGCGGCGTTGCGGATGAAAAGGCTGGGGCGCGAGTCGGGGTGGCGGCCAACCGGCCACCCGAGGTCCGGGCGGTCGGCGGATTCGAGTACCAGACACCCGATGTCGCAATCACGAGGCACGCGGGCATTCGCATAGGCCCGGCTGATGCCGCATGCGCGGGCCGGGTGGGATTCACCGCAGCGGGAAGAACCGTCGGACGGACGCCATGCGCTTCGGAAATCGGCCCCCTGGGTCTTGCTGCACCTGTTGCCATTCGTAATATAGTATTGTATATAGCGAAATGTGCGTGCTACTATTCGTAATATATTGTGATATATAACGAATGGCGAAAAACATGTTGGCGGCGACGACTTGGCACGGCGTGGATCTACGGTGGGCGTACGCCGACCTGCTCAGGGCAATCCAGCGCAAGACGGGCTGCGTGCATCGCGCCTGCGACGTGCTGCACGATTCCCTGGTCCGCCTCGCGCTGGCGACGACGCGCGTACCCATCGCACAACCGCACGCCTACCTGCGCACGGTGGTCGGTTCGGTGCTGACCGACCGTTACCGCGACGATGCGCGGTGGCGGCCCTTGCCCGATCGCGAAGACCGGGAGGGCGAGGACGGCCTCGTCGGCTGCGCGCCGTCGGCGGAGCGGATGGCGCAATTGCGTGCCTGCCTGGAAGCCGCGCAGCGCGTGTTCGACCGCCTGCCAGCCCGGCGGCGCGAGGTGTTCTGGCTGTTCCGCATCGACGGCTGCAGTTGCCGCGAAATCGCCGAACGCCTCGGCCTTTCGGTGCGCACCGTGGAAAACCACGTGATGCGCGCCATGGTCGACCTGCGCGCCGCCGAGGAGCTGATGGCTTGAAGCGCATCCGCGAAGACGCGGCACGCTGGTTCACCCGCATGCACGGTGCCGAGCCCGACGACCCGGAACGGGGCCGCTTCGAGGCCTGGCTGGCGAGCAACCCGGCGCACGCCCGCGAATATGTCGCCTTCGAGGACTTCTGGCGCCGCCTGGACGATGCCAGGAGCTGGGAAACCCTCGACCAGGGGCTGGAGCGCAAGCGCGCACGGCGCCGCCAGTTGCTCAAGCGGGGGCTGGGGGCCGTTCTGCTGGCTGCTCTGGGCGGCGAAGCCGCCTGGCGACAATGGCGCGACGCCGTGGTCTGGCAAATCGCCGTCGACAGCGAAACGGGCCAGACCAGACGGGAAATCCTCGACGACGGCAGCCAGATTTCCCTCGGTGCGGCCAGCGAGGCCGAGGTGGCTTGTAGCCGCGCCGGGCGCCGCGCGGTCCTGCGGCGAGGCGAAGCCGCATTCGAGGTCGTGCGCGACGATGACCGGCCCTTCGTCGTCGATGCCGGCGACGTTCGCGTCACCGTGCGGGGCACCCGCTTTGCCGTCACCCGCCTGACCGACCGCACCCGGGTCAGCGTCGATCATGGCCGGGTCGAGGTCGAAACCGGGCCGTTCTGGCGCCGTCAACGCCTGCTGCTGCAAGACGGCGAAGTCGCCGAGCTGCGCCACCCCGGTACCGAAGCAGGCCGATTGATCCGCGTCGAGTACGACGCAGCCCGTGCCTTCGCTTTCGAACACGGCTTCATCGACCTGCAGAACGCCGGCCTCGCCGAAATCGCCACCACCTTCTCGCGCTATCGCAAGGCGCCGGTCGTGCTCGCCGGCCCGGCCAGCAGCGATTCGCGCATCACGGCGTCGGTCAACGTCGCCGACGTCGAGGGCTTCCTGCGGCTGCTGCCGAAAATGGCGGCCGTCGAGGTGCGCTTCGAGCCCGATGGCAAGGCCGTGTTGCAGCGGCGCTGAGCAAGGCTTGTTCACTGATTTGAGGGTATTTTCGGCAACGCCAGCCAGTTCTCCGCCGCCACACCAGGATACCTGGCGAAATCCTTCGGATTGTTGGTCACCAGCGTCACGTTCAGCGACACGGCATGGGCGGCAATCAACTTGTCGAGATGGCCCTTCCTGCTGTCTCTGGTGGCCAGACGAACGGGGCCGTAAGCCGCGCCAGCCGCGGCATCGAATGACACTACTTGGATGTCCTTGACCAGTTCCGCCAAATTACCGCGCTCGCGTTCGGGGTTCGCAGAAACGCTGACGCCGTATTCCAGTTCGGCATAGGTGATCGCAGACATCACCACATCCCCGACATAGCACTGGGCAAAACGTCGAGCCACTTCCTCCGGCTGACTCTTCATCAGGTAGATGCACATGTTGGTATCCAGCATGTAACGCGGCATCACAGCACATCCCGTTCGGATTGCTCCTGGTCTCCACGGCCTTCCGCCATGAACTCGGGCGAGAATCTGGCGAACTTGGCAAGTACGCCGGCCAGCGAGCGGCGAGCGGGGCGGATCCGGATTTCGTCGCCTTCGCGCACGATCTCCAGCTCAATGTCCGTGCGCTCGTAGGCCAGGTCGGCCGGGATGCGGACCGCTTGTGAATTGCCATTCCTGAAAACGCGAGTCGTATGCATTTCAAACCCCTTTTGGATGTACATCGTATGTACACTAGACCGAAATCAAACCAAAGTAAATACATGGATGTACACTCAGCCAGAGTGCCGACAGGAAGCGTGGCAATTCGCGTGACTGCTCGATCAGCGAATGTGCAAGCACCGTCGAAAAAATTTGAGTAGTTCCGGGCGCCGCTCCGTCAGGGAAGCAATACCAGATTCTTGCCTCCCGACCGGAGCCCGCCATGCCTCCCCCGCGCCTTGCCTTCACCCTCCGCCCCCTTGCCGCCGCCGTGCTCTCCATGGCCGCCGCGTCCAGCCACGCCGCACCCCTGGCCATCGATCTGCCGGCCCAGCCGCTGGCCACCTCGATCCAGCAGCTCTCGCACCAGTCCGGCCTTTCCATCGGCGGCGATGCGGCGCTGCTGGAAGGCAAGGCTGCGCCGGCCATCAAGGGCAGGCTGGAACCCGTCGATGCGCTGCGCAAATTGCTGGAGGGCAGCGGACTCAGCGTGAGCTTCGAGGGGAACAAGGCGGTCATCGGGAAGGGTGTGGCGGTGTTGCAGGAGGTGGTGTTGAAGGCGGTGACGGTGGTGAGTGATCCGGGCGCCACCGCCAACGAAGGCAGCGCGGAGCTTGGCTATAAGCCGACGACGGCGAAAGCGACAGGTCCCTGGGGCGACAAGCCGATCCAGGACACGCCCTACTCGATCCACTCGGTGCCAGCCGAGCTGATCGAGAACATGATCGCGCCATCGACCGACCGGCTGCTTCTCTACATTCCGACCGCAACACCTGGCGGTAACACGGCAAACAATGGCGGATATCTGAACGTCGGCATACGCGGCTTCACCAATGCGGAAGTCACCCGCAACGGCATTCCCATGCGCTGGACGTGGCTCAGCACCTCCACCGAAGACCTGGAGCGAATCGAGACGTTGAGCGGCCCCTCGGGCTTTCTGTATGGCGCCGGCAACGTCGGCGGCATGACCAACCTGGTCAGCAAGCGCCCCACCCCGTACTCCATGCGCGATCTCACGCTCGGCAACTACGGCAACGGGCAGTGGTACGCGCACGCCGACCTCGGCGGGCCGATCGGCGAAGACAACCGGTTCGGCTACCGGCTCAACGTGCTGGCCCAGGACGGCGAAACGATGATGCGCGGGCAGCGCAATGCGCGCAACATGCTCAGCGGCGCGCTCGACTGGCACCTCAGCCGCGACCTGCTGGTCCAGTTCGAAGCCTCGCACGAAACGCGCAACGTCAACAGGCCCGACAACTATCTATTCATCTGGGGCGCCAGCGCATATCCGTCCGCGAAGGACGTTGACAACCGGCGCCTGTTCACCAACGACGGGACTTACAGCGACCTCACGGCCCAGCGCCTTGGAACGAATCTCACCTGGACCCCCTCCGATGTGCTCGCCGTGCGGGCGGGCTACCTCAAGGTCTGGGAGACGCAGGATTACAAAACCGCGACGTACTGGATCGACGACGTGGGCGGGACCTACATCGACTCGGCCAAGCTCGTCGACTCCAAAAGCTGGACCGATGGCGGTTATCTCTATGCCGACCTGAAATTCAGGGCCCTTGGAGTCGATCACGCATTGACGTTCGGGATGAACACCAGCGCCATGGCAGTCCATCCCTACAAGGACGGCTACAACTGGCAGGAGTTCTACTTTCCAGACCTGGCCACGGCGTTGAGCACCCCCGAGGTCACGTGGCCCGAACTGGGCCAGCAAGGGCGGTACGTCAGCATGCGCCAGCGCTACACCAACACGCTGGTCGGCGACGACATCACCTTCAACGAACGCTGGTCGGCACTGGTCGGCATCAACCACGCAAGCATCAAGACCTACGCCTACGACACCAGCGAAACGGCCACATCGTCCTATGACAGCGCCGCGACCACGCCGACGGTCTCGCTGATTTTCAAGCCCCACCCCGATCTGTCGCTCTACGCGACCTATATGCGCTCCCTGCAATCGGGTACGCAGGTCGCCACGGGCGCCAGCCCGCCGTACACCAACGCGGGCCAGTTCCTGCCGCCCACCATCGGCAAGCAGATCGAGATCGGCACCAAGACCACGCTGGGCGGCACGCTGCTGACCGCGGCGCTGTACCAGATCGACCAGGCCAACCTGTATGACGACAACCATGCCAATGGCACGCGCACACGCACGCAGGACGGCCGCCAGGTTCATCGTGGCATCGAACTCACGGCGTCCGGAAAGGCAACGAAGAACCTGACCCTCTTTGGCGGCGCCAGCTTCATCGACGCCGAAATCACGAAGACGAACCTGGCGCGCGACCAGGGGAACACCCCCACCTTCGTGCCGAAGGCGAAGCTCTCCTTGTACGCAGAGTACGCGTTGCCGTTCCTGCGCAGCCTGTACCTCACGGGCGGTGCATCGTACAGAAGCTCCGTGGAGTACGTGCCCGCCCTCAAGGACTACCGGGCGACCAGTGCGGGCTACACCGTGGCGGATCTCGGCCTGCGCTACGAAAGCCGGCTCTACGACAAGCCGGCCACCTTCCGGCTGGGCATATCGAATCTCTTCGACAAGCACTACTACATCAGCACGGGCCCTGCGCTGGGAGCACCCCGCACCGTGGCCTTTTCGAGCACGGTCAAGTTCTAGGAACACCACGATGACGAACACCCGCTACCCGGCAGGCATGCTGCTGTCCTGCCTCGGCATACTTGGTGCGCTGCACCCCGCTGCGGCGCAGAACGCAACGGATACACCGTCTCTGAAAGAAGTGGTGGTGACCGGCACCACACCCCGGGACGGCAGCGCCCAGGAGGGCTACAAGACCGACACGGTCCGCAAGCTCGGCCCCCTGGGCGACAAGTCCGTGCTGGACACGCCCTATTCGATGACCGTGATGCCGCAGGAGCTGATCCAGAACAGCGTGACGGCCACGCCGGATCAGCTCTACAAGATGAATCCGCAGACGCAGCTGGCCAGGCCATCGGCGTCCTTCTCGTTCGGCCCGGTCGTAATGCGCGGCGTCTTCTCCCGCTTCGCGCTCGATGACGGCATGCACGGCGACAGCACCGAGGTCATCGACATCGAGGCGCTCGACCGCATGCAGGTCATCACGGGGCCGACGAACTTCCTCTACGGCGCGACGCAGCCTGGCGGCCGCGTCAATTACGTCTATAAGAGCCCAACGCGCGAGCGGGTCAGGGAGGTGACGGCGGGCAGCTACGGCGGCTCCAGCCGTTTCATCCACACCGATCTCGGCGGCAGCCTTGGCAAGGACGGCGTGCTGTCGTACCGGCTCAACGCCCTGGCCCAGGATGGCGACCTGTCCAAGGACGGACGGCACAAGCGCTCCTTCATCCGCGCTTCCCTTGGCTGGGAACCGGTCAAGGGCATGGCGTGGCAAGGTTTTTATTCATACAGCGATCAGGAGAATTCAGGCAACCAGACGGTCTGGAGCAAAGCGCCAGACGCCGTCCGCCCATCGGCACCAGCCGTCGACAAGAACTGGGGGCAGCCGTGGACGTACTTCCGCACCCAGGTCGAAAAAGTAGGCGGCAAGCTCGACTGGGATATCGACGAAAGCCTCAATCTCCGGGCGGCATACCAGCACAAGACCAGGCATCTGCCGGACTACCTGACAAGCAGCAACCGGATCAATGGCGACGGAACCTATACGACGACGTACTCGCCGGGCGGGGGGCAGGACTACGACGTGGACACCGGGTACCTGTACCTGGACTACAGCACCCATATCCTGGGCGCCCGCAACAAGCTCACGCTGGGCTATGCCGGTTATAGCTATGACCAGTGGTGGGACACCCTCACACCGGTCACGCCGACCACGCTCGGCACGGTGCCTATGGGCCATCACGCCGTCTATTCCAGGCCGGAATACTCGATGGATCCAAATGGACATGGGGGTTCTTTCCAGCGCTACAGAACCTACACGGTCGGCGATGAACTCAGCATGGGCAAATGGTCCTTACTGGGCAGCCTGAGCTACACCAAGATACGGTCAGGCCGGAGAGACGGCATGTTCGCGTATGAAAAAGCCAAGATATCCCCGACGGGCTCGCTGATCTACAAGCCGCGCGATGGGCTCTCCACCTATGTGACCTATGCCGAGGCGCTCGACAGCGGCAGCACCGCCGGCACGACCTACAACGGCCTGCCCGTCGCCAATGCGAACCAAATGCAGGAGCCGGCCGTGAGCAAGCAGGTCGAGATCGGCGCCAAGGCCGACGTGGGCGGCGTGCTGCTCGGCGGGGCACTGTTCCGCCTGGAGCAGGCATCAACGCGCTATCTCGACAACGGCAACGGCACCTATACGTTCGCGACTGACGGAAAGCAGCGCTTCACCGGCGTCGAACTGACGGCAGTGGGGCGCCCAATGCCGCGGCTGACCGTGTTCGGGGGACTCACCCTGATGAAGGCGCAAGTGGTGTCGGCCAATGCCGCGACAGCCGCCAGCCCCAGCACCAAGGGCTACGTGCCTTGGGGCATCGCGCAGCAAATGGCCAAGCTCTCGGTCGAGTACGACGTGGCCGCCGTCCCCGGCCTGACGCTGACGGGCGGCGTGTATTACACGGGCAAGTCGTATGCCGACGATTACGAGCGGGACAAGCTGGCGGGCTACACCCTGTTCGACGCGGGCCTGCGCTATGCGACGAAGTTCGGCACGACGCCGGTGACGCTGCGGCTCAGCGCCACCAACCTGGGCAACAAGAGCTACTGGATGTGGGCCGGCCAGAACGCGGCGACCGCGCCGCGCTCGCTTGCGCTGTCCGTCACCGCGCGGTTCTGATGCCTGCACGCGCGTTATTTGGTGCCGCCCCGGTGGCTGGTATCGCTGCAGCGGCCTGCCTCATTGCGTTGGGGCCGCCGCAAGCGCCCGCGCCCGTGCTGCCGCCGCCAGTGCGCCAGGCCGTTGACATGGCGGGGCAGCCGGTGCTGATCAGCGGCACGCCGCGCTCGGTGATGGTCTTTCCGCCGGTGCTGTGGCATTACCTGACGGTCGATGGCTCCGACGCGCACGTCACGGCGATCTCCGGCTTTCTGCGCGACGAGGTGGATGCCACGCTGCTGGGCACGGTGTTCCCCGGCCTGCGCGCCAAGGGCGTGGCGCTGACGCACATCGGCGCGGTGCCGCTTGGCGTGGAACAGGTGCTGCTGGAGCAGCCCGATCTCGTGCTGACCTGGTCATGGTTTGCCGACGAATTGGCAAACGTCCGTTATCCAGGGCTGGTCCGGATGGAGGGCGACGACACGGCCGGCATGCAAACCACGTACCGCCTGTTCGGCGCGCTGACCGGCAGACCCGAAGCCGCCGCCGCGCTGCTGGCCCGCCATGCGCAGGCAATGGACGCATTGGGCCAGGCCGTGCCGCCCCCTCTGCCCACACAGCAGCCCGTCAAGGTGGCCTGGATGACGAGCGCGGAGTTCGTCCTGCCGGTCAGGGACGAGGACCGGCTGCGCACGCTGGGCTGGCTGGGCGCGCGCGATGCGGGCGCGGGCCTGCTGCCGCGCAATGGCCCGCTGGGCGCCGAGGCGCTGTTCGTGCTCGACCCCGACGTGATCTTTCTGCCCAGCTACGTTGGCAACACGCGGCTTGCGCCATCGGATCTGTATGCCGACCCGCGGCTCGCGCCGATCTCGGCGGTGCGGCGGCGCCAGGTCTATCGGATGCCCAGCGGCACCGCGCGCATGGACGGGCCTGTCGAAGCGCCGCTGCTGGCGCAGTGGATGGCCGAACTCATCAACCCAGCGGTGCGCCCCGCGCAGCCCCTGCGCGCTGCGATCCGCGAGGCGTACCGCACGGCCTTCGGCTACGAAGCCTCGGACGACGACATCGACCGCCTGCTGCGCATCGACGACAACCGCGCATCGGCTGGCTACCAGCGCTTCGCATGCGGCGCACCCTGTTTTTACTCCACCTCAACCCAAAGGAAACTGCCATGACTTTCCCCTTGCAAGACGCTCCGACGAGCAGCGAACTCGCTGGCGCAGGCGTATACATCCGCAATCTGCCGTGGTTGCACGACACCCCGGTGGCGTTCTACTTCCGCGAGATCCACGGCAAGCTGCTGCACCACATCGCGCGCGAGAAGATTTCCATCAAGGGCTGGTCGCTGGACATGCTGGGCGGCTTCAAGACGAGGCTGGAGGCCAGCGAGAGCTTTGACGGCCAGCGCAAGTCGTGGCTGCTGCGCCACGACAAGGACCTGATCACGCTGGTCGAAGTGCTCGACGGCTGGGCCGAGATTCTTACCGCCGGCAAGGACTACGCGGCCGTGCACGAAACCTGCACGGCCATCGCCCGCCAGGTGGGCGACGACAAGGACGACTCCATCGTCCCCATCACCTTCTGGGCGCTGGACCCCGACAAATACCCCAAGGCGATGATGCGCAAGCTCGAAACGCCCCGCTGGGCCGACCTGAGCGGCAACTACGCCACCGAGGTGGGCGAAGGCATGGAGCGGCTGCTGGCACTGCGCGACTGCCCGAAGGAGCGCATGATCCTCTGGCACGGCGCGCCCGGCACCGGCAAGACGCATGCGCTGCGCGCGCTGCTGCGCGAGTGGCAGCCATGGTGCGACGCAGCCTTCATGACCGACCCGGAGCGCTTCGTCGGCGGCTCGCCGACCTACATCTTCGACGTGGCCAACTTCAACGGCGGGCGCACCGCGCGCGAGGCGCGCCAGCGCAGCAAGCTCATCATCCTGGAGGATGCCGGCGAGCTGATGACGACCGAGGCGCGCGTGACCACGGGCCAGGGCCTGTCGCGGCTGCTGAACATGACCGACGGCCTGCTGGGCCAGGGGCTGAAGGTGATGATCCTGATCACCACCAACGAGCCGCTGCGGGCGATGCACCCGGCGGTGATCCGCCCTGGCCGCTGCCTGAGCGAGATGGAATTCGGCGCGCTCTCACCCGACAAGGCCAACCGCTGGCTGCGCGAGCACGGCTCCAGCATCCAGGCGCACGGGCCGACTACGCTGGCTCAGCTGTATTCCATGCTGTCCTGACAGGCCGTGTGTGTATGCCGGTCTCAGCACGGCGGCTGAATCGGGCTGCCGTTGCGGCCTTGCTGGCGTTCAGCGTCGGGGTGTTCGCGGCCGCCATACGGCCACCGCACGTCCGTGAGACGCCGCCGTCCGCCGGCAGCGTGGTCGAGGACTTGCAGCAGCGCCGCGTGCGGCTGGACGTACCCGTGCGGCGCGTGATGTTCGACCAGCCGATGGTCTGGCATTACATGACGGTGGACGAGACCGACGCGCACGTCGCCACGCTCTACCCCTATCTCTGGCGCGAGGCGCGCAACGAACTGCTCACCCGCCTGTTCCCCGGATTCGCGCGGCGCACGCCGCTGGTCATCCACGCGGAGACGAACATGCTCAGCATCGAGCAGGTGATGATCGAGGCACCCGACGCGGTGATCACCGGCGAGTGGTTCGGCCAATTGCTCGAAACGGCGGGCTATCCATTCACCATCCAGCTGGATCTGTTCAGTGCCAATGCCCGCGACGAGCCCGACAAGGCTTCCCTGTTCCGCCTGCTCGGCGCCATGACCGGCAAAGCCGCCCGCGCCGAGGCGCTGTTGCAGCGCTACCAGCGCGCCATCGCGCAGGTAGCTGCAGGCCTGCCGGCGGATGCGGCGCCGGTCGACGTGGTGATTATCAGCAGCGAGCAACTGCATTTCGTCGGCGGGCAACATGAATCGCTGGATGCCCTGCTGCACGCGGCAGGCCTGCGCAATGCGCTGCAGCAGATGCGGCCGTTCAACGGGGCGGCGAATGTCGAGGAGCTGTACCGCCTCGATCCGCAGGCCATCCTGCTGCTGTCCTGGCCCAATGCTCCGCTGGCACCGCAGAGCTTGTACGAAAACCCGGCGCTGCGTGCGCTCGCTGCGGTGCAGCAGCGGCGCATTTATCGCCTGCCGAGCGGCGCATCGCGCATGAGCGGCCCGGTGGAGGCGCCGCTGCTGGTGTCGTGGCTGGCGCGGCTGCTGCATCCCGAGGGACGGTGGGAAACTTCGCTGTGCGAGGACATCGCCGACACCTACCGCGAGGTCTACGGCTACGCCTTCACCGCACGCGACTTCGACACCATGCTGCACCCGCGCGACAACGCTGGTGCCGCCGGGTTCGAGCATGTTCGGCCGACGCCGACGTGTTTGCCTGGCCGGCCTGCCGAAAATGGCGATGATGCCGATTAATGCCCGGTGGAGCGGTAAGCCACGCCGAAACGTTCGGCCAGGGCGTCCAGTCGCTTGTCCCGGGTCCACAGGGTGGTGTTCGGGCTTATCAGCGTGGAAGCAAGCAGTTGCAGGTCTACGAGGCCACAGCCCAGGCCAAACAGTCGTTCCCGTTCGACGAAGTCCATGGTCTCCCGGATGCTTGCCCACTGGGCCAGCTGCAGGCTGGCGAGGTCACGCAGCGTATGGGCGCGGTTTGGTGGCGTGCCGCAGGCGATTTCGCCGAGAATCAGCGGATGTATCAACACGAGATCGGATTGCAGCAACCCGGCAAGCAGGTCATTGCGCTGGCGAAAATGCTCGACCCATACCGAGGTATCGACGAGTACCCCGTTCATTGCCCGCTGTCGTCGCGGCGACGGGGGATTTCCGGCATGTCGGGCTGGCTGCCGCCCAGGGCAGCCAGGCGCTTGGCCGATTGCACGCGGACGAAGGTCTTGACGGCTTCGCGGAACAGGTCGGCCTTGTCCATGGCCGGATCGGCCACCTCCAGCGCGCGTTCGTACAAGGCGTCATCGATGGTGAGCGTGGTTCGCATGATGGGTTTCCTTCATCAAAATTGATTCTATTTTACATCAATATTGATGCGTCTTCGATTGTCCGGCGTCGAGTGACCCGTGCCGGACAATCGGCTGCACCGCTACGCCACCCAGCGCCGCGCATCTTTGAGCAACAGCAGCAATTGCCGCTCGCGCAATGGCGAGGCGATGAATCCAAAACGGGTGTAGAAGCGTGCGGCGTCTTCGTCGATGGGGTGAGTCAGCATGGCCCGGATGCCGGCCTGCTCGGCGATCAGCAGCGTGCGATGAATGGCGTCCTGCAACAATCCGACGCCGATGCCGCGCCCCTGGTCCTGCCGGTTGACCGCCAGGCGCGCAAGGACGACCCCCGGCAGGGGGTATTGCCCCATGCCCTTGCGGATGCGTTCGGGGGCGTCCAGGGTATCGACCTGGCCGACGGTGAGGCTGAAGTAGCCGGCAACGCGATCGCCGTCGGCCACGACGAAGGTTTTGGCCGATCCGCTGCCCTGGGCCTGCCGGGCATGACGCTGCAGCCAGTCATCGAGCGCGAGCTTGCCGCTGGCGAAAGCGTCCAGCCGATGCCGGGGACCGAGCGGTTCCGGCCCGCGCAGGCTCATTCGCCGGCCCAGGGGGCTTTGCGGGCAAAGAGGTCGCGCAGGCCTGCGTTGGACTGCTCGGGTTGCTCCAGCAATTCCATGAGGGCTTGGTACTGCTTGCCCGTGACCATGAACAGGCGCTGGTCGAGCAGGGTCTGCTCGGCGGCGAGGCAGGCGCTGTCCAGGATGAAATCGGTCAGCGATTTGTGTGCCGCTTCGGCCGCGCGACGGAGCACGGCTTCCTGCTCGGGCGTGGCGCGCAGACCCAGACGGGCCGACCGGGCGGTGGGCGTTGCAATGGCCATGGCGATTCCTTCCTTCATACGATGCTCAGGCGGAATGTTAGTACGATGAACGTACGTCGTCCAGGACCCCATTTCAGGCATGGCACCATGAAGGCCTCCACCCAATCGCTTCCCGTTGGCCCGGGCGACGACAGCGCCCGCCCCTGTTCGCGCCGACCCTCGCCGTCTCTCCGTGCCGATCTGCTGATCCCGCTGCTCTTCGTCGCGCTGCTGACCTTGATGTTCTTTTCGCTGACGCTCGGGCGCTACCCGGTGCCGATCACGGAAATTGCCAAGATCGTGCTGACCACCGGCTTCAACGAATCCCGCCCCTACACCGACAAGGCCTGGGTGGTGGTGGAGATCGTGCGCCTGCCGCGCATCCTCGGCGTGACGCTGTGCGGCATGGGCCTGGCGCTGGCTGGGGCGGCGATGCAGGGGGTGTTCCGCAACCCGCTGGTCGGCCCGGAGGTGGCCGGGGTGCAGGCCGGCGCCGCGTTCGGCGGGGTGCTGGCGATCATGCTTTCGTGGCCGATGTGGGGCATGGTCGGGCTGGCCTTCGGCTTCGGCCTGGGCGCGCTGCTGGTGGCCTTCGGGCTGTCCCGGCTGGCGGGCAAAGGCAGCGTGCTGGCGCTGATCCTGGCCGGGGTGATCGTCGGCGGCTTCTTCGGTGCGCTGACCGGCATGGCACAGTACGTGGCCGACCCGCAGGCCCGGCTGCCGTCGATCCTCTACTGGCTGCTGGGCAGCTTCGCCGGCATGACCTACGAGAAGGTGGCGGTCATCGCCGCCATCACGCTGTTCGCCGGCACCTTGCTGCTGATGCTGCGCTGGCGCATCAACCTGCTGGCACTGGGCGAGGCCGATGCGCAGGCGCTGGGCGTCAACGTCGAGGCGCTGCGCTGGGGCATCGTGGCGCTGGTCGCATTGCTGGTCGCCGCCCAGGTGGCGGTGTCGGGCGGCGTCGGCTGGGTCGGGCTGATCGTTCCGCACATCGCGCGCATGCTGGTCGGGCCGGAGCATTCGCGGCTGCTGCCGGCATCGGCCCTGCTCGGCGGCATCTATCTGCTGGCCATGGACGACATCGCGCGCAGCGTGGCGGCGCAGGAGATTCCCATCGGGCTGCTCACGGCCGTGGTCGGCACGCCGGTGTTCGCCTTCCTGTTCTGGAAGCTGCAGGGCAAGGGGTGGAACCGTGAGTGAGGCCGCTGCCGTGTATTCAGCCCGCCAGCCAGTTTTCCACCCGCAGGCCGGGAACGCGCAGGAATTCGCGCATGCTGCCGCTGACCAGCGTGAGGTCGAGGGCGCGGCAATGGGCGGCGATCAGCAGATCGTTGCCACCGACGATCTGCTCTTCCCGTTCCAGCGTGGCGCGGATTTCGCCGTAATGCCGATCGGCTTCGCCGTCGAAGGGCAGTATGGGCAGGCGGTCGAGCAGGGCCTCGACGCGCTGCGTCAGGGCGGGAGCAGCGCGCTTGGCCGCGCCATAGCGCAGTTCGCAGGCAACGATGATGCTCGTGCACAGCGCATCGGCAGCACGTGTCGCCAGGTGCGCCGTGACGCTTCCCTGCGGATTCTTGATCAGCTGCGACAGGATGTTGGTGTCGAGCAGATGGCTGGCGGGCATCAGAAAATTTCCTCGGCAGGCGGCGGCGGATCGGAAATTTCGGGGAGGTTTTCATCGAGGGCGTCCCAGCCGGCCAGCAGATCGAGCAGGCTCTTGCCCGAGGGGAGCGACTCGATGACCAGGCTGTTGCCTTCCTTGCGGATGGTGACCCGGGTGCCTTCCAGTTCGAATTCGCGGGGAATCCGGATGGCCTGGTTGCGTCCATTGCGAAAGAGGGATGCATGACGTATGTCGCTCATGATGGATTCCTTTGGTCAGGTGGCATATGTCTACGCATAGGCCATTCTTTGCGGGCTGTCAAAGCCGCTTTTCCCGGTTCGACTGCGAGGTGCCGTCATGACTGAACCCAGCGTCGACATTGCCGCGGTGGACTTTGCCTACGGTCCCGGAACGCCGGTCGTCCTGCAGGGCTACTCGGCGCGCATCGCCAGGGGCAGCGTGTTCGCCATCCTCGGCCCGAACGGGCGCGGCAAGACCACGCTGCTGAAACTGCTGCTCGGCGCGTTGGAACCCGTGCGCGGAGACATCCGCGTGCGAGGGCGGCTCGCTTTCGTGCCACAGTTGTTCCAGGTGAGCTTTCCGTTTCGCGTGCTGGACATGGTGATCATGGGTCGGGCGCGCCAGATCGGGCTGTTCTCGCTGCCCTCGAAGGCCGACGAAGCGGCGGCGCTCGATGCGCTGGACCGGCTGGGTCTGGGCGGTCTCGCCGAGCGCGGTTTCGATGAACTGTCCGGCGGGCAGCGGCAACTGATCATCTTCGCCCGGGCGCTGGCGAGCGGGGCGGACATCCTGGTGCTCGACGAGCCGACCTCGGCGCTCGATCTGAAGAACCAGGGCATCGTGCTGGAATGGATCGCCCGGTTGCGCGACGAGGGGCTGACGGTGTTGTTCACCACCCACCATCCGCAGCACGCGCATGCCGTGGCGGACGATGCGCTGCTGATGTTCGGCCACGATGACTACGCCTGCGGGCCAGTCGGCGAGGTGCTGAGCGAAGCCCATCTGCGGCGGCTTTACGGCGTGTCGCTGCGGCAGGTGACGTTCGAGCACGACGGCGAGGCGCTCGTGTCGCTGGTGCCGGTCCATCGCGGCCTGCGCCGGTCGGCGCCCCTGCAGGACACTTCGATTTCCCCGTAAGGGGGCCCCGCAAGGCACGCGCGACCGCGCGGCTCCGCTTCTGCTTCCCCCCTGCCGCGTATTCACATGCCGCGCCGGCCCTGCGCGCCCATGCGCCCGATCTCACCGGTCAGCTTCTGGCCTGGGTCGGACTCTTGAACGTTCCAGGCCTGAGAATGGCTGCGCCCACCGTGTCGATGACCTCTACATGCAGGATTATCACACAGTAAACGCTCACTCCACCGTCACCGACTTGGCCAGGTTGCGCGGTTTGTCGACGTCGGTGCCCTTCTGCAGGGCGGCGTGATACGCCAGCAGCTGCAGCGGGACGGTGTACAGGATGGGCGACAGCGCGCCATTGCGGGTACCGGGCAGGCGGATGACGTGGACGAACGCGGATTCCTCGATGTGGACGTCGTCGTCGGCGAAGACGTAGAGCTCGCCGCCGCGCGCGCGCACCTCCTGCAGGTTGGACTTGAGCTTTTCGATGAGCTGGTCGTTCGGGGCGATGGCGACGACGGGCATGCCGTCGTCGACCAGTGCGAGCGGGCCGTGCTTGAGCTCGCCGGCGGGATAGGCTTCGGCGTGGATGTAGGAAATTTCCTTCAGCTTCAGCGCGCCTTCGAGGGCGATGGGGTAGTGCACGCCGCGACCGAGAAACAGGGCATGCTGCTTGTTGGCGAAGCGCTGCGCCCAGGCCTCGACGGCGGGCTCCAGCGCCAGCACCTGCCCCACCTTGCCCGGCAGGGCGCGCAGCGCGGCCAGGTGCGCGGCTTCCGCGGCGGCGCTGAGGCGGCCTCGCAGCCTGGCGAGGACGAGCGTGAGCAGGAACAGTGCGGCGAGCTGGGTGGTGAAGGCCTTGGTCGAGGCAACGCCTATTTCGGGGCCGGCGCGCGTCATGAATCTGAGGCGCGAAGCGCGAGTGAGCGCCGACTCCGGAACGTTGCAGATGGCGAGCGTGCGGGTCTGGCCAAGGCTCTGCGCGTGATGCAGCGCGGCCAGGGTGTCGGCGGTCTCGCCCGACTGCGAAATGCTGACGACGAGCGCATCGGGGTTCGGCACGCTGGTGCGGTAGCGGTACTCGCTGGCGATTTCGGCGACGGCGGGGATGCCGGCGATCTCTTCCAGCCAGTAAGTGGCCACTTTCGCTGCATGATAGCTCGTGCCGCAGGCGAGAAACGTGACCGCGTTGACGCTGCGCAAAACATCGGCGGCGTCGAAGCCGAACCACTCGGGCAGGACGTGATCCTGCGCCGCGGCGGCGAGCAGCGTGTCGGCCAGCGCGCGCGGCTGTTCATGCATCTCCTTCTGCATGAAATGGCGATAGGCGCCGAGCTCGGCCATGTCGGCGGACAGTTCGGATACGTGCACGGGGCGCTCGACCTCGTTGCCGGCGGCATCGTAAATGTCGACGTGCAGGAGCCGGATGTCGGCGACGTCGCCCTCCTCGAGGTAGATGATCCGTTGCGTCACCGGCAGCAGCGCGGACACGTCGGAGGCGATGAAGTTTTCCTCGATGCCGAGGCCGATGAGCAGCGGGCTGCCCTTGCGCGCGCACACCAGCTGATGGGGCGAGTTGGCGCTCACTACGCCGATGGCATGGGCGCCCTCGAGCTGTGCCACGGCGGCACGGGTCGCGGCGAGCAGGTCCTTGCCCTGGCGGAAATGCCGTTCGACGAGGTGAGCGATCACTTCGGTATCGGTTTCCGAACTGAACACGAAGCCCTCGGCCTGCAACTGCGCGCGCAGGGTCTCGTGGTTTTCGATGATGCCGTTGTGCACCACCGCGAGCCCGCCGCTGGTGTGGGGATGGGCATTGGCTTCCGACGGCGCGCCGTGGGTGGCCCAGCGCGTGTGGGCGATGCCGAGGTGGCCGGACACCTTCTCGGCGGCGCAGGCCTCCGCGAGCGTGGCGACACGCCCGGTGCTGCGCACGCGCCTGAGCCCGTCGTCGTCGACGACGACGAGGCCGGCGGAATCGTAGCCGCGGTATTCCAGCCGCCGCAGGCCTTCGAGCAGGATGGGAACCACGTTGCGTTGCGCGACGGCGCCGACGATGCCACACATATCAGGACTCCGTAAGCGACGACGCGCGGGGGGTGGGGGCGCGCACGGCATCAAGTCGCGGGCGGCCGTCGCGTCGCGTGTTCAGTCTCGTCATGGTTTTCAGCTCTCCTGTCGAATGGTGCGGCGCGCGCCGCGTCTCGCGCGTCACTTCTTGCGCGGCCGGTTCCAGTCGCTGACCGTCACCTGCTTCGCGCGGGACAGGGTCAGTTCACCGGGCGGGGCATCGCGGGTGAGCGTGGTGCCGGCACCCAGGGTCGCGCCGCGGCCTACCGTCACCGGGGCCACGAGCTGGCTGTCGGAACCGATGAACGCCTCGTCCTCGATCACAGTGCGGTATTTGTTGGCGCCGTCGTAGTTGCAGGTGATGGTGCCGGCGCCGACGTTGACCTTCCTGCCCATGGTCGTGTCGCCGACGTAGGACAGGTGGTTGATCTTGGAACCCTCGTCGACCTGGCTGTTCTTGATCTCGACGAAATTGCCGACGTGCACGTCGCGTGCGAGCCGGGTGCCCGGACGGATGCGCGAGAACGGCCCCAGGCGTCCCGCTTCGCCGATCTCGGCGTCGTCGATGACGGTGAAGGCGTCGATTCTCGTGCCGGCGGCGATTTTCGCGTTGCGCAGTACGCAGTGGGCGCCGACGTGCACGGCATCGCCCAGTTCCACCGTACCCTCGAAGACGCAGTTGACGTCGATGACGACGTCGCGGCCACAACTGAGCCGGCCACGCACGTCGAGCCGCGCCGGATCGGCGAGCGTGACGCCGGCATCGAGCAGGGCACGCGCGATCTCGCCCTGGTGGATGCGTTCGAGTTCGGCCAGTTGCGCCTTGCTGTTGACCCCCAGCACTTCCCACCCGTATGTCGGTTGGTGAGTCTCCACTTCCACGCCATCCAGCACGGCGGCGGCGATGACGTCCGTCAGGTAGTACTCAGCCTGGACGTTGTCGTTGCCCAGGCCGGCGATCCAGCGCTTCAGCGCGGCGGTCGGCGCGGCGAGGATGCCGGTGTTGACTTCCGTGAGCGCGCGCTCGGCGGCGCTGGCGTCCTTGTGCTCGACGATGCGCACGACGCGCCCGTGTTCCCGCACGATGCGCCCGTAGCCGTCCGGAGCGGCGAGATCGACCGTCAGCAAGCCGAGCCTGCCGGCCCGTGCCGCCGCCACCAGCGGCTGCAGCGTGGCGGCGTGGGTAAGCGGCACGTCGCCGTACAGCACCAGGGTGACGCCGTCGTCGGCGAGCTTCGGCAGCGCCTGCATCACGGCGTGGCCGGTACCGTGCTGTTCGGCCTGCAACACAAACGTCAGGCGTTCATCGGCCAGCGCCTGGGGCACGGCCTCGCCGCCAAAGCCGTAGACGACGCACACCTGCGCTGCGCCGAGCGCGTGCGCGGTGGCGACGACGTGGCCCAGCAGCGGCTTGCCCGCCAGGCGATGCAGCACCTTGGGCAGATCGGAACGCATGCGGGTGCCCTTGCCCGCGGCAAGGATGACGATTTCGAGTGTGGAAGCCATGTCTGTTGGGATCGATGCGGCACTGGCACAGGCAAGCAATTCGCGCGCCAAGTATAAACCCAGAAGCGGCGGTTGGCCGCGCCCTGCGCCCGCCACCCTCCGACGGGATGATTGCCCCGGTCGGCGGCCATAGCTGGCGCCGCGCGCGTGGGCACGGTCGAGGGGCAGCGCGGCCTGCGCCGCCACACGGGACTTGCGGTCCAGCGTGTTCCCGGGGATCGTTCATGCCGGGCGAGGGACGGCGTGGATGCGGCAGGTCCGCCCACGGACGCGCACACGCGGTGGCGGCGCAATGGCGCCAGGATCCGGCGCCGACCGCGTTCCCGTCAACCGGCGGGCGTTCAGCCATCCGGGCGCCGACGCCCCAAACAGGAACGGGACGCCGCGCGGCGTCCCGTTCCATTTCACCCTCTGATTCCGGGGAATCCGGCGATCAGTTGACCTTCGGATCCAGTTCGCCCTTGTCGTAGCGCTTCTGCATGTCCTCGAGGCTGAACACCTTGCCGATCTTGCCCGCCATGCCGGCGGAGCCGAAGGCCTCGTAGCGTGCCTGGCAGATGCCGCTCATGGCCTTGGTGGCCTCCTTGAGGAACTTGCGCGGGTCGAAGTTGGACTTGTTTTCCGCCAGGTGCTTGCGGATGGAGCCGGTGGAGGCCATGCGCAGGTCGGTGTCGATGTTGACCTTGCGCACGCCGTTCCTGATGCCTTCGACGATTTCCTCGACGGGCACGCCGTAGGTCTGACCCATGTCGCCGCCGTAGCTGTTGATGATGGCGAGCCAGTCCTCGGGCACGGAGGACGAGCCGTGCATGACCAGGTGCACGTTGGGGATGCGCTGGTGGATTTCCTTGACGCGGTCGATGCGCAGCACCTTGCCGGTGGGCTTCTGGGTGAACTTGTAGGCGCCATGGCTGGTGCCGATGGCGATGGCCAGGGCGTCGACCCGGGTCTTGGCGACGAAGTCGGCGGCCTCGTCGGGGTCGGTCAGCAGGGCGGAATGGTCGAGCACGCCCTCGGCGCCGTGGCCGTCCTCCTCGCCGGCCTTGCCGGTCTCGAGCGAGCCCAGGCAGCCCAGCTCACCCTCCACGGACACGCCGCAGGCGTGGGCCAGTTCGGACACCTTGCGGGTGGTCTCGACGTTGTACTCGTAGCTCGACGGGGTCTTGCCGTCCTCCATCAGGGAGCCGTCCATCATCACCGAGCTGAAGCCCGACTGGATGGAGCGGAAGCAGATGCTGGGGGACGCGCCGTGGTCCTGGTGCATGCACACCGGGATCTGCGGGTATTGCTCGATGGCGGCGAGGATCAGGTGGCGCAGGAAGGGTTCGCCGGCATAGGCGCGCGCACCGGCGGAACCCTGCAGGATCACCGGCGAGTCGACTGCGGCGGCGGCCTGCATGATGGCCTGGACCTGCTCCATGTTGTTGACGTTGAAGGCGGGCAGACCATAGCCGTGTTCGGCGGCATGGTCGAGCAGTTGACGAAGGGAAATCAGTGCCATTTACTCTCTCCTGGTTGAAAATTGGCAAGCGGAATCAGGACTTCTTGGGACCGCTCACGCGGACGATCTTCATGGTATTGGTGCCACCGGGCTGGCCGATCGGCTCGCCGATGGTCAGCAGGATGAGATCGCCCTCGCGCACGGCGCCGCGCCGGCGCAGCTCCTCTTCGGCTTCGGCGAGGAGTTCGTCGCGGTCCTTGCTGGCGGTCTTCAGGTTGATCGGATACACGCTGCGGAACAACGTGACTTTTCTACGGGTTTCGACCTGGGGTGTCAAGGCGTAGATCGGCACCTGCGTCGACAGGCGGCTCATCCACAGGCAGGTGTTGCCCGACTCGGTGAGCGCGGCGATGGCCTTGATGTTGAGGTGCACCGAGGTGAACACGGCGGACATGGCGATCGCCTCGTCGGCGCGCAGGAAGCTGTGGTCGAGGCGCTCGCGGGTGAACACCGGTTCGGCTTCCTTCTCGGCCTCCAGGCACACGCGGTCCATCGCGCGCACGGCCTCGACCGGATATTCGCCGGCGGCGGTTTCGGCGGAGAGCATCACCGCATCGGTGCCGTCGAGCACCGCGTTGGCGACGTCGGAGACTTCCGCGCGGGTGGGGATCGGGCTGGTGATCATCGACTCCATCATCTGCGTGGCGGTGATGACCAGCTTGTTGCGTTCCAGCGCCATGCGGATCATGCGCTTCTGCAGCGCGGGCACGGCGGCGTCGCCGACCTCCACGCCGAGATCGCCGCGTGCCACCATGATGGCGTCGGAGGCGTCGAGGATTTCATCGAGGTGCGTGATCGCCTCGCTGCGCTCGATCTTGGCGACCAGCTGGCTGCGGCCGCCCGCCGCGCGCAGGAGTTCGCGCGCCTGGTGCATGTCGGCGCCGGAACGCGGGAACGAGACGGCGAGATAGTCGGCCTTCAGCGCAGCGGCGGTCTTGATGTCCTCGATGTCCTTCTCGGTGAGCGCGGCGGCGGACAGGCCACCGCCCTTGCGGTTGATGCCCTTGTTGTTGGACAGCACGCCGCCCTGGATCACCTTGCAATGGATCTCGGCACCGGCCACCTCCTCGACCCACAGCTCGATGCGGCCGTCGTCGAGCAGCAGCGTCACCCCGCGGCTGACGTCGTGGGGCAGTTCCTTGTAGTCGAGGCCGACCCGCGTCTGGTCGCCGAGCGCACAGGCGGCGTCGAGGATGAAGCGCTCGCCGGCGCCGAGGACGATCTTGCCGTCCCTGAACTTGCCGATGCGGATCTTCGGGCCCTGCAGGTCGACCAGCACGCCGATGGCGCGGCCACGGGTCTTGGCCAGCGAGCGCACCAGCGCGGCGCGGTCGATGTGGTCCTGCGCGCTGCCGTGGGAAAAATTCAGGCGGACGACGTCGATGCCCGCCTCCATCATCCGGTCCAGTACCTTGGAATCGGAACAGGCGGGGCCGAGCGTGGCGACGATCTTGGTTCTGCGGATCATTGTGTGGGTGAGGCGTGAGGAGTTGGGAGCCGGGGGCGAGGGAAGCGGGGGCGTGTGCCTCGCGCCTCACCCCGCACCGGAGAACGGCGTCAGCCGTTCGCGCGCTCCTCCAGAATCGCCACGGCCGGCAGGACCTTGCCTTCGAGGTATTCGAGGAAGGCGCCGCCGGCGGTGGAGATGTAGCTCACCTTGTCGTAGATGTCGTATTTCTGGATGGCGGCGATGGTGTCGCCGCCGCCGGCGAGGCTGAAGCCGGCGGCCTCGGCGATCGCCATCGACACGGTCTTGGTGCCTTCGCCGAACTGGTCGAACTCGAACACGCCCACCGGGCCGTTCCACACGATGGTGCCGGCCTTGGCGATGATGCCGGCGAGTTCCTGCGCGCTCTGCGGACCGATGTCGAAGATCATGTCGTCATCGGCGACCTCGTCGGCGTTCTTCAGCACGGCGGGTTCGCCGGCGTCGAATTTCTTGCCGCACACGACGTCGACGGCAATCGGGATCGAGGCGCCGCGCGCGGCCATCTTCTCGATCAGCGCCTTGGCGGTGGGAATGAGGTCGTGCTCGCACAGCGACTTGCCGACGTTCTTGCCCATCGCGGCGAGGAAGGTGTTGGCGATGCCGCCGCCGACGACCAGCTGGTCGACCTTTTCCGCCAGCGCCTCGAGCACGGTCAGCTTGGTGGAGACCTTGGAGCCGCCGACGATGGCGACCATCGGCCGCGCCGGGTTGGCGAGCGCCTTGGCGAGCGCGTCGAGTTCCTCGGTGAGAAGGATGCCGGCCGCGGCGGTCGGCGCGAACTTGGCGATCCCGTGCGTCGAGGCCTCGGCGCGGTGCGCGGTGCCGAAGGCGTCCATCACGAAGACGTCGCACAGCGCGGCGTATTTCTTCGCCGTGTCGTCGACGTTCTTCTTCTCGCCCTTGTTGACGCGACAGTTCTCCAGCACCACCAGTTCGCCGTCGGCGACGTCGAAGCCGCCGTCGACCCATTCGCGGATCAGGCGGATGTTCCTGCCGAGCTTCTGCGCGATGACGTCGACCACCGGCTTCAGCGAATCCTCTTCCTTGAACTCGCCTTCGGCCGGGCGGCCCAGGTGGGAGGTCACCATCACCTTGGCACCGGCCTTGAGGCAGTGCTCGATGGTGCGCATCGACGCGGTGATGCGGGCGTCGGAGGTGACCTTGCCGTCCTTGACCGGAACGTTCAGGTCGGCGCGTATGAATACGCGCTTGCCCGCGAGGTCGAGATCGGTGACGCGTTTGAATGTCATGGTGAGTTCTCCTGAAAGTAAGGTCTAAGGGTTGGCGCGGTGTCGGAACCGCGCCAGGCCTTAAGGCTCACGCATCGGACAAGACAGGTATCGGGAATCAGAGATCAGAAAGAAGCCGCGGGCGCAGCCCGCGCAACGGTCTGATCCCCGATCCCTGAATCCTGATCCCTTACTTGGCGACGTGCTCGACCAGGCGCAGCATGTTGCAGGTGTAGCCGTACTCGTTGTCGTACCAGGCGACGACCTTGACGAAGGTGCTGTCCAGCGCGATGCCGGCATCGACGTCGAAGGTGGACGGCGCGGGGTTGCCGACGAAGTCGGTGGACACCACTTTCTCGTCGGTGTAGCCCAGCACGCCTTTCAACGCGCCTTCGGAGGCGGCCTTCATGGCCTTGCAAATGTCGTCGTAGGAGGCTTCCTTGTTCAGCTCGACCGTCAGGTCGACCACCGACACGTCGGAGGTGGGCACGCGGAAGGCCATGCCGGTGAGCTTGCCCTTGAGGTCGGGCAGCACGACACCGACGGCCTTGGCGGCGCCGGTCGACGACGGGATGATGTTTTCCAGGATGCCGCGGCCGCCGCGCCAGTCCTTTTGCGACGGGCCGTCCACGGTCTTCTGGGTCGCGGTGGCGGCGTGCACGGTGGTCATCAGGCCACGCTTGATGCCGAAGTTGTCGTGCAGCACCTTGGCCATCGGCGCCAGGCAGTTGGTGGTGCAGGATGCCGCGGAAACGATCTTCTCGCCGGCGTAGGTGCCGTGGTTGACGCCGTACACGAACATCGGGGTCGCGTCCTTGGAGGGGGCGGACTGCACCACTTTCTTCGCGCCCGCCTTGAGATGGGCCTCGCAGGATTCGGTGGTGAGGAAGAAGCCGGTGCAGTCGATGACGATGTCGGCACCCACTTCGTTCCACTTCAGGTTGGCGGGATCGCGCTCGGCGGTGAGGCGGATCTTCTTGCCGTTGACGACCATGTTGCCGCCATCCACGGCGATGTCGCCGCTGAAGCGGCCGTGCACGGAATCGTACTTCAGCATGTAGGCGAGGTAGTCGGGATCGAGCAGGTCATTGATCGCGACGATCTCGATGCCGGGGAAATCCTTGGTGACGGCGCGGAACACCATGCGGCCGATGCGGCCGAAACCGTTGATGCCAACTTTGATAGCCATGTTTCAGTCTCCTGAATGAAAGAACAAAAAAACCGGTCCGCGAAGGACGCGAAGGCCATGAAGAAAAGACCTCGCGCAGCTTCGCGTTCTTCGCGGAAAAAGCCTTACAGCACGCCCTTCACCGCGGCGGCGACGTTCTCGGCGGTGAAGCCGAACTCCTTGAACAGCACCGGCGCGGGGGCCGATTCGCCGAAGCGGTCGATGCCGATGACGGCCCCCTCCAGGCCCACGTACTTGCGCCAGAAATCGGATACGCCGGCTTCCACCGCCACGCGCGGCAGGCCTTTCGGCAGCACGCTGGCCTTGTAGGCGGCGTCCTGGCGGTCGAAGGTGTTGGTCGACGGCATGGACACCACGCGCACGGCGATCCCTTCGGCGGCAAGCTGCGCCTGCGCCTGCACCGCCAGTTCGACTTCGGAGCCGGTGGCGATGATGACGGCGCGGGCGGAGGCGGCGTCCTTCAGCACGTAGCCGCCCCGGGCGACGTTGGCCAGGGTCGCGGCGTCGCGCTGCATGAACGGCAGGTTCTGGCGGCTCAGAACGTGGCAGGTGGGGCCATCGGTCCGTTCGACCGACGCGATCCAGCCGACCAGGGTTTCCACGGTGTCGCACGGACGCCAGACGTCCATGTTGGGGATCATGCGCAGGGTGGTGGTCTGCTCGACGGGCTGGTGGGTCGGGCCGTCCTCGCCCAGGCCGATGGAATCATGCGTGAACACGTGGATCACGCGCTGCTTCATCAGCGCGGCCATGCGGATGGCGTTGCGCGAATATTCCGAGAACATCAGGAAGGTGCCGCCGAAGGGCAGCAGGCCGCCGTGCAGCGCCATGCCGTTCATGATCGCGGCCATGCCGAATTCGCGCACGCCGTAGCTGATGTAGTTGCCCGGATTGCCGTGGCGCACCGGATGGCTGCCGGTCCAGTTGGTCAGGTTCGAGCCGGTGAGGTCGGCGGACCCCCCGAGGAATTCGGGCAGCGCGGGCGCCAGCGCATTGATCGCGATCTGGCTCGCCTTGCGGGTGGCGACGGTCTCGCCCTTGGCATCGATCGCGGCGAGCTGCTCGGCGGCGTGCGCCTTCCAGTTGGCGGGCAGCTCGCCCTTCATGCGGCGCTCGAACTCGGCGGCCTCGGCCGGATAGGCTTTTTCGTACTCGGCGAACTTGTTGTTCCACAGGGTTTCCAGGCCCTGGCCCTTGACCTTCGCGTCCCAGCCGGCATAGATGTCGGCGGGGATTTCGAACGCGGGATGGTTCCAGCCCATGTGCCTGCGCGTGGCCTCGACCTCTTCGTGGCCGAGCGCGGCGCCGTGCACGTCGTGGGTGCCGGCCTTGTTGGGCGAACCCTTGCCGATGACGGTCTTGCAGCAGATGAGCGTGGGCTTGTCGGTGCTGGTCTTGGCTTTCTGGATCGCGGCGTCGATGGCGACGACGTCATGGCCGTCCACCCCCGGAATGACGTTCCAGCCGTAGGCTTCGAAGCGCTTGGCGGTGTCGTCGGTGTACCAGTGCTCGATCTGGCCGTCGATGGAAATGCCGTTGTCGTCCCAGAAGGCGATCAGCTTGTTGAGTTTCCAGGTGCCGGCGAGTGCGCAGGCTTCGTGCGAGATGCCTTCCATCATGCAGCCATCGCCCAGGAACACGTAGGTGTGGTGATCGACGATGGCGTGGCCGGGCTTGTTGAATTCGGCGGCGAGGATCTTTTCCGCCATCGCCATGCCGACGGCATTGGTCACGCCCTGGCCGAGCGGCCCCGTGGTGGTCTCGACGCCGGGCGCATAGCCATACTCGGGATGGCCCGGGGTCTTGGAGTGCAGCTGGCGGAACTGCTTGATGTCCTCCATCGACAGGTCGTAGCCAGTCAGGTGCAGGAGCGCGTAGAGCAGCATCGAGCCGTGGCCGTTCGACAGCACGAAGCGGTCGCGGTCCGCCCACTTGGGGTTGGTGGGATTGTGGCGCAGGTGGTGGTTCCACAACGTCTCGGCGATTTCCGCCATGCCCATGGGGGCGCCGGGGTGGCCGGATTTGGCTTTTTCGACCGCATCCATCGCGAGCGCGCGGATGGCGTTGGCCAGGTCGTTACGGGTAGGCATTGCGTTCCCTTCAGCTCAGTAAGAAAAGACTGTCGACGTGCCGCCCGAAGCGCCGCAGGGGGCAGCTTGGGCAGAATATGCAAAAACCTTGATTATCCGTCAGCAGGGGCGGCTTCGGCAAGACGGCGGGAAAACAGGGTAAAACGCTTTTGCCACAGCGACTTGTCGCACAAAGCTCGCGCCGCATGCCAGGTCGGCATGCGTAAAACTTTTCTATTCGCCGCCGATGCCTGTTTATGCGCCCGCCGCCTTCAGCCAGTCGCGCCACAGCTCGAACAGCCGCGGGCTCGCCGAGGCGACCACCGAACGCTCCCACACGTTGGCGATGTCGAAACTGCCGGACAGGCAGGCCACCCGCCCGCCCGCCTCTTCCAGAATGAGCGCGCCGGCGGCGTAGTCCCACAGTTTCTGCCCGCCGTGCAGGTAGATGTCGAAACGTCCCGCCGCGGTATAGCACCAGTCGAGCGTCGACGCCCCCATGTTGCGTTGCGAGGCGTACGGCGGCCACGCCGCCAGGCGGCCGGCGAGCTCACGGTCGATGCGCTTCAGTTCGATGCCGGCAAGTGCGCGCCGTAATTCGGGAGCCGCCGGGCGCAGCGGCAGCGGCAGGCCGTTGAGATGGGCGCCGCCGCCGTGCTCCGCGGAAAACATCTCGTCGCCGATGGGGTCGTAGACGACGCCGAGCACGCGCTCGCCCTTGTAGAGATAGGCCACCGAGACCGCGAAATACGGTACGCCGGCGACGAAATTGGAGGTGCCGTCGATGGGATCGACGCACCACAGGCCATCGCGCCCGGCCTCCCAGGCGTCGGCCTGCTGCTGCTCGGTCATCTCCTCGCCGAGTACCGGCACGCGGCTGATTTCCGGCAGGGCGACCTCCAGCGCCGCCTGGGTGGCGGCGTCGGCGTCGGTGACCAGGCTGCCGTCGGCCTTGCGGCTGTGCGCGACCTTGAGAAACCGTGGGGTGATCTCGCGCTGGGCGATCTCGCGCACGATCGACTGCACCGCTTCAAGCATGCTCATGGGCGTTCGCAGCCGCGCGGGACGCATCCCCGGTGCTTGCCGGCGCGGGCGGGCCCGCCCGGTTTGCCCGCATGCGGCGCCCGCGCGGCATGGCATGCGCGATGCGCCGCCGCGTTGCGGCCGATGTCTTCCCGCTGCGCGCGGCGCTCCGTCATGTCACTTTTCCTTCCACTTGATCGAGCATCCCATGCTGGGAATCTGCTCGGCGGGGCCGCGCTGGGTGGCGGCGACCTCCTGCATCGCCTCGAAGAGGTCGCGCCGCACCCCCTCCGGCGCGGTGTCCTTCTTCGACGCGTCGAAGCGGCCGCGGTACTGCAGCTCGAAGTCGCGGTTGAAGCCGAAGAAATCCGGGGTGCACACGGCGCCGTAGGCGCGCGCCACATCCTGCGTCGCGTCGATCACGTAGGGGAAGGGAAAACCGAACTCCGCCGCCACGCGCTGCATGTTGTCGAAGGAGTCCTCGGCATATTCGGCGGGATCGTTCGACATGATGGCGATGGCGTGGATGCCGTGGTCGCGCTTCAGCTCCGCGAGGTCGCGCACCAGGCGCGGACGGATCGCCTTGACGTAGGGGCAGTGGTTGCAGATGAACATGACCAGCAGGCCGTTCGCGCCCATCGCCTCCTCCAGCGTCCATGCCCGTCCGTCGACGCCGGGCAGGTTGAAGCCGGGCGCCTTCCAGCCGAATTCGCATACCGGGGTGACAAGGGAAACCATAGGGTACTCCAGGGAATCTTGAATCAATCCCTGCATAATACCAACATGCCGCCACCGCGCTTCTACCTCGATCGGCCCCTCGCTTCAGGTGCCCGTTTCAGCCTGCCGCCCGGTCCCGCCCGGCATGCCGCGCGCGCGCTGCGCCTCGCGGCCGGCGACGCCGTCATCCTGTTCGACGGCCACGGCGGCGAATACGCGGCGCGCATCGAGCGCATCCACCGCGACGAGGTGGCGGTGAGCGTCGGCGGCTTTTCCGACGTGGAGCGCGAATCGTCCCTGCGGATCGTTCTGGCGCAGGGCATCTCCAGCGGCGAACGCATGGATTACACGCTGCAGAAGGCCGTCGAGCTCGGCGTCGCGGCCATCCAGCCGATCGCCGCCCGGCGCAGCGTGGTGAAGCTCGCCGGCGAGCGCATCGAGCGCCGCGTCGCGCACTGGCGGGGCGTGGTGGCGGCCGCCTGCGAGCAGTGCGGACGCAATCGCGTGCCGCCGGTCGCCGCGCCGCTGCCGCTGGCGAACTGGCTGGCGGACTCGCGCAGCGGACGCCTGCTGTTCCTGTCGCCGACCGCCGCGACGCGGCTCGGCGAGCTTGCCGCGCCCGCCGCCACCGACTGCCTCGTCGCCGGCCCCGAAGGCGGCTTCGAAGCCGACGAGCTCGCCGCGCTCGAAGCCGTCGGTGCAATTCCCGTGCGTCTCGGCCCGCGCGTGCTGCGCACCGAAACCGCGGCGCTCGCCGCCCTGGCGGCGATGCAGACGCTGTGGGGGGATTTCTAGGCGCGGTCCGGACATCCGCCCCAGCCCCCAAACCCCTGCGCGACGACGGCGTTTTCGGTATCCTTCGCCTGGTACGATCCGCCCTGGCGAGGCCCCTTGAAAAACACCACCGAATTCGTCCACTGGTTCCGCTCCGTCGCACCTTACATTCATACCTTTCGCGGCAAGACCTTCGTCATCGCGTTCGGTGGAGAGCTGGTGGCGGAGGGCGGCTTCGTGCAGCTGGCGCACGACGTCAATCTGTTGAACAGCCTGGGGGTGCGGGTGGTGCTGGTGCACGGGGTGCGGCCGCAGGTGGAAGCGCGGCTGACCGGGAACGGCACCGCGATCCGCTATGTCAACGGCCTGCGCGTGACCGACGACGCGGCGCTCGCCTGCGTCAAGGAAGCAGCGGGCACGGTGCGCGTCGAGATCGAGGCGCTGCTGTCGCTGGGCATCGCCAACACGCCCATGGCCGGTGCCGACATCCGCGTGGCATCGGGCAATTTCGTCACCGCGCAGCCGCAGGGCGTGCGGGACGGCGTCGACCTGCTGCACACCGGCGAGGTGCGCAAGATCGACGCGGCGGCGATCCGCAAGCGGCTCGACCAGCATGACATCGTGCTGCTGTCGCCGATCGGCTATTCGCCCACCGGCGAGATTTTCAACCTGAGCCTGGAGGACGTCGCGACGCAGGCGGCGATCGAGCTGGCCGCGGACAAGCTGATCTTTCTCATCGGCACCGAAGGGGTGCCGGACGCCGAGGGCGGCATCCACAACGCGCTCACGGTGCGCGAGGCGCGCGAGGTGCTGGCGAGCGCCGACACGCTGCCGGAAGACGTCGTCTACTACCTGCCCTGCGCGATCACCGCATGCACCGGAGGCGTGAAGCGCGCCCATCTCATCAGCCGGCTGCGCGACGGCGCACTGCTTTCCGAGCTGTTCACCCGCGACGGCATCGGCACGCTGGTGGCGCCGATGCCGCTGGAAACGCTGCGCCCGGCCTCCATCGACGACGTTGGCGGCATCCTCGGCATCATCGAGCCGCTGGAGCGCGACGGCATTCTGGTGCGGCGTTCGCGCGAGCTTCTGGAAATGGAGGTGGAGCGCTTTCTCGTGCTCGAATCCGACGGCGTCATCGCCGGCTGCGCGGCGCTGTATCCGTTTCCGGAAGAAAACGCCGCGGAGCTCGCCTGTCTCGCGGTGTCGCGCGAGTTCCGCGGGCGCAGCTTCGGCGACCGCCTGCTCGCCGAAGCGGAGAAATACGGCCGCAGGGCCGGCTTCGAGCGGCTGTTCGTGCTGACCACGCGCAGCGAGCACTGGTTCGAGGAGCGCGGTTTCGTCGAAACCGGCCCGCAGCGGTTGCCGCAACGCAAGCAGGCCCTGTACAACCTCAAAAGAAGGTCCAAGGTCCTTGAAAAATCGCTGCAGTCGTAAGGGACGGCGCGACGCATCCGGCGTTTCCCTGCTGCGCCACCGGGCCGTCGGCCAGCGGCCGGCGCTGGACGACGGTGTGCTCGATCCGTTGCGCGGGCAGGCCCTGCTGCGGGAGCGGCGATGACGGGCTGGCTGGCGCGGCTTTCGCTGCGCTACAAGCTCGCGCTCGCCGCACTCGTGGTGGAAGCGCTGATGCTGACCTTTCTCATCGCCAACGGCGTCCATCTCACCCAGCAAACCCTGCAGGAACAAGGCGTGCAGCGCGTCCAGGAGATCGGCCAGACGCTCGCGGCGGCCCTGCTCGCGCCGCTGGCGGCGGGGGACGACGCCGGCGTGCGCGGCATCGTGGAGACCTTGCACCGGGAAAACACCCTGAGGATGATCGAGATACGCGACGCCGGCAAGCGCGTGATCCAGCAGGTCGGCGAATCGGGAAACGCCACCGACATCCAGCTGCGGCAGCCCATCGAATTCGGCACCCGGCGCTATGGCGAAATCCACCTGGTGCTGCCGGGCGACTTCATCCTCGAGGCGCGCACGCGCTACCTGCAGCAGAGCCTGCTGATCGCCGTGACGGCACTGCTGGCGACCGGCGTGCTGCTGGTGCTCGCCGCCACCGCGCTGGTCCGCCGTTTCGAGACGCTCACGCGTGCCAGCCGGCGCATGGCACAGGGCGAACTCGACATCAGCCTCGACGGCGGCGGCAACGACGAGATCGGCCAGCTCATCGACACTTTCAACCTGATGGCCGAAGCGGTGCGCTTCAACATCGAGCGGGCGCGCGAAAACGAGGCACGCTTCCACGCCATCGCCGACTACACCCACGACCTCGAATTCTGGCTCTCGCCGGAAGGGCGCCTGCTGTGGGTGAACCCGTCGGTCGAGCGCATGCTCGGCTACGACGTCGGCGAATGCATGGATATGCCGCATTTTCCGCTCGACCTCGTCCACCCCGACGATCGCATCGCCACCGAATTCCAGTTGCAGCAGGCGCTGCGCGGAACCTCCGGCCAGGGCTACACGATGCGCGTATGCCGCAAGGAAGGCGGCCACTTCTGGGCGACGGTCAACTGGCAACCGATTCAGGACCACACCGGGATCTACAAGGGCATCCGCGCCGGCCTGCACAGCATCGACGATCTCAAGGCGACCGAGGCGAGCCTGTTGCAGGCGATTCACGAACTGCGGACGGCGGAAGGGCTGCAGCGCAAATACCTGGAGGAGACCGAACAGGAGCGGGCCCGTCTCATCGCCCTGCTCTCGGCGATGAACCTCGGCATCCTGTTCGTGGCCGCCGATGGCCGCGTGATCTACCACAATCCGGCCTTTACCCGCATCTGGCTGATCGACGAAAGCGACGGCCTGATCGGCCTCACCACCCAGGAAGTGCTGGGCAGATCCGCGTCCGTGCTGGCGCATCCCGATCGCTACGCGCGCCACATGATGGCGGTACTGGAAACGCGCGAGCTGTCGGAAAGCTTCGAGATCGAAATGAACGACGGCCGCACCGTCACCGAGCTCGACTACCAGGTGCGCGACCGCGAGGGTCGTTTCATCGGCCACCTGTGGGTCTACGAGGACATCACGCACGAGCGCCAGACCGCCGAGCAGCTGGTCTACCTCGCCGAGCGCGACGCGCTCACCGGCCTTTACAACCGGCACCGGTTCCAGCAGGAGCTGGCGCGCGCCATGCTGGAAACCGACCGCCACCGGGGCCGCTGCGCGGTGATGTTCTTCGATCTCGACGAATTCAAGACCATCAACGACAGCTACGGCCACCGCGCGGGCGACGCGCTGCTGATCCGCGTGGCGCGCGAGACCGGCGCGCTGGTGCGGCGCAACGAGGTGCTGGCGCGCCTGGGGGGCGACGAGTTCGCCATCCTGCTGCCCAGTGCCGAGGGCAACGAGGCCGAGGCACTGGCCGATCGCGTGGTGCGCGCGGTGGGGCAGATCCCGTTCCGCTTCGAGGGGCAGAATCTGCGCGTCACCACCAGCCTGGGCATCGCCTATTATCCCGGCCATGCCGTCGATACCGACGACCTCGTCGCGCGTGCCGACATCGCCATGTACCAGGCGAAGGCGTCGGGCAAGAACACCTGGCGCGTCTATCGCGCCGACGCCGGCGCCGACAGCGAGATGCGCAATCGCCTGTCGTGGAACGAGCGCATCAGCAACGCGCTCGAGAAGGGTCTGCTGCTGCTGCATTTCCAGGGCGTGTACCACGCCGACGACGGCGCGCTGGCGTATCTGGAGGCGCTGGTGCGCATGGTCGACGAAAGCCGGCCCGGGCAGCTCATCATGCCGGCGCACTTCATCCTGCTGGCGGAGAAGAGCGGCCGCATCCTCGACATCGACCGCTGGGTGATCCGCGAGGCGCTGCGCCGGCTCGCCGCCGATCCGGCGATCCCGCCGATCGCCGTGAACGTGTCGGGGCGCTCGCTGAGCGAGCCCACGCTGCCGCAGTTCATCGCCGACGAACTGCGTGCGCGGGGCGTCGATCCGCACCGCTTCATCGTCGAAATCACCGAGACCGCGGCGGTGTCCGACCTGCACGACGCACAGCGCATGATCGAGGCGCTGCGCCAGCTCGGCTGCGGGGTCTGTCTCGACGATTTCGGCGTCGGCTTCGCTTCCTTCTCCTACCTCAAGCATCTGCACGTCGACACCATCAAGATCGACGGCGTGTTCATCCGCAACCTGGCCGACGACCCCGCCAACCAGGTATTCGTCCAGGCGATGGTGAGCGTCGCGCTGGGCCTGGGCAAGTCGGTGCTCGCGGAATACGTCGAGGACGGCCGCACGCTCGCGCTCCTGCGCCAGTTCGGCGTCGATCTGGTGCAGGGCTACCATCTCGACCGGCCGGTCGCGGATCACCGCGCACTGCGAGGCGAGAACTGAGGGACTGGCAGGGCATGTTATAATACTTGGTTTTTCGCATCATCCAGGAATCCGTCGTGCTCACCGCCTCCAGCATCACCCTGCAATTCGGCGCCAAGCCGCTGTTCGAGAACGTCTCCGTGAAGTTCGGCGACGGCAACCGCTACGGCCTCATCGGCGCCAACGGCTCGGGCAAGTCGACCTTCATGAAGATTCTCGCCGGCGAGCTCGAGCCGACCGCCGGCAACGTCTCGCTCGACCCCGGCGAGCGCATGGCCTGGCTGCGGCAGGACCAGTTCGCCTACGAGGCGCAGCGCGTGCTCGACGTGGTCATGCAGGGCCACGCCGAGATGTGGCGGGTCATGCAGGAGAAGGACGCGATCTACATGAATCCGGAGGCCACCGAGGCGGATTACCTGCACGCCGCCGAACTGGAAACCCGCTTCGGCGAGCTTGGCGGCTATGACGCCGAGGCGCGCGCGGGCGAACTGCTGCTCGGCGTCGGCATCCCGACCGCCCAGCACCAGGGGACGATGGGCGGGATCGCGCCCGGCTTCAAGCTGCGCGTGCTGCTGGCGCAGGCGCTGTTCTCCAGCCCGGACATCCTGCTGCTGGACGAACCGACCAACAACCTGGACATCAACACCATCCGCTGGCTGGAAGGCGTGCTGAACGAAAGCGACGCCACCATCATCGTGATTTCGCACGACCGCCACTTCCTCAACCAGGTGTGCACCCACATGGCCGACCTCGACTACGGCACCATCAAGGTGTGGCCGGGCAACTACGACGACTACATGCTCGCTTCCTCCGAAGCCAGGGCACGCCAGGCCGCCGCCAACACGCGCGCCAAGGAAAAGGTCGCCGAACTGCAGGAATTCGTGCGCCGCTTCTCCGCCAACAAGTCGAAGGCGCGCCAGGCGACCAGCCGCCTGAAGATGATCGACAAGATCAAGATCGAGGATTTCAAGCCGAGCTCGCGCCAGAACCCCTACATCCGTTTCGAGCCGGAGAAGCTGCTGCACCGGCGTGCGCTCGAAGTCGAGAGCCTGAAATTCGGCTATGACGGCACGCCGCTGTTCTCCAGTCTCGGCTTCTCGCTGGAGGCCGGCGAGAAGATGGCCGTCATCGGCGGCAACGGCGTCGGCAAGACGACCTTGCTGAGGCTCCTGATGAGCGAACTCGCTCCGCAGGCCGGCGCGGTGCGCTGGAGCGAGAACGCCAGCATCGGCTACTTCGCGCAGGACCATGCCGCCGACTTCGATGCCGACACCACGCTCACCGACTGGATGCACCAGTGGGCGCAGCCCGGCGACGACGAGCAGGTGATCCGCGGCATCCTCGGGCGGCTCCTGTTCTCCGGCGACGAGGTGAAAAAACCGGTGCGCGTGCTGTCCGGTGGCGAGAAGGGGCGGATGCTCTACGGCAAGCTCATGCTCGGCCGCCACAACGTGCTGGTGATGGACGAGCCGACCAACCACATGGACATGGAATCGATCGAGTCGCTGAACCTCGCGCTCGAACTGTACAAGGGCACGCTGATCTTCGTCTCGCACGATCGCCAGTTCGTCTCCAGCCTCGCCACGCGCATCCTCGAAATCACGCCGCAAGGCGTCGAGTTCTACATGGGCACCTACGACGAGTACCTGCACTCGAAGGGTGTGGAGTAAAACTTTTTTCATCCGCGAAGGACGCGAAGAAAACCTCCAGGATCACAGGGCTTGCTTCTGGGGTTCTTCGCGCCGCTTCGCGGATGGATCTTGCCTGCCGACCCCATGAACCCAGTCATCATCATCGGTCTCGGCCAACTCGGCCGCGTATTCGCCGGCGGCCTGTTGCGCACGGGCCATATCGTGGTTCCGGTCAACCGCGGCGACGACATGTCCAGCGTCGCGCGCGTGCATGCCGACCCCGCACTGGTGCTGGTCGCGGTCGCCGAGAACGACCTGCATGCGGTACTGGCGGCGATGCCCGAGGCATGGCGGCCGCGCATCGCGCTGATCCAGAACGAGCTTCTGCCGCGCGATTGGGAATCGTACCGCTACACCGATCCCACGGTGATTTCCGTCTGGTTCGAAAAGAAAAAAGGCGGCGATGCCCGGCCCCTGATCGCCTCGCCGGCCGCGGGTCCGGGCGCCGGGCTCCTCTGCGGCGCACTGGCTGCGATCGAACTGCCCTGCCGCGAGGTCGCATCCGGCGATGAACTGCTGTTCGAACTGGTGCGCAAGAACGTCTACATCCTCACCACCAACATCGCCGGCCTCAAAACGGGTGGCACCGTCGCCCAGCTGTGGGCACGGCACGAAGGCTTCGCGCGCCGGGTGGCGGACGAGGTGATCGACGTCCAGGACGCGCTGACCGGTATGGCGCATGATCGCGGCCGGCTCGTCGCCGGCATGCTCGAAGCCTTCGCCGGCGATCCCGAGCATGGCTGCACCGGGCGCTCGGCACCCGTGCGGCTGGCGCGCGCCCTGGCGCATGCCGATCGCTTCGGCCTCGCGGTGCCGACGCTGCGCGCCTTGGCGTCACGCTGAACGGCGGACGGAAATCGCGTTGCCGTCCTTCGGCGAATCAGGACAAGCGATCCTCAGCGATCCGCGTCGTCACGCGACTCGGACAGCGCGATGCGCTGATTGAGACGGCGCAGATCGCGCTTGATCTGGGTGAGTGCGATGTCGGTGAACAGCGCGCGCAGGATCAACATCACGATGGCGACCAGAAACAGCAGCGCCGGCGAATAGGCGATGCCCACCGCCTCGCCGAGATGGTCGACAAGGCCGGGCCAGATGCCGAACACCAGCGAGGCGCCGGCGACCGCGATCCAGAACAGCCCCTGGCGCAACTGGATGTGGTCGCGGCGGATCAGGGTGAGAATCGTCAGCGCGAGTCCGATGCCGAGCACGGCGACGACGAGGTAATAATCCTTCATGATTCGTGTGGTTTCGTGTTCCAGCGCGCGAGGCACAACAGCGTGGTTTCCGCCATGTAGCGGCCGACGCTCCACCACGAGTAGAACACCCGCGACGCGCCGAACTGCCGGGGGCTCATCGCCACCGGCACTTCCCGTACCCGCAGGCCGGCGCGATGCAGCAGCAGGAGCACGCCGACGTCCTGGTAGTCGAGCAGGGTCGCTTCGCCGCGCGCCAGCACATGGCAGGCCCTGCGATTGTAATAGCGGAAGCCGGACGTCAGGTCCTCGAAGGCGAATCCGGTGAGCAAGCGGAAATAGCGCCATGCCAGATGCCGCATGAAGCTGCCGCGCGCGGGACAGGCACCGATGACGACGTCGGCACCCTCTTTGGAGGCCTGCAGCAGGCGCGCAAGTTCAGCCGGTTCGTGCTGCCCGTCGGCATCCATCGTCACCACCGCCGCATAGCCGTTGCGCACGGCGTAGCGAATGCCGGTCTGCATGGCGCCCCAGGCGCCCTGGCGCAGGGGCGGCTGCAACACCGTCGCCCCGGCTTCCGCCGCCAGCCGCGCCGTAGCGTCGCGGCTGCCGTCGTCGACCACGAGCACGTCGGTGTCGCCGCGTGCGCGCACGCGCGTCACGACGTCCGCGATGCTGGCGGCCTCGTCGAGCGCGGGAATGACCACCAGGAGCCGCTCACGCCCCGGCGGTTCGGCGGCGGGGCGGTCATGCTCGGTGTCGACGTGCGCATAAAGCCGGCGCAACGCGCGCGCGGAAGCGGCGATGTCGAACTCGGCCGCGAAACGCGCGTGGCCGGCCGCGCCGAGCCGGCTGCGTGTCGACGTGCCGCGGCACAGTTCGGCGAGTGCCGCAGCGAGCGCGGCGACGGCGTCGGGAGGCACCAGCACGGCATTGTCGTGCTCGCGCGCGACCCAGGGTACGCCGCTGCCCGCCAACCGCGTGGCGACGATGGGCTTGCCGTAGCGCATCGCTTCCATGAGCACGATGCCGAAGGCCTCGGTGCGCTCGCGCGAGGGCAGGCAGAACACGTCGCAGGAGGCGAGCAGGCGCCGGCACGCGGCATCGTCGGCTTCGCCCAGCAGCCGGATGTGCGGCGGACGGCCGAGCCGATCGAGCAGCCGTTCCAGGCGCGGCCGCTCCTCGCCCTCGCCGACGATCGCCAGCTCGATTTCCGGCAGTTCGGCGGCGGCCCGGATCAACGTGTCGAAACCCTTGTAGTAGGTGAGCCGGCCGAGCGCCAGCACGCGCATGCCGTCGCGCGGCCACAGTCCAACGGTCTCGTCGTCCGGCACGTCGGGCAGACGCGCCACGTCGACGCCGAGCGGGATCACCCGCGTCTTGTGGCGCACCTGCCGCAGCGGACGGCTGCTTTCCAGGTAGGCCGTGGAGGTAGCGACGACGGCTGCGGCGCGCTCCAGCACCGCGCGCTCGAAGATGCGGTAGAAAAGATAGGCGAGCCGCAGCGACCAGGGAAAACGGCCGGTCTCGACGTCGGCGTGCCAGTGCACGATCCACGGCAGGCGGCGCGCGGAGGGCAGCAGCAACGCGGCGAACGCGCTGGGATTGGGCAGGTGCAGGTGCAGCACCTCGGGATCGTGGCGGCGGATGGCGCGCATCAGCCACAGCGGGAAGCCCGGACTGATCGGCGCGAACAGCAGGTGGAACCACACCGGGCAGCGCATCAGCCAGGGTGGATCGCGGCGCTCGCCGCCGCGCGTGTGCGCATGGCACAGCACCGCGGGATGGTCGCCAGCCGCCCGCTGTGCCTGCGCCAGGTCACCCAGGTAGCGTTCCATGCCGCCGCTGGCCGGCGGATAGAACTTGCCGAGATGGAGGATGCGCATGCGTCCGGACCCGCGCTACCGCATGGCGCGGATGCGCTCGCGCCACTGCCGCAGCATCGGGTTGTCCGGCGCCAGGCGGATGGCGTGCTCGATGTCGGCGAGCGCCTCCGCCTTCCTGCCCATTCCGTGGTTGGCGAGCGCGCGGCCGTAATAGGCCTGGCCATCGGGCATATCCGGCGCCTCTGCGATGAGTTCGCTGAACGACGCAAGTGCGCGCGCATAATCGTTCTTGGTTATCCGCGCCAGGCCGAGGTCGATGCGTGCCTTCCGCAGATGCGGATCGCGTTCGAGCGCGGCTTCGAGATCCGCCACCGCATCGTCGACCCGGCCCATCTCCAGCAGCACCCTGCCTTTCAGCGCGAGCACCCTCTCGCGCCGCAGCACCGGCGACGCTTCCGCGAGCACCTCCTCGAACTGCTGCAGCGCTTCCGGCAGCCGTCCGTTCGCATGCAGCGCGGCACCGTACTGGTAGCCGAAGCCGGGAAAGTCGTAACCCTGTCGCTTCGCCTCTTCATAGGCCTGCAAGGCATCCGCAAAGCGTCCGGCCTCGAACAGCAGCGAACCCACGTTGAACATGCCCAGCCCCTTGTCGCCGAGGGTGGAAGACGTGCGGAAATCCTCGAACGCCGCAGCCGTGCGGTCCTGGTCGAGATAGAAATCGCCGCGGTTGAGGTAGGCGAACCAGCGTCCCACCGCGCGCGGGTCGTCCGGCAGTTTCGCGATCGCATCGCTCCATACGCGCTCGCGGCTGGCCAGCGAATCGACGCGATCGAGCGCCTGCCACGCGAGCAGCGCCGCCAGACCGATGCCGATGCCCCCCAGCAGGCGACCGGACAGGCCATGGAACATGAAGAACACCAGTCCGGGCACGCCGATCGCCCACAGGTAGCCGCGGTACAGCACGAACGGATCCTGCACCCACACCGTTGCGAATTCGGTGACGAACAGCAGTGCCGGCAGCAGCAGCGAAATCCCCAGCAGCGCGCGCCAGTCGCGATAGCGGATCAGGAGCAGGAAACCGCCGGCGAGCACCGCCAGATAGCCGATTGCACCGAGCATCTGTGGCAACGCGACAAGACTCACGGGGAACGGCGGACGCATGTCGATCGACATCCAGCCGGCATAGGGCAGCATCCAGAAAAAGCCGTATTTGAAAAAGAGCCAGGCCTGGTTGAGGATGCTGAGCGGCCAGGCGTGGCGTTCCACGTCCGGCCCCAGCGTGGCCAGCTGCGCGAGGAAGACCCTGGAGAACTGGTCGAAGGGATTGCCGATGATCTCGCCGTATCGCAACGTCAGCACGGCCGCTGCGGCGGCGACCAGCACCGTTCCGGCGCCGCCGATCAGCGCGAGCTTCTTCAGCGGCGGGCGCGCCACCAGGATGTATACCGGCAGCGCCGCCAGCGGCGCCATCAGCGCATGCTCCTTCGACATCACCGCGAGGACGTAACAGGCCAGGGCCGCCGCGAACGCGCCCATGCTGCCGGTTCGCACCGCGCGCGCGAACTGCCACAGGCCCAGCACGACGAAGAAGGTCGCCATCAGAATCGAGCGCTGGATGAGATAGGCCACCGCGTACACCGCGACCGGATTGAGCGCGAAGAAGCCGACCGCGAGGCCCAGTGCCGGGGACTGGTGATACGGCACGCCCGCGGTGTCGTCCTCCGCCGGCACGATCGCCCGCAGGATTTCCCGATAGAACGCCCACAGCGCCAGCACCACGCCCACGTGGACGAGCAGGTTGAAGCCGCGCTGCACCGCCCAGTTTTCGCCGAACAACGCCTGAATCCACACGAAGCTGCCGTAGGACAGGGCGCGCGGCTGCCACTCCGACAGCGAGCCGTACACGCCGAAAATACGCCCGTCGGCAAGCGCCCCGTCGTCGAAAATCAGCGGATGATCCAGTGCGGGCAGGTAGAGCCCGGCCAGCACCACCAGCACCACCGCCAGCCAGGCGAATCTCCCGATTGTCTGGTTCATGTTCATTTTTATCCCTGAGCCCGAAACCCGTTACGTCTGATACCCGTGTCCTGGCACAAACCGGGAATTTTGGCACGGATGGGTGCCGCCGGGGAACGACGACCCGGATTCGTTCCGTGCCGCTTCATCATTTCCGCCCGCTCTCCGCAGAGCGTCGGCCCGTCTGCCGCACGTGTCCGACGATCGCCCTGTACCAGACCGCATACGGCTGCGCCAGCCACCACTTCAAGGGCACGCGCCCATAATACTTGCGCACCACCATCATGGCCTCCCGGTAATGACGCCGCCGCTGCGTCCGGGTCTTCGTGTCGACGTGCTCGCGATTGACCGCAACGAAATCATCGACGAAGCGCAGCGGGCCCTGCGACCTGTACAGATGCCACCACAGGTCGTAGTCCATCGCCATGTGCAGGGTCTCGTCCAGGCCGCCCACCGTCTCCCAGGCGGAACGCCGGATCAGGGTCCCGGGCTGGGAAATGATGCAGCGAAACGCAAGCCGGTCCTCGTCGAACGGCTCCACCCACACGGCCTTGCGCTTTCCGGATTGCTCCACCACGTCCCAGCAGCGCCCATACGCGGCCGGCGCTTCCGGATGTCGTTCCAGTTCGGCAACAAGTCTTGCCAAGCCCCCCGGCAAGTACCAGTCGTCGCTGTTCAGCCAGCACACATAGGGCGCCCTGCCCCGCGCGATGCCTTCGTTGATCGCCGCCGCCTGACCCGCGTCGGGATGGCTGCGCCACCCCGCGAGGCGATGCTCCCACTTGCGCACGACGTCGAGCGAATCATCCGACGATCCGCCGTCCAGCACGAACACCTCGAGCGGCATGTCCTGCCGAAAGATCGAAGCCAGTGCATCGTCCAGGAAGCGCCCCTGGTTGAACGAGGGAACGGCGATCGTCACCCGTGGCTCTTTCACGCCTCGCACCAATGCTCGCTGCCGATTCTTACTCGTGATAATCCATGGCCTTGTAGCCGTGCTTCTTGATGAGCTCGTCGCGCTCGGCGGCCTTGAGGTCCTCGCGCACCATCTCGGCGACCAGGTCGTCGAAGCCGATCTTCGGCGTCCAGCCGAGCTTGGCCTTGGCCTTGGACGGG